>Ga0187880_1001173_pt1 | contig 21281 bp, 15 predicted proteins | sample June2016WEW_19_4_FD_132998 | JGI IMG/M metagenome (GOLD analysis project Ga0187880, IMG submission 132998) | Peatland microbial communities from SPRUCE experiment site at the Marcell Experimental Forest, Minnesota, USA - June2016WEW_19_40 | ecosystem: Environmental > Terrestrial > Soil >... | reverse complement strand
CCATGTTGCAACTGTGCAGTCGAGCAACGCGAGCAACGTCTTCGCGCCAGATTAGATCACCCAGGCCGTTATGACGCCTCTGTTGGTTAATTTCAGCAAAGACGCTCCGCTCCAAATTAGACAGACGCTCTTCAGGCGGCACATCAGCCGGGAGGGCTTTCCAGAGATAAACAACGAGACAACATCCGATACCGATCAAGAGTAAGCTGTGCGAATTCCGCTTCATACTGGCCCCATATAAAGTTAAGATGCTCGGAAATAACTTTATGTAACTACCAGCATAATCGGAAAATGATCGTCCACACTTGAAAGTTCCAACCTAGTTTTAAGGCATCAGAATCCTGCATTGCTGTCAGCTCAACTTGGGTTCAACTCCTGCCGTCTGAACCTCGGTGTACCCCATGCAGCCCATGACCTCCGCAAAGCCTTACCCTATCTAATTGTTCGCTGGTTCGAATGCAGTGGTCGCGAAAGCGCAAGTGCTCAGACAGATTTCTTCCGCAAGGTCATGATATCCAACTCACATGTTTTGCATCCGACTTCGTTCCGGGAATTTGCATTTTGGCAAGCCACAGCAACTTTTCCATCCAACCGGCTGATCACGATTTTCGTGGTTTATTACGTATAGTGGCATGCACAGGCAACATCTTACGACAACGCATCCATCGCCCGGAACATCAGGATTCTTTTCCTTGTCATGGCGGTATTGACACAGCTATACTCATCATCCCATCCCCTCCACAAATGCCTCTCCTCTCATTAGGGCGAAGGGGGACGAATTTACGGTTCGAAGATCTAACAGGTTGCTGAAAAAATCACTAATATAAGTGCATTTTTGTCGGGTTTGATATAGGATCAAGCCACTGAATTTACACGCAAACTCGACAAGGAAAACGATGAGAAAACCCGACCACCACAGCCGAAACTCTTTTATTCCTTCTGTACTGAGATCCTGATCCCAGAGGACCATCCTTTGCGTGCCATCAAAAGGATGTTGGAGGAAAGCCTCAAGGCATTGGACAAACAGTTTGCTCGGATGTACTCATCTTATGGCCGGCCTGGTATTCCTCCCGAAAGGCTGCTCAAAGGCCTACTGCTGCAAATCTTGTTTACCATCCGCAGTGAGCCGCGCCCTCATGGAACACATCCGATTCAATCTTCTCTACCGCTGGTTTGTGGGGCTTGACTTACAAGACCCGGTCTGGGACCCCTCGACTTTTTCCAAAAACCGCGACCGGCTCATTGAAGCAGATATCGCCTTGGAATTTCTGAAAAAAGTTGTCGCCAAAGCCGGTGAAGAAGGATTGCTCTCGGCTTCGCTTTTTTCGGTGGACGGAACGCTCCTGGAAGCTTGGGCCTCATTGAAGAGTTTTCGTCCAAAAGACGATCCTCCTTCCCAAGAGCCTCCCGCCCAGCAAGGCCGCAATGAGGACGTCGATTTCCATGGAGAAAAGCGCTCCAATACTTCGCACGCTTCCACAACAGATCCCGAAGCCAAATTGGCGAAGAAGGGAAAAGGTAAGGAGGCCAAGCTCTCCTACACGGGCCATGTACTCATGGAAAACCGCAATGGTTTGGCCGTCGATGCCAATGTGACCCAGGCCACGGGAACCTGCGAACGGGAAGCAGCTCTTGAGATGATCCAAGAAATCCCCGGTGATAGCCGGGCCACCGTTGCAGCCGACAAAGCATATGACACCAAAGATTTTGTAAAGCAATGCCGGGCCAATAATGTTGTCCCCCATGTGGCTCAAAAAAAGAACTCGGCCATTGATGCCCGAACGACTCGTCATGAGGGCTACGCCGTCAGCCTGCGCAAGCGGAAGCGCATAGAGGAGATATTCGGGTGGCTCAAGACGGTAGGATGCCTGCGCAAGACCCGCTACCGGGGAGTTAGCAGGGTCCATTGGATTTTCACTTTTGCAATTGCGGCCTATAACCTGGTTCGGATGACAAATCTGGGGATCAGTGCGGCCTGATGAGAGGGAAATCCCCTCCATGGAGGTCATATGAGAAAAACTACAGCCTCATTTCTCCCCAAAACCCATCCAGTAAGTCCAAAAAGTGAATATTGGAGACTTCTTGCTAACGAACACATTTATCAAAGAGCTTTTTTCGAAAAAACCTTCGGAAAGAACATGAATCAGAAGGGACCCTTTTTTCAGCAACCTGCTAAGGATATGTTTGCCCCGTAGGCCGGATCATTATCTCGTTCACATTGACGTGGGGCGGCAGCGTCAGCAGCCAGCAGATGCCCTCGGCAATGTCTTTGGGTTCCAGAAGTTTACCTATCTGAGCGATCAACTTTCCGAAATCTTCCTCGCCATATCCTGCAACGGCCTGGAATCCGCTGACCACTACTCCTGGCATAACCAGGGAGACTCTCACGCCACTCTGGCAGACTTCCCTGCGCAGTCCCTCGACAATCCCTGCGATGGCGAATTTGCTCGACCCGTAGAGCCCGCTGATGGGTGAAATATTTCGACCTGCCACCGACCCAATTGCCACTATGTCCCCCATTTTTCTCCGACTCATGTATTGGCCTGCAATGCGCATAAGATGAGTGGCCCCCAATACGTTTATTTCATAGAGCTGTCTCCACTGGGATTCGTCACTGTTCAGAACGCCTCCCGCAAGACCTCTGCCGGCGTTGACGACCACTATGTCGACCTTGCAGCCTCCTCCTTCCCAATTGAGCGTCCGGTCCAGAAGTGAATCAAGATCCGCCGTGACACTTGCGTCACCCGCAACGGCCAAGGCCTTACCGCCTATGGTGGTAATTTGTGAAATCACTTCGTCCAACCTGCTTTTTCGGCGGGCGTTGATCACCACCGCCGCTCCCAATTCAGCCAGCCGAATCGCTGAAGCCCGCCCGATACCGGAGCTTGCCCCCGTTACGATGGCAGTCTTGCCTGAAAGCGACTGATTCATTAGCTATTCTCCTTCTGATAATCGGCGCGAGTAATTGCAGTCAACTCGAATTGTCTGCAACAGGATTTATGGTTGTGAGAAATCATGTCAACGTTCTTGAGCTTTATCTATTTATAACCCTCTATTTCACAAGAAATGTAACTCCGTAGCCAAAAGACTCCCGCCAGCTTTGCAAGCTATAACGTACTCCCCCCAAATGCTGTATCTCGAACCATCTGGAATTTCGATATTATAGCGGTACATTTTACTAGTGCTAGGAACCGAAAAGAGCTTGTCAGTGGTGATTTTCTACAACCGGCAGAGCTCCCGTGTCTCGGAGCGTGAAGGTGAATGAAGAACGGATTAGCTCTGCCGATTAGCCTTGGCCGCCTCCCAGTTCATCTCATTGCTTTCGGCTTTGCTGCTCATCAGCCGATGTTATTAAGCAGACGCCAGTCGTCGATTTTGCCGAAAGCGTAGGGCAGGAAGTCCTGGGCCGGGACCGTGGTCAATCGTTGGGTGCTTCCATCAATATTGATGTTCCCGTAAAATAGGGCCGCTGGATTGACGCACTCGAGTTCATACAGAAAATCATGGTCGGAAACCAGAAAGTCGATCTGCCCTTGTCCCTGTTCCAACCAATTGTAAGCAACAGAGAAATGAGTCTTGGTCAGAATGGGGTCAAACTCCAGGCCCGAACCATCGCAAGCGGGCAGGAACTTGAAATAGAACAGGTCCTGCTCCGTGGGCATTTCCGCAATATTCGCGGGACCGGTAAGGTTCCCGGTCACGGTCAGGTACTGCTGTCCCAGCCTTTCGACTCGGACTTGAAGCTGCGAACCGTTTCTGGCATGGGTGGTTTTGGCGTATTTTTTCGGTTCGGCCATTAGTTCCCGACCGAAAATAATGGCTTGGTCCGTGTCCATGACCATGTGGACGCAGTATGCGCCTTGCTGGTCCTGGTATTTGCAAGGGACGAAGACCGCGCTGCCATTGAACGAAAGGATGCAGTTGCTGCGGGCCACCAGCCAGCTGTTAACCGTTACTATCGGAGGGTCAGATGGCACGAGCGGCGGCGGCAAGAGGGCGGCAATTGCCTCGGGTTTGGTCTCATAAAGGAAGAATAACGTGTTGACGTCATAGAACCTGGGTTTTGAGTAGATGCTCAGAAATTGTTTGATCTCTTCCGCGCTCTTAACATAATTGCTTTTACGCATTTTCATTCTCCTTATCTTGATAATGGTTCACTGATTGGATTCACCAGGGTTTCTATTCACAATCCGATAACAGCCAGCTCGGAATCACTGCTCGGTGTTACTTTTTCAGGATGATGACAGACAAAGGAGCCCCCTCGGAATAGCCAATACTTCCACCAGCATTCTGAGCCAAGCCGACCTTGGCCCCTTCGACCTGCCGCTTCCCGACCCATCCGCCTCAAGTGCCCATAAACCTCGGCCACTTGGCACACCCCGGTTGCACCGATAAGGTGGCCCTGTGATTCAAGACCTCCGGAGACGTTGACCGGCAGCTTGCCGCCAAGGGTGGAATGTCCGGCTTCGGCAAAAAGCCCGCCTTCACCCAAAGGGCAGAATCTAAGGTCCTCGGTTACGTATAGTTCGCCTAAGGCGCTGGCCCAAGGACTCGAGGTTTCGGTGCAGATGACGGCCGAACTCGGTCAAACCGCCGCCGATAATTTTTACTTTCTGCATCGCCGGAGTTCCTTTCCTTCAGGCAAGCTATAGTTTTGTAGCTGATGAACGCCCGAGGAGTCGGGTCGGAATGCGTCTTTAAGCAACCGGTCCAGGTTCTTCTCGGAAGCCGTTTTGGGGATTTCGATTAGCACCTGGATATAGGAAGGAACGCTGTTGCGCTCCAATCGGGCTGCGCAATGTTCGAAGATGCCCTTTATGTCTAGGTTGACGCCCGGCATGGGAACAACGGCGGCCACTAGATCGCTTTCACCAGGCGCTCCAGAGGCGGCTTCGATCCCAAATACGCATACATCGTTCACATCCTGGTGCTCGGCGATGACGCCTTCCACGTATTCGGGCATGATGAAATCGCCCTGACGCCTCAAACCGCCGCCCTGGCGAAAATCGAAATACAGCCAGCCGTTCTCGTCACGGTGGACCATGTCTCCAGTTCGGAGCCATCCTCCACGGGTCTTCTCCTCTGAGGCCTCCGGCTTGCCGTGGTACTCAACTTTGGTCTCCCCGACCAGGTTGCGGGAGATCAACTCCCCGATCTCGCCCGGTTCGCATTCCGAGTCGTCCTCCCGGACAACCTTCATTTCGATCATGCCCTTCAAGGGCTTTCCGAAAGACCCTCTTGGACCGACAGCCGGAGGATTGTGGGCCAGTCCTCCTTCCATAGCCCCGTACCATTCGTGGATGACCACGTTGAAGCGTTTCTCGAAAGATTCCCAGATACCGCGGGGCGTGCCGGCGCTGATTACCATGCTCACGGAATTATCCCCGTCGTTTGGGCGCACCGGCTCGGAATAGATGCCCGTCATCATACCGCCCAAAAGGGAGAACGTGGTGCACCCGTATTTCCGGCAGATGTCCCAGATGCGGCTTTTGGTGAATTTGCGGCTGATGACCGCCGGAATTCTTCCGTACAGCGCTGGATACAACGTGACAAACAGGGCGTTACCGTGGGTAAGGGATAGTCCGGTGTAGAGCCGGTCGTCCCAGCTGTACTGCCAGGCGTTTTCCGCCAGAAAAACGGCCAGCTGCATCCGCGAGAAACGGATGTTGATGCCCTTGGGATTGCCGGTGGCGCCGGAGGTGTACATCATAACGAACTGGTCGTTGATATCGTGCTGGCCTGGGCTGAAGGGGGGCACCTCCGGGCCTTCCAGAACCTCCCGAAGATTCGGGAAGTCCGGGGATGGTGCGACACCGAACTCCTCATTATAAAGACAACCGTACGTTTTGACCTCCGGAAGACTTGACAGAGCTTCGCTAACGGAATCCATGCACTCGGCGGTAAAAATCACCCCCTTGGACCCGGAATCCTGAATCTGATAAGCGAGCTTCTTGCCTTTGGACCGCGGATCGATGGGCACCAGCACCGCGCCTAGGACCGAAGAGGCGTACATCGAGAGCACGGTTTCCGGGTGATTGCGCATGACCATGGAAAAAACGTCCACGCGGCCGAGGCCCATTTTCTCCAACGATTTGGCCAAGCAGTTGCCCTTAAGCACGATGTCGGCGAAAGTGAGGACTTCGTGAGGATGGGGATCGTTTTCAAAGGTGACCACCGGGAAATCTGGGGTTTCTTCAGCCCGGGCCATCAGATCAAAAGCCAGGACTCCCGGTCTTTTGCTCTCAGTCACAGTGACCTCCTCCGGGGTGGCGCTGCCCGCCCTTTTCGATGGATACCGGGCAGTTTGAGGGTTCGAAGAGGACGACCAATTGAAAAGTGGTTGATCCTTGCAATGTTAACGCAAAGGTCATGCCTAATTCTTCCTATACTCTATCATATTGAATTAACAGATAGTGTTTGTAGTCACTGCGTGCTCAACTGTTATGGAGTGGCTCTTCCCTTTTCCCTGCAAGGAAATTCCCATAAGGAAGAGCCTATCAAATTTTCACAAAGTGGGTCAGGCCCCCTTATACTCCACTTCCGGTCCGGCTCCACCTTGACGGAACCAAGTGACAGGTCGGTAATGTCTTTTCACTAGGCCCTTTTGTTTAAATTTGGGATAGCCCATACATAACGCAGCAATGATTCTCCAATCACCATCGAAGCCCAGTTTCTTCTTCATTTCCGGATTTAGGTCGATGGCAATAGAACCAAAACCACTCCAACACATCCCTAGGCCCAAAGAATGGGCGACAATGTTCATATTTTGACCCGCAATGCCAACTTGGACATCAGGGCTGAACATATTATTGTTACCGCCGACGAAAATGACACAAGGTGCATTCAGGAAGGAGGCGAGTTGTTTATCTACTAGACAATCTACGCCGCGGATAATGCCACGAGGCTCGACTGCACCAGGTGGCATTAACTCACCACCAAAGGCTTGCCATAGTCCAACCACCTGCGCATCATCATGGTATTGAGCATGTACAGCGCTCCACAGAGTGAAAGCTGCCTGCTCAAGTTCATTAAGGAATGCTTTATCAGTGACAACGGCGAACTTCCAGTTCTGGTTGTTACCGGCACTCGGGCCGAAACGCCCAGCTTCCAATACACGACGTATCAGGTGGGCAGAGACAGGCTCCGCTTTGAAATTCCTTACACTGCGACGTTCCAGAACAGTTCTTTCAACTACATTCCATTCAGATAAATTGCCCTCGGCATCTCTTGGCTCAAGCGGCGGTTTTTGCATCGGCCAACCTTGGTCAAAAGGTCCCCCTTCCACTCTCCAAGTCTCGACGATTTCAACAGCGTCTACTGGGCATGCGACCATGCAGTTGAAACATGAAAAGCACCCCACGTTACCTTCTTTCATCTTTGGAAAATCGTCAGAATCCTTTTCCCATTCAAAACATGCCATGGGGCAATTCTGAACACAAAGACCACATTTTGTGCATTTTTCATGAATAATCTTCATAATACCAGGGTGTATTCCTGGGGGACGGAAGATGGGTTTTAAGTCTTCAAATGTTTTTTCACTCATAGATTTTCTCCTTGCATCAGTTGCGCAAGCGGATAGGTACCCACGTTTTCATAATTCTCCATCTTTGATAGAGAAAACTACCTCCAATTCATTTTGTCGCCACAAAAAACTTTTAAAAATAAAATCGTCACCTCCTTTTTTAGCTTTATCAAAAATACAAACTATGACTTGAGTATCGTTATAGAAATTGCTCCTTCCGTTGAATTGATCATCCCCCCCCCGTTTTCGGCTAACCCGACAGTAGCCCCATCAACTTGCCTAAGTCTAACTCGTGGGTCTTTCGTCAGGTGCCAGTAAAGCTCGACCACCTGGCGAACTCCTGTGGCCCCTATGGGATGTCCTTGTGATTCTAACCCGCCGGAAACGTTCACCGGAATTTTGCCACCCAGTGACGTATTACCACTCTCAGAAAATGGACCCCCTTCGCCCGGCAGACAAAACCCGAGACTTTCGATGACTGAAAGTTCGCCAAAAGCGGTAGCATCATGGACCTCAGCCAATGATACATCTTCAGGTCCAATCCCAGCTCGTTCATAAGCCTTCTGAGCAGTCCTGGCCAATGTTTTACCCTTCACGGTTTCTTGAGCAGGGTCTTCACCGCTGGCCATCACAGTGGCGGCGATTTCAACAGGTTTGGAATTCCTCTGTCTTTTTGCAAAGTTGTCAGAGCAAATGAGCAAGGCGGCCGCTCCGTCGCCTATGGGAGAACACATTAGCCGAGTAAGAGGGTACACGATTTCGGGAGAGTTAAGTACCTCTTCCACAGTGAAGGCTTTTTGATATTGGGCCAGTGGATTCATGGAAGAATGGAAATGATTTTTTGATGCGATCGCGGCAAGCTGCCTTTGTGTGGTGCCATATTTTTCCATATGTTCTCTTGACCAACGCGCATAAATATCCATAAATATAGAGCGCTGCTCAACACTGACCTTTTCCTGTTCTCCTGAAAGGCCGCTTTGCCGTCGAACTATTTCTTCCTCATTGGCAAAGTCTTCAAGCAGGCTAGGCAAAATTTCAACGTCAGTGCAACCCTTAAATGCAGCCAAAGCTCTGCTCCTATCGTCAAAGTACATTTTTTCCATGCCCACTACTAAAGCCACTTCACACTCACCAAGCGCGACCATATTTCTTGCCCCATAAAGGGCGGTAGCTGATGAGGCGCAAGCGTTCTCAACATTTATAACTGGCACCCCACCGATTCCCATTGCGCGCATCACGACCTGTCCTCGAATAGATTCCTGCCCACTCAGAACACCCTGAGATGCATTTCCCACCCAGACCGCGCCAACCTGGTCCTTACTTAGACCAGCAGCCAGCAAAGCAGCATTTACCGCCTCTTCGACCAACGATTTCAGGCTTCGGTCAATATGTCGACCGAATTTAGTCATGCCCCCGGCAATTATATTGACTTTTTCCATTTGAAATGATTCCTATAATTAATTGTTAGGAATTTAGTATTTGTTTATAAAGCCAAAAAAAGTGCCCGTTTTGACTATTCGTCTGGCTTATAGTTTTTGAAAATTACCTGACCATTAAACATAGCCGTATGCCGACCAACCGCCGTCCATGACAACTATTGTGCCCGTCATGAATGAAGACAAATCACTAGCAAGATAAACGGCCAATTCAGCGATATCGACTACCTCACCAATGCGACGCTGTGGAGTCCTGCGTATGAGCGGCTCCAATTGCATAAGCCCTTGGTCGATTGCTCGTTGCATCAAATCAGTGCGTATGTATCCTGGAGCAATAGCGTTGACTCTAATTCCATTCTTGGACCATTCGGCTGCTAAAACTTTTGTAAGCATGTTAACACCGGCCTTGCTCGCACAATAAGCAGCACGCCCAGGCGCTGCCAATTCACCATATATCGAACTGATGTTAATTATGCACCCTCCTCCTTTTTGACGTATCATCCGGTTGGCCGCCGATTGACATCCAAAGAATACGCCATAAAGGTCCGTTTCGATGGCAAAACACCAATCCTTGGTACTCAGGCTCTCAGATGGCCCTATCATAGATACGCCTGCATTATTAACCATAATATCTAATCTACCAAAATAGCTGACCGTCATCTCAACCATCGCTTCTACGCTATCAGGATCCCTTACATCGACAGGATGGGCCAAAACGTCCTCATAGCCTTTTCCATTCAACTCCTTCTTAACCTCATTAAGAGCAGTCAAGGAGCGACTAGCAATTACTACTTTGGCGCCTTCTTCGGCGAAGCGCTCAGCTATCCCTTTCCCTATACCCTTACTAGCACCTGTAATGAGTGCGGTCTTTCCCTTTAGCTTCACGTTGTTACCCCTCAAGTAAGTCAGATACCCCCTTCAAAGCCGGAGCCCTGGAAAACCATGGACCGCTCAAATAATGAGGTAGGGCTTTTAAATGACCGGTTTCGGTGGCCCTCTATCGCGCCGTATACCCACCATCGATTGGGATCAGGCTTCCAGTCATATAGCCGGCATCATCTGACGCAAGGAATACGGCCAGCGGAGCCACTTCCTCCGCCGCCATCCATCGACCAAGCGGTGTAGTAGACTCATTATCCTCCTTGATTTCAGGGACTTCATAGTAGGGTCTGCACATTGCCGTAACTGCGTAGCCCGGGCAAATGCCGTTGACGGTAATGTTGTCCGGACCGTAGTCAACAGCCAACTGCCTCGTTAGATTTGCTACGGCGCCTTTAGACGTGCAGTAAGCCCCTTCGTTCGCAAGTCCGACCAACCCACCGATAGAAATAAGATTAATGACCCTACCTCCCGTGCCTTGCTTGAGCATTTGAGTAATGGCCTGTTTGCAGCCGTTCCAAACACCTTTGCAATTGACCCCCATGGTGAAGTCGAACTCTTCTTCCGTACATTCGTGGATTCTTACCATACGCGTGAACACGCCTGCGTTGTTCATGATTATGTCGAGCTTTCCATAGTTTTGAACGGCAGCTTCAACGAGGGCTCTAACTTCGTCTTCTTTGGTCACGTCACATTTGACAAAAACCGCATCCCCGCCTGCTTTCCGGATCGCTTCGTCGGTTGAAAACTCTATGTCGTTCTCATATCCGCCGGTCCTGGCTTCTTTTTGGACGTCGGAGCAGACAACCTTAGCGCCCTCAGCAGCAAACGCTTTGGCTATCGCACGCCCAAAACCCGAGCTCGATCCAGTGACAATGGCGACCTTCCCTTTCAATCTGTTAATGGCCATTTTCCCCCCATCTTTAGCCTCTATGTTAATAGCGCCTTCTAATTTCAACTATGACGTAAAATAGGAGCCCTGGTCGAGTTGGAGGTCCAACGCCAAGGCTCCATGCTGTAGCTAATATTTTTTCAGCATTTTTAAGAGGCCCAGCTCATAATCGTAGTTCACGTACTGGCCCCCGAGTACCTTCTTTACCTCCAACCTATGCCAAGGGTCGAAAGTGGACGTCGAGTTAAATTGGACACTTGCGACGCCTGTCCACAGATCCGGATTTATTACCTTACACTCAGACTCGACCAATTCTGCTGTCGCTTCAGCGCCAATTTCACATCCTGGTATTACCCTCAGTGACAAGGCTTCAAGTGGCATCTCTGCATCCTTGACCCGCACTTCAGGTTTAAATATTGCGGTGACGATCCTATTGCCTTTGGGCCTCTCCATTGTACCCATTATCAGGTCACCTTCTCGAATGACTCGAATATCGGCTAGTTTTTTAGCAAATCCCCAAATTTCCCTTCCACCAGCAAGTGGTACCTCATTGTTACTGACCACAATGTGAGGAATATATACCTTTGGAGCTCCTTTCCAAAGACAATCTATTCCAAGAATAACCTCATCATATGCACCTAAAGTGCTAAAATGATACTGAATAAACATGACCGATGCTGTTGCAGGCGAAGGAAGCTCAAGCCCTTCAGGGAGCATATCTGCGGCTGCGTCTTCGTCCGTTTCATACGAAATAAAAATTCCTTCCACGTCTTTATAATAAATTGGTGGCTTTCCATACAAAGGAGCATCCACCGGCATGCTGTAACCAAAGTTTTTCTTTATAAGTCGACCCTTTTTTGACATTTCTCAAACCTCCTGATCTATAAAGATTCACTATTGACGAAACCGGAACAAAAACACAAATGCCTTGATGAATACTTACACATCTTCTCCTTTCTGGACCATACACAGCGAACAGTTCATTCTTTTACATTTCCACTTCCATTAGGCACCTTTCATCGAGAAATCTTATAACCTGCTCTTTCTCTGTCCCAAGTACTTGTTGTAATACCTTGTTTTCTCAAAACATCTTTGCGTATCTTTTCGTTTGCGGTCTTGGGAAGCTCGTTTTCAAAAAGCACATACCTAGGAACAGCAAAGTAAGGCATTCGTTGAACACAGTATGCCATTAACTCCTCGTAAGGAATCAACTGACCATCCTTTGTTACTATAACGACCATAACTTCGTCTTCTGAATGCTCGGCCTGAACCGCGATTGCGGCGCATTCTGCTATATTCGAATGAGCCAGAAACACGCGCTCCACCTCGAAGGACGAAATATTTTCTCCCCTCCGTCGGATATAATCTTTAACTCGGTCTTTAAAGTACAAATAGCCTTCTTTATCAATCAACCCTGCGTCCCCAGTATGAAAAAAGAAATTGCGGAAGGCTTCTACCGTCTTTTCGGCCATTTTGTAGTACCCTAAACACATGGTCCAAGGCTCTTTTGAGCGCGCAACAATTTCGCCGATTGTATTTGGACCAAGGATATTGTCTTCTTCATCCACAACAAAGACCTCGTAATTTTCTGTAGCCTTACCGCACGATCCAACAATCGTTTTTTGCCAAGGATTATAAGTAATCATCCCTGTCTCCGTTAGGCCGTACCCTTCTATTACCTTTAGTCCAAACCTCGACTCAAATGCGCTAAAGATATCGACTGGCATGGGGGCGGCCATACATGCTCTTACAGTGTTTATTTTTTCTTCTTTGCACACTGGTTGATTGTAAATAAAAGAAGCCATCGCTCCCAGAGAGTTGAATATTGTCGCCCTTGACTCAGCGATTTGATTCCAAAATTTGCTCGCAGAAAACCTCTCATATATATAAACAGTCGATCCCGAAATAAAACCTGCTAGAACACACAGAAATTGCGCATTTCCATGGAAAAGGGGTAAGCAAGTAAAAAAAATGTCTTCCCTGGTACATCCCATTGAAGCCAAGTATTCCTCAGCTGCTTTCATTGCCTGCCCGACCGGATATAACACTCCTTTTGAGGGGCCAGTCGTTCCTGACGTATATATCATCGCTATGGCATCTCGTCTCCTAACCTCATTCCAGACGGATAGACCGTCATTGGTGCTAACAATGTCTTCAAACGAATGAACGTCGAACCGCATAGATAACGTCGGTCTAGCTCCCTCTTTAAATCTGATAATTACGTGTTTTAGTTCTTCAAGATCATCCATTATAAAAAGGAAACGTTCCAAATATTCTTCATCGATAATGAGAATAGTGGAATGTGAATTATTTATGATGTATGATAAAAATTCACCGCGATTTGCAGTATTTATTGGTACCTCTACTGCACCTATCTTACTTAGCGCAAGCCACGAATAAATAATCTCAAGAGAATTTGGCATCAGCATAGCAACTTTTGAATCCTTGGTAACTCCAAGTTGTGAGAGCCCGTGAGCAAGCAGATCCGTAATTTCATTCAGCTGATGGTATGTGACAGAATGTTGATTTTCAAAATTCAGTGCTGTCTTATCTCCAAGCTCCTCAGAGTTTTTTCTCAGTAGTGAAGCAAAAACATTCTCCATCGAAATTGTCCTTTATTTTTCTGCCGGGATCAAACCCTATTGTTTTATTATTCTACCAACTAGTCCAGATAACGTCACAGCTGAGAGAAGAATGATACCTTTTATCATATCCATCAGGTAACCCGGCACCATAAGAATGATCAAGCCGTTTATGGCGACCACGACAATAATTACTCCAACAAAGGTCCCCCAAATATGAAATTGACCGATTCGAATTGTAGCTGCACCAATGAAGCATGCTCCAAAGGCGTCGAGCAAATATAGTGTTCCTTGTACCGGATTTGCAGACATTAAACTGGATGCCAGTACTATTCCGGCTATTGCCGAGCAAAACCCGGAAATCATGAAAGCGAGCAGGCGGTTCCTTTCTACGGAAATTCCACACAATCTCGCCGCATCAGAATTTCCACCGATTGCCTCCATTCGACGTCCCGTTTTGGTATAAGCATGTATAAACCATATAATTAACAAAAGACCAAAAGCAATCATAAAGCGAATCGGTATATGGGCTAAATAGCCCCTCCCGAGTACACCAAAGCTTTTGGGGATCCCAGACCATATTGATGATCCTTGGGTGATGCCTTGGGCTATACCTAGCACTACACTCATAGTTGCAAGCGTACAGACGAAAGCGGACAGTCCCACATACGCGACAAGTACTCCATTCATGAGCCCGATGGCGAGACCCGTTAGCAATCCGCACATTATCGAGAAACTGATGCAATAGCCCAGTGCCAGCATTTTGGCAACCACGACGCCCGTTAGCGCAGCTATGCCTCCGATTGACAGATCAAAGTCTCCAACTTTCAAGCAGCACGTGAGGCCTACAGCGAATATTGACAGTATGGCTGTTTGACCTAAAAGGTTCAAGAAATTGTCTGTGGTCCTAAATGACGGAAGACATATACTAAAGGTTAATGCCATCGCAATAAGAATCAATATAGTTCCGTGCCGCCCTAGAAAAATGAAACTATTTGTAAAGTCAACGCCTTTCTTCTTAGAAACAGCAATGTCCATATGCTTCTCCCAATATGAATGAATCGCGCCGCGTTTGCAAATGTGTCACGCAGCTTTGTGTTTTATACACAGGTCCAATACCTCCTGCAAATTTGTCTTCTTTGCTTCTAATTCATGTTTTATTGCACCCCTTTCCATAATCAATATGCGATGGGATATTCCTACAACTTCTGCCAAATCTGAAGAAATAAAAATAATTCCCGCTCCTTCGTTAGCAAGATCGGAGACCAGTTCATAAATGGCTACCTTAGCGCCTACGTCTATTCCTCTGGTAGGCTCATCTAAAATATAAATTTGAGCTCCTGCACATATCCATCTAGATAGAACGGCTTTTTGTTGGTTACCCCCACTTAAAAACCTTATTGATCGCCTCATTAACAAATCTTTCAGCCCAGTTTTAGCAGCCGCTTTGCTAGCGATACACCGCTCTTTTTTTCCACTTAGAACTTTGAACCATTTATGCCATTCAAGTCTCTTTAACGCAGCCATGGTAATATTTTGTATTACATCCATTATGCGAAAAAGACCCTGGCTCGCACGATCTTCAGGAACAAAAGAAAGTCCATGTTTAATAGCATCCTGAGGAGATTCAATCTTGGACAACTTGCCGTTTATGATGACATCTCCACTGTCTTTCTTGTCAGCACCGAAGATAGCTCGTGCCAATTCAGTACGCCCGGAACCAACGAGGCCTGCCAGACCAAGAATCTCTCCCTTATGTAAGACCAAATCGATATTTTCCAGCTTTCCCCGTTTACACAGTTTTCTGATTTCGAGGCAGGCATCAGTACGTACATTTCCTCTAGGGGGAAATAAGCTCTCAAATTTGCGCCCAACCATCATTTGAAATATGAGAGCTATATTTAGATTCGTGATGGACTCCGTTTGTACCCTACACCCATCACGAAGAACAGTGACACGATCAGCTATTTCGAAAATTTCCTGTATACGATGAGTGACATATACAATTGCAGTCCCTTTTGACTTCAGATGAGTTATGGAGTTGAATAGTTCTTTCACTTCTTCGTATGTTAGGGATGAAGTTGGCTCATCCATGAATATCACGCGAGCCTTAAGGGATATAGCTCTATTGATAGCCACCTTCCATTGTTCAATGACGCTCAGATCTTTTACTGGCGTTCGGAGGTCAAAGGAAATGGGTAGAGCATCGGGAATCCCGCGAGCTTGTTGAACGAGTTTCAAGCGTGTGACAAGGCCAAGATTACTCGGATACCTTCCCAGAAGAATATTCTCAGCTACCGATAAGTGCGGAACGAGATATAAATCTTGATATATAAAACCGAGACCGAGTGTCTCACTCTCTTTAGGGCTCGAGATCGTTCTCTTTATGCCATCTATAAGGATATCTCCGTAGTCCGGGTGATATACGCCAGCTATTATTTTAATAAGAGTTGATTTACCTGCTCCATTCTCACCTAAAAGAGCATGAACTTCTCCAGGGTAAACATTAAAGTCAACACTATCCAATGCACGTTGATTTAAAAACTCTTTCACAAGCCCTCGTACTTCTAAGATCGCTTGCCTGGTCGTGTCATTGTTATCAAACATAGGTGCTTCCTGTAGAGGTGAGGTTGAAACTATTCTATTCCTTTGTGAGTCCCAAGGGATTGATTCGTTTAGTCTATCCCCCCTGCTTATGAGGCAAATGGGGGATAGTTTGAGACATCATTGTTTATTTCGTAATAACGCCGTTCACTTATTCCGCTTTATAATCCGGTTTTCCTTCATAGGGAGCAGGGCCTGGTCTATATATAAAGCCTTGAGGGGGTAAATTCTCTTTTTCTACCAAGTAGGGGACCAGTGGAAAATAGTTTTGGTCATGAAATGGTTTACCAGCAAAAATCTCCTCAAACATGGAACACATCTTTTCGGCCACCATGTTTCTATGTCCATTGACTCCGAAGGTGGCTCTTAGCGCAGGTAACTGGCGCATGAGTTCATAAGTGCGAGGACTGTCGTCAATCGTTACAACCATGACATCGTCCCTTCCCATCTCATGGCAAGCCCTGGCAGAACCATATGCTTTTCCTTCCCAATAGTCCAAAACTCCTTTGATTTCCTTCTTCGAGTCTGCCAAAAGCAGGTTTTTCATATCTTCATAGGCCTGTTCCGTTGGATCGCCCCCGCTCCCACGCTGTGCCACCTCGTGAACCTCTATCTTGAAATAGTCCATGGCCATCTTTTGACCGAGATATTTTTGAAGGTTGTTTTCACTTTCTTTGTATGTAAAGATTACAACCTTCCCCGGTTCCATCTTCGAAGCCAGGTATTGTCCCACCTCCGCTCCACGTCCCAGATCGATTGGCGCAAAGTCTGCAAAAAACCCTGGAACCATTTTCCCACCAGCGACACTTGCAACTGGAATTCCTTTTTTAAAAGCTTTCAATACCTGATCCTCGTAGTATTTAGGAGATGTCCAGTTAACGATAATGGCGTCGTATCCAGCCGTTATCATGTTTTCCATGTAGGGTTGAGTTTTCGAGTAATCCCAGTCAACATCAAATATAGTCACCTTCCAGCCTCTCTTTTCAGCGGCCTGTTTGTATGCATCATTCCACAAAGCAGCAACTGCAATCTTTGAACTCAAGTCCAAAATTCCGATGTGAATCTGTTTAGCGCCCTTCGGCTCGGCTTTCGATTCCATCGCACCAGCCTGTGTGGCAATTCCTACAAGCAAGAATAAAGAAACAAGCAAAAGGATGATTCCAATGTGACTGCCTTTTTTGTTGTACATTGCCCAACCTCCCTATTTAGTCTGATTTGTGGATAGATGAACCTTACCTACCGATTCGGATTCCAATACGTTTATTGATGCACCTCCTCTCCTAAAGTAAGGCCTTGGATAGGTACAAACGAGTTGTAACGTTGAAATATGTTTGACACTGACGAAACGGAGGAGGTTTTACACGACAAATATCGCAACCTCCTTCAACTCATAGCATTACTTTGCCCACTTTCTGAGCACCCTTCAGTGTTTAAACACAAATCGTAGCTACATGCCTTCTAATATTATTACATATCATGACAACGGGCTATTGCCCTTCAATAAACGTATCAGTGATGTTAGATCGGCAGTGCAGAGTAGTCACGAACATTACGTGCCATTTGCAAACAATATGTAGGGTGAAGCATCTTTTATAGCAAATAGTGTTTGGAATGATTGTATAGATGCTTCATCTAAAGCAAGTACTTTCAATGATTCTAATTATGTGCCTGTAGGTCATTTAGCCGATCTTAGATTTGGAAGCGCAGACTGGGATTTCGGCTGTGAAGTTGAGTCAGAGTTCCAGAGTTCATAATGTTGATGCAAAGCTCATACCGGATTCTTCCTGTACTCTATCATATTGAATTAACAGATATATTAATTTTGGATGATGTCTCTCTGCCCCTATTGGGGCATTCTCTGCCCCTATGGGGGCATTTTTTCGTTGCCCCCTTTTAATGGTGGTGTTAATATGGAGGCGAATTGAACTTCCCCGAAAGGACTGAGACCATGATGACCTATGCCCCTTCCGAACAGGAAATTGAGGCCATCCGGATTGAAGTAAACCTGGCTCTGAAAACTCTAAAGAACCGGGACTGGGAACTTGCCCGAACCCAACTGAGCCATGTGTTCCAAAGGCGCGGTTTTCGTCTGGTCGCCCATGGTTGTGAGGCGATTTTCGTGGAGGCCGCCCTGGAATATGCTAACCTCTGTTTCGGCGAAGGGAAGGGTTTCAGGGATGCCGCGGAAAACCTGCAGCGAGCGCTTGTGGCTGCTGAGCATCTAGGGGATCGTCGTGCTCGGGCGTTGATCTGGTTACATCTGGGCCGATTCTATTATTTTTCCGAACGGCCGCACGAAGCCTTGGCCCTGTTCGCCAAGGGCATGGCCGAAGTGGAGGAGCTAGGGGACGAGGACATTTTAATGCAGTCCGCTGAGTTTCTGGGTTTTTATTTTCACATCCAGGGCCTGTTCGTGGAGGCCCGGACGTATTTCGAGAAGGCCGCCCAGAGTTACGAATCAGGAAAAGCCGGGCGGATGAGCAACCCGTCCGGACCGATATGGCTTGGCTATTGTACAGCTTACCTGGGACAGTTTCATCAGGCCATCGGAACCCTTGACTATTACCATCGCCTAGCGCTCGAACGGGCGGACCGCTCCTTGGCAACTACGATTCGCGCCGCCCTGGGTCTGGTGCTACTTTTTATTCAGAAAAAGGACGAGGCCGCCTTTCACCTCTCCGGGGCCTGGCAGGACGCCATCAAGACCGGTAACGACCTGGCTTTGTACTTTGTCACCGGCTATCTTGCCTACCATCATCTTTTGGACGGCCGGGCCAAGGAGTCCTGGGAGCTGATGCGCAACAACTTGATCCATGGCGAAAAGACCGGTTTGGTTCGACAATATGCTTCCCCTTTTGTCCTCGAAATGATCTATGAATACAATCGATTAGGCCTAGACCACCTACCCGGTTGGGACTTTCACGGACAGATTGAGAAGCATCTCGAGGGTCCTAACGTTCATTTGCGAGGAGTTGCCCTTTGTCTGCGCGCCATGGACAATGCTTCTCGGAACGGGGACCTGCAAAAGATAAGAGCCGATCTGATGGCCGGCGAAGAACTGCTGCTCCGTTCGGGCGATCCGATTCATCTGGCTAAGGTCAGGGTAGAACAGGCCCGTCTTGCCCTAAAGGAAGATGAAAAGGAGCAGGCCAGGGACTACGCCCAAAAAGCCTGGCACGGATTTTCCGGGTACGGCGAGGTGTTTTTTCCAAACGACCTCAGGTGCCTTTTGGCAGTAAAAAATCCACATCCGAACGCTCGGGAGATGCGTGAAGAGTTCCTCGATCGGTTTATGACCATGATTCACGACCTAGTGCCGTCCTCCGACGTGGAAGACATTCTGGCCCGGGCCGTGGCGGCGACGAACCGTTTTTTCGGGGCGGAACGCGGAGGCCTGTTCTGGTTTCGCCATGGTAAGAGCGCCCAAGCTCCCGTTCTTCGCGCCGCCTGGAATCTGAGCCAGCGAGAAGTACTCTCCGAACTTTTCAAAGGCAGCTTGGCCTTGGTGATCAAAGCCTTTCGGGAAAACGAGCCGCAATTAGTCCGGATGGAAGGGCCCCGACGCTCGCCGCATTTGATCAAGGCCTTACTCTGTCTTCCTTTCGAGGTGGACGGTCAGGCCCGAGGGGTGCTGTACCATGACAATTCCTATCTAAACGATTGCTTCGATTTCCTGGAAAAGCCTCTCCTCATCCGCCTGGCCAATTCCCTGAGCACCTATGTTGGCCGAATCCATGAATATTCTCTTAAACTAGAAAAATCGGCCGCGAACAAAATCAATCAAGACAGACCCCCGTATAGGGCCATCTTGGTCGCCGGGAGCCCTGTCATGATGGACGTGTTGGCCCAGGTGGATCAAGTGGCTGGATCGGACTGCACGGTCTTGATTTTGGGAGAGACCGGGGTGGGCAAGGAGCTGCTGGCCCAGCGGGTCCATCGGCAGAGCGGGCGTAGAGACGATCCGTTCGTGATCCTGGATGCGACCACCATCCCGGAAAACCTTGTGGAAAGTGAACTCTTCGGCCATGAAAAAGGGGCTTTCACCGGTGCAGATCGACGCAAGGTCGGACGACTGGAACTGGCCCACGGCGGAACGGTGTTTATTGACGAAGTCAGTGAGATCCCCAAATCCATTCAGGCCAAGTTCCTCCGTGTTCTGCAGGAAAAAACGCTGGTCCGCGTGGGAGGGATGCAGACCATTTCCTCTGATTTTCGGCTGGTGGCCGCCTCTAACCGGGACTTGGCGGCCGAAGTGGCGGCCGGTCGGTTTCGAGAAGACCTCTATTACAGGCTCAATGTCGTACCCGTCACGCTCCCGCCCCTTCGGGAACGCCTCGAAGACGTGCCGCTTTTGGCCCGCCACTTCCTGATCCGTTACACTTCCAAGTGCGGTCGGGCTTCCTTGGAACTCTCTCCGGAAGACGAAAGACAGTTGATGGATTACCACTGGCCGGGAAACGTAAGGGAACTGCAGAATATCATCGAGCGTTCCGTCCTGTTGTCCACCGAAGGTTACCTGGAACTCAACCTGCCGGTCGCCAAGGCGACGCATTCCAGGCAATTCTTCACGGACCACCCCACCCTGGACGAAATGCAGTGCCGTTACATACGCTACGCTCTGGAAAAATCCAACGGTAAGATCAGCGGCCTGGGTGGGGCGGCTGAATTTCTGGGAATGAAACGGACAACCCTTCAGAAACGGATGAAAAGTCTAGGATTGTCAAGACCCTTAAAATAAGCCTCTGAAGGGCGATTGAGTATCATATAGATCTGCCAGGAGGCCGAACCCTAAAGATGCAAGATCATCTGGATTACCTGTATTATAGGGTTGAAACTAATCAATGTACAAAACAGAGAGATGGTCGCACGCCACAGCAGTGTCACAGTTTTCCAGCGCTGTGCAGGGAGGGTGTGTTCTGTCATGAACTCAGGTACAGTATGGCAACACAATCGCGATCAATACCGGCGGGGGGACTGAGCGCCAGGATGTCGTCCATGAACCGAACATAAGACAACTCTGTCCGCTCCATCCGATCATCCAACTGCTTGAAGAAGAACGCACCGATGAGTCATACAGGTCTCAATATCTCTCCTGAAAATTAACTTCGCCAGGGCATGATCAACCTTTCCATGTCCATCACATTTGTAAAGCTTCATGGGCTGCTCATCTGGATAGCGCGTATCCAATCCATTATACCGCCTTCTGCCGATGATTTCGCGCCGGTCGGCGCCAACGTAAATTCAAACTTTTCTTTAACAGTGGAAAAAACTCGATACTGATGAAGACTCACTTTAGGGTTCTTTTTTCTCAAAAAATCCATTTTTGTAGTGCCAACATACTTGCATTTTTATCTTGATTGTTCATG
>Ga0187880_1001171_pt1 | contig 21295 bp, 15 predicted proteins | sample June2016WEW_19_4_FD_132998 | JGI IMG/M metagenome (GOLD analysis project Ga0187880, IMG submission 132998) | Peatland microbial communities from SPRUCE experiment site at the Marcell Experimental Forest, Minnesota, USA - June2016WEW_19_40 | ecosystem: Environmental > Terrestrial > Soil >... | reverse complement strand
TAGAGTTGGGCCAATTCGGCGGCGGGGTAGGCGACCGGATCGAGCAGCGTGGTGACCAAAACGAGGTACTTGGGACGAAAGCCGGGGATACAGACCGGATAGCGAATCAGGCGCAAGGGGATCCCCGTAGTACCTCTTATCCGCGATAAGAGGTACTACGGGGAGGCTACGGCGAGGCTACGTTGTGGCTATGGAGTTGTGAGCGGGCGGTAGGCGACCCCTGCTGTCCCCATTCCGTCGAAAACAGCGAAGAACCCGAAACCGGCCTGCAAGTGGCTCATTGGCAGCGAGTTAAGCGCACTACATTGGAGCGACGCCAGAGCATCGCCGGGGTTTCTCCGGGGCATCGCTGGCTGGGCACGAGGCGTGCGAGGCAGGCGCTGGCGGGAAGGAGGCGGTTGGAGCGGAGGATGACCCAGCCTGTGGCATCCTCATAACTGCCAGAGAACCAAATGGTTACGGGATCCGCTTGGAGGTACTGCCGGAGAATTCCCAAGGCAGGGCCGCGTGGGGTAGCAGAGCCATGGCGGAAGGCAGTCGTGGTTCAGGGGCTGGAGGTCGGAGTGGGAGGATTCCGCAGTCCGCAGTCCTAACCCATACCCGCTTCCGGCGGATACCAGTCCCCCGAGCAGGCCGCACTTCGGCCATTGGGCTTCGGCCTTCCTTCGGGTTTCGGGTTTCGGCCTTGGGCGTGCCCCCCGTTTCCGCTTGCCGCGCCTCTGCATACCCGCTATTACCCTCGCATGGAGCCCCACGAAGCCCTGGTGGCGTTGAATCTGATTGAGCACGTCGGCCCCGTCCGCGTGCGGCAACTGCTCGAACACTTCGGCGACCCGCCGGCGATCCTGCGGGCGTCCAGATCCCAATTACTCCAGGTCCGCGGCATCGGCGAGGATACCGCTGAGGCCATCGCCGCCTGGGAGAAGACCGTTGACCTGAGCGCCGAGCTCAAACGCATCGCGGATTCCGGCTGCCGCATTGTGACTCAGGCAGACCCTGAATATCCGGAATCGCTGCGGCAGATTTATGACCCGCCCATTGTTCTCTACGTCAAAGGGGCCCTGAGCGCGAAGGACAAGAACTCCGTCGCCATGGTCGGCTCGCGCATGACCACGCATTACGGCATCGAAGCCGCCCGCAAGCTCGCCTACCAGCTCGCCTACCTCGGCGTCACCGTCGTGAGCGGTGGCGCGCGCGGCATCGACACCGCGTCCCATCAAGGCGCGTTAAGTGGAAAGGGCCGCACCATCGCGGTCCTCGGCACCGGCATCAACCTGGTCACCCCCCCGGAGAATGCGAAGCTGTTCGAGCAGATCGCCGCCAGCGGCGCTCTCATCACTCAGTTCCCGTTCAATCGCCCGGCCGACAAGCAATCCTTCCCCATCCGCAACCGAATTGTGGCCGGCATGACACTCGGTACGGTGGTCGTCGAGGCCAACCTGACCAGCGGCGCCCTCATCACCGCCAACTTCGCCACTGAATATGGCCGGCAAGTCTTCGCGGTGCCCGGCCGCATTGACTCGCCCCGCAGCAAAGGCTGCCATGACCTCATCAAGAAGGGCGCCAAGCTCTGCGAAGGCGTGGAAGACATCCTGAGCGAGTTCGAATACCTCTTCCCTCCCAGCAACCGCCCGCCGTCCGCCAGCGAGACGGGCGTCCTCCCGGCGCTGGAGCTGAGCGAGAATGAGCAGAAAGTCTATGCGACCCTGGACCACGAGGAGATCAGCATCGACGACGTGATCCGCAAGAGCGGCCTGCCCAGCTCCGCCGTGTCCGTCGCATTACTCAGCCTGGAGATGAAACGCCTGATCCGGCAGTTGCCCGGGAAGATGTTTGTGAAGAACCAGTGAGAGGGAGGACTTTAAAGAGCTGGCAAGCCGGGCGCATGACGACTACATTTGTCGTGGCATGCAAGCCGTTATCGAAGGCAGAGAGTGGACCGAGGAAGCGCTGGCAGCGCTGCCGCATGATGGTCGAAAGTACGAAGTGCTGGGGGGGGAGTTGCTGGTGAGTCCGACCGGCGTTCAGCACGGCTACATCTCATCCCGCCTGCTGGCGGCGCTGCTCGAATTTGCGCTCAAGCGCCGCCTGGGGCTGGTGCTTGATTCGAGCACGGGTTTTCGGTTGAAGAACGGTGACTGTCTGTCTCCTGACGTCTCGTTCGTGCGTCGGCAACGGCTGGCGAAGGAACTAAGCCAGAAGTTCTTCCCTGGCGCGCCCGACCTGGCCGTTGAGGTCTTGTCGCCGGGGGAAAGTCTGGCGGCGATGGATAAGAAGCTGGCGGCGTACTTCGCGGACGAGACCCGGCTGGCGTGGGTGATAGACCCCAAGGACCGGTCCGTGCGAGTCCACCATTCACCCAAGCGCTTCAAGACCTTGCGCGCCAGCGATTCCCTGGATGGGGAAGACTTGCTGCCCGGTTTCACCTTCCCGGTGGCGGCTCTCTACGAGTTCCCGGACTTTGGCGCTTAATCAGATATAATACATCTTCTCCTTCTCAGCGCTCTCTTCGAGCAACTGCTGGAAGGTGATGGCGCCCGCGGTGTCTTCCACGGCTTGCCGGAGTTTGTGCCAGGCGCGCCGCAGTTCGGGCGGACCGCCCGAATTACTCAGCCCCGGCGCGTCGAACAGCGGCCCATCCACGGCCTGCAACACGTCCCCCAGTGTTATTTCCGCCGGCGGGCGGGCGAGCAAATAGCCGCCAGCCATCCCGCGCACGCTGCGGAGGATGCCCTTGCCCTTCAACTCGAGGAGGATCTGGGGGAGATACTTCGGCGGCAGCCCCTGCTCTTCCGCCACTTGATCCATGGACACCGCGACGTGGTGCGGGTAATGGCGCGCCAGCCCCAGCACCGCCCGGGCCGCATAATCGCTCTTCACCGACAACTTCACGGGCGCAACTTAGGCGGAGAAGCCAGAATCCGCAATCAAAACGGCCTTGGCGCGGCCAGGCCACGAATACCTCCAAGGTGCCATTCTCTCCTGGCCTGGACATTTCACACGCTTGAGCAGGCGGGACAGCTCCTTTAGGACTTCGGACTCTGGACTTTAGGCATTGGATTTGTCCGTCCGAGGCGTTCTTTCATCCACGCCAGGGTTTTGGCCCACATCTCAGGCGTATAGACGTGGCCCTGGCCGGCATAGATGAAACTTTGGCATTCGGCCTCCCGCCCGTAGAGCCTATATACCGCACGCACGGGCTTTTCGATGGCGCGAATGCCATCCGCCGGTGAGCCGCCGTCCTGGTCGCCGTTCATGAACAAGACGGGCCGCGGCGCGATCAAGGCCACGACGGCTTCGGTATCGAAGTGGGTCAGGAGCTTCGGCACAAAGTAGTAAATGCCGTGCTCCTTCAGGGATTCATGCTCGATCAGGTTCTGGTAACGCGTCAGGCAGGCGACGGCCACCCCGGTTTGGATGCGCTCATCCAGGGCCATCAGCCACCACGAACGCGTCGCTCCCATGCTCATGCCGGTGACGCCGATGCGCCGGGCATCCACCTCGGGGCGCGACGCCAGGTAATCCAGCGCCATCAAGTCATCGCGCAGCATCATTCCCCAGAGCGTGCGCCCGACCCAGAGGTTGAACTTGCTGGCGGTCATTTCGCCGTTGCTCCCCTTCTCGGCTGGACCGCCGGGGCCCCGCCCGTTGCGCTCGCCGAAGCAGTAAGCGTCGATGCTCAGCACGACGAAGCCGAGCTTCGCCAGGGCCGGCCCCGGCGGTTCGGGCGTATGCTTGGCTTGGAACAGCTCCTCCTTGCCGATCTCGTAATCGCCGCCGTGCCAATGGCAGTAGAGGATCGCCGGCGCTTTGCCCGGAATGGTCTTTGGCCGGAGCAGGTAGCCTGGCACCGTGGACCCGGCGCCGTTATCGAACTGGAACTTCTCCACCACGTAATCCCCCCGGTCCTCAGTGGAGAGCAACTCGACTGTGGGCAGCTTCGGTCGCGCCGGCAATTTGCCGAGCAACTCCCAAAGCTGCGCCCGCACCTGCTTGCGCTGCCTCTCCCACGCAGCCCGGGAGGCGGGCACGGCAAAGGACGGGGCAAGGTCGGACTTCGCCAGCCAGCGCGCGGCATCGGATTGGTTGGTCTGAGCCATCAGGACATTCGGCGCAACATAAAGCAGCGCCGCCACCCATAGTGCGCTGCCGCAAGGGAAGTTTCGATGCATATTTTGGCGGGGAAATGCGAGCCGGATCACGAGGCGGATTCTGCCTCGCCCGCCGGAAAGTGCAATGCTTGACGAACGCGCCGCCTCGGGGCGCCCGATTTGACAAGGCGCTAGCGGGGTACATGTTGTCTTAAACACATGGTCAGGCAGCCTTATGAAAGCTAGAAATACAAATTACGCTGGCGCAGCCCGGCGGGTGCCCGTTTCCACGGACCAGACGCCGGTCGCCTCGCCGTCCGCATCAGCCCCAGCCGGGGATGACGCGTTGTTCGACGCCTACTCGCGGGCGGTGATTCGCTCGGCTGACCAAGTCGGGCCGTCCGTAGTGAACATCGAAGTTCGGCGGCGCACCGGCGAGCGCCTGGGCAGCGGCTCGGGCTTCATCATCACGCCGGATGGGTTCGTGCTGACCAACAGCCACGTCGTGCATGGCGCCGAGCGGGTCGAGGTTACGCTGGCGGATGGCCGCCACCCCGATGCGCACGTGGTCGGCGACGATCCGCACACGGACCTGGCGGTGGTCCGGATTTACGCGCCGCAGCTTCGTCCTGTCCGGTTGGGCGAATCCAAGAACGTGCGCGTGGGCCAGGTTGCCATCGCGATTGGCAATCCGTATGGGTTTCAGTGCACTGTGACAGCCGGGGTCGTCAGCGCCCTGGGCCGGTCCTTCCGGGCCAACACCGGGCGGCTCATCGACGACGTCATCCAAACGGACGCCGCGTTGAACCCCGGCAACTCCGGCGGGCCGCTGGTCAATTCGCGGGGCGAAGTCATCGGCGTCAATACTGCCGTCATTCTGCCGGCCCAGGGGATTTGCTTTGCCATCGCGATAGACACGACTAAATACGTCGCCGGCTGGCTCATCAAGGACGGCAAGATCCCGCGCAGCTTCATCGGTGTGGGCGGCCAAAATGTGCCGCTGCACCGCCGGCTCGTGCGGCATTACCGGCTGACGGCGTCGAGCGGGGTGCTGGTGATCGCGGTTGCGCCCGGCAGCCCGGCTCGTCGCGCTGGCTTGCGCGAGGGAGACGTGATGGTGGAGTTCAACGGGCAGCCCGTCCCCTCCATTGACGCGCTGCACAAGCTGCTGACGGTTGACCGCATCGGCGTCGAGTCCCCGCTGACGGTACTGCGCGGCACTGAGAAGCTGCCGTTGCTGATCACGCCGCAGGAATCGGCGCAGTTTTAGGCCCCGCGGGCCGCCTTGCGGCTCTGCCAGAGACCGGTTGAAGACAATCAGCTCTGGGAATGAGCTGGCGCGTGGCGTTGGAGAGCGACTGTTTCCCCTCACCCCAGCCCGCTCGTCCCTCGTTGGGAGCCACTTGGCCCGATCTCATTCTTCCCCCAACAAGCCGCTTCCGCGCTCCCCCTGTTGCCTCACGGGAAAATGACACCGTAGGGTTGGGTATTGAAATCGTGAAAATCGTGCTTGCAATCCAGCGGCAGAAGCGCACAATTGCGGACAGTGGTGCAGAATTCATCGAAAGGCCATTATGAAATGTGTTGCTTTCGTTCTTCCCTTTGGGCGTTCCCGTCTGGTGCGGCCAGGTAATCTTCCAAGCATCGTCATTCGGGGTTCGGTGTGTGCAGCGGTCGGGCTTTTGTGCTTGCTCTCTGCATTCCGGGGGTGGTCAGCCAATTGCGTCTCGCCTCCGGCTGGACTGGTCAGTTGGTGGCCCGCTGAGGGCAATGCCAACGACATCGTGGGCACAAACAAAGGCACACTTTACAACGGAGTTGGCTTTGTTCCCGGCATGGTCGGACAAGCCTTTAGTTTCAATGCCAGCAGCAACAGCTACGTGAAAGTGGCGGACAGTCCGACTCTGCAACTGACCAATGCAGTGACCATCGAATGCTGGGCCAAACGATTGAACACTGCCGAGGTGCATATCTTAGTGGAAAAGGGCGGCGATTGGACGGGCGGGCAAACTGATTACGAGCTCGGGCTGAACGATACCTACTCTGGCGGCAGCCACTTTGGTTTTTCATTTGCCGGCGGCTGGCGTGGCTGCGCGGTCACGCCCGACACCGCCTGGCATCATTATGCGGCGGTCGCCGTCAACGGTCAGGCGAATCCCATCCTCTACATTGACGGTGTGCCGCAACCGCTTGTCTACAGCGGTGGCCCGTCGACGATGGATTTGTTCGCGTCCGCACGCTCGCTGCATATCGGGGCACAGCTCGATCCCCAAACCGGCTGGTTCAAGTACAGCGACACAGTGATTGATGAACTGGCCATTTACAACCGGGCCCTCTCAGCCAGTGAGATTGCATCCATCTACAACGCCGGCAGCGCGGGCAAGTGCCGGGTGCCAGTCATCACTTCTCAGCCGCAAGGCCAAACGGCCACCGTGGGTTCCACCGCGACCTTCGCCGTCGCCGCCGGCGGCACCCCGCCCTTGAGCTACCAATGGCAATTCGACACCACAAATATCGCGGGGGCAACGGCCAGCTCGTTGACCCTGACTAACGTGCAGCCGGGTCAGGCAGGCAACTACCTGGTGGTCGTCAGCAACGCGTGGGGGGTGGTAACCAGTTCCAATGCCGTACTGGCGGTAGCCCTCCCCCCCTGCGCGACTCCGCCCGTTGGACTGGTCAGTTGGTGGCCAGGTGAAGGCAATGCCAACGACATCGTGGGCGCCAATAACGGTACGCTGCTTAATGGTGCCACGTTCGCGGCTGGCGAAGCAGGGTCAGCGTTCAGTTTCAACGGCAGCAATCAGTGCGTCCAGGTTCCCTACTCGCAGACACTGGTTGCCTCGAACTACTCGGTCGAGGCTTGGATCAAGCCTTTGGCCCAGGTGAGCGATCCGATAAATCAGGATTTCATCTTCGGCCAGAACTATGGCTGCTTGCAGTTGGCTGCGCGCCCAGGGAACTCCGGTGTCCTCATTGCTTTCGGATTCGCCACCAGTCAGGTCACGTTCTACTACGTGGTAAGCGCTTCGCAAGTGCCCATTGGCCAGTTTAGCCACCTGGCTGGAACGTGGGATGGGACGACCCTTCGCCTCTACGTGAACGGTGTTTTGAACGCGCAGAGTGCCCCGGGCGCTTCACCTGTGGCTTCGGGCTGTCCTTTCTACATTGGCGGTATTTACAGCCCGGCGGCCGGCAGTTGCAATTATGCGGGCCAGTTCTTCAATGGTCTAATTGACGAAGTCAGCTATTACAACCGGGCACTATCCGGTGGCGAGATTGCATCCATCTACACCGCCGGCAGCGCGGGCAAGTGCGTGCCGCCCTTGCCGCTGAATTGTATTCCGCCGCCTTCGGGTCTGGCCGGTTGGTGGCCGGGCGAAGGCAATGCCAATGACATTGCGGGCACCAATAACGGTACGTTGCTTAATGGTGCCTCGTTCGCGCCCGGCGAAGTAGGCTCAGCGTTCAGTTTCAACGGCAGCAATCAGTGCGTCCAGATTCCCTACTCGCAGACGCTGGTGTCCTCGAACTACTCGATCGAGGCCTGGGTCAAGCCTTTGGGCCAGGTGAGCGATTCGATCAATCAGGCCCTAATCTTCGGCCAGGGCTATGGCCGCCAGTTGGTCGCACGCAAAGGAACCTCGGGGGTCATTATTGGTTTTTACTTTGCGAACAGTTCTAGCACCTTCTTTGGCGTCGTAAGCACTAACCAAATACCCATCGGGCAATTCACTCATCTCGCTGGCACCTGGGACGGTACCACGCTTCGTTTGTATATCAACGGGGTCTTGAACGCGCAACTCGCGCCAAGTGCCTCGCCTGTGGATCCGGGGTGTCCGTTCTCCATTGGCGGATTCTACAACAATTGCGGCGGTGCGGGCCAGTTCTTTAATGGCCTCGTTGACGAAGTCAGTGATTACAACCGCGCGCTGTCCGACGGCGAGGTCCAAGCCATCTACCTGGCCGACGGCGCGGGCAAGTGCGTGCCGCCGCCGCCGCCGCCGCCGCCGCCGAATTGTACTCCGCCGCCTTCAGGTCTGGTCAGTTGGTGGCCAGGCGAAGGCAATGCCAATGACATCGCGGGCACAAACAACGGCACCCCCTATAATGGAGTTGGTTTTGCTCCCGGCATGGTCGGGCAGGCGTTCGTCTTCAATGGCACCAACAGTTACGTGGAAGTTCCGGATTCGCCCGCCCTGCGGTTGACTAACCAGTTGACCATCGAGTTTTGGGTCCAGCGGCGGAGTTTACAGGACGAAGACTACATTATCAACAAGGGCGGCGATTATACGGCCGGGATGCTGAATTACGGGGTAACCATCACCCGGGCGCAATATGGCAATACACTGGCGTTCACATTTGCCGGTGGTGCCCGTGATTCGCTGGCCATCACCGATTTTAACTGGCACCACTGCGCGGTGTCTGCCCGCAACGGCGATGCCGATCCGAGCTTTTATGTCGATGGGGTGCTACGGACCGTGACGGGGCGCGTCGGGGCCTCGGCGATCAACCTATATGCCTCGACAGCGCCCCTGTACATCGGGGCGCAGGTTGATCCGGCGAGCGGCTGGTTCTACTACAGCGGAGCCCTCGTTGATGAGCTGAGCATTTACAGCCGCGCCCTGACTGCCGCCGAAATTCAGGCCATCTACAGCGCCGGCAGCGCGGGCAAGTGCCGATCGTCCCGCGACGCGACGGCCAGCGCCGTTCTAGCGTATGATTTTGTTGTAGCCGCAAACATAACCGATGGCGGCTACGGCTATACCAACACACCCACCGTGAAAATCATTGGCGGCGGCGGCAGCGGGGCGCAGGCCGTGGCCGTGGTGAGCAACGGGATGGTCGTTGCAGTCAACGTTCTGGACGCGGGTTACGGCTATACCAACCTGCCGGTCATCGTCATCGAGCCGCCGTTCATTGCGCAGCCCATGATGGGCATTGCGGCGATGTCGCTCTTGAGCTTCACCAACCTCGCCTTGGGCACCAATTACCAGTTTCAGTCTTTTCTTGGGAACACCTAGTCCAACCTGGGCGCGGCTCTTACCGCTGCCGGTCCCACCTTTACGCAGTACGTCGCAGGAACGGCTGACCCGAATGGTTATCGCCTGGCGGCCTCCCCGGTTCCCCTTCGAGCGTACGCCACGGCGCAACTGCTCAACGGCTTTGTGGTCGGGGCTACCGTGACCAGCGGCGGTTTCGGCTACGTCACCAGTCCGGCAGTCACCATCATTGACGGTGGCGGCAGCAACGCCACGGCGCTGGCTAACGTCTCTGGTGGCGTGGTGACGAGCATCACCATTACCGATGCTGGCATCGGCTACACGAACACCCCGACGATTGACATCGCGCCGCCGCCGCCTGGCGTCGGCTTGTCGCCAACTGTGCTGCCGGTGATGCGGGTGGATTCCGCGAGCCTGGCTCCGTATGAGAATTATCAGATTCAATTCAAGCCGGACCTCGGCGGAGCTTGGGAGAATTGGAATGGGGGATTGTTCAGCGCGACGGGTGTGACGAACTCCCAATACCTTCTCATCACGAATAGCGCCGGCTTCTTCCGCCTGGAATACGTGCCGTGAGCGGCGGGGTGCTGCCGTTGCTGCTCATGCTGCGGGAGTCGGCGCAGTTTTAATGTCTCCGGCTTTCCCTCAAGGCCGCTTGAACCCGAGCAGGAGGATCACCAGATCAATCACGAACAGCAGCACGATCGTTACCTCCAGGATCAGCATCCAGCGGTTGGTGTGGTCGTGGTTGAGCAGTTCGTATAAATCGTCCAGCGTTTGCTGCTTCTTGTCGATGGTCCGGTGCCAGTCCCCCAGGTGAAACCGGGCGGAGATGTTCTCGTAAATGCGCGCCAGGTGCCAGTCGCCGAAGAACTTGGTGATGTTGGACAGCTCATCGCTGAACCGCGCCAGATCAATACGGATTTCCCGCAGCTCGCGCAGCACCGCCGCGCGCCCGCGCGTGGGCCGCGTGCTCAGGTCGCGATACGCGCGATCGAGCGAGTCGTCCAGGATGCGGTCGTAGGCTTCCAGCTCCGCCAGTTGCAGGTTGGCCAGCTCCATCACGTAGAGCGTCTCCTCGAAGTTCTGCGGCTCATCGATGATCAGCGCCGCGTCCCAGTCAATCACCACCAGGTCGCGCTCGTAGTAGCTGAGGAAACGCCCGGTGGATTCGTCCGCTTCCTGTTTCGAGAGATGGTAAACGTCCGGCTCCTGCGTCAGCAGCGACGCGACGGCGCGTCGGTTGGCCCGCCACCAGGTCTCGGCGCCCACCGTCGTCCCGGCTTCAGTCAGCAGCGGCGATGCGAAGCAGAATACTGTGTAGGCTTCTTCATCGGCGAGCTGGCTCACCGGCCGGACGTAGTGCGACGCCAATTCGCTCCGCACCTCTTCCGCCAGGCGGCGCACCTCATCACTCAGCGAGCCGTTGCTGAATTGCAGGTCGTGATACCCGACGAGGTCCTCCACCTGCGCCACCTCGAAAGGCACCCGGACGCTGATGCTGATCGCGCCGACCGGCAGCAGCTTGATCACGCGCTCGACGCGCACCGGTCCATGCGGCCCGATCCGTTCCAGGGGCGGCAGGCGGACCATCTGGGGCCGGTAGAAGAATAGCTGGCGCGGGCTGCGTTTGCTGGCATCCACGACGAACTGGGCGACTGGCTGCCCGAGCAACTCCCGCACCGGCTGCCGCGTCATCTCGTAAGCCACATCGAAGGCGTAGATGTACACCACCTCGCCCGTGTAATGCTTGATTCGGGGCGGGGAGGTCTTGCGCTCCAGGGTTTTGGCTTGGTCCACGGAAGCAATCATACGCGAAGCAAGATACCCCACGGCTCTGGCAATGTCCAAGACCGGCCCCAAACCAGCCAAAACGCCCAAAGCGCCCTTTGGCCGCCCGCTCCGCCCGCGCTTGGAGTCGGCCTGATTTCCCACTCGCCTTTTGCGGCCGGCTTGGCCACTTTGCCCGCAGTGCCGCCGCCGGAGTGTGGGCTGCGGCCATGTCATGCTGAACCAACTTACGATATCCGCGCTGGTGGCCACGCTGGCCAAGCGCGAGGTCTCCGCACGGGCGGCCACGCAGGCTTGCCTGGACCGGATTCAGCGCATCGATCCCCAAATTCGCGCCTTTATCAGTTACGACGCCGCGGATGCGCTGGCACAGGCCGACGCCGCCGACCAGGCGCTCGCGCAGGGCCAGACCCACGCCCAAAAACCATTGCTCGGCGTGCCCATCGGCGTAAAGGACGTCATCGCCGTAAAGGGCCAGCCGCTCAACTGCGGCTCCAGGATTCTCGGCAACTTCATTTCGCCTTACGACGCGACGGTGATTGAGAAGCTGAAGGCCGGCGGGGCGGTGGTGTTCGGGCGGCTGAACATGGACGAGTTCGCCATGGGCAGCTCGACGGAGAACTCGGCCTTCCAAATCACGCGCAACCCGTGGGACACGTCGCGCATTCCCGGCGGCTCTTCGGGAGGCTCCGCGGCGGCGGTGGTGGCAGATGAGTGTGTGGCCGCGCTGGGCTCGGACACGGGCGGCTCGATTCGTCAGCCGGCTTCGCTGTGCGGCTGCGTCGGGCTCAAGCCGTCTTATGGCCGCGTCTCACGTTATGGGCTGGTGGCCTTCGCGTCGTCGCTCGACCAGATCGGCTGTTTGGTCAAAGACGTGCGCGACGCGGCAACCGTGCTGGGCGTCATTGGCGGCCATGATCCGCGCGATTCTTCAAGCGTGCCGCAGCCTGTCCCGAGCTACTCTGCCTCCCTGACTGGCGACATTGAGGGACTGAAGCTGGGTCTGCCGAAGGAGTATATGATCGGCGGCCTGGACCCCGCAGTGAAGCAAGCCGTCGCAGCCGCGGTGGAACAGCTCGCCAAACTGGGCGCGGAAGTGGTCGAGGTCTCCCTGCCTCACACCGATTACGCGGTTGCGACCTATTATATTATCGCCACGGCCGAGGCCAGCGCCAACCTGGCGCGGTTTGATGGCATTCGTTACGGCAAGCGCGTCGAGGGAGCGGACCCGATCGAGTTATACGGCAAGACGCGCGGGCAGGGCTTCGGCCTCGAAGTGAAGCGGCGCATCATCCTCGGCACCTACGTCCTGAGCAGCGGCTACTACGACGCCTATTACCTCCGCGCGCAGAAGGTGCGCACATTGATCCGCAACGACTTCCTTAGGGCGTTTGAGAAGGTGGATGCCATCGTTACCCCGACCTCGCCCACCGCCGCCTTCAAGATCGGCGCGAAGGCCGAGGATCCTTTGCAGATGTACCTGATGGATATCTTTACCATCTCCTGCAACCTGGCGGGCATCTGCGGGCTGGTGGTACCCTGCGGCTTTACCGGCCCTCAACCGCGCCTGCCTATCGGGCTGCAACTTCTTGGCAAACCGTTCGGCGAAGAAACGATTCTGCGCGTCGCCCACGCCTACGAGCAAAGCACGAGCTGGCACAAGGAAAAGCCGCCAATCAACGGTTAGCCCGGATATTTATGGACTACGAAACGGTCATCGGGCTGGAAACGCACGTCCAGCTTAAGACGAAGTCAAAGATGTGGTGCGGTTGTGCCAACGAGTTTGGCGCGCCCCCCAACACCCACGTCTGCCCGGTGTGCCTGGGCTTGCCGGGCGTGTTGCCCGTCGCAAACGACGAGGCGCTGCGCCTGACCGCCCTCACCGGCTTCCTGCTGAATTGCACGGTGACCCGCTATGCCAAGTTCGACCGGAAGAACTACTTCTATCCGGACATGCCGAAGAACTACCAGATCACCCAATACGACAAGCCCTCCACCATAAACGGCTTCGTGGAGTTTGAGTTCAAGGGCGGCATCGGGCGCGTGCGGATCACGCGGGCGCACCTGGAGGAGGATGTCGGCAAGAACTTCCACTTCGAACGCAATAGCGGCGTGGATTTCAACCGCGCCGGCGTGCCGCTGATGGAGATTGTATCCGAGCCGGACCTCACCAGCGCGGTCATGGCCTACGAGTATCTCAACGCGCTCAAGGAAATCCTCGTCTATGGCGGCGTGAGTGATTGCGATATGGAAAAAGGCATGGTGCGCTGCGACGTGAACGTGAGCGTGCGGCCCAGGGGGCAGCAGGAACTCGGCGCCAAGATCGAGATCAAGAACATGAACAGCTTCAGCGGCGTGCGCCGGGCGCTGGAGTACGAGGTCCCGCGCCAGATCGAAGTGCTCACGAAGGGCGGCAAGCTAATCCAGTCCACGCGCCGCTGGGACGACGTGGCGGGTATCACCGAGGAGATGCGGACCAAGGAGCACGCGCACGACTACCGTTATTTCCCGGAGCCGGACCTAATGCCGTTCCAGCCGACGGAGGAGTGGCTTAAGGAGGTCCAGAGCCGCGTGGTGGAATTGCCGCTGGCGCGCAAGCAGCGGTTCATGCGCGACTACCAGTTGCCGGCGTCTGATGCGCAGACGTTCGTTTGGGACGTGCCGCTGGGCGACTATTTCGAGGGCCTCGCGAAGCAGGCGAAGAATCCCAAGGCGCTCGCAAACTGGCTCATCAACAACCTCCGCGCGAAGCTGTCGGAGACTCAGGGTTCGCTGGCTGACCTGAAGTTCAAGCCCGCTGCCTTTCTGGAACTGATCGACCTGGTGGAGAGCGGGAAGATCAGCACGAAGATCGCGCAGGAAGTGTTTGTGGAGATGTTCGCCACCGGGGAGCCGCCCGCAAGGATCGTCGAGAAGAAAGGTTTGGCACAGGTGAGTGACACGGGGGCAATCGAGCAGTTCTGCGATCAGGCCATTGCTGCCAATCCGGGGCCGGCTGCCGATTACAAAGCCGGCAAAGTCGCCGCCTTGAACTTCCTCAAGGGCCAGGTGATGAAGCTGAGCAAGGGCAAGGCAAATCCCGCGCTCGCGGGCGAGATCCTGGAGCGGAAGCTGAAGGGATAGCCTGCACTGGAAGGCAGGGCGCGCTTCGGCGAGTAGCGTCAGGCATCCTTGCCTGACGTAAAGCTGGGCTTCAAACGTGATTATTCCTTTGCTTTCAGGCACAGTCTTGTGATTGGATTCACACCCAGACGCGCACTAACAATCGAAATATCGTGCTTATGGATGAGAAAAAGTTGTTTCCCGCTCCGGTAAAAACCACCCGGCGTGAGTTCATCAAAGCGGCCGGACTGGCCTCGACCGTCCTGGCCCTGCCCACGTTCATCCCGGCGAGCGCCCTGGGCCGGGACGGCGCCGTCGCGCCGAGCGAGCGCATCCGCGTGGGCGGGATCGGCCTCGGCAACCAGGGAGGCGGGGACTTTGGCGGTTTCCTCGGCAGCCCGGATGTGCAGTACCTGGCGGTGTGCGATGTCCGCAAGAATGTCCGCGATGGGAAAAAGGCCCGGGTGGACGAGCGTTATAAGAGCAAGGACTGCACCGCCTATAATGATTTTCGCGAACTGCTGGCCCGCACGGATATCGACGCGGTGCACGTCGCCACGCCGGACCACTGGCACACGATCATCGTGACGGAGGCCTGCCGGCACGGTAAGGACGTGTTCTGCCAGAAGCCGGAGACGCTGACCCTTCGCGAAGGTCCACTGATGGTGGAATATGCGCGGCGCTATGGCCGGGTCGTCTCCGGGGGCAGCCAGCGCGTGCTCGAGGATTACCGCGGCACGGTTGACATGTGCTGGGGCGGCAAGCTGGGCAAGGTGTTGGCGATCAATGTCCAAACCAACAATCTCTCGCACGCCTGCAATCTTCCGCCGGAGCCGGTGCCCGAAGGCTTTGACTGGGAGATGTGGCTCGGCCCCGCGCCGTGGGCGCCCTTCAACGCCAAACGCTGCGACGGCAACTTCAGCACGGTTGAGAACTCCTGGCGTTCCTACTGGGACTACTCGGGCGGCGAGATTACCGACTGGGGGGCCCACCACTTCGGAGGCGCCACATTCGCGGTGGACGTCCGCGAATTGCAGCCGCAGGAGGTCATTTATCATGCCGCGGAGGGGGGCCAGCGCGCTCACCTCGAATTCGTTTACCCCAACGGCATGAAGATCACCCACTGCAAGCCGGGCAAGGCCAATATGGAGGTGGACAGCAACGAAAGCGAAGCTCGGGCGCCCAAGCCGGTCCCCGGATACAAAGGCAAAGGCAGCATCATCGGCGATTTCCTCTATTGTGTCCGGACCCGCGAGAAGCCGTTCCGCGACATCCAATTCGCCGTCAATACCATGAGCCTCTGCCATTTGGGCACGATTGCTTATCGCCTGCAGCGCTCGCTCAAGTGGGATGCTGCCAAACAAACCTTCCCCGGCGACACCGAAGCGAATCGATTCATCGACCGGGCCCGGCGCCAGCCCTGGCAATTATGAACCCGCATGGACGCGATCAGCTAACGACCGAACCAGAGAGGATCGATACTTATGTTAGAACAGACTTTTGAGGCTCTGAAAACCTACGACTGGGGCGTGGACCGCAATGTTCTCAACCCCATTGACGAAGCGGTTGTCAAAACGCGCAACGCCGCCGCCGCCCGCAAAGAACTCGAGTCCCAGTTGCTGGCGGTGCTGCAAAGCAACGCACCCCGCGACGCCAAGGACTATGTCTGCCGGCAATTGCGCACAATGGGCACGGCAGCGTCTGTTCCGGTGCTTGAGCAACTGCTGGCCAACGCCGAACTGTCCCACATGGCCCGCTACGCCCTGGAGCGCATTCCCGAGCCTCAGGCCGGCCAGGCCCTGGAACGCCAACTCCGCAAGCTCAACGGCCAACTCAAGATCGGCGTCATCTCTTCCCTCGGCACGCGCGGTCAGGGCGTCAGCTTGCTGCGACCGCTGTTGCAGGACTCCGACGAGGCCGTCGCTCGCGCCGCCGCCATCGCGCTCGGCCGCATCGCCTCGCTAGACGCGGACAAGGCCCTGGGTTCAGCCAAGCCCCGGCCCGCGCTGGCCGTCGTGTTTGCCGATGCCTCGATGTCGTGTGCCGAGAAGTTATTGGCGGCTGGCCATGCGAAGGAAGCCAAAGCCACTTACCAACGATTGCTGAAGAACAATCCTCCCGAGTTGGTCCGCCAGGCCGTCGAACGCGGTCTCAAGGCCTGCCAGACAGCGGTGTGAAGCCCTTGTCATTACCCACACCTGGAAGAGCATTTCTTAAATGGAACGGAGGAGCAACGGGGAATGAGCATGCGGCCGGGGCGAGGCTGGTGCTGCGCTCAGGGCACGAGTGTGGCGCGGTAAAACTGCGTAGGAGGCGAATTGGTGCCGAGGCTGGTGATAAAGGTCAGGGTGCCATCGCCGTAAATGAGGTCGAGGAGGGGGCCGGTCGTCCAGTCTATGAGGTTGGTGCTGGAGTCGAGGGTGAACTGCTGATCGGGGTTGCCGGCAACATAGAAGATGTTTTCGCCTGAGGACTGCTCGTAGTCATAGAAGAATATCGGCGAAGTCAGGTTGGGAACGATCTGGCTGCGCAAGATGGTGCCTTGCAGGCCAACGACGACCAATTGGCCGTTTTGGGTTGCCGCGCCGTAGAGGGATTGGTACGTAACGCAGCCGACGTTGGTCCAATTCACAAGGTCGGTACTCCCCAGCACCGTCCCATTATTTCCGACGATATAGCAGATGTTGGTAACCATCACCGCGTCATTGAGCCAGTTGGTCGTCCCGCTGGAGAGGGGGGATGACCAAGTGATGCCATTGGTGCTTTCCAGGATGGTGCCGTTTTCACCGACCGCGAGGAAGAGGCCGCGCAGGCAACGGACCCGCAAGAGCCCGTTGGTTGTACCCGAGGCGCGTTGCGTCCAGGTGGAGCCATCCGGGCTGGTGAGAATGAGTCCTTGATCGCCGACCGCGACGATCAAGTTCATCGAGGCCGCGAGGCCCGAGAGGTCGGTGGTGACTCCCGACGGCAAGGATACCCTGTTCCAGTTGTTCGTTCCAGTGGTGCTGCGCAGCATAGTGCCGCTGGCGCCGGCGAGGAAGAAGCTGTTGCTGAAGGTGCAGAGGGCGGCCAGGTCGTTGGTCGTCGGCGCCAGCAGCGAAGACCAGACGACACCCAGGGTGCCGGCCTGGTTGGTGGACAAGGTGCCGTCCGCGTTGGTGAGCACGACGGTGACGAAGGCGTTTGGACTGACGGCCACGCTGCCGCTGGTGCCGGCGGCGATCAGCAGATTCGTGCTGCCGCCCACGCATAAGAAGACGGTGTTGCTGATAGAAACCGAATTGGTCTGCGGGAGGTATTCGATGCTCCAATCACCGCCGTTGTCGCTGGTCATAATGCAGGCGTTCTGGCCGACGGCTACATACAAGCTGCCGGCGAACGTCACGGCCCACAGCAGGTTGCGCGGGGAGTCGTACTGCATTTGCCAGGCATACTCATTACTGTTCGTGGGCGTGCCTGCTATCATCATTCCGTCATCACCCGCCAGGCGATAGGCGCCGTTGGTGGAGTCCCACAATGCGGTGTAATAAGGCCAGACTGGGGAGGGCGCTCCCTGTGTGTAAAGGGAGTTGGACTGTTTCCGCCAGGTGGAAGCGGACGTGGCCAGGTAAGCTTCGGAATCGCCTGCCACCAAGCCGCTCGTGCTGTTGGCGGTGACGGTCCAAAACACATTGGTGTTGGAGGGGACGGAGAGCGCCCTCCAAGTGCTCCCGTTGTTTGTGCTATAGAAGGCTTGGCTTTGGTACGACACGGCATAGAAAGCCGTATCGGGAAAAGCGCCCGCAGCATTGGAAACATAAGACACACAGGTCAGGTCCTGTGTGGTCGGCACACTCCCCGTACGGCTGGTCCAGTTCGTCCCGTCGGTGCTGGTGGCGACATAACCGCTTTCGCCCGTGGCGACAAAGAGTCCGGCGCCCCACGCGACGCTGAGCAGCCAGTAGTCGCCGTTGGGGTCATTGGGAGCCTGGCCCTGGTAGTGCCAATTGGCGCCATCCGCACTGGTGTAGATGACGGCATTATCGCCAACCGCCGCGACCAAGTTGGACGACGCGGCCACGCCCACCAGCCAGTTAGCGGTGTTCAGGTTGGTAGTTATGAAATTGACCCCGTCGTCAGAGTACCCAACGGTGCCGTTGGCGCCGACGATGATGATGCGGTTGCCGAAGAATGTTACCGCCTCCAGGTCATTCGTGGTTCCGCTGTTCTGGGGAACCCAGCCCAGGAAGTCTGTGCCGGTGTAAACCTGGCCATTGTCGCACACCTGCACCGAGAGATACCCGTTCCAAGCCATATCAAGAATGTCGTTCCCATGCGGCGTGGGATTGGACCAGCGCCAGTTCATCCCTGAAGATGGGCTGGCGGCCAAGAGTGCGCTGGCGAGGAATAGCGCGACGCGCAGGGCTGTGGTTCGCAGTTTCGGGAGGGGCATAACGGGTAAGGGTCTCATGTTGAAACCAAGGGAGAATTCTCAATGGGAGCCGGTTTGCTTGCGGCCGCCGCTTCGGCGCGGCGCTCGGCGGGCGATCCCAGCCACGGCAGCGCGAGCCGGAAAGTGCATCCGTTCGACGAGGAGCACTTTAAACTCAGCTCGGCGCCGAGGCGGTTGGCCAGTTGCTGGCTGATGGCCAGGCCAATGCCGCTGCCGCCCTTCTTCTGCGATGAACAGGGCCTGAACAGCCGGGTTTGCATCTCCGGCGGCAAGCCGGGACCTTCGTCCGCCACTTCCATGAGCACGCGGTCGCCCTCCGTGCAGACGGCAAGGCGAACCGCCTTGCCCGCCGGGGTGGCATCAATGGCGTTTTGGACCAGGTTCTCCAGAATCAATAGAACCAAGTCCGCTGTGTGATTGGCAAGCACGCCCGTCGGAGCCACTCCCGTTTGGAAGGCAACTCCTGCGGCCGCCGCGGCGGGCTGCAGTTTCCGGGAGAGCATCTCCACCAACTCGGCCAGCGTGACCTCGTACCGGGTGGCCGACGGTTCCTCTTGCAGCACCCGCACCACCCGGTTGATAAGGCTCTGCATCCGTTCGGTGGTGGCGACCGCCAACTGCCAATCGCCATCGTCCCCTTTGCCCGGCGCGACCGCGCGGTCCTGGACAAAGCTGTGCAGGCCCGTCAGCGGATTCCGGAGCCCGTGAATGAGGTGAGAGGTTACGGCGCCGACTGCCGAAGTCTTGGCCGCCAGCGCCAGTTCGCGGTTGGCTTGCAGCAGGCTCGAGCTCCGCTCGGCCAGCAACCGGTTGGCGCGCTGGACCCGGCGAAACGCCAGCGCCAGCCCCACCGCCAGAATGCTGCCGCCCACCATAAACGCCAGCGCGGACTGCAGGGCCAAATGCCGATCCAATTCGGCATACTCCCGGGCGATGCTCGTGCCATCCATGAGGAATTGCGCCAGGCCGGCCAACCGCGCCGCCCCCTCTTCGCGCAGGGGGATATTGACTTCAAGCAGCGCCACCGGCGCGCTGTTCGTTTCGGCGAGCAGGTCGTGCTCTTCCAGGCGCGCGCGCGGAATGAAGTGGCTGACGGGCTTGAACGCACGCAGGGCGGCCAGATCCTCGGCCGGCAGCGTCGCTTCGGTGATATAGACGGGATAGGCGTTGACGAACGCGCCTTCCGGCGAAAACAGCCGCACCCCGAGCACACTTCTGAGGCGGGAGATTTTGAGCACGAGCTGGAATTGTTCACCCGGGTCCGCGAGCAGCGCAATGGTGTCGCCGCTGGTCTTATCGTCGAGATACTGCATGGCGGCCACGGCATCGAGCTTTTCGCCGTCGCGGCTGGCGATCTGGTGGCGGATGTGTTGGCGCAGACGCAGAGAGGACCAGGCAACGGTGGCGGCGAGCACCGCCAAGGCCAGGCCAATCCCCACCGCCAGCGACCACCGGGATCGGAAAAGCTGAATTGGAGCTGGCGTTAGCGGTTGCATCAAGCAAGGCTTGGTGATTTAGACGTACGCCACACGCGAAGTGTTAGCAAGTATTGCTTCCTGCCATCAGAATTCCCAGCTCATGCCGCCGGTGACAATGTTCACCGTATATTGGCTCTCCGCTTGATCGGAGAGGGCGCGCTCGTAGGCGAAGGCGCCGAAGAGCTTGAGGGACCTATAAATCCGCCGCTCCGCGCGCAGCGTCAAGTTCAAGGTCGTTATATACAACGTGGGATTGGGCGACGTCGGTTCGGCTGGCTGCACGGGGAAATCGTAATAGGACACCCCCGTCGTTCCTTTGATCTCCCAATTCTTCGTGGTGAAGCGCAGCTCCTCGGACAGGCTATAGAGGGAGTAGTCGTAAAAGCCGCCGCCGTTGTCCTGTTCATACTGAAATCCGAGTTTGGTGATCGAGCGCCAGCGCTGGGCTGCGTCCCAGTGGTGTTCCCATTTCAGTTCCGCAGTCTGCTGCCAAAGCGCGAGCTTTTTTCCTGATATTTCTGTCCCTGTTGCATCGGTGGCCAGCCAGGCATCATGGGCTATGTAGGCCGCGCCATAGGTGAGCGCCACCTGGGAGCCGCGCCCGTAAGTGTGCGCCAAAACGACCCGCGCTCCGTATTTCCAGTCGTCATCCAGCGGCGCGCGCCACCACTCCCGCGCCACGGGCAACCCCAGTTGTATCCACCAATTGGTTCCCAGATCACGGCGCACAAACGGCCGGACCCCGAGCGCATCACCCTTTGCCACCACCGCGCTGACACCTCCCGTCTGGATCAACGACAGCGCCACCTGGTCCGCATAGAGGTCCTTTAGCTCCAGCCCGATCCGCCACTTTTCCTGGAGGTATTTCTCGATCTGGGCGCTGGCCAGAAACGAGTCTTCACCCTGGACACCTTCCACGTCTCGCCAATAGCGCGCATCATCCCCCGTCACCGTGAGATTAAACGCCAGCCCATTGAGAGGCAGGCGGAAGATTGTCAGGTCCAGGCCGCTGGTGAAGAAACCGCTGCCCTGCGGCGAGGTCGGACTCAACAGCACATTGTCTTTGTAGCCGATGCCGGCGCGCAAAGTGATGTCCTTGTCCCAGAGAAACGATTCGGTCAACAGCGCAGGGTTGTCAGGAATGAGTTCCAGGCCGTTGGTCGAAGCATCCGAGGCCGTGCCGGCAAGCAACATCCCTGACCACAGCCCGGCCACGCTGCAGAGAAAAGGCTTGGCCACGCGTCGCCAAGGTACAACAAACCAAGCGACCTGGGCGGGTCGCTTGGTCTTAGGGGCGAGTAAATAATCGCAACCGCAGCGTCGCAGCCAAGTCCTTTCTTAGTTCCCGCCTTTGTGGCGAGCGTTGACGGGGCCGGCGGCATCATGGGCCGCTTCCAGAAT
>Ga0187880_1001169_pt1 | contig 21327 bp, 15 predicted proteins | sample June2016WEW_19_4_FD_132998 | JGI IMG/M metagenome (GOLD analysis project Ga0187880, IMG submission 132998) | Peatland microbial communities from SPRUCE experiment site at the Marcell Experimental Forest, Minnesota, USA - June2016WEW_19_40 | ecosystem: Environmental > Terrestrial > Soil >... | reverse complement strand
TTGCCCGCTCCATCGCGGCCTTCGAGTAGAAATCCATGCTTCGCATGGTCTCCTACTCTCGCCGCCGGAAAAGCGGACAGATCACGTGCTATCGCAACCGGACATATCATGTGCTACTGACACCAGCCATGCTTCCGCTTGACTTACTTCTCCGCCTCCACTACTGTCTGGCTGAATCGAGCCCAAGGAGGACTGGCCATGCGCCCAACGGGAATCGTCCTGATTGCGGTATATCATTTTGTTAGCGCGTTGTTCCTGGTGTGTCTTGCCGTTTCGCTGATCATTGGCGGCAGCTTTGTCGGCGCAATGTTCGGCGCGGGTCACGAGAACGCCATCGGTGGCTTGAGCATTGGCTTTCTAATTGGGATAGTCGGGGCTGTGTTCTTCGTGGTTTTCGCGCTTATCGCCGCCGTCGCTGGTTACGGAATCTGGAGCCTGCGCGAGTGGGGTCGCATTCTATCCATCGGGCTGGCCGTCATCGCGCTGCTGTTTTCTCTTCCCGGACTGTTCCTCATGGGGCTCCATTTGAGCCTGTTTTTCGGAGGCTTTCGCCTGTTCCGAATTGCCATCAGCGTCTTTATTATCTGGTACCTGATGCAGCCGCAGATCAGAGTTCTCTTTCAAAAGCCCGCACCCCCGAGCGCCTGATCACCTTGGCCGGAGCTGCTGGGTGGGGTCACTCCCCTGATTCCGTCCTCTTTCGCGCTTGTGCCAGCTCCTTCCACCCCTATAATTAAGGTGCTCTGGACGACAAAGGCTCCGCCGGATCGCACCTGACCGTAGCCGCGCTGAGATCGCGGCTGTGGTACGCGGGTATCCGGAAGCATGTCCCTATGGCGATGCTCTTCTCCGCAGCAGGCGCGCTACCCTCCGCGGGCCGCCTTTCCTCACTCTACCTTCGCCGCAAAAGGCGCTGTTTCAAAGCGTTGGGTGCCATGCTCGCGCTGGCCCTCCTGGCCAGCGTGGGCCAAAACGCCTTGGCGTGGAGTGCCAATCGCAAGCAGGAAGCCGCCAGCCAGTTTGCCAAGGCGGAGCAGATGCGCGAGGCGCTCAACGGCCGCCCAGAGGAGGAACGCACTCGTCGCGATTACCAGCGTGTGGCTGATGGGTATCGCAAGGTCTATTACGTGGCGCCCGCTTCCAGCAAAGCCGACGCCAGCGTGATCGCGGTGGCCGAAATCCTGGCCGCCATGGGCCGCCAGTTTGAGCCTGGAGAGAAGGACCTGCGTTCGGCCATCCGCGAATATGAGTTCTTGCGGCGTGAGTATCCGGGCAGCAAGTACCGCTTCCAGGCGCTGTTCACCATTGGGCAGATCTACGCGGAAGACCTTGGCGATGACGCCGCGGCGCGTAAGACCTTTGAGGAATTCCTGCGGCGATATCCGCGCCAGTCCCTGGCACGGGAGGCGAAGCAGGCGCTGGCGGAGTTGGACCAACCCCAGCCGAGCAAGAAGCCTGTGGAGGAAGCGCGCGCGGAACGCGCGGACACTCCGGCCACGGAACTCGCCTCGCAACCGGTTGCAAAGAAGTCGGGATTGCCTATGGTGACCGGCATCCGTCATTGGTCCACTCCCGATTACACCCGGGTGGCGATTGATGTGGACCGCGAAGTGAAGTATGAAGTCGGACGCGTTCCCGACCCGGACCGTATCTTCTTCGATCTGCCCGACACTAAGCTGGCGTCGGTCCTGGTCGGCAAGAGCTTCGATGTGGAAGACGGCTTTCTGAAGAAGATCCGGGTGGCGCAGTATCAGCCGGGATACACGCGCGTCGTTTTCGAAGTTGCCGACGTCTCCGACTACTCGGCATTCCTGCTGCCCAACCCCTACCGCCTCATCATTGATATCCACGGCCGCCAGCCTCATTCCAAAACGCAGGTCGCTCAGTTGGGTAAGCCCACGGCTAGCGACGAGGAGCAAGCTGGAACATCTGGCCGCAAGGTTGAGCACACGGCGAAGTCTTCTCGCGACAGTGGCACAAAGCAGAACGCCGCCCCCAAGACGGCCGGCGGGGATGACAAAGCCCCTGTTGCCGTGCAGCCAACCCATTCAACGTCCGCTGCCACTGCGGAGTCGTCCAACCCTCCCCATCGCAAAGTCGTCGTGGACGAAAACGATGAGGTCAGCACCGATGATCTGCCTCCAGCGATGGCGTCATCCGCAAAGCCGCCCGCTGTGAAAGCAACAACCCAGCCCACCGTGGCGCACGCGGTCAATCCGAACGACCCGCTCTTCTCCGGTCCGGGAGACAGCAAGGGTCCGGAATTGAAGGCCACCACCGAGCCGACCACAGCTCCAACCGCCGTGGCTGTCGCGCCTCGCGCCAAAGCTCGTAAGAAGACCAGCAAAGTCGCAGCCTCGGATGTGCCTTCCACCCACGAGGCCGAACCCACGTCCGCCGGAGACCGCAGCTTGACTCGCGCTCTGGGACTCAAGATTGGACGCATTGTGGTGGATGCCGGACACGGCGGCCACGATACCGGAACCATCGGCCCCAACGGGATCATGGAGAAAGACTTGGTTCTCGACGTGGCCTTGCGCCTGGGCCGCTTATTGGAAACTCGTCTCGGCGCCGACGTGATCTACACCCGCGACGACGACACCTTCATTCCGCTGGAGACGCGGACCGCCGTGGCTAACGAGCATCAGGCTGACCTGTTCATCTCGGTGCACGCGAATTCCAGCCCCGACCCGTCGGCCCGCGGAGTGGAGACGTACTACCTGAACTTCACTTCCGATCCCGGTGCGCTGGAAGTCGCTGCTCGGGAAAACGCCGTCTCCCAAAAGTCAATCTTCGAACTTCAGGACCTGGTCAAGAAAATCACGTTGAAGGAGAAGATCGAGGAATCGCGCGAGTTGGCCAGCGACGTACAGCAATCGCTCTACGGCGGATTGGCCAGCAAGCGATCCACTCTGCGCGACCGCGGCGTCAAGAAAGCACCCTTCGTAGTGCTGATTGGCGCGAACATGCCGAGCATCCTGGCGGAAATCTCGTTTGTTTCCAATCCTGCCGATGCCGCCAAGCTGGAAACTCCGGAGTATCGGGAGAAGATCGCCGAGTCGCTGTACAAGGGCATCGCGAAGTATGCCGGTGGCCTCAGCGGCGTGAAAGTGGCCTCCAAGCTCAGCAAGTCCAGCGGAGAATAGGACGCGTCCGCCGGCGCCTTCCTGGAAACTTTGCCCCTGTCGCAGTACTCTAATTCTGTAGGTCCGTGACCTTCCATGCCGTTGTGTCTCCTAAAACGCTTCTTCGTTGCCGCTGTTTTGTCGGTTGTGCTGGGGAGTGTCGCATTCGCGTCCGGCGGCAACGACTTCCTGCCGCAGTCCTTTGCCGGCTGGACCAAGTCTGGCCCGGTGCAGTCAACCACCGATCCGGCGAAAGCTGATGCCGCTTATCCCGCAGTCTTGAAGGAGTACGGCTTCGCCGACGCCGAGACGGCAGCGTACACCCGTGCCGATGGACGCAAGCTGACGGTGAAGGCGGCGAGATTCAACGACGCTTCCGGAGCTTATGGCGCCTTCACCTTTTATCGCCAGCCGTCGATGGGGACGGAACGGATTGGCACCAAAGCCGCGTCGGCGAACCAGCGCATTCTGTTCTTCCGCGACAACGTTCTGGTCGAAGCTGATTTCGATCGCCTGACCGAAATGTCCGCCGCTGAATTGCGGGAGCTCGCGGGGATGTTGCCCGCCGCCAAGGCTTCCGCCGAGAACCTGCCGAGTCTTCCCGAGTACTTGCCGAAGAGTCACGCTGTGGAAAACTCGGCAAAATATATCCTCGGCCCGCAGGCGTTGGTGGCGCAGAAGGGGCTGCTCACTCCCGAGCAGGTTGACTTCAGCCATGATCCCGAAATTCTGATGCAGGATTACTCGTCCGAGAGCGGTCCTCTTACGCTCACGTTGATTCAGTATCCGACGCCGCAGATCGCCGGCGAACGGCTGCGCGCTTTGCAAAGCGCTCAGCAGGCGTCTCCGAACGCTCTGCTCGTCAGGCGCAGCGGACCTTTGGTTGATGTCGTCACCGGCGCCGTCGGTAGCAGCGAGGCACATGCGCTTCTCAACTCCGTAAACTACGAGGCCGAGGTCACGTGGAACGAAGCGACCTCGATGAGCAAACGCGACAACATCGGCAATCTGATCCTCGCAGTATTTGCGCTGACTGGGATCGTTCTGTTGATCTCTCTCATCTTTGGGATTTTTTTTGGCGGCATTCGCATCTTGATGAAGCGTCTTTTCCCCGACCGTGTCTTCGACCGCCCCGAGGATGTGGACATCATTCAGTTGCATCTGCAATGACATGCTAGCTCCAGTAAGCTGCTGAAAACAATGTACTTATCCCACAATTGCGAGAACACGGCAGTTTTCGGTCAATTTCCTGCAATTCCATGAATGTTTTGTAAGTCATTGAAACTGCAGCAATTTAAGTCCTAGAAATTGCTTGACACGGGGTTTTCCGTGATCCTAGTATTTGTGCAGAAAGTTTTGACGGTTTAGCCTCCGTTGGAACTATTCTCCCTTGAAGAGAAGGCTGCCCCGTTGCCGGGTGGCCTTTTCCTTTGCGTCAAATCGCTCAGGGCCCGAGTGGATCACGCGATGGCGAGAAATTCTTGCGCGAAAAAGTTTTTTCTAACTCACACGGGCAGCCACTCAATTCGAACATTCCCTTCATTCCGATGTTGCTCAGCGAAGCCATATTGCTCCAGTTGCGATGCATTTTACTTTCGCTGAGGAATCCGATGTGGTGATCTGGACAAACCATCACAAAGGAACACCCTCTCCGCTGCCTCTGATGCAAGATGCCGAATCCATTTGTCTCCGGCAGTTCCGAACCCAATCACACCTCTGGCGAATCCAAGTCTCTTGACCCCTACCATGCATTTCATGCATTCCACATCAGCGAAGCCGGCAAAGAAAACTGAGATCTTCAAGGCGCTGCCCGAAGTCTGGCAACTGATTCGGCCGCGTCGTGCCCTGCTCGCGCTGGGCCTGGGACTGATGATCATCAACCGCGTCTCCGGGCTGGTGCTTCCGGCTTCCACCAAGTACCTGGTGGACGACATCATCGGCAAGCGGCATTTCAAATTGCTCTATCCGCTGGTGGGGGTGGTTCTGCTGGCGACGCTCATCCAGGGCCTCACGTCGTTTGCGCTTACCCAGACATTGTCCAAGGCGGCGCAGAAGCTCATCGCCGAGTTGCGCCGTCGGGTGCAGGAGCACGTCGGGCGACTGTCCATTTCCTACTACGACGCCAACAAGACCGGCACGCTGGTTTCGCGCATCATGAGCGACGTCGAGGGCGTGCGCAACCTCATCGGCACCGGGCTGGTGGACTTCGCTGGCGGGCTGCTCACCGCGGTTATCGCCTTCGCCGTTTTGATCCGCATCAGCCCGATCATGACCGCCATTGCGTTCGGCTTTCTCGGAATATTTGGATTCGGCCTCCGCAAGGCCTTTCGTACCATCCGCCCCATCTTCCGGGAGCGCGCCAAGATCAACGCCGAGGTCACCGGACGTCTGACGGAATCACTCGGAGGCGTGCGGGTGGTCAAGGGCTACCATGCCGAGCAGCGCGAGCACGAAGTGTTCAGCTCGGGGGTCGAGCGCCTGCTGCAAAATGTCTTTCGCACCCTGACCGCAACCTCGGTGATGAGCCTGTCGTCTTCTACTCTCATGGGCGTCATTGGGGCGATCGTCATGTTCATGGGAACCCGCCAGATCCTGGCAGGGAAGCTGACGCTGGGCGGATTCTTCACCTACACCATGTTTCTCGGATATCTGGCCGCGCCACTGTTTCAAGTTGTCGGTATCGGTACCCAAATCACGGAAGCGCTTGCTGGTTTAGAACGCACTCGCGAAGTTCTCGACGAGGTCCCCGAAAACGAAGACCCCAAGCGGACCGTCACGCTTCCCGAGATCCGCGGCGACGTCACTTTCCAGGATGTCACCTTCGCGTACGAGCAGAAGAAAACTGTCCTGCACGACATCTCGTTTCACGCCCGGCCGGGTACGGTGACAGCCCTGGTCGGGTCCTCGGGATCGGGCAAGTCCACCATCATCGGCTTGATTGCGGCCTTCCACACCCCCAACCAGGGCAAGATTCTGGTGGATTCGGTCGATCTCTCCACCGTCCGGCTGGAGTCGTACCGCACCCAACTGGGCATGGTCTTGCAGGATTCGTTTCTGTTCGACGGAAGCATTCGCGAGAACGTGGCCTTTTCCAAACCCCATGCGACGGAAAAGGAGATTCTCCGCGCCTGCGCCATCGCCCGCGTGGACGAGTTCGCGGAGAAGTATGAGCTAAAGTACGACACCATCATCGGCGAGCGCGGCGTGAAGCTGTCCGGCGGACAGCGCCAGCGGGTCTCCATCGCGCGCGCCATCCTGGCCGACCCGCGCATTCTGATTCTCGATGAAGCCACTTCCAGCCTCGACTCCGAGTCGGAGGCCCTGATCCAGGAAGGACTCTCTTATCTGATGCAAGGTCGCACCACGTTTGTCATCGCCCATCGGCTCTCCACCATTCGCCGTGCGGACCAGATCCTGGTGGTCGAGGAAGGACGGATCGTCGAGCACGGCAACCACCAGTCGCTTTACCAGTTCGGTGGCCGCTACTGCGAGCTGTACACCAAGCAACATGGCATCGAGCAGAATCTCTTCCTGGCCCCCGGAGAAGGGGACACGACCGAAGAGTCCGCTGCGGCGGTGGCGGACGGAATCGCGGCCGATCCCGATCCGACGACGCTGCTGCGCTAAGGCGAGGCGAATGTTCCCCCTGCTAGATGGGCCACATCTCTCTTCTGACGACCCACGAAGATGCTGTATCATCAGGACTTTCCCGCTGTAATTGGCGTGCACTGACGAGTCGATATGGACCAACGCAGTTTCCAGAAGCTGCTGCGCCGCACGGTTCTGATACCGGTGGCAGTGCTGTTGCTGCTCACCGCGACTCTGGTGGTTGAGATCCTTGGCCTGACTACCTCTTTTGGTTGGGTTGACCACGCCGACCAAGTCATCGCCGATACCAGGCAGTTGATGCGATCCATGACGGACCTGGAGTCCGAACTTCGTGGCTTCTTTCTGACCGGCGACCAGTCTTTTCTCGACGCTTATAACTCGGCCAAGGCAGGAGTGCTCGAACAACTGACGGTCCTGGACCGCCTTACCAGCGACAATCCCAGTCAACAGCGTCGCCTGCAAGAACTTCGCGATCTCGACCTGCGCTGGATCCACTATTCGGAGCAGTTATTGCAGCAACCGGGCGCTCGGTCTCTCTCGCCTCAGGAATTCACTGCCGGCAAAGAATTGATGGACCAGGTCCGGGCCAAGCAGCGCGAGATCCTGGACACGGAGCAACACTTACATGAAGTTCGCCACCGCCGTGCCACGCTGCTAGGTAATGTTGTCATCGCTACCGCCGCGGTGCTAGGGCTCCTCACGGTCCTCCTGCTGTTCACGCTGACCCGGCGCGAGCTGTTTGCGCTTTCTTCCACCTACGATAAGCATCTCAAAGCCGAAGCGGAGAAAACGCGGCTCTTACAAGAAAGCCGTGAGTCGTATCGCATCACCCTCACCAGTCTGGGCGATGCCGTCGTCGCCGCCGACGCTTCGGGGAACGTGTCGTTCATCAACCCTGTCGCCGAAAAACTCACCGGCTGGGACTACCAGGCAGCCAGCGGACGGCCACTGCGTGAAGTCTTGCGCCTTATCGACGAAAGGACCCGTACCGAACTTGAAGATCAGGTCGCGCTGCTCCACCGCTCGCCGGGGGTGGCGAACGTTTCCAGCCACGCTGCCCTCATAAGCCGTTCTGGAGCGGAATATCCGATCGAGGCGACGGAATCGCCGATCCTGGACGATCGCAACCAGCTTGCTGGAATTGTGCTTGTCTTTCGCGACATCACGCAGCGCCGCCAAACGGAGCAAACCTTACGCTCGAGCGAGCGCCTGACGTCGGCTGGACGCCTATCCGCCACCATCGCCCACGAAATCCGCAATCCGCTCGACACCGTTTCCAACCTCATCTATCTGCTGCGCCACGAACCGCAATCCAGCATGGTTGCGAGTCAGTACCTGGAGCTGGCCAGCGAGGAACTGGCCCGCATCGCGCAGATCACGGGACAACTCCTGACGTTCCACCGCGAAGCGCACGCCCCGGTGGAGGTGGATCTTGCCAACGTGCTGCAAAGTGTGCTGGTTTTGTTTGCGCCGCAAATCCGCAAGGGCCACATCGACGTCGAGCAGCGCTGGGAAGCGGCGCCCCCGGTGCGAGGGTTTCCCGGCGAACTGCGGCAGGTATTCTCAAACCTGGTAGGCAATGCCATCGACGCGATGCCCGACGGGGGCAAGCTAATTCTGCATTTGCGCCAATCCAGTCTCACCTCCGATCCGGCGCGCCGGGGGGTACGCATTACCATACTCGACACCGGCGCAGGCATTCCCACCGGAGTCCGCAAGAATCTTTTCGCTCCCTTCTTCACCACCAAAGGGGAAAAGGGAACGGGCTTGGGCCTTTGGGTGAGCCGCGGCATCATCGAAAAGCATGAGGGGACGATTCATCTCGCCAGCCGCAGGCGAGCGGGAAAAAGTGGGACCGCCTTTTCGGTATTTCTCCCCTTCGAGCAGGAACTGGGATTGCTCGACGTGCCGAACATGCCACCGGCAGCGTAGCGATCCGCGGGACTGGGCAATCTGGAACCTCAGACCCGCGTTCCACAAAGCCGCATGGCGGCGGCACGCCCGTTGTGGTGGCTCCTTTATAATGAGCTCCTGTCGAACCAAGAATGCCCTCTCCTCAAGTCCGAGCAGCCATTGCCGGTTCCGATTCGAACCAAGTCCTCAGCCACTCTCCCTTGCCACGACGCCGGTGGATTTGGATCGTGCTGCTTTGGGCCATGGTTTACGTCCCTGGCCTGTTTTCGCCTCCACTCTTAGACGATGCGGATTCGATCCACGCTGAAGCCGCGCGCGAATTGATTGTCCGTCACGACTGGACCACGCTCTACATCGACGGGGTCCGCTACCTGGAAAAGGCGCCGCTGATGTATTGGGGTATGGCGGCCAGCTACACGGTATTCGGCGTCAGCGACTGGGCGGCCCGGTTGCCACTTGCGCTGGGCGTGCTGGCGCTGCTACTGACTACGTACTCCCTGGGCAAACGGACGCTGGGAGAACGCGCTGGCTTTTGGGCGGCAATGGTGCTGGCCGTTTCGGTCGGGCCTTACATGTTCACCCGCATTCTCATTCCCGACATACTCGTGGCGTTGTGGCTGACGCTTGGTTTTGACTTCTTCCTGCGGACCCTGGACCAAGAACCTCCTTCGCGCCTTTCGTGCTGGGGATTGGCGGCAGCCGCAGCCCTGAACGTGCTCACCAAAGGGCTGATCGGGCTGGTGTTTCCGGCGGCAATCATCGGGCTGTATCTGCTCCTGACCGGAAATCTCAAACACCTGCTGCGCCTGCGGCTGCTCTCCAGCTTGGCCGTTCTGTTGGTGATTGCTGCACCGTGGCACATTGTCGCCGCCCTGGAGAATCCACCCGCGGGACAATCGCGCGGCTTCCTTTGGTTCTACTTCATCAATGAGCAGTTTCTCCGTTACCTGGGCAAACGCGTGCCACCCGATTACGACACCGTTCCCCTGGTTGTGTTCTGGGGATTGACTCTGCTGTGGCTGTTCCCCTGGTCGGCATTCGTTTTGCAGTCGCTGGCACAAGTCCCGCATCGCTGGAGCAAGTGGCGCAGCGGGATGAACCGGCGACAACGGGCCCTGCTGCTCTACGCCGTCTGGGCGGCAGTGATCCTGGTGTTCTTCAGCTTCTCCACGCGCCAGGAGTATTACGCTATCCCTGCGCTGCCTGGACTGGCTCTGCTGATCGGCGGCTGGTTGCAACAGGAAGACGAATCGCCCGTTGCTTCGAAGTTGCGGCGTAGTGGGCGAATCGGGTCGGTGGCCCTGCTCGGCCTCGCGGTTGTCATCTTCGCAACCGTAATGTTCTTGCTGGTGCAGAGCCAGAGCATGCCCGCCGGCAGCGACCTGGCCGACCTGCTCAAGAAGAACCCGAACGAATACGCCTTGGCGCTGGGGCATGTGTTCGATCTGACGCCGCGCGCACTGGGACTCTTCCGCGGGCCACTGGAAATATTCTCGATCGCGTTGTTGGTGGGTACGCTACTGAACTGGTTATACCGGCGGCGCAATTTTGCCCAGGCGGGCAACTGGGTGTTGGCCATCATGATGGTGTTCGTGCTCTTGGCCGTGCATCAGGGATTGGTAAGATTCTCTCCCATTCTTTCGTCGAAAAAACTTGCCGACGCGATCGAGCAGGAGTACCGGCCCGGCGACGTACTGGTGGCCAATGGGACTTACGAGGACGCCTCCACGCTAAACTTCTATCTGCGCCAGCCCATCCACATCGTGAACTCACGCGAGGAAGGCAACATGTATTATGGAGCGCTTTTTCCAGATGCCCCCTCCATTTTCGAGGACGACGCGTCGCTCCAGGCCCTATGGAAAGGCCCGAAGCGAGTGTTTCTGTGGGCCGAAGAAGACAATGTGCCGCTCTTCGTTAAGCAGAGCGGCAGTTACCAGCTCGCCCGCAGCGGTGGAAAGCTGATTCTCATGAATCGGACAGTGCCCCACAAACAGTCGCCCTTGCCGCCAAATTGAGGTAGTGGCAAGCAATCGTTACAATCAATGCTCTGGCGGGATCGCAATCGACCAAGCTGGGAAGGGAACCGGCCTTGGTTCCCGTGGCTGCTCCGGAACGAATCTCCAGCGGCCTGAGAAAACACACTTGACAGCCCTTGTAAACCCAGTCTTGTTCGCGATGGCGAGCGCCGCTCCTGCATGGCACGTGTTGCGGCGCCTGTTGTGGTTCACCGCCCTGATCGGATCGCTGACCTCGACCATCTTTCTTGGCATGGTCTTGTTTGCGGCCGTCCGTTATGCGGTGGCTTGCCGAAGCCAACGGCGGCGAGCACAGGGCGTGCCGCTGCGGGAGCTGCCTACAGTAACGATACTGAAGCCGCTTCATGGCAGGGAAGCGAGGCTCGAGGAGAACCTGGAGAGCTTCTTCCGGCAGGATTACCCTAACTTCGAAATTGTCTTCGGCGTCCGCAACTACGAGGACCAGGCGCTTAGAGTGGTCGATAAGCTGCGAGCCAAGTACCCGCAGGTGCGGACGCGAATCGTCATCTCCGGTGAGCCGTCGTGGCCGAACGCCAAGGTGTACTCCCTAAGCAAAATGATGGCTTCTTGCGCCGGCGAGTTCCTGGTTATCAGCGACAGCGATGTTCTGGCGGGCCCCGACTTCTTGCGCAACGTGATACCGCCCTTACTGAATCCGAAAGTCGGCCTGGTGACCTGTCTTTACCATGGCATTCCCGCTCGCGGTTTCTGGTCGCAGCTCGATGCCCTGGGCATGTCGATCGAGATGCCTTCCGGCGTACTCGTGGCCAAGATGGTGGACGGCATGAAGTTTGCCTTGGGCGCGGCGATGGCGGTGCGCCGCGACGCCGTAGAAGCCATTGGCGGCATTCGCGAGACCGCGTATTTTTACTCCGATGACTTCGTCCTCGGCAACCGCATCGCGAGGGCCGGTTACGAAGTTGTGTTGTCGCATTACAAAGTGGGGCACGTGCTCACCAGCCGCTCGCTGCGGAGGACGCTGGGCGATCAATTGCGCTGGATGAAGAGCACGCGCTTCTCCCGGCCGCTGGGACATGTGGGCTCGGGTCTCACCTATGCGGTCCCGTTCGGCTTGCTGGCACTGTTGTTGGGCTGGGGCCACAGCAATCATTTGCGCGCTGGGCTCGAACTGTTCCTCATGGCCTGGCTGAATCGCATGTTGCTGGCGATGGTGGTGGGATGGGCCATCATGCGCGATCGCCGTTCGCTGTGGCTGTGCTGGCTATACCCGGTGCGTGACCTGATGGGATTTGGGGTCTGGTTCGCCAGCTTTTTTGGCAAGACATTCTTCTGGCGCGGCGAAACGTACCAGTTCGGCAACGGAGGAAGAATCACTCCCGAGCAGCGTCCTGTCAGCTTGTCTGGTGACGCGCTTCCGCACGGGCACGACCACTAAATCCGTTGGAGCTTTCCATGGCGCAGCCTGAAGCGCATCCCCCGCCATTCCACTTCATCTCCGAAGTAGCTGACGAACCAAATTGTCAGCGCAACCAGGTCGCGTAGCGGTAGAAGCCATAGATCCCGCCAAACCTGTGGGTCCGCGAGCACTCCCCAGCCAACCACCACGGCTGATGTCAAGCGGAGAGCGGCAGTGACAGCTAGGGCCAGCCACGTCCACCACGCGCGAGGCGCCGCCACCACGGCGAGCACAGCCCAAATCAACCCGAAGGTTACGATCAATCCAAAATACTGCGCCCAGCGGCGGTCTTTGACGTTGCGCGCCCAGCGCAACTGGTGCGCCCAGAATTCGCGAAAACTGTAATCGGGCAGCGCCGTCTCGACGACGATATCGGCCAACTGGACTTGATATCCTGCGGCGGCGGTACGCGCGCCCAGCTCGTAATCGTCGCCGAGGTAGTCGGCCAGCGGCTCCAGGCCGCCGATTCCCCGCAGTACGGTTTTGGTGGTGGCGATGGTTGCTCCCAGCGCGAAACGAACGCCGCCCTCCAGCGCGCGTGCCACCAGCACGCCCCCGCTGAAGTCGGTGCTGAGCCCCAGCGCCTCGAGCTTCGAGCCCAGCTTCCGGCCCGCCAGTCCGCGATAGAGCGCGGTGACCATGCCAACCCCCGGCTGCGTGAAAGGTGCAAGCACGCGCTGAAGATAGTCGCGCGGCACCAGTATGTCGCTGTCGTTGATGATGATGTGCTCGTACCGCGCCTGCGGTAGCATTTGGGCAAGATTGCTGACTTTGCCATTGAGGCCGAGCGCCTGCGGACAATGCACAACGCGCAACTTTGCTTGCGGAAATTCGTCGCGCAGCTTCTCGACCAGCGCCAGCGCCGGGTCGCCAGCGTCGCTCACGCCGAACAACACTTCGTATTCCGGATAATCCAGCGAACAATGGCTCCGAAAGGCGCTGTACATGTGGGGATCAAGCCCCTTCAGCGACTTCAGGATGCTGACCGGAAGGGGGAAGGGCGTTTCGCCAGGACTTTCGCCAAGAAAAAGACGGGAGCGCTCACGCTGAAAGCGCCTGGCCGCGACAATGCACATCGCGAAGTAAGCCGCGCCAGCCAGGGCCAGCAGCGCGCAGAGCACGGCAACAGCAGTGAGGGCAGAATGCATGGAGAGCTTTTCAGATTAGCAGAGTCAAGCGCCCTCGCCGACATCAGCGAGGCCAGCACCCGCCTTCTGCGAGGAAACGGCCAGGGGCGCGGTATCATGTATCAGATGTCGCGAGATAAGCGCCAAGAGAGTCCCCATGATCAACGGTAAACGGGTCGCGGTAGTCATGCCGGCCTACAACGCGGAGAGCACTCTGGAAGCGACAGTCCGCGAGATCCCGGACCTGGTGGACATCCGCATCCTGGTGGACGATTACAGCAAAGATAAAACCGTGGAAGTGGCCCGGCGATTGGGGCTGACGGTATTTGAGCATGACCGCAACCTTGGCTATGGCGGGAACCAGCAGACCTGCTACCGCGAAGCTCTGGCCGCAGGCGCCGACGTCGTGGTGATGGTGCATCCGGATTATCAGTACACGCCGCTGCTCACCACCGCCCTGGCGAGCATGGTGGCCTACGACGTGTATGACGTGGTGCTAGGCTCGCGAATCATTGGCGGCCAGGCGCTGCATGGTGGCATGCCACTTTACAAGTACATCTCCAACCGCTTTCTGACGGCCTTCGAGAACCTGTTCCTGCGGGTAAAGCTCTCCGAGTATCACACCGGCTATCGCGCCTTCAGCCGCAAAGTTTTGACCGAGCTGCCGCTGCTGGAAAATTCTCCGGACTTCGTGTTCGACAACCAGATGCTGGCGCAATGTGTGCACTTCGGATTTCGCATTGGCGAGGTTTCCTGCCCGACCAAGTACTTTGAAGAGGCGTCGTCCATCAACTTTCGCCGCAGCGTGACCTACGGCCTGGGCGTGCTGGGTACGACTCTGCAGTTTGCCCTTCACCATTGGGGACTGGTTCGTCTGCCCAGGTTTAGTCCGGAAGGTAGAAGGCTGGCGGGCGCAGGCGGGGCGTTCCCCGAGCCGCCCGCGAGCGAAGAGCAACTCCGCGCGGCCGGACGAAATTAGCAACTGGCAGTCCGGTCGCAGAGACCCCCGGCGCTACCAGCCAACACGATTCCAGCATTAAACTGTCTCCACTGAAACAAGTTAGCGGGATTTTGCGTATCTAGGGATGTATCTGTGTTGGCGGGAAACGTGAAAACACCCAAACTCAGCGGTTCGGTGCATGGACTCTTCCATTTCTAAACGCACGCTTCGTCACGGCAGCTTCTTCCGCGAGCCGACGCTGATCGCGCTGCAAACCATGCGGGCGCACAAACTGCGCTCATTTCTGATGTTGCTGGGAATTATTCTGTCAGTCTCCACGCTCATTCTGGTGGTCGCTCTCATCAGCGGGATGAACGGCTATTTCGCCAGCCGGGTCGCCAACCTGGGATCGAACGTCTTTCTGATCCACAAGTTTCCCATCATCAGCGATTCCAAAGAACTGCTGAAGGCGACTCGCCGCAATCGCGATATCACGTGGGAAGACTATGTGGCGCTGCACGACAATCTCAAGCTCGCGCAAGCCGTTGGCGTGGAGGTGCGGCGTGCCGCGAAAGTCCGTGCGGAGCGGCAAAACCTGGAGGATGTCGATATCCGGGGCGTGACCGCCAACATTGGGGACATGGACGTGGAGGAGGTCGCGACGGGACGCTACATTACCGACAGCGACAATCAGCATCGCGCCATGGTTTGCATGATCGGCGCTGATGTGGCCGACAAACTCTTTGCCAATACCGACCCTATAGGCAAAACCATCGCTGTCGATAGAGAAGAGTTCCAGATAGTCGGGGTCGCCAAGAAAATCGGCAACACCTTCGGACAATCGCAAGACACCTTCGTCTATATACCCATCGAAACCTGGCTGAAGATGTACGGGCGCAACAATACGTTAAGCGTCAACGTTCAGGCCCGTGGGCCGGAGTGGATGGCACGGACCAAGGAGGAAGCCCGGGTGTTGATGCGGGCCCGCCGCCATCTGGCGCCCAACGACGAAGACAATTTCGGCATCCTCGCCAGTGACAGCTTGATGGGCCTGTGGCAGAACCTCACCGGCACGCTGGCCTCCGGAATGGTGGGGCTGGTTTCAATTTTTCTGGTGATCGGCGGAGTCGTGATCATGAACGTAATGCTGGCGTCGGTTACCGAACGGACCCGGGAGATCGGCATACGCAAGTCGCTGGGGGCAAAGAAGCGCGACATTCTCATGCAGTTTCTGGTCGAGTCCACGGTAATGGCGATGGTCGGCGGAGCCATGGGCGTGCTGATCGCCTGGATTCTGTCGGTCATCGTGCGCAGTACAACCCCGGTGCCGATGGCGGTGCCGATTTCTGCTGTGGTCCTGGCGATCGTGATCTCGTCAGCGGTGGGAATATTCTTCGGCGTCTATCCCGCGCGCAAGGCGGCGCGGCTGGACCCAATCGAGGCGTTACGGTATGAGAATTAGTGGATAGTGGATAGTGGTTAGTGGCTAGACTCGTGAGCCCTGATGCACGGTCGATCTTCTTACTGACCACTGGTCACTATCCACTATCCTACTGATTTCCAATGCTGCACTTTGGCGAAAACTCGCGGATGGCATTGCAGACGGTGCGCGAGCACAAGACGCGCTCTTTCCTGACCGTGCTGGGCGTGGTGATTGGCGTTGCCGCCATGATCTTCGTCGCGTCCATTCTGGTGGGCGTCAGCCGCGACGTGGAGGGCTATCTCGACGATTACGGCACCAACACGCTGTTCATCTTCCGCTGGGACATGGGCATTTCCTTCGGTCGCATGAACGCGGAACAGCGCATGCGCAAGCCCCTGACCCTGGAAGACGCCAAGGCCATCCAGGACGAGTGCCCGCACGTCAAGTACGTGACCGCGGAACTGTTTCCCCGCTTCAATCCCGATCAGCGGGAAGGGCCGGGAGCCTTACAGGTCGCGCGCTACGGCTCGAAGGAAATCTCCAACCTCGATTACAGCGGCGCCACCAGTTCCTACCCTGATGTGTACAACGCGCACGTGGTGCAAGGCCGCTTCTTTACTGAGTTTGAAGACTCCCACAGCATGGATGTCGCGGTCATCGGCGACGAAATCGACAAGAACTTTTTCCCGGCGCACGATGGCCTTGGCAAAACCATTCTGGTGGACGGCGTCGCTTATCAGGTGATTGGCGTTCTGGAAAAGCGTAAAGGCCAGCTCTTCAAGGATGAGACCGCCGACCGCGTGGTCAAGGTTCCGTACAACGCCTATCACAAACATTACCCTGCAGCCGACGAGCACTTTGTGGGAGCCGAGGCCTATCCTGGCTTCAAGGATGCGGCCGAAGATGAGGTCCGTGGCCTGTTGCGCCGCCGGCGCAATGTACCCTTCGATAAGCCTGACAACTTTGGCCTGAGCAGCGCAGAGGCCATCGCCGATAACTTCCGCCAGATCATGAGCACGGTAGCGCTGATGGCCATCGTCATCAGCTCGATTGGCTTGCTGGTCGGTGGCGTTGGCGTGATGAACATCATGCTGATGTCAGTAACCGAACGCACCCACGAGATCGGAATACGTAAAGCCATTGGCGCGCGGCGGGGCGATGTAATCCTTCAGTTCCTGACCGAAGCCGTGGTGCTGACCGGACTTGGCGGGCTTCTGGGGGTCTTGCTGGGAGTGGCTGCGTCTGCCTCCCTCCCGCTGATCTTCCCCTCGATGCCCACCTCGGTCCCCATCTGGGCCGTAGTTGCCGCGGTACTGATGGCGATGAGCGTCGGCCTGTTCTTCGGAATCTATCCTGCGGTGAAAGCCTCGCGGCTCGATCCCGTCGAGGCCCTGCGGTACGAGTAGGTGTCAACACGGAACGGAGCCATCATATCATGGCTACGCAATCCTACCCCGCATGGCGACCGACAAGCTCAGTGACAAGCCAGAGAAACTGCTGCAACAGGTCAATACCGCTGTCGAAAAGATGTTTCGGCAGTATCCGGCGGCGACACCGGGCCATTAACGTTTTGTGGATGTCGCTAGGCTTCCACTCCGGCAGGCTGGCTATTGCGTCGCGGACGCCGGTTCTCCTGAAGAATTTTCTTGCGCAGGCGCAACGATTTCGGCGTGATCTCAACCAGTTCGTCATCGGCAATGAACTCGATCGCCTGCTCAAGGTTCAGATTCTTGAACGGCACCAGGCGGATGGCGTCGTCGGCCGTGGACGAGCGCATGTTGGTCAGCTTCTTTTCGCGGACAATGTTTACTACCAGATCGTTGTCGCGCGAATTCTCGCCCACGACCATGCCCTCGTAAACTTCCACTCCCGGACCAACGAACATTTCGCCGCGCTCCTGCAAGCCCCACAGCGCGTAGGCGGTAGTATGCCCGCCACGGTCCGCGACCAGCGCGCCGGTCACACGATGTGGGATATCGCCCTGCCACTCGGTATAACCCTCGAAGAGGGAATTCATCACGATGGTGCCGCGCGTGTCGGTCAGCAACTCGCCGCGCAAACCAATTAGTCCGCGGCTCGGGATGATGAATTCCATGCGCACCCGGCCGTAGCCATGGTTGTGCATCTTCTGCATGTGCGCTTTGCGAGCTCCCAGCTTCTCGATCACCACGCCGACAAACGACTCGGGAACGTCGATGGTCAGCCGCTCCACCGGCTCCATCAGCTTGCCGTCAACGTGTTTGGTCACGATCTCGGGCTTGCCCACCGCCAGTTCGAAGCCTTCGCGTCGCATCATCTCGATCAGAATCGCGAGCTGCAACTCGCCACGGCCCATCACCTTGAACGAGTCGGTGCTATCGGAGTCCTCCACACGCAGGGAAACGTTGGTCAGCAGTTCTTTTTCCAGGCGCTCGCGCAGATTGCGCGAGGTAACGTACTGGCCTTCACGTCCGGCAAACGGCGAAGTATTCACCATGAACTGGATCGCGATGGTCGGCTCGTCGATGGTCGTCACTGGCAACGGCGCAGGGTTCTCGATGTCGGTGATGGTCTCGCCGATGTTGATGCCGGTTACCCCCGCCACCGCAACAATGTCGCCCAACTCGGTGGCGACGATGTCTGTCCGCTTCAGTCCGGAGAATGAAAACAGCTTGGTGATCTTGATCTTCTCCATCGACCCGTCACGCTTGGCGATGGCAACATCTTCGCCGGTGCGCAGCGTGCCATTGAAGACGCGCGCGATGGCCAGCCGGCCAAGGTAGTCGCTGTAGTCGAGATTGGCGACCAGCACTTGTAGCGGTCCGTCAGCCTCGCCCGTCGGCAGAGGAATGGTGTCCACGATGGCGTCGAACAGCGGGCGAAGATTCTCGCCCGGTCGATCTATGTCAGTCGTGGCCGTGCCCACTCTGGCATTGGTGTAGAGCACGGGAAAATCCAACTGGTCTTCCGCCGCGTCCAGGTCAATAAACAGGTCGTACACTTCATTGAGCACTTCCTGTGGACGCGCATCGGGGCGGTCAATCTTGTTGATCACCAGGATGGGCGGCAGCTTGGCCTCGAGCGCTTTGCTCAAGACGTAGCGCGTCTGCGGCAGCGGGCCTTCACTGGCGTCCACCAACAGCATCACGCCGTCCACCATCTTCAGCGCGCGCTCCACTTCGCCGCCGAAGTCGCTGTGGCCGGGCGTGTCCACGATGTTGATCTTAATGTCATGGTAGAAAATGGCCGTGTTCTTGGCCAGAATGGTGATGCCGCGCTCGCGCTCCAACTCATTGGAGTCCATCACGCGCTCGACGTGGGTCTCATTGGCGCGAAAGGTGCCGCTCTGGTTCAGCATGGCGTCAACCAGTGTGGTCTTTCCGTGGTCCACGTGCGCGATGATGGCGATGTTGCGAAGACTCTTGCTCAAAACCTAATGTCCTTCCTGTGGGGGAAAACCGCGTGCGACAAGGCAAACGGAGGGCCTCAGAACCGGTAGTCTAAGTTTACAGTATGCCGCGCAGAACGGCTTCACCACCTGCACCGAAGTACTTTCCTTGTAAAGCTCCAAACGCTTGTGACGCACCTTTCGATTGGGCTTGCTTCCATATAAGATAGCCATACCTTTTGCACGACTCAGGGAACTTGATGCGCACTCTCACGCTGATCGCTCTGTCGATCTCTCTGTCATTTCTTGCTGCCACAGCTCGGGCGCAGGCCGGCAATGCGCGCCCCGAATCCTCGCCCGGTACGACCGCGTCGGATTCGGGCGCCGAAAAGCCACGCGACTGGAAGTATTACCTCAAGCCGGAAGGTTCTGTTAAACCGCCCCAAGTCGTGGAAGCTCCTCAGCCCGTGGCAACAGAACGGCACAGCGGCAAGGTTCATTATGAACAGGCAATGCTTAGGGTAGCAGTCAACGAATACGGCACGGTCGATCGAGTCGAAGTTGTAAAGAAGGTCGGATATGGTCTCGATGAGAAAGCCGTGCAAGCTGTAAAGGCCTGGAAGTTTAAGCCTGCGACGCAGCATGGTCGACCGGTACCGGTGCAGGTATACGTGCAGGTAAAATTCAGGCTATACAAGTAGGCGTCGTTGGATGGGGAAGATAAACCCGAGTTCCTTCAGGTACCACAGGCTCTCCTCTTATCCAGTGTCCTGCCGGTTGCCCCATCCTTTCGCGAAAGGCTGGGAGACGGACACACCCTGCCCCGAGCGTCCCTTAGGTAGAATGAAATCCAGCGGTTCACTATTCTCAGGAAACAGTTGATGCGCACTCTCACGCTGATCGCTCTGTCGATCTCTCTGTCATTTCTTGCTGCCACGGCTCGGGCGCAGGCCGGCAATGCGCGCCCCGAATCCTCTTCCATTCTCTCGACTTCACCCGCCGATTTTGCTGAGGACCAAACCTTCTCGCACTTCCAGCGCATCACCAAGGACATGAAGCCGCCGAAAGCGACAGACGCGCCTGATCCGAAGTTTCCTGATCTGCCCCCGGATGCAGAGCAGCACGGCACGGTCGTCATGTTGGTGGGCATCAATGCTAAAGGGCGTGTCGACGTGGTGCGCGTCCTTCGCAGCGATGAACCTGCTTTCGAACTTGGCGCCGTGAATACGGTGAAGAAATGGAGGTTTCGTCCAGCCGAGAAGAATGGACAAGCCGTGCCGGTGCAGGTAACCGTGGAGATGAAGTTCGAGAAGTAACGGAAAACAGTTGTCAGCGGCCAGTTGTCGGTCGTCAGTTGTCGGTAAAAACTGGCAACTGACGACTGGCTACTGGCTACTGCTTTCTCCGCCCCTGTCTCTGCGCGATAATAGAGTCACATGCTGAACCAGATTAACCCGCCCACCTCCGACGAACCTAAAACTGAAGACGCCGTCGATTTGCTGATCGGTTGCCATCAGCGCATTCGTCACTTCACCGGCGTAGCCATCAAACTGGCGCACGCCCAAGGCGCTGCGCCTGACGAAATCTGCCAGGCCGCTGCCGGCGTCCATCGCTATTACAGCGTCTCGCTGCCGTTGCACGAGGCCGATGAGGACCAGACTCTGCAACCTCGTCTGCGCGCTGTCGCGGACGAACCATTGCACCATGCACTGCTTGCGATGGCCGACCAGCACCAGGCAATCGATGAGTTGATCGAGCGGCTGCTGCCCTTACTGGTGCTGGTGAGAGACAAGCCCGACACGCTGCCTGAAGTTGGCGGCGAGATGTGCTCCATCACGAAAGCGCTGGAGGAAATATTTCGTGCGCACCTGCAGATGGAAGAAGAGGTGATCTTCCCGGCCATCCGCAGTGCATTGCCGGAGAGCGCGCGTGAGGAGATATTGCGCGAAATGCGGGAGCGGAGGAAGCAGATGCCCGCTGGTGTCGAAGCGAAGGCCTTCGCCGTCACCGTGGAGAACAAAGAGGGCTCCGACAAGCCGACCTCGCCGATCATGCTGATGGGTGAGGCCGGGTAATGCACCGCGCGTCCACGCCTTTCCCGGTGAAATCCACAGGGTATTCACAGTCGCATCCCGATTCCTGCTGAATCTTCCTTCTGTTTCCGGCACACTAGTACAGCATGGCCAATCCCGGGGATTTTGCCTACACCGTCAAGCAGCAGGCCGACATCGTCCGCATTGTGGGCGAGTACATGACGCTGCGCAAAAGCGGCGCGCAAAACTTCCAGGGCCTGTGCCCCTTTCACCAGGAAAAAACGCCATCGTTCTCGGTGCATGCCACGCGGCAATTCTTCCACTGCTTTGGTTGCG
>Ga0187880_1001163_pt1 | contig 21409 bp, 17 predicted proteins | sample June2016WEW_19_4_FD_132998 | JGI IMG/M metagenome (GOLD analysis project Ga0187880, IMG submission 132998) | Peatland microbial communities from SPRUCE experiment site at the Marcell Experimental Forest, Minnesota, USA - June2016WEW_19_40 | ecosystem: Environmental > Terrestrial > Soil >... | reverse complement strand
GTCTTTCATGATGCGCGCGTTGAGGTTTGAAAAGCGCGCCATATTGCGTTCCTGCGCACCATAGCTCTTCACGGTCTTCATGCCGTCCAGGTGCTCGGTCACCGCCCCGTAGAGGCCCCGCATGTCCGCGGAAAGGGCCTTACCCCTTTCGCGCGAGACTGAAATCTTGTTTTTGAGTCCAAAGATAAGGACGATGCCACAGAGAACCACGGCTGCGGTCGTTACCGCCGAGAGGAGCCAGGCCACGACGACGTACGCGACCAGCACCATAAGGCCCGCCATAGCCTGAAACATCTGCTGCGTCCCGTAGCTCACTCGATCAACCTCGCCTGTCAACGCGTGGGTGAAGGTCGAGGCGCGATTGCGCGTGAAAAAGAGCCAGTTTGTGCCGACAACCGCCTTGTAGAGCTTTTGCCGCAATTGAGTTGCGAAATCAATTTGGATTGCGTACCCGAGATTGTTTTGCCAGCGTGTGAGGAGAAAATAGAGCGTCATTATCACGACATAGACGCCCAGCACGCTCACCAGTGTGAGGGGTAACCCGATAAAGGCAAAGGCTGTGGAGGCGTAGTGCGCGACGCCCGCAGTCGCCCCTTGCCCCGTGTTGAAGCCTACCAGCTGCAAAAGCGGCAGGAGCAGCAGGAGCCCGACGCCTTGCGTAACGGAGAGGCACGCGCCGAGTGCCGTGGCTAGTGCCACCTTCGCGCCTTCGTCATTCCATAGCGCGGACAGGTAACTCCAAAGCCCGTCGTTTTGTACGCGCACCGATAGCAGCACGTGCAGTCTCTTGCTGAGCGTGGGCGTTTCGCCACTCATAGTAACATCTGCCTTTGACCGTATAACGTGACCTCCGAGTGACTGCTTCCCTAGCCGTCGCAAGGAGGCTTCTCGCTTGATGTAGCTACCAAGTAAACAAGATCTGTACAAGTTTATATACCAAATTGCGGTAAGTTCAATCTGGTTCACCCGAGATGTCACTTAAAAAACGTGCCTACCTCGTGGTCAGCAAACCGCATCGGGGGAGCTGAAAAATAGTCCTGTGCCGCTCTTCGCGTTCGGGCTTCCGCTTAAGGAGCGTTTTTATAGTGCTTTGAAGATAGAGACTAATCGCCGGATTACCACGTAGTCTTTTTCGCTCATCGGGGCACGCATGCGCGGTTTCAGACGAAAGGCTCAACTTACGTGCATTCTCTCAGCGATTTTGCTCGTTCTTACGGCAGGATATGCATCGGCGCAGAGCTTCCCCTCGCAGACCCAGCTGAATTCCGCGCAGAGCAGCGGGTTTAACTTTCCCACTCAGCTGCCGCTCTTTGCGTCACTCGCCGCCGATGCAAACGGAATCATAACGAACGTCACCCAAGGCACCGTCTCCAACGCTAGTGCGCTGCTCGCGCACTACAACAGTACCATCAACCAGATCACCTCCTCAGCGAACGCCTCGCAGCAGGGCTCGGCCATCGATGCCATGCACGCGTCGCAGGGTTCGCTCACGCTCCTTATCGCCGATGCACAACGCTTCAACGCGCTTAACGCGAGCGAAAAGGGGCTCCTCGCGACAGCCCCGCACGGCAACGCCTCTATCGCAAACGCGCTCGAGATGCAGGCGCTCGTTAACGTCATCACCGGGCTCCCGGCGACAATCAACGGGCAGAACGCGGATATTTACAGTGCTGCCGTTCAAAACGGGCTCGACCTTGCACCGTACGGCAACGCCACGGCGCTTTGGAATGCGTACGCCGCACAGGTGAACGGGAGCGTCGCCAACGTCACCGGAGCGGTCTTCGTTACCCCGACCCTGACGCTCATCGAGAGTGCGAATAACGCGACCTACGGCGGAACGCTCGTGCTCACGGGCGGTCTTACGAGCAACCAAACGGGGGTGTCGAACGTTGCACTGGATGTCCACGTCGACAACAGCACGGTAGCAACCGTATCGACGACCGCGAACGGGTCCTACGCGTATCGGCTCCCCATCCTCACCATCCCGGCAGGCGCGCACGTCGCGTCCGTCGGATACACGCCCGTGGACGCGCCCTACAAGCCCGCGCAAAGCGCGCCGCTCAATTTTTCGGTAGCCGCCTCGTCGGTGAACAACACGCTGAGCTTCCTGTCGCCTAGCATCGCGCTTGGCAGCAACGTGCAGGCGCGGGGGGCGCTCACCACGGCGACCGGACCGGTTGCTAACGCCACCGTGGTGCTCTCCTTGGGGGGCGCGGACGTCGCGAGCGCCCAAACCGATCAGAACGGCACCTATTCGTTCTCCGTACCGTCGCTGCCGCTCTACGTGTCAGCGGTGTCAGGAGGCGTCACCGCCTACACGGTCTTTGATCCGACCGGTCAGCCGCTCGTCTCCGCCACGAGCGCCGCCGCTCGTCTGCCCGCTGATTTGACCGGCCTGTTCGGCATCGTCGCAGGGCTCGCACTCGCCGCGCTCTTGATCTTCTTCCTTTACAGCCGCGGATATCTCCACCGGGCGCCCGTCGAAAAAGAGGAGGCTCCTGTTCTGCCGACCGCCAAAGAGGCACGACCGATTGTCGTGCCGGTTCCCCTAGCGCGCGTGACAGAAGCGCCACAAGGGATAAGCGACTGGGACAGGGTTCTCGGTGAGGCTCGCGAGGCGTTTGAGCGTTCTGACGATGCGAACGCTACGAAAGCGCTGTTTGAAGCGGCCGTGACGTCGCTCGCGGCCGTCGCGCACGTCTCTCTTCCCAAATACATGACACACTGGGAGAAGAGCTGGGCCGTCGCCGCAGCCTTCCGTGACGCAGACACGCTCCGCGCCTTGAGGCAGGTGACGATGGCATACGAGCTCGCAAACTTCGGCGACCGCACGCTCACGCAGTCGCAGCGCGAAACCGCCTTGAGTGCCTTTTCGTCGCTTTGCAGTCATGTTAGCGGTGCAGGGGAGAGCGCGTGAAGATTAGGTTGAGCTACGCGCTCATCGCGGCCGTCGTCGTTGCGGCGCTCCTCATCAGTGTGCCCCTCCTCAATACGACCAAGGAGGACTTCAGCACGTACAACGCCGCATGGAACGGCGCCTCAGACGCGAAGGCCGTCGTCGCTGGCGACGGCTACTCGACGCGCTCCATATTTGCGCTCAGCGAGATCGGAAGCTCGGGGGACGGCGTGCTCTTCATGCTAAACCCGAACAGCTCCGTTGGCTTCTCCAGCAGTGACGCGAGCACCCTCCAGTCATTCGTCCAAAACGGCGGCAATCTCGTGCTCGCCAACAACTTTGGCAACGGCAACGCGGTGCTCAGCGGCCTTGGGGTGTTAGGTGAAGCGCGCTTCAACGGCTCACTCCTCGAGGACAACGTGAGCAAGGGGGTCGACGCGGCGCTCCCGCTCATCACGAACGTCAACGATTCGGGCCTCACCGCCGGCGTGCACGAGCTCTACTTCAATTACGGGACGGTCCTCGACACCTCAGGCGGCAACGTCACGGTGCTCGCCTTAAGCGCGCCGACGAGCTACCTCGTGGCTCCCGGAGGCGGCAATGCAACGGTTAACGCGACCACTGGTGCGCACCCGGTCCTTGCCACGCTCGACTACGGCAACGGGCACATTGTCCTGCTCTCCGACCCGAGCGTCTTCAGCAACGACATGCTCGGCCAGGCGGATAACCAGAAGCTCTTGGCGAGCATGCTCGCGAATCTCACGCACGGCAACACCGCCGTGCCGATCATGTTCGACGAGTCGCAGCGCGCGTCTCCGCCCGTGTTTAGTCTCCTGTACGACCGCATCAACGCAGACGATACAATGAAATACACCGTTGTCGTTCTCTTCAGTGCGGCCTTTGTGATCGCCATTAACGCGATAGCACTCGTGGGGCGGCGGCAGCGCGAGGATATGGGCCCCGCGACGGTTGACGTGCCCGTGAATGAAGAGGCCGTTATCGCTGATATCGTCAGGGCTCACCCCGATTGGCGTCGGACGCGCGTGAAGGGGTTCCTGAAACAACTACAGCAAAGGTGGAGGACACGGCGTGGCAATGGAAAGTGACTTGGACGGCGTCACAGTACCGCTCGACATCGACATGGTCGCCGACACGGCGCAACGCATCAAGGACGAGCTCCATCGCGTGATTGTGGGAAAAGACGAGCTCATAGAGACGCTCTTTTCGTGTCTTCTCGCTGAGGGGCACATCCTCGTCGAGGGCAACCCGGGTCTTGCCAAGACGACGATAACGAAGCTGTTCGCGCAGACGCTCGGCTGCACCTTCAACCGCCAGCAGTTCACGCCTGACTTGCTCCCCGCCGATATCACCGGGAGTTATGTGTTCGACCAGAAGACGGGCGAGTTCTACGTGCGCAAGGGGGGCATCTTCGCCAACATCGTCATGGTCGACGAGCTCAACCGCGCAACGCCGCGCACGCAGTCCGCGCTCCTCGAGGCGATGGAAGAACGCAACGTCACGATCGAGGGCACGACGTTCCCACTCGAAAAACCGTTTATGGTCTTAGCCACGCAAACGACAATCAATGTCGAAGGGACCTTTCCCCTCCCCGAGGTGCAGCTTGACCGTTTTTTCGTCAAAATGACGCTCGATTACCCGAGCACTGACGAGGAACTTCAGATCCTCAACGTTAAACGGGCAGAAACGCTCGCCATTACCCAGGTCACCGACCGCGAGGCTCTCCTTCGCATGATCGACATTGTCAGAAACGTCTACGTTGATGAGAAGGTGCTTGCTTACATCAGGGACATCGTCGTCAGCACTCGCAGTCACAAGGATCTTATGCTCCCGGCAAGCCCACGGGCGTCGCTCGCGCTGCTGGCTATGTCCAGGGTGCGCGCCGCGATACGCGGCCGTGATTACGTGATACCCGACGACGTCAAGGCGAACGCCTACGACGTGCTCAATCATCGTATGCTCCTCTCCCCTGAGTCCGAAATCGAAGGCGTCACGCTCGAAGAGGTGATCGCCGCGATTCTCACGGAGGCGCGGCCCTCGGCTTAACTCCCTTTCTCATAATCATGAAGACCACCCGGCTCACGCACCTCATACTCGCGCTTGCCGCGCTCTTTGTCGCGCTCGGCGCGCTCCTCGACGCGTCGTTCTACGCCGGAGCTGGCTTCGCGCTCGCGCTCTATGTCGTCTGGCGCTTCCTCGCGTTCCGGGCGTCAATCGCTGCGCTTAACCTTGACGTGCGGCGTACCGCGGACAAAGCTGTGGTGGGACGGGGTGGAACGGTCACCATCGACGTTGCCGTCTCGTCGGCGACGCCCGTCGAGGGGCGCTTTACCGATGCGCTGCCTCGCGGCGCTGGCCTCGTGGACGGAACGAACAGCACCGACCTCGCACTGGCGGCTGGCCAGACGGCGACGTGGCGGTATACGCTCGTGATGGCGAGCAGGCATAGCGCACAGATCGAGCGTGCCACCCTCACCGTGACCAACGGCCTGTTTATGCACACGCTCGAGCTGGAGGCCGCGGCCAGCGTGGTGCAGCAGGCCCCCTACACCGTAAGCGTCGAACGCGGGGCCGGCGGACCGGGAGGGGCGTCCGGCGTGACGAGCGCGTCGGTCCAGTCGCTGTACCGCACGCGCCGTACCGGCAGTGGAACCGACCTCTCGCACATCCGCCCCTTCGCCGCGGGCGATCCGCTCAGGCGCATTCACTGGAAGGCGTCGGCGAAGCTGAACAAGCTCATGACAAAGGAGTTCCTTATAGGGGTGGACGAGGCCACGGGCGGGAGCGCGAGCGTCAACCTTATCATCGACCAGGGCGGGACGATGGCCCGCGGGCCTCCTGGCGCTACTGAGCTCGATTTTGCGGTCAACGTCGCGAGCCACATCGTCAAGTCGGCGATCGCCAGGGGGAACCGGATTGGCCTCGTCACCTATGATGACGGGGGGGTTGCCACGAGCCTCCGGGCTGACCTCTCACTGCCGCATGCCTCGCGCGTCGTCCGGTCACTCAACGAGATGGAGCCAGGCATTCCGCTACGCGCCCCGCGCGCGAAGCTCGACGTGACGGGAGCCGACGTGGCTCGCGTCAAGCGGCACTTCGCGGCGACCGCAGACGACGAGACCGACGAGGACGTCAGGCACTTCCGGCACGTCGTCTCCTACATGTACGCGCGTGGCGAGGGCTACCTACACAGCCTGAAGCGCGCTCCGGCATTTCGCGCGATAGCGGCCTCACTCCTGCGGGCACAGGGCCAATCGAGCATCGTAATCGTTTCTGACCTCGAAAACGACTTCAGCCCGCTGACCGAGGGCGTCCGCCTCGCGACAAGCCGCGGGGCCCGCGTATACGTCGTCGCACTCTTTTCGAAGGTGTTCGAGCAGTTCGCAGATCCGCTTCTCTCGCTTGAGGACGTCTATGCGGCCTACGACGCACACCTGAGGCGCCTGCGCAAGCTTGAGCAGATCCCCAACGTGAAGGTCATCGAGGCGAACACCGCTCAAGCGCTGCAGCCCGCACTGCAGGAGGCGCGGATAGCGTGATGCCACTCTGCGCCATCACGCAGCGCGTCAAAGCGGCGCGTACACGCCCCTCTGAGGCCCTCCTCCTCATCTCAGTGCTTGCGCTCATCGCCCTCGACCTCGCACACTTCACCCTTGGGACCGTAGCAGGGGCGGCCGCTCTCGTCATTTTTGCGGTGGCGTACACCACGCGGTGGCATACGTCGATCTTCGGTTTTTACGGGCTGGTAATCGCCGAACTGAGCCCCATCGGCCTGGGAGCGGATCTCACCACCGTCGTGGTGTACCAGGGACTGTGCCTACTCCTCCTCACGGCGGTCATCGCGCCGTTTCCCCGCTTCGGGAAGCTCCGCACATACGCTATGCCTGCGCTGATGACGGCCATTGTCGCAGCCGCATCGCTCGCGCCCGGCATTGCTGCCGCGTACGTGAAGTGGGTCACGACGGCTCAGGCAGCGGCGCTGTCGGGCGTTATTTTGCTCGGAGCGGCAGTTGCGCTCGTATGGATGCGCCGGCCAGCGCTCGTGCGACGCCCTGCGGAGGCCTGACATGGAGGCTACCGACGATCTCGCCTCATATCGCCTTCGAAAGCGCATTCACGAGCTCGAAGCGGAGAACGCCCGTTACCAGAAGAACCAGAACCTCGCGCGAAAGTGGGAATTTAGGATCACTGGTGTTGTTCTCCTTGCGATCGGGGCGACAATAACGCTTCTAGCGTACCCGTCGTACAACCTGTCGCCCATCGCCAACGTTCTGCTGATGGTCGGCATTGGCGCCCTGTTCGTCGGCGCCGTCACGGTGTTTCTCAACACCGAGCGTTTCATCAGTCAGAAGGTCGCTGAAGACCTCAACCTGAGCAGCGTCATCGTCGTTGATGACCTGCTCCGCGACCTTCGGGTGAAGAACCAGGGGATATACCTGCCATCGTCGATGACCGGTACGAACGTCAAGGTGTTTATACCGCTTAGACGAGAGTATGAGGTGCCCGCAAAAATGCACCTCACCGAAGACCGGGCGTTTTTGATCGACCTTGCCAACCCTGCACAGGAGGGCGTGCTGCTTAAACCTCTTGGCTACCACCTGTTTGCCCACACGAGCCGCGACCTAAAGGTGGACTGGAGAGATGCCCGGATTGAGACGGAGGGCGCGGAGGAACATCAGCAGGACGGTGAACCGCAGGACACGCTTGCCGAGAAGCTGAACGACGTCCTCGTAAAAGGCCTCGAACTCGCCGACAAGGTCGTCGTCTCACAAAGCGACGGTGAGCTCAGCGTGCGCCTCAAAAATACCCCTTACATTGGAACGTGTCATTCCGTTGGAGAAGAAGCACCACAAGTCTGCGAGCAGATCGGTTGCCCCCTTTGCAGCCTGATCGCGTGCATTTACACCGAATATGCGGACGCGGCAACCACGATCGAGAAGGCGCGGGGCGAAGACCAGGACATCGCCGTTGTGTGCAGGCGTTTGGCAAGAACGGCTTAGTCCAGCGACGGTAGCTGGCGCGAGTCCTACATGGGTGCCAGCTTGGTACCTGCACTCTTCGTCACGAGCACTTCGTCCATATCGGTCGGGCCTTGCCTAACGTCCTGTTTGACTCGATTGTCACTGCCATTCGCCACGGGAACCACATCGTTTAAGTAAGTGAAATTGCCTTTATTAGGTAGCTTCTTACGAATTGGGCGATTTGACGCTACTGAACTAAGCAAAAACGACCAAATCAGGCGAGATAAAATGGGGATCGCTGGTGCCCACGGCGGTGAGGCGATGGAGTCAGTAGCTATCATCATTCCAACGTTAAACGAGGAGTGCTCGATCGGCAAAGTGATCGACGGCGTGCCGGTTGCCGACCTCTCGCAGAACGGGCTAAAAACTTCCGTGTATGTGATCGACGGGCAATCCACCGATAAAACGAGGAAGATCGTCGTCGACAAGGGTGTCCAACTCATACTCGAGGAGCGGCCGGGAAAGGGTCAGGCCATTCAAACGGCGTTTAAGTCTATCACTGCCGACTATGCGATTATGATTGACGGGGATGATACGTACCCGATCGAAAAGGCTACAGAGATGACACGTCTGCTCCAGACATATGACGTCGTCATCGGCTCACGACTCAAAGGCACCATAGAGCCAGGAGCCATGACCAGACTGAATGTCGTGGGGAACACTCTGCTGTCGCTCCTCGCGCGAGCCCTGTTTAGCGTGCAGATCAGTGACGTATGCACTGGTTTCTGGGGTTACCGAAGCGATGCGGTTCGGCGCTTGGAGCTCGCAGCCCCCGGCTTTGAAATTGAAGCCGATATGTTCGCGGAATGCGTGAGGAAAGGCTTGCGCATCGCGGAAATCCCGATCACCTATCGCGCTCGTAAGGATGAACCGAAGCTGTCGTCATTGAGGGACGGCATCAAGATCGGTCTTTTTTTGTGCAAGCGACGTTTTATGCGCGGTCGCTCCATGGTAGGGGCGCGACAAACAAGCGAATAGTTCGTATGGTAGCAGTTATCACGAGCGGTAGCTGTCTTCTTAGTCTTGGCTGAGCTGAGCGGCATTTCTGTCAGCGCGCGGATACGCGGCACGACGCTGTGGACAGAGTAATATAGGCTACGCTTGCGGTCAGGCGTTCAACGGCCGCCCTCAATAAAGACGTGCGGACGATCAGTAATTCCATCATGCACTTGGCTTAAAGGGATTGAGCAACAACTCGTGGGCACTAATAGCAATCTGATGCCCCGAACTCGGCGACGAACGACAACACGAGTCTTTAGCGAACCGCACGAGCTGATGTCAAATTAACTCTTGACTCCTCGTATCATTCATATAAATGGAAACTATTAATAAATTGTAGCAACTTTTAAATACATTGACAATACTTAAGATCTGACGCACTAGCGCGGAGAAAATCTTCGCAGCTGTGGCTTAATTTAAGGGAGAATAGTAATGGGAGCGTTGAATTCTGATGGTAGGAGAAGCGAACTGCCTCGCGGGAACCCGCTTACCAGCACGTATGCCCCACCGACTGTATCGACGGCTGAGTGGGAGGCTGCTGGGCTGTGAAATCTCGCATGACGGCGCGACGACGGCGTTAGGGCTTGAAACAATGGACAGCTAAAAGACAATTGACTGACGATTAGGGGGTTTCTCTGTGGAAGATGAGGAAGAACGAGCGGAGGCTTTCTTAAAAGAAACGCTGGCGTACATTCACGCATTGGACGAGGCTATGAAGGCGGATGCACGTGCGCGTGGCACGTTATCTGCCGCGCGGTCAACGACTTACAGCTGCGCGTGAGCCTTCCGGAAAAAAGAAATCGAGTAAAAGAGGTGATTGGGGATGCCAGAGATGGAGCACAATGTTTTTTGCAACTATGAGGTCGCGGAAGTCCTCACCCAGCTCATAGACGACTTACCGTCAACGACGTGTGTCAGCATGCGACGGGAAATATCTCTAGCAGAGTTTCGGGCGTTTTTGGACTGGTATCTGGAGGACGTTCAAAAATAGAAGGTTAAGAACTGAATGCACTGGCTGCGATATCGATAGGCGACTCCTGAGCAATCGGACGTATACTCGCGGCTATCCTATTAGCACAGCGCTATTTGGCGTATCCATTCGCTCGCGTGCATCTCCAGGCTCATCTCGCTGTGGTGTTCGCTCTCGTTCTTATCCGGCTGTTCGTCGTCGTCCCAAAAACAGACTCAAAACCGCATCTTTTTATAACACTGTCGTACTTGTTGCGTGCAGCGAACTTCTTTCAGGGTTTAGAGCTTCTGCTAACTCGGTGTGACCTCATGACTCATTGCTTCAGCAAAGCGCGATTTGCGTACGTGTCCCTCTTTGTCGCGTTGGTGATTACGGCTGGTTTTGCGGTTTTCTGCGGTTCGTCGTGCAACGGCGTGCTGACCGTTGCGGCACAAGGACCGCTGGCCAGCACAACGGTGGTGAACAATGTAACCTTTGCAACGAGCAGCATATCGCTCGGCAGCACGGTGCAAGCCACCGGGAAGGCTACCGTCGGGGCGAAACCACTGGCAAACGCGGCCGTATCGCTCCACATGGGCGATGTGATTTTAGCAGACGCCCAAACGAACGGCAACGGGGCGTACTCCTTCGCGGCTCCCGTCGGCGTGTACTACTTTCCAGCAGCATTTTCGAATAGTGCCACGATCTATACGGTAGTCGAACCCGGTAATGGCTCGCTCCCAAGCGCGCCGAGCGCGGTGACCGCCGTTTCCGTCGATTTGCTTCCGTTATACGTCATTTTTGCTGCGGTCATCGTAGCGATTCTCATTGGGCTTTACCTCTTCGTGCGGCGAATGCGCGGAAAAGCCGTGCTGCGGCCTCTTGGCAGGAGACGCGTGAAACAGGCTGAGCAAACGGCCAGCGGGCCAACGGAAGCATCGCTGCCCGAAGCAAGTGCGCAAAATCAACGCGAACTTGCAGAGCTAACGCCAGCTGCTACGACGGCAGCACCTCCGCAGGAAGCGCCTAAACTGGAACCCGCTTCACCTGCCGAACACGCGGCGCCGCTCGTCGACGAGGGGCCGCAAGCGACAGAACTGCAACAGCCCGAATCGGAGGAAGCGCAACCGGAAAGCGTTGCGGAAACGGGGGTGCTAAAACAAGCGCGTGACTTTTTTGAGCAAGGCAACGATCGGCAGGGGGTCAATGCGCTCTATGATGCGGCACTAACAGCTCTCGCAACGACGCACGAGGTTCAGATCGCGTCGAGCGCGACGCACTGGGAAAAATATTACGCCGTTGAAGCAGCGGTGCCCGGCGTGCAAGCGCCCTTGCGCACGCTCGCCCTCGTGTACGAGCGCGCCAACTACGCGGGCAAAGCGCTCACAGACGAGCAGCGCAATGCGGCGCTTGAGGCGTTTCGGGCCATTAAGGCGCACGTTGAGCGCGTAAAAGAGGGCGCGTAAGTTAGGACTCTCGTTGTTCAGAAGCGTTGACACACGCGTTTGGCGAGCTAGAGCGTGCGGACGTTGTTTGTAAACGGGCCACACTGATTGAACAAGGCTGCAACATGCTCCGACGATGCCCTCTCTTCAAGAAACGGACCGCGTAGCAAGTTGGGGGCATTCTACGCGTCGCCGGCGCTGATCATGTCCTGGCAGCCACTCTGTGCGACCGTCAGGAGCTGCGAATTTCGGATGTCGCGGGGGGGCAACGCTTCTATCATATGGCGTAGGCGTGCACACGATAGGTCGTAGTCAGTTCGATGGGCTTTGCACACCTGGATCCAGCTAAAAGGCATCTGCCACCTCACTCTGCCTCTATCTAGTAAAAGTCCTACAAAAGCCTGCGGCAAGACGTCAATCAGACTAATCAGAGGTAACTGATTCGGTTAGTAGCAACACCGAGTCGGCTCGCAATGACGCTCTTCGTCAATCGTCTAGGAGCTGTCGGCTGATGAACTCGAAGATCGAGCTAGGAAAGCCTCTAAGTCGTACATTTGGTCACCGTCAGCACATTGTACAACAAACTAAGTCAAAGCGCTGCGGCTGCTAGCCCTCTTTGACTAACGGACGAGGCTCGCGAGTCGAGACCCCTTGCTATGAGAGTCACCACGAGCTCTATGTGCGCCTCCCGGTTTCCTGCGTAGTCGATCCTGCGGCCGCCGTCTGTCATTAACCGCCGAGTCCTCCGGCGAGTACGGTTAGTCAACGATGGATAGCGTTCACCGGTTAGGGGTTTTGGCACGCGTTGATTGATTCCCGGGTCCGTCAATATGTGAAGCGGTTCACGCGCCGACGGCTCGATGGTCTAGGCCGATGACATCACAATGGGTGGGGTAGCTCCAGTGTACACTATCTCTACTGGTTCGGTCGCTGATGGCACTGAAAAGAGCACATATACATTGCTCGTGAAGGTCTCGTTCAGCGTACGGTTTTCGAGTGCTTGCGCGCTGCACCCCGCATTACAGACGGCGTAGTTGGCATAGTAGGCGGTGCCGTCGCGTCCAATTAGCACGAAATCTCCATAGGTAAAGGGAATTTCCGTGTGGCGAACGTTCGTCACGGTGACGTTGGCGACGAGATAGCGGCTCGCAGGAGGAGGCGTCAGCGAGAAGTTATATATGGCGTTCGGTCCGAGTGCGAGGTTATACTCGATCCACACGCTGCTCGTCGCAGCATTTGAAGCATCACTGACGTTATTTAACCGCAACGCGATCGTCCCGTCGCTCGCCGTCTCGCCCGACGACACGCGCACCGCCGAAGCTGGCACCGTATACGCAACGTTGGCGGGCGGAGCCGAAAGCAACGAATCCGCGCTCGCTGCGAGCACGACGACTACGAGAAGAACGACTAGTCCCAGTGCCGCGCCTTGTTTCGCGTTCACGAGCTCCTCTCTACGTGTACACGACGCTCACGTGCGCGTCGCCTGTAAACACCTGGTCCGAGCCCACGTTTTCAGCGTGGATCAGCGTCGCCCCAGGCGGGAGTTGTACGCTCGCATTAAGGATGTAGCTGTTGATGCCCGCCTGTTTTTGAACGTACAGGTCATAGTGGTACCCTATCCCGCTTGCCGAGACCACGCTCGGCTGCACATACGTATACGTGACGCTTCCGGTCCCATTCGCAGACACCAGAAGACGCGACGAAAGAGCGGTAAACCCGTCCCCGTTCGTCACCAGAGGGCCCTTAAACTCCTGCGTGGCGTTCTGCACGGCAACAAGCTCAGCGCCCGGCGGAACGAGTGCGGTGGAGAAGACGTCATACTCCCACCAACACCCGTTTGCGTACGTGAGCGTCAGCGTCGTGATGGCCGACCCATCTGAAAAGAGTTGCACGTGGTAGTCGATCGTCCGGTTGATGCCGAAATCTGCCTTTCCCGTGCCTAGCGTGGTGTCGACCACAGAGATGGAGTCCGCTCCAGTCGGCACGCTCTCACCTCCGGCGCTTCGGAACCAGAATCCCTGAGCGGGATAGATCAGCACGTGTCCTTCGTTCTCTAGCGTTTGCAACGTGGTATAAAGCGCCAGTTTCTGTTGGACGCTCGAATCGCGGATGAGCCGGGCGAAGTCAAACGTCAGCGTCGATAAAAGCTCACTCATCTCTGCTTCGCTCCCCCGGGTTTCTGAATAGTAGTGCAAGCGATCAGCCACGTTCCTGCTCGTTATGACCCCATCCGATGCCGTTATTGGGCCAGTTATGTTCATAACGGCCTCAACAGCCGTGAAGTCAACGGCTATGACGCCGTCTACCTTGTGGCCCGTCACGTTGTAGAAATCTGACTGCATCTTAGGAGCGAACGAAGCAAAATCGTACTGCACATTTGAATCGTATAGCTTAGCGGAGTCAACACCGAAGAACTGAGTGAGGCTGTCAGGTCCATCCAATTTCACGAGCGCCTGCAGCTCCGGCGAATCACGGTAATAGTACTGCAAGCTCGCAATATTTCCATTATGCAATGTTACCAGTCCCATAGCTGACATTAATCCGCCCGTACCGCGTATTTCGTCATTGTCCTGCAAGATGAGCAGGTACGTCTTATCACCGAAAAAGCCGGAAACGCTCAACCCATCCTCGATCGGAAAGACGAGTGCTGCTACCACAAGAACAATGGCAGCGATCGCGATATATCGGACGACACGGGATCTGTCAGGGTCGGCCATGGTGATTCACGCTATGCTCGCTCCCCCGGTATAACGTTAACTTGGCAACCCCCCTGAAGTCGGAACCAGGTCGTGCATTTAAACGGTGCTCTGCTGCATTCCGGTGCATAACCCTATCCGACCCTACCACGTTTCCTTCGCGCTGGGCGGCAAGGGCTGCTGATCAGATGATGCTTGCTCGACGGCAGAGCACGCATGCCCGTGCCTTGGCATCTAGTGCTTTTAGCGAGCCACGAAGCCAAAACCACCGGTTCCATTTCGGCCAAACTATCGACGGCTCGGTTGCTTTATTGGGCGCCGCCTAACGCGCGCAGGAGTTGCGGAATACTACCCCGCGGCGCACCTTAGCGCAGCCCACGCCAGATAGCCGGTGCGATACTCGCGCGGCGGGCGGTGAACCCTTTGACTAACCGTGAGCTTAGAGTTTGGCGATGTATCCGGCGTGCGTAGCATCATCGGCGCGCGAAATGATAGCGTGGCGACTGAAGCAGTTGAAATCGTAAATACCCGCACAAGCGCGACTGGGTTATTGAGATGCAGTCAGTTTAGCTTTGGGTGCTTCATGCAATGACCCGCGTCGTTGAGGTTATTGTCATTTTTTGACAATATGGATATTTCTTCACAACATCAATTCCAGCGGGCAAAATATATATAGCCTCCCTCAGAAGTGTAGGTAGCCAAAGTCAAGAGAGTTCAGCATACTTGCAGCGAAACTCGCGTGAACACGCCGACGACAAAAATACTATTAATCGAATGATTGAATGGGCTTGATCCCAACGGGAATACATCAAGCGCGTAAGATAGGAGAAAAGAACATGAGAAAAGTAGTCTTTTCGGTATTGACGCTACTTACAGTACTTTCACTGTTCGCGGCGATGAACGTGTCAGCGCAGTGCTCCGCTACCGCCGCTGCTAAAGCTGCGACCAGTAGCTGCACAGCGACGACCTGCGCTCAGTGCACGAGTTGCAAGACTTCAACGTGCTGCAGTTGTCCGTACGCCGTCACGTGTCCGACCGTGACTGCAGCTGCAACCTGTAAAAGTACACCATGCACCGCAGTCGCGTGCTCCGTCGTGACCTCTGCACATCCGGTGCAATACAGCAGCGTTAGTCCCGTTCACCATAGGTTCGATCCGTACGCTACTCGGTTTTGAGCAGCGTTCCGAGGACCGCGGCAGAGCAAGCCTAAGCTGAAGTGGATCAGTCGCAGGTCGACTGATTATACGCACGCTTAGATAATGCTACGGTTATGCATGGCTTGTTAACTCAGCGGGTTATTAGCAGCACAGATGCGATGTCCCGCCATGTTACGCCGGGCTCCAGAAAGCATCGCAATGCCTTGGATCGAATTGACAAAAAAGTTACTAACGTTGATAATTTACAAACTGAACGGCAAATAGCTTCGGCCGAAGCTGTAAACACGGGGCAAAGTGCTACGCCTTTCGTGGGATCGGCGCTTACAGCATCAATCTACCCAATCACCATATTCGCGAAGCTGCTCGATGTCAGGCGATGGCGCTTGCCTATGTCGTACTGACTCTCCTGCGGCGAGGATCACGAGAAGTCCAAGCGTGCCTACCTCGCGCAGGGCTTCTGTGACTCGTGTAACAGTTTCTCGGCGCGGCTTACTGAACGTGACGTGCGAATCCGAGAGTGACGTTTCAGCTTCATAGCGCGGACGCTGAATGCTTTCGTGCGCCATACGTGTCCCTACCAATTGTTATAGTGTGCCGTTGTTAATATATAAAGTACCAATAATTGATACAGATTCAATGCTATATATAAAGTTTACGAAATAAATAAATACTATATTGTAAGCATTTGTCAATATTGCCTTTTCAGGGCAACCTAGCTCATGATTCTCCGCCTGTTAGCTGCACTGACTTATGAAAAAATCTGCTGAAGCACTCAGTCGTGGCGAGAGAATATGGTCTTCGGAATTGAGCGAACAAGTCAATCGTTTTACTTCATATCTCGTATTTTTTTGCGCTTTTTCCTTCAAGATTCCAAGTGTGAGAAGCTTGAGTTGCTTCTAATTGACTCCGAATCTCATTTAATTTTTTACATAAATTAAAACTATTGATAACTTTAGGCAACATTTAAATACTTTAACAATAGTTAAGTTTTTGACGAACCCGGACGGAGAAAAGCTTTGCGAAAGGTCTCTCCGACAATAACCGGAACAAGAGTGGAAATAACGGGGATAGCAGGGGAATCCAATATGCAGACACACGATATCCTGATTACTGGCGGAGCTGGGTTTATCGGAACGAACCTTGCCAGGGAGCTTCGAAATCGCGGTCACCAGGTGTTAACCGCTGACCTGTATCACACTGGCAGAGACGGTTACGTCAGAGCTGACGTACGGAACTATCGGCAGGTCGAGAAGCTATTTGACGGCCGGCAGTTTGACTACGTCTACCATTTGGCAGCCGAGTACGGCCGCTGGAACGGCGAAGATTATTATGAGAACCTGTGGACTACGAACCTCGTCGGAACGAAAAATATGTTGCGTATGCAGGAGCAAAAGGGCTTTAAATTGATCTTTTTCTCCTCGGCGGAAGTCTACGGTGATTATGAAGGAATCATGCGTGAAGACGTAATGGAGACTCGCCCCATCCGAGAGACGTATCAGATGAATGATTATGCGATCACGAAGTGGGCAGGCGAGCTAATGTGCATGAATTCTTCGACGATGTTCGGTTCCGAGATCGTGCGCGTCAGGCCGGTCAACTGCTACGGCCCCTATGAACATTACACACCCTACAGGGGTTTTATTCCGAAGTTTATCTATCACGCGCTCTTCGACAAGCCGTATAAAGTCTATAGGGGGCACAAGCGAATAATCGACTACGTCGAAGATTCGTGCAGGACGTTTGCCAACATATGTGATCACTTCGTGCCTGGTGAGGCGTACAACGTCGCTGGGCAGCCCGGCTGGGAGAAAGAAATCAAAGAGTACTCTGACCTTGTTTTAAGGGCCGTCGGCAGAGATGACTCGCTTGTCACCTACCACGATGCGGAGCCGTTTACCACGAAGGTAAAACATATGGACTGCTCAAAAGCTGAGCGTGATCTGAAACACGCCCCGCGCGTGCCGCCTGAAGAGGGCATCAAGAGGACCGTTGACTGGATGCGAGGGTATTACGGGTTAGGTGATTAGATGGCCGACGATTACGAAGGCAAAACGGTGCTTGTGACGGGCGGCGCAGGAGCGATCGGCGGGAACCTCGTCCGCGCACTGAGCGATCTAGACACGGCAAAGATCGTCATTCTCGATAACCGTTCCTCCTCGTGCGACTGGAACGTTCCGGTCGGCCCCAAGATACACTTCGTACACGGTGACATCCTCGACGACGAGAAACTGAAATTCGTCTTTAAGGATCGCCCTGACATCGTTTTTCACTTAGCCGCGCACTTTGCCAATCAAAATTCGGTCGACAATCCCGAAACAGATCTTATGGTCAACGGTATGGGAATCCTCAAGGTGCTCGAATATGCCCACCTCACCGACGTATCCCGATTCGTGTATGCCTCCTCAGGGTGCGGGGTCTACGGACTGGAATCAACTCTGCCGTACCAGGAACGCGACGTATCAATAAGCCTTCACACGCCCTATCAAGTCACTAAGCTTCTCGGGGAACTTTACACCAACTACTACTACAACATGTATGGACTTCCCATCGTCAACACGCGGTTTTTCAACAGTTACGGTCCGGGCGAGGTGCCCGGTGAGTACCGTAACGTCATCCCCAACTTCTTCTACTGGGCGATGAGCGGAAAGGTCTTACCGATTACCGGCGATGGTACCGAAACGAGAGACTGGACGTACGTCGGTGACCTCGTCAATGGCCTTTTGGCGGCAGGAGTGAAAGAAGAAGCGATCGGTGAGGCCATAAACCTCGGCTCGGGCACGGAAACGCGCGTCATTGACATGGCACACGAGGTCAGTCGGCTCACGGGCAACACGCTCGGGGTAATACACATTCAGAGACGGGATTGGGATGCAAAAACGCGGCTCGTCTCGTCGATTGACAAGGCACAACGACTACTGGGGTATCGACCGCGAACGACGTTCAATGAAGGGCTGAAGTACGTGCACGAGTGGTTTGTCGAGCGCTGGGATGACATTGAGCGGAGCGCTGAGTTCTGATGTGGGTGCGCCCGTCCGCTAAACGCCACCCAGGTGTGACACACACTTGTTACGTGGTCTTATATCGGCGTTTCGCGCAGGACGGAGCAGAAGGTAATGGGGGGAGGACTCGGGAATGAGAATTTTGCTCGTTCAAGACACTGACTGGATAGCACGAAACGTTCACCAGCAGCATCACATCGCAGAGCGACTGACCGCGAGGGGGCACGATATTTCAGTCATTGACCATAACCTTCTCTGGCAAGGTAGCGACGCACACGGGCTTCTCTCAAAGCGGGAAGTCTTTCATAACGTGTCAAAAATCGTGCCGGACGCTAATATCACCGTCACTCGCCCCCGGATCGTGCGCATTCCTATCCTTGATTATGTGTCGATGCTCGTCACGTATCGCCGCGAAATCGCTGCACAACTGCGCGAGTTCCGCCCGGACGTCGTCATCGGCATGTACCTCCTGACCAACTATTTGGCTCTCCGGGCGTCGAAGAGGGCGGGCAAGCCACTGGTCGTTCTCATCCTTGAGCCGAACTACGAGATGATCCCGTCGCGCCTGCTCAGGCCAATCGGAAAAATAATCGAACGCAGAACGCTTAAAGAGGCAGACAGCGTAATCGTCATCAATGAAGCACTGCGAGACTACGTGATACGAATGGGGGCGCGTCGGGAAAAGACCCACGTCATACGAGCCGGTATCGACACGGAGCACTTCGGGCGAAACGTCGATGGCTCAAGTGTGCGACAGCGCTACGGCTTTGGCGAGCGCGACACCGTCCTCTTCTTTATGGGATGGCTGTATCATTTCTCGGGGCTGCACGAAGTCCTCAAAGAAATGGCGAAACGCAAGCGCGATGGCGCGGGCGTTAAGCTACTCATCGTCGGTGACGGCGACGCACTTGAGGACCTGCAGCGCGAGCGCGAAGAGCTCGGCCTTGAAGACGACGTGGCGTTTGCCGGAAAACAGCCGTATGAAAAGATCCCTGAATTCATCGCTGCTTCCGACATTTGCTTGCTGCCTGCGCACGACAACGCGATCATGCGCGACATCGTTCCGATTAAGATGTACGAATACATGGCCATGGGAAAACCGGTCATCGCGACCCGACTGCACGGCCTAGTCAGGGAATTTGGCGACGATAACGGCGTTCTGTGGATCGACCGACCGGAAGATACGTTGCAGAAAGCCATGGAACTGGTCAACGAGGACAGCATCAAAGCTCACGGCGAAGCAGCGAGGCAATGTGTTCGCAACAACGACTGGGGCGTAATTGTCGATGATTTTGAGCAGGTGTTGTTCGAGAGCACCGGATCAAAGAGAAGTGCCCCTGATGATGCGCGGAGCGCCCACGAAATGACGCATCCGCTCCAAAATCAACACTCAGGGTGGTCAGGTCGGTAGTGAGCAATAGGAGTGAATCGGGTGGAAAAAGTAAAAGTTGGCGTAATCGGGTGTGGCTTCATTGCTAAAGTGCGGCACATACCGGCGTTTAAGAAGATGAATAAACGCGTCGATCTGTGCGCGGTCTGCGACCTCAACGAGAGTCTCGTCCGCGAAACGGCGCGCGACTTCAGCATACCCAGTGCGTACACGAACACCACGGAGATGTTCTCACGCGAGGAGCTGGATGCTGTAGACATCTGTGTCCCCCCGCAGATACACGCCCCTATCGCCTTAGAGGCAATGGAGAACGGGTGCAACGTCATCATGGAAAAGCCGATGGCTCTCAAGACGGAGGACTGCGATGCCATGATCGACGCCTCGGCGAAGCACGGGCTGCACGTCTGCACGATTCACAACCAGGTGTTTCATCCCCCGTTTCTGAAGGCGAAAGAGCTCGTCGCCAACGGGGAGATCGGGCAAGTTACCGGCATGCGACTGCTGCTCGCCTCGCCGCGAAAAGAGTTTATTGATCTCAAAGACCACTGGTATCACAAGCTTCCCGGAGGAATCATCGGGGAAACTGGGCCGCATATCGCATACATGTCGATGGCTTTTTTGAAGAACATCAGCGCTGTAGACATTTACGCAAAGAACGTTTTGAAGCATCCGTGGGCACCGTTTGACGAGTTTCGCATAGAGCTCGAGGGAGAAAACGGCCTCAGCTCAGTCACTCTCTCATACACCGGCAACTACTGGGCCAATCTCACCGACATCATCGGGACGGAAGCCATGCTTCGCATCGATACGGAGCGTATGCTGGTGGTTAGGCAGAGCCTTCAGGAGCTTCACTACGTGCCGATTGCCGGCTCAGCTTTGAATACCGTGTTTCAAGAGGCCGGAAGCGTCGCTGCAAACGCGATGAGGGCAGCACTGGGCCGGAACACGCTCGGGACTAACCTAGTAATCGAACGGTTTGTCGAGAGCCTCATCGACGGTTCCTCGCCGCCTGTCTCTGCAGAGGAAGGCAGAGAAGCGGTCAGAATCATGGAAATGGTCGTCGCACGATATCGTGAGAAATACGGCATCACTTAGAGTCACCGAATGATTCCTGATCCAACAATAGCCACGATGCTTTATAGTTTCAGGGCATCAACCCCTGCGCTTCATAGTTTCAGGACCTCAGCCCCTGTGCTATACAGTTTTAGGGCCACAACTCGCACAGAGTTACGGCCACAGAGTGATACAACAACACCGAAAGCACTCAGCATCTTGTTCCGCTATCCCGCTCTCCGGTCGACTTGCAAGCTTCTTCAGAAATCGCAGTGGTGGAGCGCAGCGGAAATCGAAGCGTACCAATTCCAGCGTTTGGAGAAACTGATGACGCACGCCTACAACAACGTGCCTTATTACCACGCCGCGTTCAATAACCGGGGGCTAGTGCCAAGCGATATACACGACCTTACCGATCTGGAGCGGTTGCCGATCCTTACAAAAGAGACTGCGCGTCAAAACATAGATGCCTTGAAAGCGCGCAACTTTGCAGCCCACGACCTTGAGTATGTTGGGACAAGCGCGACAACGGGAATGACGTTTGGCTTTTATTACGAGAACGGGACATCACGGGCGAAAGAATTGGCGTTCGTCAGAAGCGCGTGGGGGCGAGTGGGGTATCGTTTCACGGACAAGTGCGCCACACTTCGAGTGGGCGGAAAGACCAAAATTGGTGAGACAAAGTTACTCGGTCGCTTGCTAGTTCTCTCGTCTGTTTCGATGACAGCAGAGAACTTGCCGCGCTACGTCCAGCTGATTCGGAAATTCAAGCCTAGATATATCTGG
>Ga0187880_1001162_pt1 | contig 21417 bp, 14 predicted proteins | sample June2016WEW_19_4_FD_132998 | JGI IMG/M metagenome (GOLD analysis project Ga0187880, IMG submission 132998) | Peatland microbial communities from SPRUCE experiment site at the Marcell Experimental Forest, Minnesota, USA - June2016WEW_19_40 | ecosystem: Environmental > Terrestrial > Soil >... | reverse complement strand
TCATCACCCCAAATCGGGTATTTCGGCCGCCTCGATTACGACCTGACAAAGTCCAACCGGATCAACATGTCGGAGACTGAGGGTGTTCCGAATAATACTCTTTATTATGGCCAGGGAATCTGCCCCGTCAATTGCAACTTCCTTGTCTCAAGCAACGACAACGCGCAGGTTACAGATGTGGAGACCTTCAACTCGCACCTTATCAACGAGGCGCGCATGGGATTTACCGACCAGTATGTTGAATTCACTCTCGAAGGCGGTGGGGAGGGTTGGGCCTCGAAACTAAACATGCCGTCGATCAGTTCCTTAACGGGCGTTGACTATTTCCCGAACGTAAACGTCGGCCCCAACTTTACCCTCGGCGAAGCAGAGGTGAATAACGCCGTTTATAAGCAGAGCAACTTCGATCCATCGGATACGGTCACGCTCATCAAGGGCCGCCACGTGCTGCACTTCGGAGGCGAGATCCTCATCATGCGCGCCGACGCCACGAATTGGGGAAGCATCCAGCCCGGAAACTTTTCCTTCAACGGCAACTACACCGCGGCGGGCGGCACAGGCACATCGTCGTACGATGGTTTAACGTATGCAGACTTTTTGCTCGGGCAGGAAGACAGTTGGAGTGCAAACAACAGCCCGGAATATGGCGGAAGATGGAAGGCGCCGCAGTTTTACGCGCAGGACGACTGGAAAGTCGACCCCACTCTGACCGTCAATCTGGGCCTACGCTGGGAGGGCGAAACCGGCTGGCATGACGTAAAAGGAAATCAGACCGTTTTCGATCCCGGCGTGGTCAGCATGGATGTTACTGACCCTGTGGGGCAAGGCTATGGCCAAGTTGTCCAGGGCGGCATGTGGTACGGATTTGAGGGCCAGAACGGCCGCACCAGTCTCCAGGCCCCGGTGTACAGCACCGTTATGCCGCGCGTGGGGTTTAGCTGGCAGGCCCGCAACAACCTTGTCTTTCGCGGCGGTATCGGCTTATACGGTATGATCTGGAGCGAGGATCAATATGGCGGCGGAGAGGGCGCGGCTTTTGGCAGCTCGGGCGGCACCAGTGACGCGACCACTGGCTTGTGCCCTGTGATGCAGATGAACTCCACCGGTTTTGCTCCCGACACGACGGATCCAGGTTGCGGTACCGGGGTTAACAATGGGCAGAGCGCCGCGTCCACCTACGTCGCTGCACCGACGACTCCCTGGGCTCACCAGGGCCTGAGCCAGGGTGTGACCTACAATGCATACCACACGCCCGTACCCAAGAATTACGAGTGGTCGCTGGGCGTGCAGCGGGAGTTCGCAAGGGACTTCCTCGGCGAAGTCACTTACGTTGGCAATCACGGCTGGGGCTTCATCTTCCCGGTGGATATCGATCAGGTTCCGGTGAGCCAACTTGGAGCCAACGACCAGCAATACGAGCCCTATCCCCTCTATGGCTCAATCACCGGAAGCACGAACAACGCGGAAACCAATTACAACGCACTGGAGGGCGTACTCAGTAAGCGGTTGAGTTACGGGCTGCAGTTCAGCGTCAACTACGTTTGGTCCCACTTCCTGAGCGACATGGACTCGTCGAGTTGGGGTGGCTTCAGCGGCCCCGGGGTATACCAGAACGCGTACGAGCCGAAACAGGACTACAGCAATTCCAACTTTGACATCCGGCAAAATTTCAAGGGCGAGGTGGTTTATAGGCTGCCCTTTGGCAAAGGTGGTCAGTTCCTGAACCGGGGTACGTGGCTGGATGAGGCCGTGGGCGGCTGGCAACTCTCGTCTATCTTCATGGACCAGGGCGGAGAACCGATCCCAATCGTTAGCGGACACAACACCTCCAATAGTCGAGGCGGTGAGCAGTGGGCGAACCGCATAGGGAACCCCAATGGTACGGATCCGATTACGGGTATTCCGAACCATAGCTTGAAAGAATGGTATAACGTGAACGCTTTCTCGGTTCCGGCACCCTATACCTTCGGTACCTACGTCAGAAATCAAGTGCGCGGGCCTGGCTTGACCGAAGTTAACTTCTCTTTCGGGAAGACCTTCAATCTCTGGCCCGAGCGGAATGTCCAATTCCAGCTTCGTGGTCAAGCAACAAACGCTCTCAACCACCCAAGCTTTTCGCAACCTACCCCACCCGATTTGGTCCTTCAAGGGACCGGCTCCGGCAATGGCGCGGGCGCCGTCGGCGATACTGCGATCATTAACGGCACCAGCGTCGGGGGCAGGGTAGTGCAACTTTACGGCCGCCTTTCCTTCTAACCCAAGCGCGATGTTTTCAACCGGAAAGGGCGGCGATTTTTCGCCGCCCTTTCTTGCAACGATATGCCGCCGACGCTCTTCATAACCAGCACCCGCGACATGCTATTGAGCGACACCAGCATTCTGCACCGCGCCTTTCTGCGCGCCGGCGCGAATGCGCGGTTGGATGAAGTTCAGCACTTTCCTTGTCGAGCAAAGGAGTAACTATGGACTCGCTAAGGCCGCTGTAGTCGCGCTCGTTAATCGAACGAAAGGATGATTGGGTATCCACACACGATGAAACTCCCGTATGCACTTGCGCTCTGTCTCTTGAGTCTCGGGCTCGTCCCCGCGCTGGCACAGCAGCCGAAGTATCCGTTCAACGATCCGTCGCTGCCCACGGAAAAGCGGATCGGCAGCCTGCTATCACTCATGACCATGGATGAGAAGATCAACTGCCTGGGCACGGATATTGGCGTGCCGCGCCTGGGCGTCATGAACTACGGCCTCACTGACGGCTTACACGGCGTCGTCCAGAGCAAAACCAAGAACAATAATGGCCAGGTGATCACCACGACGCAGTTTCCGCAGCCACCGGGAATGGGCGCCACGTGGGACCCGGAACTGGTTCGCCAGGCAGCCGGCGTGGTGGGCTACGAAGCCCGCTTCATCTCCCAGACGAAGAAATACAATGGCCAGATTCTGATGGTATGGGCGCCGCAGGCGGATCTCGACCGCGATCCGCGCTGGGGGCGCAGCGAAGAAGTGTACGGCGAAGATCCGATCTTGAACGGGACCATGGCCACCGCCTTTGTGCATGGCTTGCAGGGGGAGGATCCGAAATACTGGCAGGCGGCTTCGGCGCTCAAGCACTTCCTGGCCAACGAAAACGAAAACGACCGCGACAGCTCATCCGCGAACTTCGATGAGCGGCTTTTCTGGGAATACTATTCCGTGCCATTCCGGATGGCCTTTCTGGAGGGCGGCGCCAAAGCGGTGATGGCTTCCTACCAGGCGTGGAACGGCACGGCGATGGCCGTTAACCCAGTACTGCACAGCATCGTGATCGACAAATGGGGCGTGGACGTGATTTCGAGCGACGGCGGAGCAGTGACGTGGCTGGTGAATCCGCGGCATTCGTTTCCCAACCAGGAGGCCGCGGTGGTGGCGTGCCTCAAGGCAGGGATCAACGAGTTCATGGACCGCTATGTCGACGAGATGAAAGCGGCGCTGAAGGACGGGTCGTTGACCGAGGCCGACATCGACAGCGCGCTGCAGCGGAAGTTCCGCATCGCGATCAAACTCGGGGAGCTCGATCCGCCGGAAATGGTTCCGTACACCAGCATCAAGGACTCGCCGATTCCCTGGGACACGGACCGCGACAGGTCTGTTGCCGAAAAAATGGCGCTCGAGAGTGTGGTGCTGCTCAAGAACCAGGACAACTTTCTGCCGCTGGACAAAGGCAAGATCAAGTCCATTGCGGTGATCGGGCCGTTGGCCAATGTCGTGCAGTGGGACTTGTACGGGGGCACGCCACCTTACGCGATTACGCCGCTTGAGGGGATTGAGAGGGAGGTTGGGCCGAACGTGAAGGTGAACTTTGCCGAGTATGACAACATGGACGGCGAGGACGCGGCGATGAAGGCGGCGAGCGAATCGGATGTGGCCGTGGTGGTAGTGGGCAACAATCCCACGTGCGGCGACCAAGCGCACGCCTGGTACGGCGGGGGCGGTGGCATTACGCTGCCCTGCACGGTGCCCAGCGACGGACGCGAAGGGCGCGACCGCGAGACCATGGACCTTTATCAGGAGCAGATCGTGAAGCAGGTGATGGTCAAGAATCCGAAGACGGTGGTGATGCTGATCGCAAGCTTTCCCTTCACGATCAACTGGACGGAGGCGCACGTGCCGGCGGTCCTGACCATGGCGCAGTCGTCGCAGGATGAAGGGACGGCGCTAGCCAAAGTGCTGTTCGGCGATTACGACCCTGGTGGCCACCTGGTGAGGACTTGGCCGAAGTCGGTTGATCAGCTTCCGCCCAGCATGGACTACAACATCCGCGACGGCTACACCTACATGTACTTCAAAGGCGAGCCGCTCTATCCCTTCGGCTATGGGCTGAGCTATACGACGTTCAAATACTCGAACTTGCGCACCAGCGCTCCAACGCTGGCCAAGGGCGGAACGGTCACGGTCAGCGTGGACGTGACCAACACCGGCCGCCGCACCGGCGACGACGTGGTTCAGATGTACGTGAAGCACCTGGACTCGAAGGTGGAGCGCCCAGGGGAGGAGTTGGAGGGATTTCAGCGGGTGACGCTGCAGCCCAACGAAACCAAGACCGTGGAGATTCGCCTACAGGCCTCAACGCTTGCCTGGTGGGACCAGAAGCTGCCGGGATTCCGCGTTGAGGCAGAACCCATCCGCGTGATGATCGGGAATTCGTCGAGCGATATCCAGGTAAGTACGACAGTAAGAGTCGAGTAAGGGGCTAGGGCAGCTTTTTGCTTCCTGTTTGCCAGAACACTCGCAAGCTTTTGGAGATAGTCCGCACAGAAGTGGCAGCTGCGCTCCTCTGAGGAAGCAAACAGGAAACGATGTTGTTCAGTTACGCCAATGTGGGCTCTTGTATTCGCCATCCCCACTCGAGCAGCTACACCATGAAGATGAGTTTTGAAGCAAAGAACATTCAAGAGCCGAAGTGCCGCATTGGGGAAGAGGTTCAACATGCTCTGCAAGACTCGCCGCGAATTCCGCGCCTTTCCGCTTCTGAGGCTGTCACCGCAGGCTGCGATTTTCTGTGAAATGGAAGTGAAATTACCTCAGAACTCTGTAATCACCCTGATGGTGATTGCGTGACCGCGAAAGGATCAACTCACCGCTTTGAGCGGCTTCAAGGCCGTTCCAGAGCCCATAACCCAAGTACAGGAGGAACATTATGATGGGAACCATTGAAAGATTGCTGAGTGATTTTGATCGTGGCCGGTTAACTCGCCGGCAATTTGCTGTCTCAATTGCCGCTATAGCTGGCGGTGCATGTCTGCCGACTCGGGCGCTTGCGGCTCCTGCGCCCACAGGCTTTCCGGCGGTGAGCATCAATCACGTCACGGTGAAGGTTCCCGACCTCCACCGCACCTCACAGTTCTACCAGCAGTTCTTCGGGATGCCTCTCAGACAACATGCGGAAACTGTACATATCCTGAGCGTAGGAGACTCCTTCTTCGGCATCGAACAAGGCGATCCCAACGTTGCTGCATCCGTGAATCACTTCGATTTTGGAATTGCCCACTTCAACGCGGACGCAATTCGCGCCCGGTTGACTGAGCTCGGCTTAAAGTTCGACGGCAACTCGGAAGAGTCCTTCAAATTCCACGATCCCGACGGATTCCTGGTGCAGGTCAACGGCCCCGACTATGTGGGGCACGTAAGCTGAACGGAAAGCGCATGAACCGCCGGCGGCCGGCCCGCATGGGCTGCGCCGCGGCGGTGTACTCCGGCGGAGCGGAATCATGAATCGTCGAAAGTTTCTTAGGACATCAGGCGCCTGCCTGGCTGGGCACGAGCTCGCGCGTTATGCACGCGGTTTCAAGAGATCGGCATCGATGGATGCCACATCGGACGCCGCCACCGGCGCGGGCGGCATCCGCTTGAACCAGATCGGCTACCTTCCCGGCCGTCCCAAGGTGGCCTCGGTCAGCGTGCCCGCGCGGTCTTTTCGGGTTCGTGCACTGGCCACGAACGCGGTCGTTTTACAGGCTGGCCTGAGCGCTCCACACGCCGATCCCGCCTCCGGCGACACGATTCGCCGGGCGGATTTTTCCGCGCTGCGAACGCCGGGCCAATATCGAATCGAGCTCGACACGGGAGCGCAGGGCGACCCGTTTCGCGTGGGCCACGATGTCTACGCGCAGGCCCTCGCCCTGACCATGCGCTCCTTCTATGGCCAGCGCTGCGGCTGCGAGGTCGACCTCGACGCGCAGCATGCCCATCCCCAGTGCCACATGGAGTCGGCCTTCCATCCCTCCTCAGGGAAGACGGGCGCCGCTACCAACTACGGTGGATGGCACGACGCCGGCGACTATGGCCGCTACATCGTCAACTCCGGCATCACCACGGCAACGCTGCTCTGGGCGTGGGAGATGTTTCCCGCGCTTCACGCGATGTCGCTGCGAATTCCCGAGTCCGGCGGCCCGATTCCCGACTTCCTGGCCGAGATTCAGTGGAACCTGAAGTGGATGATGTCGCTGCAGGACACGGATGGCGGCGTCTGGCACAAGCAGACGCGCAACGACTTCTGCGGCTTCATCCTACCGCAGGACGAGCAGGGGCCGAACTACATCATCGGCACCGCAGCGGAGCCCTTCAAAGGAACGGGCGCAACCGGCGACTTCGCGGCGGTGATGGCGATTGCCGCGCGGTGCTATCGCAGCGCATCGCCGGAGTTTGCCGGCTCCTGCCTCCAGGCCGCGCGCAGAGCGTGGGCGTGGCTGCAGGCGCATCCCAACGTACGGTTCACCAATCCCGCAGACATCCACACCGCAGAATACGGCGACGCCGATTTCCAGGACGAGATTCTCTGGGCCACGGGCGAGTTATGGCGCACGACGGGCGAGGAAGCTTACCATCGCGCCTTTCTGGCCATGCTGCCGCACTCTCTCGAAGCCCTGACCATCGAAATACCAACCGCAACGCTGGTAAGCACGCTGGGATATTGGACCTACGCTCTCGCGCCGTCGGCGGGCGCCCCGGAGGTGAAGGCGGCGATTCAACAGGCCACTCTGAAAAAGGCCGAGCAACTGGCGCGTCAGTGCACAGAGAACGGCTATGGCCACTCGCTCACGATCGAGGATTACAAGAGCGCCTCGAATGCCACCGCCGCAAACCATGCTCTTCTGCTTCTGGTCGCCGACCGCTTTCACCCGGACGCCGTCTGGACGAACTGCGCGTTTGACAATATACATTATCTGCTGGGGCGCAATTGTTTCGGCATCTCGTGGGTGACGCAGCTTGGGGCGCGCTCCGTCCAACAGCCCCACCATCGGCCCAGCGGAGCGATGAAGAACGTCGCGCCGTGGCCCGGTCTGCTGGTCGTAGGACCTAACGCATCGCCTTCGGATCCGGTCTCGCAGGCGCTTGGGAAACGGCCACCGATGCGGATGTATGTGGACGATCGTCTGGCTTACTCATGCAACGAGCCGACCATCAATTGCAACGCGCCTCTGGTCTTCGCGCTTGCGGCTTTGCTCAACTAGTATTGGAGTTCAGCAGCAACTCGCCTGATCCAGTGCAAAAGAAAGAGCTCGCACTGTGAGCGGAAAAGCAGCGCTGCACGGCTGCATCCCGCTGCGATTCGCGGGCCATCCCAAGTCTCAAAAGACGATCCGCCAAACACATCAGCTGCCAGGGTCTTTCAGCCTCGAATCGGCAATGGGAGCCCGGAAGGGGCTAAATCGGTTTTTCCAAGGAGGCGCGTTGTCGGTGGTATCAGGGCGTGCTAGCGTGTTGGCCGATGAATAACATACATGATTTTCAGTGGAATCGCCGCCAGGTTCTGGCCGCAGCCACGGGCTTGGCGCTTTCCACCCGTTTGTCCTTCGTCCCCGCAAGCGCCGACGAGCGATGCCGTCGCTGCTCGTGCGAATCCCCTTCAACTCATCGATGCCGCTCAAGTCGACCAGAACCTTTGGCTTCTTGATGCGATCTTTGAGCCAGTCAGGGCTATCGAGCCCTCCCGCCATGACCCAAGCTTGCTCTCCGTGCTGTTGCAGCAGCTTATGCGCATCGGCAGCCGATGTGGGCTGCGGCAGATCAAAAGCCGGCATCACGTCTCGTATGACAGCCATCGCTCTCTCCAGTTCACATCCGATTTCAGATGAAAGCGATCAAAGGTTGTTGCATCGGGCGCCCCGCTTCCAACGACGCCAGAATCGTATCGGCATTTACCGGTGCGCGCGTAAAGACTTCGTCGCCGATCGCGTCGCTCAGCGCCGCCAATATCGCTGCGCATCCGCCGCCCACCGGAGGCTCGCCAACGCCGCGTGCCCCTACGGGGGTTGAGGGATCGGCAATATCCAGAGCGTTCCACTGCATGTCGCTCGGAATATCCAGAATCGACGGCGGCTTGTTCTGGTAGAAGCGCTTCGCCACCGGCACGCCGTAGTGAGCGTCGTACACCATCTTCTGCCCGATTGCGTGTCCGATACCCAGAGTGCTGCGGCCAAGAATCTGGCCGCCCAGTGCCGCAGGGTGCATCACAGTACCCACATCCCCGTAGGCCAGGTAGTCGATGATGAAGTACTTGCCCGTCTCAATATCCACTTCCACTTCCGCAAAGCACGCAAAATACGAAAACAAATCGCCATCGCACGGATATTTGTCCTTGGCTGAAACCACCAGCCCCTGCCCGGTCAGCCCGGCCACGGCCAACCTGGTCTGCGGGTTCACATCAGGATTCGCTTCATTCCCGTCGTAAATGCCGCCCAATTCGATCGCCCGCTTCGCTGCTTGAGCAAAGCTCAACCCTGCGCCTCCGCCTTTGCGAAATACGCGCTGATTGCCGACCTGGTAATCGGCAGGATCTCCTCCGTGCGTCAGAGCCGCGATCTCCTTTAACCGCAGCGCACACTCTTCCGCAACCGCCCAGGAAGCACGACTCATAGTGTTGATTGTTCTGCTTCCGCCCGCGACGCATGTGTAAGGAAGGTGCTTCGACGTATTGCCCCACGTGATATCGCAGATCTCCCAAGGCACGCCAAGCTTTTCTGCCGCCGCGCGAAACGCATCGAATACCGACGCGGTTCCCAGGTTGGCGATGCCTGACTGGAACTGCACGCGCCCCTGCGGCGTGATCACCAGCAGTCCGTCGTAGCCGATTGTGCCGCCATCGTGGCCGGACAGTACGACTCCAAGGCCACGCGCCTTCGTGCCCGATCGCTTGGCTCTTTCTATGCGCTCGTTCCATCGGAACTGCTCCGCGCCGCGATCCAGCGCTTCCCTCAGGAAACAACTCGTTGCATAACGGCGTTTGCCCTTGACCGGCGGCCCAAATTCAGCTTTGCCCTCGGGACAGTTCACGCGACGTATGGACAACTGGTCTATCCCCAGCCTGCGCGCCGCCTTCGACAGGATTGGCTCCATCATCGCACTGCACACCAGGCCACCAGGAGAAGTCTGCCATATGCGCGGAAGAGTGTTGGTCATCACCGAGATCGCTCGCTGCCGCATGGCGCGCGGTTGATAGAGCAGTGAGACAAATTTGGCAGCCCACAGGCCATCAAACTGCGCGTCATAGGACCCGCTATTCGAAATCGTGAACATGTCGAGCGCGAGGATCTTTCCGTCTGCGGCGAAGCCAATCTTCAGGCGGCCCGCCACCCCCGTCCGCGCACGGCCAATCGAGTGCTCCTCTTCGCGGCTGATGCGCATCATCACGGGAACGCCCAGTTTCCTCGACAGGAGCGCGGGAATGATCATCGTGACCCCCGCTCTTATTTTTCCGCCGAATCCTCCGCCGGTGTATTCGCTGATGAATACAATGTCTTCCTCCGGCATGTTCATCAGCTCGGCAATCGCGGCGACCGTTTGACCTGTGCTCTGCGCTCCTGTGTGCAGGATCAGCTTGCCGTTCTGCCAGTAGGCCATTGCCGTGCGAGGCTCCAGGCACTGGTGACCCGTATCCGGAGTGACAAAGGTCTCATCCAGAATCAACGCCGCATTCTTGAATCCCTCATCGAGATCCCCATACGACCACTGATCGGGCGCATTACCCATCGGCAATCTTCCGCTGTTGTATTCGGCAAAATCCGCCTCTGTCCACTTCACCTCCCGCAACTGAGGCGCCCGCGGATTCGGCTCCGCCGGGCTTACCCAGGCATTTCCATCCTCTCGCGGATTCTGCCCTCCGGGACGTAACGTCTCCAGCGGATCGAGGACCCACGGCAAGGGCTCAAAATCGATCTCGATCTTCTCGATCGCCTCGGCGCAGGCCAGCTCATCCACCGCTGCCACAGCAAGAATCGGATCGCCAACATACATCGGCTCGTTAGTCAAAGCCCGCTCGCGCCACTTGCCGGGCTTGACCGCATTCCCATTGCCGTCCTTGCCGTCGGCGGGCACCGGAATATCGTCCGCCGTCAGAATCGCCTTCACGCCGGGAACCGCCATGGCCGCGCCGGTGTGGATGCGCTTGATGCGCGCATGCGGCATCGGGCTCAACACCAGCCGGCAGAACAGCATGCCTTCGGCGCGAAAATCCTCGGCATACTTCGCCCTGCCGGTAACCTTCGCCAGCATATCTGCGGTTTCATAATTCTTCCCGATCAGCTGATAGCCTTTACCGTATACACGCTGCGACGGTTTCGGCCGGGGATCGGCAGGCGTTCGCTTGTCAGTCACGAATCAAGCCCTCCTCATATTCTCCGCACCATGCATTAATGCGTCGAGGATTTTGTTGTAGTCCTGACAGCGGCAGAGATTGCCAGATACTCCGCGCGCAGGCTCGGCACGCCGGTCTCTTCTCTAGCACTGAACTGCGCAACAGAATCCTGGAAGCGCGATGCCGCCTTCATCTTATCTTTGGTGTTCTGCTATTTCAACTCAGTTCTTCAGCTCATAAGGTTATCACGGTACGCAACATGGCCGCACGCGACGATGACGATATAGACCCTCCCCTCATGCCGCTTTGCGTTATGCCGAATGCCGAAAGTTCAGCATCCCTGCACCATTTCAACAACGATCGCCATTGCTGCGAGTCTGTGAGAGAATCCTCCGTCCAAACTCAGCCAACATCGGATAACCCATTCCGCGGCACGAATCGAACGGGCGCCGCGCGCAACTGTGCATTCCGATGGACATCTTTTCGAACGCATAGAACGCTGATAACAAGCAGGTCACTTACGTTTCTAACATTTCGCAATTCGCTTCTCTCTCGAATCGTATATAATTGCTACCTCTATAATTGAGAGAGTTACGGGAGAAGAAGTTGACGTCGGCGATGCGGTGTTCGCTGGTCCTCGTCATTCAAGCAACGCTTCTTCATGCGTGTCTCTTAACAACATACGTGTCTTTCAACAACCCACAAGTTTTCTGTGAGAGGTTCCATGACAGTCATCCGTAACTTCGCGTTTCTACTCCTTGCCTTGGGGGCGTTTCCGCTCTCCTCAGCCATTGGCCAGACTCAGACCACGCCCGGGGACTCCCACAAGAAGCACGTTCTGGTTGTCGCCGAGGCGAACGGCTGGCAGCATGACTCCATCCCCGACGCAATGGTTGCGGTCTATGAGATGGGAAATGAGAGCGGGCTATGGGATACCCAACTGCGCACCGACAGCGGTCCGCTGACTTTCCAGGACATCCCTTTAAACGGGAAAAATCTCAAGTATTACGACGCGGTGGTCTTTGTCAGCCCAAACGGCGAAATGAATTTGCGCGACGACCAGAAGCACGACTTGCTCGCCTTTGTACACGACATGGGACGAGGCTTCGTTGGCGTCCATGGCGCTCTGGACGCCAATTTGGATTGGTCGGAATACGGCAAAATGTTGGGCGGTTTTTTCGACCAGCACCCGTGGGGAACCTTCAACGCCCCCATCCGCAATGAACAGCCCGACTCTCCGATCGTGCGTCATTTCCCGGCACAGTTCCACAAATGGGATGAGGTTTATCAGCCGAAGGATTGGTCGCGCTCAGATGTCGACGTTCTCTTGAGCCTTGATCCAACACAGTTGGACTTGAGCGCACCGAATGTGCACCGCGCAGACCACGACTTTGCTGTTGCGTGGACCAAGCACTACGGCAAGGGCTGCGTGTTCTATTCCTCTCTTGGCCATACGCCCCAGTCATGGAAGGATCCCGACATCCGCACGATGTATTTTGAAGCCATCAAATGGGTGCTTGGCATGACCGACGGCGATACCGTCACACATCCAATGCCGTCTACACAGCCCAAAGGACAGAACAGCCCGTAACAGCCGACGCGAAAGCGATAACTGAGGACTGAAAACTTCGTTGTCCAAATGCAGCTTGCAACCTGAATGTCGATGAGACGCATCTGGACACTGAACGCCACACGCCGGTTTGGGTTACGCCTGCCAAGGCATGAGTGTGACCAGCGAAAGTGATGGCCGATGATCCGTAAGTTCGCAATTTTCACAGTCATCTTCTTTGCACAGTTTGTCGCGGCGCAAACCGCAGAGCGCGCCGCGACAACCACTTCGACCGAGCCGGGAATTGAGAATTTGAATCTGCTCGGCACGTCCACACACATGCCGCCGTTCACCGATACGGTCCTGGGAACGGATTCCGGTTTCCGACGCACGCTTTACAGCAAGGGATTTGTTTTGCGCAACGATTCAATTCTCAATTACACGCAAGATCTCCTTAACGCATCAGTGCCAGCGGATCAGCAGGAATACATGGGCGAGAGGCCATACGGCCGGCTGATGGCCAATCCCATGCTGACATACGACATGCGCGACTTACATCTCCACGATGCGGAGCTTTTTGTTGGGGTCGGCTTTAACTGGGTGAGCTGGAATTCCGCCGGGCCTTCGGCCATGGCCATGAGCACGCTGTTTCTTTACAACGCCTTTGCAAATGACCGCATCGAGACCAAGATTGGATACAACATAAACGATTTTGAGTTTGTCGGCCTGCAGTTGGGCGGCTTGCTCTCCACGGGAAGCCAGGGTGTTTATGCCGTACTCCCCTACGAAGCGGGACTGTCTCACTTCCCTCTTGGCGCTCCGTCGCTCAGCCTGAAGATCAACGGCCCGAAGAATCTCTACTTCAAGACTGCTATTCAGCGCGCACTCGATCCGGCTGGCGGTCCAGAAACGATTCACCGCAATCCCAGTGGATTTCGTTTCATCCCTGCAGGCGACAAGCTGGTCAGCGTGTATGAAGTAGGCCTGAATCATACGGCCACTGCCACTTCCCGCCAAACATGGATGCGTGCCGGATACATTCACAACACTACGCCGTATCCGAATAGTCGCACCGGCGTACCCACCTCCGGCAACTTCTGCGCCTTCATCCTGGCCGATTACCAATTGAATCGGCACGATCTCGAGCACCCCGGCCACGGAATCTACGCGGGCGCATCGGCGATGGGCACTGCAACAGACCTGAATGCATACACGCGCTACTACGAGTTCAGGCTATATGACGAAGCCCCGTTCCGGTCTCGGCCCGGCGACACTGCCGCGCTGGTGGCGTCGTACTCGGCCTACAGCCCATGGTTATTGAAGAGCCTCGTGGCGCAAGGTAAGACCGTGTGGAGGAACCAGAGCACGCTGACAGGAAGCTACAACCTGCGTCTCGCGCGCGGCACATATCTGAGTACGGGCTTGAGCTATCACGCCGGGCCAGACATCACGCCACGCGTCGCTAATGGCCTCATCTTGAGCACTAATATGAATGTTTATTTCTGACTCGCAGCCGACGCGATCTTCCTGGCAGATCGCGTCCCACAATCAAGCCAGCGTGTGGATCGCCTTGCCACCGTCCCTCAACGGGCCGGTGGCAAAACGTCTTTCACTCAACAACTTTCCTCACTCACAGGACAAGGTACGGACCTGACCTGAGAAACCGCACTACTGCGGAGGGAAGCCGATCGACTGTGCATAGATTGGCTTCTTCCCTTCCGGAAGCATGAATTCCTTGGCCATATCCGCTTCGTGTCCGTGGAAGGTGTAGAACCACGCGTTCAGTCCCTCGGAAGCGGCAAACAGGTAGACATTCTGGGCGATGAATCCAGTGTCGACCCGCCCAAAGTCCAGATTTCCATCAGCGACATGTCCGATATCGGCGACGTAAGCAATCGTCACCCCTGCGTGCGGCGCCGCGGCGTTGGCCTTGCTGCGCAAATCTTTGGCCACCACCGGGAGTAGACGATTTTGTTCGGCTTGATACACGTACACGCCGTCCGCCAGTAGCACGTACAACTCGATTTCCTGTCTATTCAAGGCCGAGGGCGCGGTGCGCCCCAGACCCGGCTCCTGCGCGTGTGGCCGGTTCACACCGAAGGCTGCCCACAACAGGTTCGAGAGTGTCTGCAAGGGCAGCGGCTTGTCGGCGAATGCGCGCGTAGTATGTCTTTGAGCGAGCGCCTGCATCAGCGGCGTACCGCCCGTCATTTGCGGCGCGGGCAATTGAATTGGCGACTGCTGGCAAAGTGCAAAGGCTGGCGAGATGAGAGCAAGAACGATAACGACCACTGCCATGCGCGCGAATTGCGCCGGCGTCAAGATTCGAATTCGCATTTGAATACCTCGAGAAGAACGTGTTGGGCACTCCTGCCTCCAAGGGTGCGTGGACAATAGAGAGGAGTGTACACCAGGTCGGCGGCGCGCACCCTGGCATGCACGGAGACGAGCACGCAAACGTGCTCCGCGCGGATCAACTCGTCGAGGGTGCTTGGAATGGCTTTGGGCAAACTGCCGTGGTGAAGAAATGTAATTTCGCTGCTCAGTACATTGGGGCGGAAGCTCGCGTAGGTTATTCCTTTGATGAGGATGCGATCGCCGGGAATCAACTTGGTGGCGATGGTACTCTTCACAAAAATGGCTACGTCTCCGTCCTGGACGTACATCGCCCCGTCGTAGGCGCGGAAGTAGTTAACTGTGGCCTGAAATGAGACAGGAAGCGCTCTGCTGGCTTCGGCGTTGCTGAGGGCGCGAATGTCGCGCAGGGCGGTCAGGGGCGTGGGCGGCACTGCCCATGCAGTGCACGCCCATCCAAAAACAACCGCAACCGCGATGTTTAACCTCTTCATCGAAGGAATCGCGCGGAGCCAAATTTGAATGTGTCAATCCCGCAAAATCCTTATCGGCAGACCTCAATCAATAGATGAGTCCGGATTCAAGGCAAGCCGCCAGCGGGCGGATGAAATTGTCGAGTCGGTCTGGAGTGAAACTCCCCAAGCCGACTCGACCAGCAATCTGCAGCGAAGGTCCGACCCGGAGACATGGGTTACAGAACGTACCGGTCACATGGGTGACACTTTTGGGCCGAACGGATTCTCGAGCGGTTCAAGGATTTGGACTCATTGTGTCTCGTCCAAGCATCTCCCAGGTATTAGGGGAGGAGACGCACTACCATCGCGTTCTGGCTCATACCAGTCGCTCCCCTTCCCATTGGTACAAAACTCGCCGGGGACTCCAGATTGCGAAACCTTGGTATCATGTGCCTCGCAGCGTGGGACTCCGCAGCACGGGTCTACCGGCCTGCTTTCTCGCCTCTTGGGCAGGAAGATGCGGAGAAGAGCCCAAGAGTACAGAAGCAGCACAGTTTTTGGTGGGCTCTACAAAAGCGAAAGGGAGATCTTGAAGATTGCTTGGCTCCTCAGGTAGGACTCGAACAGCCCCGCCTCATCCAGCTCCTTGCGCGAATCCACCATCATTTTGCCGCAAGTACTGGAAAAATCAACAGCTGCAGCGGCGCTCCCATGGCACTGATCACATCCTCTGAAATCGCTAAAATCGCGCGAATTGGCATCTCGGCAGTACAAAAGCAGTACATTTTCCGGCTATGGTTAGTCATCCTTCGAATGCGAATAGATCAGGTGACGCACCTTTGGCTCCGTCGCGGCGTAACCGCGCAGCCGCTCCTCCAGTTGACGGTCTGCCTGGGTTTGCCGCTCGTGTTGGCGCATGTGTTCCGCCCATGAATCCACCAGGTACACCTCCATATAATGATCCGCAGCTTCGGTGTCACGGAATATTCCCCACCGATACGCGCCGTCGCGGCGCCTCAAACGACCATATTTGTGCATTGCTTCGAGGAACCCCGTTTCCCGCTCTCGTGGTACGACGTATTCAATCGTCACCATTACCGGTCCTTGCTGCAGGTCGTCCCCAATCTCCTTGACCACGACAGGCATGCGCCAATGGTTCCAGGCACTCAGGTCCGCGGTCGAATCCGGAAGCCTTGCGAAGAAGGCAAGCATCGTAGTCGCCGCGGTTCCGACGCCGGCATAGAGCAGGGCCGCATGGATGCCGGCCCTTTGGGCTGCAGCACCCCAGGCAGCGCTCCCCAGCGCGAACGCTCCCTGATACACAAGGATGAAGATCGCAAGGACTCGCGCGCGCACCCAATCCGGCGCCAGGTTCTGCACCAAGGCGTTGATGAGAGAGATGAAGATGACCCATGCCGCACCGCCAACCAGCATGACGGGAGCGAGTGTGATCAAACTGTGTAAGCCGCTGGTCGCGATGAACGTCAATCCCAGGATCGCCACGCCGCCCGACACGACCGCTTCCGTCGACCATCTGGCGCGAGCCGGTTGCATGAGCAGTGCGCCGGCAATGGCGCCAGCCCCAAAGCACCCCAGCAATATTCCATACCCGATTGCGGAATCATTCACGCTTTTGGCAACCGTGGGAAGCAATGCGAAGAGCGCGCTCGAAAAAAACATGACAATGCCGGTCCGGACCACCACGGTAATGATTGCGGGCGAGTGGCGGACGTAGCGGAGAGCGGCGACGGTGGCCCCTTTCAGCGCCTCGGGAGGCGCGGTCCGCTTGCGAATGGGCCTCTTCCATCTGGCAATCACCAGAATGACCCCGGCGACTGACAAAGAGTTCACCACAAATGCGGTGGCGACTCCAGCGGCTGCGATCACTACGCCCGCAAGAGCTGGACCAACCGCGCGAGCAAGGTTGAATTCGATCCCATTGAGCGCCGACGCCGCTGCAAGGTCCTTCTTCGGCACCAATTCAGGGAGAATCGCACGCCAGGTCGGCGTTTCAAACGCATCACCGGCAGAGAGCGCGAACGTCAGCACCAGCAGCAGCCAGGGCGACATGAGTCCCACGATCGTCAGAACTGCGACGAGCAGCGCCACGACCATCATCCACGACTCAGTAAACAGGACCAGCTTGCGGCGATCGACGATGTCGCCAGCGGAACCGGCGGGAAGGGCGAGCAAAAAGTATGGAAGCGAAGCAGCGGATTGCGTGAGCGCGACCCAGATCGGTCCGGCGCCGAGTGACACCATTAACCACGCGGCCCCGACGTTTTGCATAAACGTGCCAATATCGGAGACGAGGTCGGCCACCAGCAGATTGCGGAAAATCGAGACACGCAGGGGTTCTCGTAGGCTCGATGAGTTGCTCGCCGCCGACGTTTTGTCAATCGTGTCTGTCAATCGGCTTTTTCCACTGCTGCTGCGAATCGTTCAAGGCTGAGGCGGCTTAGTGAAACTGATCCTCGCCCCGCCTTTCCCCACCACTCAGAATGCGTACGCCGCACCGGACGAAAGCGGTGCCATTGATTTAGTGAGTCCAGCCGCACAATGGTTGCGCTGAAGGGGCTCAGCGTCGCAGATGACCCCTATTGTGCCTGAAAAGCCGGCTTTTGATAACTCCAGCCTTCTAGCGGCGAGGAGTTTGCAGACCGTGAACCTTCGTGTGGGTGATTACACCATTTGTTGTTCGATGTTCTTGATGAGGCAATCCATTTCAGGGCCGTTGCGGGAGCTGCGACGCATCCCAACCGCCCCCGAGCGCCTTAACCAGCAGTACGCTGGCCTCGAAGCGTCGCTGTGTGATTTCAATGTCATTGCGCTCGTTTGCGAGCAGTGCGGTCTGCCATGTAATGACCTGTAGATAGGTGTCGACGCCACCCTCGTAGCGCGTATTGAAGAGGTCGAGCGATTGCTGCGCCGAGGCGGTTGCGTCGCGTTGCTGGCCCGCTTCGATCTCGAGGTTGTGTAGCGCGTTCAGGTTGTCCTCAACCTGCTGGAATGCTGTTAGGGTGGTCTGGCGATAGGCGGCGACGGCGCCATCGTACTGCGCGAGGGCGATGTCGGAAGTGGCGCGCCGGCGGCCGTGATCGAAAAGGGTTTCAGAAAGAGTGGGGCCTACGGCGAAGAAGCGGCTCGGCCAGGAAAACCAGTTAATCACAGATGTGCCCGCGAAGCCGGCGACTGACGAGAGCGACAGCGTTGGATAGTAGGCCGCCTGAGCGATACCGATCTGCTCGTTGGCCGCCGCCATGCTGCGCTCCGCTGAGGCGATGTCGGGACGGCGTTCCAGCAACTGCGAAGGAAGCATTCCGGGGATCGCAGGAATCGTTGGCGCGGCGACCGTGATTGGGTCAGGCTGCAGAGCGAACGTCGCGGGCGGCTTGCCGATGAGGACGGCGATCGCATGTTCGTAAGCGGCGCGCTGAATGTCGACATCGGTGGCCTGCACCTGCGCCGCCTGGAGCTGCGTGCGCGCCTGGGTCACGTCAGAAAGTGGGGATGCGCCGCCGTTATAGCGGTCCTCTGTAAGCTGCAATGCGCTTTGAAAGGCCTTGACCGTGTCGTCGAGAAGCTTGCGCTGGGCATCGGCCGAACGCAGATCGAAGTAGTCGAACGCCAACTCGGCATGCAACGAAAGCCGCGACGTCTCGAGGTCCGCAGCCGAGGCCTGTGCCTCTTCCCGCGCCTGCGCGACAGTGCGGCGGACACGTCCCCAGAGGTCAATCTCGTAGTCAAGGTCGAACGGTAGCACGAAGTCGCCGTCGCCGTTGTTGGCCCCTGAGATGTTCAGGTACGGCTGATTGTTGGAGTCGCGTACTGCGCCGACGCTGGGCGCGGCTCCAATCGTTGGCGCCTCAGAGGCACGGTTAAAACGGACGGCCGCGCGCGCAGCGCGAAAATTCGCCTCCGCTTGTTGCAGTGTCTGGTTGGCTGGGTCGATCTGCGCTTCGAGTGTGTTGAGCTGTGAGTCGCCGAACAGGGTCCACCAGTCGCCCTTCAATTGCGCGTCACTAGGTTGCGCGGGCTTCCATCCATCTTCCGGCTTAAAGTTCTCTGGCAACGGCTCTTTGAAAGACGGAGTGAGGGGCGCAGCGGGGCGCACGTATTGCGGTCCCACAAGGCAGCCCGACGGCGCGACAGCAAGCGCTGCCGCGAGCGAAGCGACCGCCGCACGCCGGATGCGGGCCGCGATCATGGTTGCCCTCCCACACTCACGACTCGCGGATGTACTTTCATCCCGCTGGCCAGTGAGTCGGAGGGATCGAGAATGACTTCGTCGGCGACTGTCAAACCGGAAGTAATTTCGACCGAGTTGCCGAAGTCGAGGCCGATGGTGACCGGCACAAGCTGGACGCGGTCGCCTCGAACGACACCAACGCGAAGGCCCTCCTCGCGGAACAACAGCGCGTTGGAGGGAATGGTTACCGTGTTTCCGATAGGGGGCAGATGGAAATGGACGAAGACATAGGCTCCGGGAAGCAACACGCCCTTCGAGTTGTCGATATCCACCTCGACGTTGAGGGTGCGCGTGGACTGGTTGATGGCGCTCGCATTGCGCACGATGGTGCCGGGAATGCTCTTGCCAGGATCGGAGTCCTGTGTGAGCGTCGCACTGTCGCCGTCATGGATCGCGTCGGCGTCCACTTCGGGCACCGCGACATAGACGCGCAGTTCGCCGGTCGCGTCCATGTGGAACAGCTCGCGTGGATTGTTGGAGCCGGAGCCGGCGTCAATGAGGTCGCCGATGTCGGTGTTGCGCGCCGTAATGATGCCGTCAAACGGCGCGACAATGCGCTCGTAGTTCTGCAGTTGCTCGAGGCGGCGCACATTGGCCCTGCTTGCGTCGACCGCTGCCTGCGCAGCAATGTAATTCGCGCGGGTCTGATCGGCTTCCTGCTGCGAGACGGCATGCTTGGCTAGCAGGGCCTGCCAGCGGTTGCTGGTGACTTCGGCCAACTGCGCGTTGGCCTGCATGCGCTCCAGTTCGGCGCGCGCCTGGTCCAGTTGCTGGTCGATCTCCGGCGTTTCGATCTCCGCCAGAAGGTCTCCTTTACGCACATGCGCGCCGATGTCGAAGTACCACTTCTTCAGATAGCCATCGGTGCGCGAGTAGATGGGCGTATCGGTAAACGCCTGCACGTTGCCGGGAAGCGCAAGATCGTCGGCTTTCGATCCCTCCACTGGATGCATCACGTTCACTGTAAGAATGGCGGCAGCCTGGGTGGCGCGAGCAACCGACGTCTCATTCGCCGCCCGCACCCGCAGCCCCCAGGCAATTGCAGAGATCAGCGCAACTGCAAAGAGGATGCCTACGATCTTCCGGCCTCGAGGAGCATGGGCGGGCGTCTCAGTGTTTCTTGCTTCACCGCCCTCGGAAGGAGCAACCGCATGCTGGTCGGCCGCTGCCGCTTGATCATTTACGGATGCGGTCTCTTCAACGTTGACTGTTCGATTGCTACTGCTCATGCGTGTTCCTCCACAAGTTGCTTCTCCATTCGCATCCGTTCGCTTTTCGCCGAGCCATGAATGAGCGCATATACGCAGGGAACGAAGAGCAATGTTGCGACCGTTGCGCAAAGCAGTCCGCCAATCACAGCGCGGCCCAGTGGCGCATTCTGTTCTCCTCCATCGCCCAGTCCAAGCGCCATCGGGACCATGCCGATGATCATGGCCAGCGCGGTCATGAGAACGGGGCGGAAGCGCGTGGCGCCCGCCTCAACAGCCGCGCGAATAGCGTCGCCGTGCTCATCGAGACGAATATTGGCAAACGAGACGACAAGGATGCTGTTGGCCGTCGCCACGCCCATGCACATAATGGCGCCCATCAGGGCGGGCACGCTCAGCGTGGTGCGCGTAAAAAAGAGAAATAACACGATGCCGGCCAGCGCCGCAGGCAGCGCAGTGATGATGATGAACGGGTCAATCCAGCTTTGGAAGTTGACGACGATGAGCAGGTAGACCAGCACGATCGAGAACACAAGGCCGCCGAGCAGGTCAGCGTACGAACTGCGCATCGTACCCACCTGGCCCTTCAGCGTTACGAAGGTGCCGCGCGGCAACGAATTCGCGTTGCCGTCGAGAATCCTTGCAATCTGCCGGCTCACGCCGCCCAGGTCGCGGTCCTGCACGTTTGCATACACGTCCACCACGCGGCGGATGTTGTAGTGATTTACGACCTCCATCTCATGCCCGCGCTTGACACTGGCGAGGTCACTCAGGATTTCGGGATTCGCCGGTGCAGCCGCCGGCGTGCTCGGTGTTGCGCGGTTGATAGGAATGTTCCCAAGATCCTGCATTGTGTCCATCTTGTACTGCGGCGTCTGCGCCACGATGTCGTAATTCACCATGTTGTTCCAATTGAGAAAGAACATGGGCGACACCTGAAAGCTGCCACTGAGCGTATTGAGCACGCTGGTGGAGACGTCCTGCTCGGTGTA
>Ga0187880_1001159_pt1 | contig 21475 bp, 40 predicted proteins | sample June2016WEW_19_4_FD_132998 | JGI IMG/M metagenome (GOLD analysis project Ga0187880, IMG submission 132998) | Peatland microbial communities from SPRUCE experiment site at the Marcell Experimental Forest, Minnesota, USA - June2016WEW_19_40 | ecosystem: Environmental > Terrestrial > Soil >... | reverse complement strand
TATCAATCTTGGCGGCGCTCTGACTAATTTAGTCGGCGGGGCTGGCCAATCGAACTCGGCTGTTCTCAATACTATCTTTCAAAACGCCGCGATGGGATTGGCTGCGAACGCCGTTGTCGCGTCGCTCGGGCATTCGGATGTCGTCAAAGCTCTCGATCCGCTCGGCCTGACGAACATCATTCACCCCGTGACGGGCGGCCCCGTGGCCGGAGCGCCCGCGCCCACGCCAGCGGCGGTTCAGGCGACAACGGGATTGAACGCCGCCGCGAAGACCATGAGCATCGCGTGGTATCAGGCCAATCCGACCGTCGCTCCGCTCTATCTTTCGCAGGGTTGGACGCTTACCCCGTAAGGTCGAATCATGGGCGCGCTGCTCGCGGGTGTCGGTCTCGTACAATTCATCGGTCTCGCGATAAGCGCGGCCGGTGTTGTCATTCCCGAGGTCGATACGCTTGCGGCGCGCCATCTCGAAAAGCCAAAGTGCTCCGTGACCTACGTGATCATAACCAAGCCGGTGAACGTGAAGGCGTTGCGCCGGCTTCTAGCTAGGAACTCGTCATGAAAATCCTGATCTACTCGCTTGTGGCGCTTGCCGCGTTTATCACCATCGCGAGCGCTCAGACCGCCGCTCCCGCCATTCCGAGCATTGGGGCGTTTCAAGCGGCTCTATCCGGGCTGCAAACAGCCGCCGCCGACCTCGCCGCCGCTTGGACGGCATTGCAGCCTGTCTTGTCCGTCATCGCGTCCTGCGCCGCACTGGCCGCCGCGCTGCCAAAAGCATCGCATGGTTCGTGGTGGGAATGGCCTCGTAAGCTGTTGGATATTGGCGGATTGAATATTGGGTCGGCAAAAAATGCACCTTAAACCCTAAATGGTGGCGCTCTCGCGCCGTGGGAGCGCCTAAATGACAGAACGTGATCCAAAGCAAGGGTTGCTAGTGACCGGCGGCTGGATAAGCGCGTTCTTGGTGTTCATGGCGTTCTATGCTGGGTTGCAAAATGCCCTCCGCGTGGCGGATCAAAATTACTCGGTCGCCGGCATAAGTCACAACGAGGAGAAGTTGAAAGACCTCGAAAATAAAATAATGAATTTACGCGATTATGTGGACGCAATCGCGGTGGAAAATCGCCGCTTGATGTTCACCAAGGACGAGCATCTTATTTTTGACCGGGAACGATCCGCGACTCAGCAAGAGGTAGAGAATCGGATGGTCTGGCTTGAACATCAATGTGGGAAGAAGTGAAAGATCGCAAACCCTATTTCCGCGCTTACCACGCTGCGAATCGCGAGGAGATAAATTCTCGCCATCGTCGCTGGCAACGCCTCAATCCGGAGAAGGTCCGAGCACAAGGGCGACGGCGACGGGATCGCGCGAACCCGGAGCGGATCAAACGAAAGTCTTCTCCACGCCAGAAACACTGACGACCGTTTTAGCGCGTGATCTTCGTGTTCGAGATTTTATGACGATGCGCGTAACCACTCTGTCAAGCGCCACCCATGCGGCTGAGAGGACTATGGCGAAGCAACTGCCTGTGATGGCAGCGACGATATAGCTGATGAGCGCGATGGGCGCGAGGATATTGAGCATAGTTATGCTCCCCAATATGTTGTGCGACGTTGCAAAAGATATTGTGCCAACCCCACTCGCCAATTAGGGTGTGCAGGCTTACCTTTCCTTGAAATGCTGATAAGTTCTTTTGTGGAATCCTTGTGTTTTTTACCATAAAATGGATGATTTTCTCCTAGTCGCAGATAGCCCTTTCCAAACATCCCGTGATTGCGTCCAGATGCCAAGCGATGTTTTGCTTTCGCATCAGTCGTGTTGTCCGCATTTGTTCCTTCCCATAGATGATCCTCGTTTACGCAAGCTGGAGTATCGCAGGTATGACAAGCACAATATCCAGACAATATTTCTCTTCCTAACTTTCTTACTAAAACACGACGATGGACTCGTGAAGTCCCACCATCTGGAATCACGGCACACGCATATAGTCCGCTGCCAGCTAGCGATAATGGCCAAATCTTGCATCCGTTTTCATTCGGAGAGATCGAATCAACGATTGAGAATATTTGTTCTAACGTCATCGTTTACCTCCGCCGAGCAAAAGGCTCAAAAGACCGTAAGACAAAATCACGATCTCCGCGATTATGAAGATGGCGGCTCTCATTCTTTCCTCCTGCGTGTTCAAATGCTCCGCGCCGACCCTCTCCCAAACCGGTATCGCGAAACAGGTCGCGATTGCGCAAGTCGGTATCATCTGCGTCTCCTGTGCCGGTGATGCGGCCGCGTCCGCTCATTAGAGCCAAAGTTGTAACGACCATCTGAAAGACGATAAAGATGGCGGCTTTCATTCCTCTCTCTCCGCTAACGATGCGATAGTTGCTTCGGCCTCGGAATCAAATCCATCTGATAGTGAGCCGTCTTTATTCACATATTGCCACATATCACGATGCGTGTATGGGCAATCTTTATCTTCGCAGCCTGAGTAGCATTCTGCTGGGGTAAATATTAGTTTCATCGGTGCCTCCCATGCCTATGATGATGATGATGATGCTTCGTCCTATCCTCGGGCGTAGCCACGCGCTCGATAGCCTCGCTCACGTCATTGGCATGCGGTCTGTCGAGCCGTGCCAAGAGAGGCCACGCTGGCGGCTCATCTATGCGGACCAAAACCGGGTCGGCAAGAGTCGGAGAAGCCAGAGCGACAAAAAACGCGGCTATGACATATTGTTTCATGGTTAAAGCCCCAATATTATGAGACAAAACGATAACCAAAGGAAGCAAGTGGCCACAAACCCGATAAATTTCTTCATCTCCGGGTCGTGAAGGCTATACTCTGTCCACATCATCGCCAGAGTTAGAATCGCCATCGCTATTGCTCTCATGTCGCACCTTTAAGATTGAGAAAGACCGGAACGCAAAACCTTTCCGATCTTCCCCGATTGATTACGCCGCGTCGTCGGTCGGGCGAATATAACCGCCGTCATCATCAATTGGTTTGAATTCCGCGTCGCGAGGATGCGTGATCACATTCGCGACATCGGCTAGGACGGCGTCCGTGTCCGGTTTGGCGACCGGCGTAAGCAACTGATGCTGTTGTTCAGCGACAATCTCCTCTCTACGCTCAAGCCGCTGCAAGATTAAGTAGATGTCGTTGGCGGCTTGTGCGTCGCCGTCCGTGAACGGATCAAAACCGCGACCAAAAGGTATGCGCGCCTGTTGAACGGCATTCTGAGAAATCGACCGAAGCCGGTTGTCGCGTTGTGTTGCGCTCCACTCCAAAGCGGCTTCCTTAGTGTTTAGTAATTTGTCTACGAGTTTCACGATGTTCTCTCCTAGTTAAGCCTCAATGGAGGCGGTCACAGAGCTGGTGGTTCTAGCGGCGTCTTCTCGGGGATCGGCTCTAAGATGGCGCGGGCGGAATCATTAAACCACTCATTAACTTGCGAAGCCGTCTTTCCCGCGCCGCCCCTCTTAATTGTATACCTACGCATTTGTGTCGAAATCTTTTTTCGCAAGTTTGCGTTCATACAGCTTACGCATGTGTTCCTTGCGCTCCTCTGGAGTCCTTGTCGCCCATCGCGCTTTCGCGGCACGGACGGTCCCTTCGGATTTTCTAGTTCTTGGCTTCTTTATGAGCTTAAACTGAGGTATATTCAGCATTTGTATCCAGCCGTTCCCGTTGTCAAAGAACCAAAATGATCCGTCGTCACAAAGGACATAACATCCTGAATTGTGAGTGAGATTATCTGTCTGAGCAGACGATATTTGCATAATTGTCCGTTTCATATCCACCCCTCCCCATCACTACGGCTTATATCACGCGACTCTTCTGATCCTTCTGGACGATCAAACTTGCGTGAGATTTTTGAAAGTCTCACGATCAATTCAATGGTTTCATCGTTCATCACTCTTTCTTCTCCTCCTTCTTCCGCACATCATCGGTCGCGGGCTCCTTGGGGAGAAGCGCGAGAATTTCCGTGGCGAGCGTCTCACACGCACTCTTGGCCTGCGCGTGATCGCGATATTGACCGTAGCCATGCGCGTGTTGTTTGGCCTTATTCGCCGCATCCTTGACGCCTTGCGTATAGGCATCCGAGATGCGTGGAGCGAGTTGGGATTCGACGATTTCGGCGCGGTCAACCTCTAGGATAGCGATTGCCTCGCACGCGGTCGATGCGTGATTATGCCAGCCACAGTCGCGCGCCCACTCTTCAATGTCACGGAGCCTTTCGACCAGCATCTTTGATTTATCAATCATGGAATTGTTCCTTCTCGGCGAAAGACGCGGCGATGGCGGCGCGATATGATGATTCGTCAATATCGTTTGCGAGCTTATAAGCTCGTTCATTGCTCGACGTTCCAAACCATGACGTAACTTTGACGCCGAAAATAAACAACTCTGGGCCGGCAGGCGTTTTTTTGACCATACTCGGGGAACCTAGCAACTTCCGCAACTTCGCGATTTCCGCGTCACGCGCGGCGAGTTGGGATTTGAGTGTGTCCTGTTCTTTCTGACACTCCATGAACATGACGCTGGTGTCCCAGGAACCGTTGCTGATCATCTTTCTCCCAGCCCGTGCGTCGTCCCGCTCGGCTGTGACGCGGGCTAATTCAGATTCTGCGGCATCAGCGCGCTTGCGTTCTTGGCAAGCGGAATTGAAATTGAAGTGGGAATCTGCCGCAACCTTGTCGGCAAGCTCGTTCGCCTCATCTCGTTCCTTCGTCATGGTGACAAGGTGGGATTGCAGCGCGTCAACTTGATGTTCTGTTTCGGCAAGCGTTTTGCGCAACGCCATATAATCATCGCTGCATCGTCGAGCGTTGGTTTGCGCATCGTCCCGCTCTTTCTCCAACGCCTCGATCTTCTTCCGCGCTTCATCGAGGTCTACTGCCTTTGCATTCATTTGGCGCATGGACTCAACCATGCTCGCCTGTGCTTTGTTTTTGGCGTCGATAAGCGCATCGATCTTCCCCGGAAGGGATTCGACGGTCTCGGAACGTTCTAGTGGCTCATCTGATTCCTTTACGTAGGTTTTAACAGACGATTTGAGTTCATCCCGCTCTTTCGTTACGAGGATGAGTTGGGATTCAGCGGCTTCGGCTCGCATGATTTGTTGATCGATGGCGTCTTGCGCTTGTGCCAGAAGGCCGATCTCGGCGTCGCCGCTTTCTATCGACTCCAATTTCAACCTTAGAATTTCGGCATTGCATGATTGCTCCGCGCCCCACGCCTCTGACGCCTCGATCTTTCCCGGCAATGATTCGGCTAGAGCGAGAGCATCTGTTTTGCCACCAGTGACATGAGCATAAAACCTCAACGCCTTCGCGATCTTGCGCGCATCATCGGCTAGATTTGACTTGGATCGTTCCTCGTTCATGCCGTCTCCCTCCAAGGCGCCAATCTCCGCGCCTGCCTCGCTATGCTCTCGCCGCGCTCAATGTCTGGCGATACCGCAAATAGCCGCCGGGCAAGCTCAATCGGGTTGATCCTATGCGCCATCCACCATCCATACTCTCCAGATTTATGTTGAGCCTGCGGCCCTTCTCTATGGCAGCGTGCGCACAAGGGCACAGTCCACTCGTCCCCTGGCTTCTGGCCGACTGCTGACACCTTACCCGTCTTCGCATCCGAAAAACGGACGTGCGCGGCCTCGGATGGCTCGCCCCCACAAATGCAGCATGGGCAGCGCCGGATGAATTTGAGGTGCGCATCGCGCTTCTCGCCGTGACCGATCGACATTTATGCCGATTCTTTTGAGGAAGAAACCGGGACGAGCTCGGGCGAACCCGCCCCGGTAGTCGCCATCGGGGAGGAGCCGACGGTAATCTGGCGCGGGCCTTCGCCCGCGAATGGATCGGAAACGCGCGTGACTTCTGGTTTTTCCTCTTCCGGCGAGCCGTAGAACTCCTCGCGCAGATAGAGGCCCTTGAGAACGTCCGTGAACAGGTCGCGCAGCGTGAAGCCGCGGGAGCGCATCTTCAGCATCCTCGATTGATATTTGAACCATGGCGAGTCGTTCTTCGCTTCATAGGTTCCGCCGCCCTTGGCGCGCTTTTGGACTACCGCTTCAGTCTGCCAGAGACCGGCCTGTTTCGCTTCAGCGACCGAGAACCGCGTAGTGATCGACTTGGCGACGCCGACGCGCTTCGCTGTGCAAACGCCGACGCGCTCGTCGCCCTCGCCATCGACGTATTCCTCGAACTCCTCGAGCAATCCAGACGACCGCACCAAGGCAAGGGCGGCGTCGCCCCAGATCGTCGGCCGATTGCCGATGATCGCGATTCCCTGCATGGCCATCATCGGCGGTAGCCCGACCTCGAGGCCGGTCATAATTGCGATCATTGCCTTTTCCGGCGTGTCGATCCCATAGGGAGTCATGCCGGCCTTATGGACGGCCGTGGCGAGACGCCACGCTGAATCCATGTCCGTTGGAACGATAGCCGTCGGGTGACTTCCCGCAGCGACGGGAGTCTTCTGAGTGACTGGGGCGGAAGGTTGAACATAGGGCGGCGGCGCGGCGGCGGGATGCGCCTCAACGGTCGCGGGCAATTGTGCTGCATCGAATAGCCGCTTAGCCAACGCGCGCACCATCTCCGCCTCTTCTGGATTGGCCTTGTCCAGATTCGCGGCGATTTCTAGCGCCACGCCCGCGAGAGTTGAAGGCCAATCGGCCTCTGATGTCTTCGGCGCGCCATCTTCATGAACTTGATCGTTCATCACACGAGTCCTTTTTTGATGGCGAGCCATTCCGGCATAGTCACAGTGGCGGACTGCTCGGACTGGTCCTTGTATTCAATCTCAATCAGACTGCGCGGAAGCCAGTGTTTTTCGCCATTGAAAATAACGAGAACCGCCTTCTCGATTGGTTCGTCACGATGAATCTCGACATCGAGATCGACTAGATTGGATTTCATCGGACCCACCTCGGGAAATCTTCGTCAACGAACGTGTGAATCTCAGTTTGATCCACCCATAGATTTTCGAGACCAAATCTCGCGCTATTTTCCTTGTAGATGTCGACCGCGCGCTCGATCCAAATGGCTGCGGCTTGGTCCGTCATGGTGCCGGGATCGTATTGCCAAGCGCGCGCGATCGGCGCGCCGTTGACCGTGTAGAAGACCCAGACAAAGCAAAAGCTGTCGATATCGGCGAGTTGCGCCAGCCAGTCGCGATCCACATCGCCGAATACGCGGCCCTCGCGGATCAAGTCACGCGCGCGGTGGCGACCGTTCATGTAATGGGTTGCCTGGAGGTCGAGCCGTTTATTTCCCAGGTCCGAGGATATGGCCTGCTCAATTGGCCGATCCATGACATTCGTGAAAGATTTAAGATCGACGATCGAGTTGAGCCGCAGATAATCGAACCGCGCCTTGAAGCGCACGCCACCGGTTTCCCAAAATACAGAGACTTCTGGCAAGCCATTCTGGAAACACCGCGCGAGGCTTGGATTTTTTTCGATCATCGCCGTCGAGATGCGAATGCGGTCGTAATCATCGGCGTCCAGTAGAACCTTGCCGGTCGCCTCGGCCTCGGCAAGCATCGCGTCCCAAACATTGAACCGCGTCGACGACCGCAACAGCCGTTGCGTCAATTCCGGCTTCAAGCCGCTGGTCGAGAGTCCCAGCATCTTGAGCGCGCCCTTGATCTCGTCCGCCGTCGAAAGCACGCCAGGGTGCTCGGCTTTGACCGGCTTGCGCAGATATCTCCTCAAAAATTCCTCTTCGCCGAACAACACGCGATGATGCAGCGCATGGCCATTCGTTTGCGCCTTCGTCTCTTCTTCGTCACGCAGCGGATTATATTTTGATCGCCACCAATAATCCGATCCTGAAATGCATAGATGGCGGATGTCAGTCGATCCTAGCGCGTCATCGGCGTGATGCGCCTCGTCAGACAGTCCGACGTAGACACCCGGATCGTGCCGGATGATCTCACGGCGCTTGGGAACCTCACCCGCGATCTCCATGGCATTCTGGCTCATAGCTCGGATTCCTTCGTGAGGAATTCAATGAACTCCGGATAATTTTCGAATGAGAGACGCAATTCCAAGTCGCGGGTCTGATGAGAGAATATTCCCCAAAATCTTTTGCTCACGGCACCCTTCGCATCTGCGGGTGCGAAAATATCAAGGAAGCGGGCGACGTAGCCCAGCCCAGCAAGTGAGACATCATCGGCTCGCGCGGCAGCGGCGAACAAATCACCGGCGATTGCCGACGAAAGAAAACTTCCTGGGGGAAGCCCATGAATAAGCCAACGCGCAAGTCCGCCGCGCAAATGCTCAGGGATTTCGATCCAAAGGTTTCCAGGTGACGGCATCTTCTTTTCTCCGTGGCAGAGTCTCGACGTTTTCACAGATCAGTTGGCGCGTGGGGTTTCCGCCCTGATCGAGCCATTTGTTACTCGGCATGACGCCGCATCTCGCGCATTTGTATCGGCCGTGCTTATCGCGCGGCAGCTTGCGCTTCCCGCATTTCAAACAAGATGCCATTTGAATTATCCCGGTTAAGGGGAACCATCCCGAACTTTCCACGCCACAATAGCTCCCCCTCCTCGGCGATCTTTTCCTTCTTAGGGAAAGATCAGGTCTTCGCGCATGCGAAGACCTCTTGTGTGCCCCGGCGGCGCCTGAAGTAATAGGCGGGGCACAAAGGGGTTAAAACTCGGTGTCGGGCGTAAGTGGACGAGGAGCCGAAGCCGTCTGGACTTCATCGACAGACGCGTCCAGATGCGTCAGGCTAAGGCCATTCAGCATGCCTTCACGGTCCTTGAAAATCGCGGCGCGCATTTCGTCGCGTTTCTTGCGCTTCTCGGCGGACTTGATCGTCTCGATGGCCTGCTCCTCCATCTTGAGGATGCGCTCGTAATCGTGCCGTTCGACCGCGCCGACGATCCACTGCATGGGAATGGAAGAATCCAGATCAACATCAACGTCAACCTCGACAACCTTCACGACGGTCATCTTGTGGCGCGTGTCAGTCGGAACCACAACAAAGTCATCTTTGGCGATTGATTTGTCGAGCGTCTTGAAAATTTCGCGCTTCGCCTTCTCATCTGCCTCATAGGTGCAGGCGATGGCTCGCACGTCATCATTGATCAAAAAAACAGCGGTTGAATAGTTCATCTTTCGTCCTCCGTTGCGGCGATTCGTCTTATGTTTCGATTATTATCTAATCGACGAAGCATGTCAATAATATTTTCACACGGAAACGCTAGCGCGCGATTTTCTCGCCGCTCGCTTGCGCGGCGCGCTCTTGCTCGGGGTTGAGCGGGATCGGATCGAATTTGGCGGGTTTGTCTTCGCGGCTGGCGATAGCTGCGCCAGCGATGAACATCCATCCCAGAATGGCGGTCGCCAGATAGATTACCGCAATAATGGACAGATATGGATGGGCGATGGCAAATTGAATCATGACTTCGTTCCTTCCATGTTTTCGTTGCGGGATAGACCCGCCTCGATCGCCTTCTCGTTCGTCGCGACGCAGAGCTTCTCACGAATCATCGCGAATCGTTCCGACACCGACGCGCGCTTGAGACCGAGCGCTGCGGCGACGCCATTGTAATCACCATGCGCGGCGAGCGCTTGGAGAAGTTCGCGTTCGCGTGGCGTGAGACGGCATGGATCTCGGAAAAATTTTCCGCCCTTGGTCAGTCGCGCCCGTGAATCAATTATGGTCATGTTCTATCTCCTGGATGGCGATTAAGGCGTTCAACAGGCTTTCCAGTAGAGCGAGTGGCAAATTCCCCGCGGGGCGGCGGTCTGTGTCGAACCCGGCGTCGAACGGGCCGTGCGCGGAACCGAATTCATCGATCCATTCTTGGTGGGGCTCGGGAAGCGGGAACTCGCGGGTTAATCGTGAGCCATGAATCGGCGAGTTATAATCCGGCGCCATACATGCGTCGTCGCTCATGTGGCACGTCCCGCATTTCCACCACCACCCCGGCAGGGCGCGCTCGATAAGTCCGACGACGCAATTCAGTGACTTTGTGAACGATGGAACGGTGATTAGCGCGCCTGTTTCGTCGCGCGTCTCGTCGATCGTATAATCCGGACACAACCCGGTCGTTGATTTCACCGGCGTTTGCTTGCGCGTCGCGCCAGGCGTCAGCAGCAGCCACAGTTCGGCATCGAGTTCCCGTTCCGGTCGATCGGCGGATTGAACGCGCTCCAGCAACCGCAGCAACTCGCCCTTGTCATATGTCGATCTCGTCATGTGTTTTTCCTCCGTGGCAAATTATTATTGTTGCGTTATGGAAACAATGCAAGCATAAAAATACAGGAAATGGAAAATTTAATAAGGAAGCGAAATGACCTACGCGACCCTAAACGACCTACCGGGCCGCCCTCTCGGGCGCCCTCCGACCTTCGATTATGCCCTCGCGCGCGAGCTGGCCGCGCTGGGTGTCCGTCAGAAAGACATCGCTACGCATTTCGGCGTGACACAGGGGCGAATCGCGCAAATTATCGGCGGTGTGACCAGCCCGACCGTCGCCGAGGCGCTGGCGGTGATCGAGGCGGGAACGCGGATATGCGCGGGATGTCCGGCGCTGCGGATCGGGGTTTCAAAGAGGGAATCATGATTGTTTCCGCACATTCCATAGTACGCTATCTCGAACGGATTAAGGATATTGATATCCCCGCGATGCGCGCCGAGTTCGCCATCGCCGATCCGCAACGGAAGCGCCTTGATGACGGACCGTTTCTCAGGTGGTTAGACGTCCAAGTTCCCGGCGTCTTGGCGCTCATAAAGGCGGATTTACTGGCGCAATGCGCAGATGCTTCTGATGCCGGAGCCTCCAGCCTGAAAACACCGGAATGCGTGTTTTGTTTTAAAAATGGGAACCTTGTTACGGTCCTGACGCATGAGCAGTTGGAAAAAAAGCGCAACAGTCTTTTGGCGCACAAATCACGACATCTCTTAGTCCTTGCCAAAACGGCACGCAGGATTTAGAAACAAGAAAGGCGGCAGGTCGAAACCTGCCGCCCATTCCCGTCGATTAGGGTTCATCAGGCCCAAAACCGACGCACAACCGCTGGAACGGCCATGCGAAAACGAGACATTTCTACCAATTCCGCGCCGATTGCGCAACCCGTCCCCATCAATTCGTCTTAGACGCCTCGCGCTCCCCCGCCGAGCCCGCGCGATCATGACGCGCGAGCCCAGCTAATCCCCACCAAACGACGCCGCAACACGGCGATCGCAGCCTCCTGTCTGAAATATGGCGGATAACCTGCGATTGCTTGCGGCGTCTGGTTTTCGCCGGCGCCGTCCCCCGGGCGCGCTCGCGCGGAGTACAGGGTAGAATCTAAATTAAGACTCTTGGCGAGTTCCCATAAGCCCCAATGGGGCGCTTTATGGGAGAGACAATAATCCAGATTCCACAATCCATCCGCGCGAGAGGAAAACTTCGAAATACCCCTCGGAGAGCCAAAACGACTGCCACAACCCGAGTCTGGGGAGGTTCGATTCCACAAGACTCGACACGTACCAACAGAGGCCTTAACGCAAATTTGTCCGCGATTTGTCCGGCGCGCGCGGCGCGAAAATGGAGACGAGAGAAATGACCGACGACGAACACGAGGCCTACGGCGCGATGCGAGACCCGAAGATGCACGCCCGGCAGGTCGAAGTGGTAGACGCCGCTGACAGCGCCATAAATGCTGCCGTCGCCGCCGAGCGCGAGGCATGCGCGAAAGTCGCCGAATCGATTTCTCCAAGCCAAAAGCGCAATACATATGTTTGCCGGCTAAAGGTTGCTGCCGCCATCCGCGCCCGCGCCAATTGACGGTCCAGCGCTTCTTGACAACAATCCGCTTCTAGCGCATTTTCGTTGCCAATTGGAAACGGTGACGCGCTCAGGGAAAATGATCGAAAAATCCAAATTCGACTTCAAGGCGATCCCCCGAGGCGTTGACAAGGATTTATCCGATGCGCTCGCGACCTATCTCGCGGTTTTTCGCGCGATCACGGGAACGGCGGATCGGGTGATCTCTTATGAGGCGCTCAGCAATGTTGCCTTCCTGTCGAATTGGCGTCGAGGCATGGCTCGCGGTCAATTGGACTTCGACCGTTATAAGCGACTCGTGGCCTACATGGACCGCAAATTGATCGAGAAATCCGGCGTCGAGTTCGATAAGTTGGGCGCATGGATCAATCGCCAGTTGCGCGATGTTTCCGACGATGAGTTCGAGGCGGCCCAAGTTTTAAAACTGGGAGCGCCGTTCAAACGAAAGGGAAGTTATGACAATGACCGACGCACAACCGACGAAAAGAGGCCGCGGACGCCCGGCGGGCTCAAAAAACAAAGAGCCGAAACCGGAAAACGAGAAGGCCATTGAGCCGAGGACAAATGTCTCTGAGTCATTGGTTCTGCTCCATTTGAGCAAGATCGTCGCGGCTGAAGGAAAAAAAGACACCGCCGTCGCGAACCTACGATCCGCGCGCAAATTGGCAAAATCGGATGGCGTGGACCTAAAAACGCTGGACGCAGTGCGGCATTTGGCGAGCCTAGACGAGCACGAGATCACAGCTAAGTTCAATTCGATCACCCAATATTCGAAATATCTCAGCGTGCCGCTTTATCAGAATTTTGAGCTGTTCGATTCCCCCGATGCGGCAGAGGAAGCAGTGAACGAGCGGGCCTTCCTCAAGGGCATTAAAGCCGGGAAGATGGGCCAAGGCGCCGAGACAAATCCATATGATCAAACTTCGGTTGCCGGCCAAGAGTGGTCGCGCGGATGGAATGAAGGCCAAGCGATTCTCATGCGCGGGTTCAAGGAAGTCGGCAACGCTTGATCGGAGGCGACGATGGTTGCTGTTAAGGATTATCTCGGACAGACGTTCGGTCGTTTGTCGGTTATCCGTCGAGCAGAAAGTAGTCGACGCGGTCAGGCGCAATGGGTATGCCGATGCGACTGCGGAAATGAGACGATAATCCGGGGCACGTCATTGCGGATAGGATATACGCGCTCATGTGGGTGCCTCCATGCTGAGATCGCATCAAAAACGCTAACGACGCACGGGCACAGCCGGAAGACCTATTTGGGTGGACGTAAGGAGACCACTGAATATAGGTGCTGGTCAGCCATGAAACGAAGATGCCTCAACCCAAAGGTCAAAGATTTTAAGAATTATGGCGGTCGAGGTATCACCATATGCGATAGGTGGATAAATAGCTTCGAGAATTTCTTTTCTGACATGGGGCATAGGCCGTCGCCTAAATATTCTATCGACAGGGAAGATAACGATGGCAACTACGAGCCGGAAAATTGCCGCTGGGCAACTCGAAAAGAGCAGAACAACAATCAGCGTCCAAGACGAAAGAAAGACGCGGAATGCACATACTCAGCCTCGATTTAAGCGGCTCGGTTGGCTTCGCAAGATGGAAACCGGGAATGGACAAACCCGCGTCCGGTTCGGTCAGCGTCGGGCGGGATTGCGCTGGAATGTGCTTCGCGACCTTCCGTGATTGGTTGAGCGATAATATCGTGGGCAATCAAATCGACCATCTAGTCATCGAGGCGGCTTTCATCTCGGAAAAAACCGCGTCGTCGGCTCCGCGTCTTTTTGGGCTCGCGGCGGTGTGCGATGAGCTCGCATATCGTCGAGGGATTCGGCCTCCGCAGCGTGTCGCGCCGGCCGCCTGGAGGCGCTTCTTCCTCGGTCAGTCGATGGCACCGAAGACGGTTCTCCCGCTGCACCGGCGCGCGTGGCTCAAAAATGAATGCGTCTCCCGCTGCCGCAATCTCGGTATCGACGTGAAATCAGACGATGAAGCGGATGCCGTGGGGGTTTTGTTTTTTGAGAGAGCGCGATTGATTCCAGCATATGGCGTCGAAGGCGATTTGGGATTACGAATGGATGCGCCATTCTGACTTGACGCCGGTCGCGATCGAGACGTAACTTTGAAAAAGAGAGCCGAGGCGTCGCCAAACACCCCGGCTCAATTGGACTGGTCGATTGCGTCGCCAGACCGCATATGAGCTTGTCGGAGCCCACATGAATAACCCCGCTTTTATACTTCCCAACTCTCCGGAAATCAATGTAGCGTCTGAGCTAAAATTAAATCCCGCAGAGCGCGAACTGGTCGTGCAGTTCGTCCGTCAGATTCGGGGCGACCATATCGCCGGCGGCGTGCGGCGCGCGGTGAAATATCAGGAATGTCTCGAAGCTCTATGGCGCACGGCCTACTGCGAGCAGGAAGCGTCAGAGCGGGCCTGCCAGCCCATGAGCGCGACCGCCGAGGCATTGGACGCCGCCGCGAATATCATCATTTCAGTGATGGCGCATCAGCCAGATATTCAGCCACTACTCGCGGGGTTCGGTAAGAAGGTTCAGGCAGCGCGCTGGCGGAAGGCGTCATGAGCATTAGGACGCTCGTTTACATCCCCCATAGCCGGAGCGAGGCGTTCGCGGCGCTCGGTTGGATCATCACGCGCATGATGCCGCCTCATGGATGCTATTCGTGCATCGGCGAGTGGCCGTTCGATAGCGCGCCGGTTTATCCAGGGGATATGATAGCATGAGCGATCCGCTCCGCAATGTCGAAGCCGAGCAAACGCTCCTCGGAACGATTCTTTTGCGAGCAGAAGGGCTCGATTGCATTGAGGGCATAATCCATCCAGATCATTTCTCGGAGCCATTGCATGGCGAAATTTTCAGGGCCGCGACACGCGCCAAGGTCGAAGGACTCACGCCATCGCTGATGACCGTCCTGCAAGCCATGAGTTCGGTCGAGATGCCGGACAACTTCGAAATTCGGCCCTATCTCGCCAGGCTCGCGTCGAGCGCGGTTCCGACCGGTCTCGCGGCGGAATATGCTGCGATGATCGTCGAGCTCTGGCGTCGACGGGAAATCGTGCGCTCGCTAGATGTGATTCGCGCGGCGGCTGCCCAAGGCGGCGTCGGGCCGCTGTCCCAAACCGCGATGGCGCTGGCGCGTGAAGAGTTTGGGCGCCTCGAATCGCGGGTGTCGAGCGCGGCGCGCGGGCGAGAAAATAGATTGGGTCGCATCTCGATTGGCGAAGTCTCCACGCGGCCCATCGTCGTGCCTGATTTTGTGGTCGATGACTGGATGATGGCGCGGGAAATCAGCTTCATTGCGGGGGAATCGCAAAGTGGCAAAACATTCGTCACGCTTCATGCGGCGATTTGCGTGGCCCTGGGCCAAGACGTGCTCGGCAAACGGACGAAGCCGGGTCTCGTCATCTATCAAAGCGGCGAGTCAGGAAGCGGACTCTTAAATCAACGTATCCCCGGATGGATAGCGCATTTTGGACAAGACATAGATTTTTCAACTGTTCCTTTAGAAATTCTGCCAGAGAGCATCAATCTTTTCAGGCCAGATGGAAACGCCGAAGTGTTCCATTCCACCATCAAAAAGATCGTGGACGAATGGAGTGATCGGGCGAATCCTCGACTTATCATCATCGACACGTGGTCGAGCGCGACTGCTGGCGCGAACGAAAACAGCGGGCAGGATGTCAGCGGCGTAATCGACCACGGCAAGCGTCTGGCGCGCTCCACCGGCGCTCATGTGTGCTTCCTGCACCATTTCCCCAAGGGAGGAACGACAATGCGCGGGCATGGCTCTCTAAAGGGCGATGTCGATACGGTCGCCATGGTAGCCGCCGGCGCGAATGGCGTGCGAACGATCCGTTTTGACAAAGTGAAGGATGGCGCGGCGGGCGCCATGCTGTCATTCGAACTCAAGCAGGTCGTCATCGGTCAGAGACCTGATGATGGCAAGGCGATCACTTCATGCGTCGTGCTCCAGGTCGGCCAGAAAGACGCAGCTAGGAAGGCGGCTGAGGCCAAAGGGTTCGCTCTCGGCGTTAATGAAGCCCCAATCTTCGCCGCTCTATGGAGCGCGATCAAAAAATCCGGACGGTTCCCGGACAAAATTATGGAAGATGCCGGAGTCCCAGCGACAACGTTCGCAGTCGATTGGGATATATGGAAAGAGGAATATCGTCTCGCAGCCACGCCTGACGAGGGCGGCAATCCGCCATCTGACGACCTGATTCGCAAGCATTATAAGCGTTACGGCGAGTCGCTGGAAAAACGCTTCAAGATTATCGGACGATCCGGAAGATGGCTTTGGGTCGGAAACAAGCCAGTGCGCGGTTATCCCGACACCTATCCTGAAAAGGACAAATTCGAGACGCTCGAAGGACAGACAGCACCGTCAGATGAATTAGCGGGTGTGTTTTGATGGCGGCGTATTACAACGAGCACGACCCGCACGCGGCGCAATGGCTCCGCAACCTTATCGCAGCCGGCCATATCGCGCCTGGCGAGGTTGATGAAAGGGATATTCGCGATGTTGCGCCAGACGAGCTTGCTGGATTTGCTCAATGTCATTTCTTCGCCGGCATTGGAGTCTGGTCCTATGCCTTGCGACAGGCCGGATGGCCGGACGACAGACCGATCTGGACCGGCTCATGCCCCTGCCAATCTTTCAGCGCGGCAGGCGGCGGAAAAGGCTTTGCTGACGAGCGGCACCTATGGCCGGCTTGGTTCCATCTCATCGGCGAGCGCCGCCCTACAACAATCTTTGGTGAACAGGTTGGCGATGCGGTGCGCCACGGATGGCTCGACCTTGTTCAATCTGACTTGGAAGGAATTGGTTACGCCTGCGGGGCGGTCAATTTCCCTTCTGCGGGCGTCGGCGCGCCGCATATCCGCCAGCGACTTTGGTTCGTTGCAAGCGCCGTGGAACACCCCGCTGGTTTGCGATGCGACATCTGGCCACGGGGCGCACCGGCGAGAGGACGGAAGCTACGCGAGTTTGTCGCTATGCCGGCAGGTGAAGACGGCATCGTGGCCAACGCCGATGGCGGGCTCTCCCGCGACCGAGAACTACAACGAGGCAGGGAACTGCGATTTCAGCCGGAAGACAGTGGCGCTTGCCGGCTGGCCGAGTCCGGTGAAAGGGAACGGCGACGGGGGCCACCAAATGGGGCGAGCCTCAGCGACGGGCAGGACACCGGACGGCGGCAAGGTCTCTGTGACGTTGAACGGGGTGGCGAAGTTCGCGAGCTGGGCTACGCCTCGAGTGACAAACAATGGCGGAACGGGGAACCCGGATCGGGCGCACGACGGAAAATCCAGGCTGGAAGATCAAGTCTTCCTGGCGAGTTGGAACACGCCGCGGGCGACGGACGGGACGAAGGGCGGACCGCATCAAGCGAACGGGGCTCTATCGGCGGATGTGGCGCTGGCGAGCTGGAAAACCCCGCGAGCGAACGACGCAAAGGGAGGGCTGTCTCCTGGAACGACATCAAAAAGAGCGGAAGCGGATTACTTCTTGGCGGATCAAGTGGCGATGCTCTGCGGCCCGGCCCGGTTAACGGCTTCTGGCGAGATGCTGACTGGATTTTCTGCACAGACAACAGATGGAGGCCAATTGGCGCCTCACTTCAGCCGCTGGTTAATGGCTCTGCCTTCCGATTGGGATCAGGAAGCCCCTACGAAGGAAAGTCCCGCGCAAAAATGCTCCGTGGCTACGGCAACGCCATCAACGCGGAAGCCGCGCGAGCGTTCATAGAGGCGTTTTTATCGCGTAAGGAAACAGAATGACCGGTCAAACTTACCCGACACCAGATTCCATCGCCCGCGCGATCCTCGATGCCCTCAAAGCCGAAGGCTATCGAATCTTTCCGCCGAAGCGTGCGACGGCCCGGCGCGCCCTGGGTGATGAGGCGAATGTTTATGTCCGGGCCGGATTGAGCCCCGACTGGACTCCGGAAGAGATCGAAATCGTCCGCGCGCTCTACCCGGACACATCCATTCCTGCATTCGTGATTGCTGATAAGATCGGGCGCTCGGTCGAGGCGGTTAAGAAAATGGCTCGTAAGATCGGCGTGGCACGGCGATTCGCCAAGCCTCAAGCTGTGCCCACAAAAAAAGAGGAGGAAAATCCGCCATTACGCAAATCGACTGAAATTGAGGATAAAATGCCGATCGCGCCTCAACGTCTCAATGATCGCGATCCTCTTCCAGAGCCGAGACGCGCGACACGAGGAATCGTCGTCACTGGAGCCATACTTGGTGATCCAGGCTTCGAGAACCCGCGCGAGCATCGCGGTGAGAGTTCAAAAAACGGGAGTGCGTTTTCGTGACATTTCAACCAGGACAAGGCCCGCTCGCCAAGGTGATCGAACGAAAATTGCGGGAACGCGCCATTGCGGCAGCCATTGCGCTCCGCGCGAATCCACCTTATGCCGACGGCCCTATTTATAACGCGCCGCTGAATATCCCGCGATTTCATGCCAATCGATCCATTCCGACGATCTCTGAAATCCGTGAGGCGGCTCAACGCCAGTTCGGCGTCTCGCGCATGGACATGATCGGAAAGCGTGGCAATCGCGGCTTAATAGTCGCTCGGCACGCGGCGATGGCGGTGACGAAACAGCTCACGCCATATTCTCTACTGCAAATCGCCAGAGGATTCGGACGAGGCAACCACGCCACGGTCATCAATGCGCTCGCGAGCAATAAGGTGCGCGTCGATTCTGGAGAACTTTACAACGGAGCTCCACTGGAGAATCATATCAGTGCGATTAAGGCAGCGGTCGCGCGCGAATAAGTAGGTCTACGAAATGAAGAAACGCGATCTTGAAGAGCTCTTGGTCATCGCCAACCAGCACGCGCGAGAGCGGACGGCGAGAGCCGAGGAACTTCTCGTTTCTAATGGCAATTTGCTCGAACGCGCGCGCGCCGCGGAAACGGATCGCCGAATCGCGATTGAATTGCTGCTACTTGCTCGAAAAATCATGGTTCCTGCGTCTGGATTGACCGCCGATAAGATCAGCGACTTTTTGATGGCGAGGGGGTTATTGGATTAAAAACGACCGACTCCGGATAGACGACACTGGAGGACGGCGCTATATCTCGCTTGTCCGGTGTAACCGAGGAACCGCTGCGCTCCGAGATCAATGGTCCCGCACCCGCACCGTTCTTCCGATTATTCTCCGTGGCAGGAACCGGACGTAAAAGGCCGCCTGGAGCAATCCGGCGGCCTTTGGCGTTTCAGAGCGGCGGAACGATCAGAACCATATTCTCCTTGCAAACAGCACGGCGCATCCATGGATTCTCGGGGCGTTTGGGATGATCCCGTCGACCTGCTCTTCGCAGCGCTCGATCGACGCTCGGTGATAACGCCGAGTTGCCTCTAAATTGATGGGAAGTCCACTGAGCGCGCCGACGTCGTCGACGAACATATCCGCGCGTTCGCCATCGTCTCCCAGCACGCTCACATGCTCAAGCCGCGCCTCCGGGCGCGCGACCTTTAGATAGGGCTCGACGACCGTTCGAATCTGCTGATAAGTTGGCCTTTCCGGTAAATCGCAGTTGTGCTCGGTGATTTGGCTTGGGGTGTCCGTGGCCGGAATGACCTTGTATTTCGTGTGCATTTAACTCTCCGCCTTGGCGACGTCGGCCTTATCAGCCTCGGCCAGAAGTTTCGCGATATGACCATCGAGCCCCGCGCGCTCGACTTCGGTTAGTCCGTGTCGGAACCAAGCATTGAAAACCTGCCTGCCTTCGGCGGCGTTAGCGTGGGCCACGGCGAGCACTACGCTGGGCTTGTTCGGCGCGTGGACGGGGGCGGCCGCAGCGGTTTCCGTCGTGGACTTATTGTCCTGTCCCGGTTCGACTGCAAACGTGTCATTTACGCTTGCGCCAATGAGAACTTCTCCCGCGACCTGCGGCGAAGGAGTTGCGTCCGCTTCGCCGGTTCCTGTGTTCTTCGGGCGCCGCTTTAAGTCGCCCGCATCACGCCGCGCCCGCGCTATGTGCGTCCCGGCCGTCTCGAACGCCTCGGACAATGCCGAATCCTTACGGGCGAGTGCCGCCTCGATTTGCTCGACCGTTAGGCCAGCGAGGCGCTGGGCAAGCGATCGTGGCTCGTGCGAAATAATCTCGGTTCCAAGGATGCTGATTTCCTCATTGTCGAGACCGATATAAATCAAGCCATTTTCAAGCGATGTCACACGCGCGCGGATCGTCACTTCGTCGCCAATGCTGATTTTTGTCACGTCAACCATTTACTTTCCCCTCTCTGCAGCCTTCGCGGCCGCGGCGAATCGCAGCCGGCTTTCCAATTCCCGGCGCGCCAGCGTGCGCGTGACGGAATCTGTCCATGCGCCAGATATGATCTCGCGCAGTTCAGGGACTGTCGCATCCCGCAGGCGGATTTGCAGCGCCTCGGTGCCGTCATCTGTGATCTCGGTCATTTCACCACCTTTGATCCTTCACGCGCTTGCCGATGGCCCATCCGACAATCGATGACCAATGGCCTTCGAAATATCCCTTCGGATCATCGCCAAGGGCTTCCACAGCAGCCGGTGGGATGACGCTTTGCGGCAATTGCTGTTCGCGCTTGCGGCTCTTATCGTAAATTAGCCAAGGAATTGTTGGATCATTCGTCCTGAGTGGGCGTTGAACTTTAATGATCTCGGTCATGCCATCCTCTCGTCTCTTCGTCGGTCGTATTCTCGATCCGGATCGGCTTCCTCGGCTTGGAGCTTATCCATGTCCACAGCCTCGATAAGCAGCCGCTCAAGCCATTTCGGGCAATCGAGGAAGAATGTGACCTCTCCACTGCCACGCTCGCCTGGATACCGTTTGCGCGTCGTGTAGGGGCGAACGCCGATGATCTCGATCTCCGGACCTTCAGCCGGCTGCTCCCATGTCTGTGGCGAGCCAGGCGTGAGGTAGAAGTCGATCTCGACGCAAAATGCCGCGTCATCGTTTTCGTTTAGTGTTATGACTTGGGTGTCTGTGTGCTTCGTGCGGTAGCGGCTCATATCGCCTTCCCCTCGATCTCGACCAAATCCAAGTCACCCTCGACATTGAGCGACGCGACAACGGAATCGCCGTCGATCATTCCAAGATGCGCCTCGTGCTCGTCGAACAGCGCGCGGACCTTCGCGGCGGCAGTCGCCAGATCGTTCGCATTGACACGGATCGTCGTCGTGAGCGTCACATCGAACAGATATGACTTTCTCATTTTATTCTCCATGAGCTCCGCCAGAATCGTGTCGAGAAATGCACTTATGCCCAAGCCGATCATGGCGCAGTCCTCTCGCGCTGGCGCTGCGCTCGCATGGCAAGCTCGCCATCGATTATCCCCAAATCCCAAGCCGAGAAACGTGACGGAGACTCGCCCTTACCCTTCTCGGCCTATGCGGCGACGGCTTGTTCGAGGCGTGACACGCGCCGACGCTCGCGGTCAATGTCATCCAAAGCCATTTTTGGATCGACGACCGCCGCGAGATGCGCGTCGAGATTCTGGAAATAGGCGGTGACGTCTTTGGCGCTCATGGCCGCACCGCGAACACGCCAGCGAGGAAAACCACGCACAGCGCGAAGCATGGTAAGGCAGCCAAAGCAGTTACAAGTTGTTCCTGGCTCATATCGGCCGTCAGCATTTCAATCATGTAGGACATCGGTTTTCTCCGCGGCACG
>Ga0187880_1001153_pt1 | contig 21555 bp, 26 predicted proteins | sample June2016WEW_19_4_FD_132998 | JGI IMG/M metagenome (GOLD analysis project Ga0187880, IMG submission 132998) | Peatland microbial communities from SPRUCE experiment site at the Marcell Experimental Forest, Minnesota, USA - June2016WEW_19_40 | ecosystem: Environmental > Terrestrial > Soil >... | reverse complement strand
GTTTTAGCGGACGAGGACCTGCAAGTCCATAAAGCGTTCGGAGCACTCGATCCCCGGGCGGTCCCCGCTGCGGCACTTTACGTGACCGACCGGTTTCTGGAGGTGTTTGCAGAGTGGCGTACGGGTGAAGGGGACAGTCTTCCCAATGCCTCCGCGGTGATATCTTGGCTCGATTACATCAATAGCCAGTGCCCGGAATGTACGCAGGCGGAGTGGCCGAGAGACGACTAATTGACTGTGGACAAGGGAGGAGGAGGCGGCATGCTCAAGCTGAAACGTGCGTACGAACCGGCTTCTCGAGAGGATGGTCAACGCTTCCTCGTGGAGAGATTGTGGCCGCGCGGCGTGAAGAAAGCCTCTCTCCATCTCGATGCCTGGCTGAAGGACGTTGCGCCCAGTACCGAACTGCGCCAGTGGTTCGGCCATGATCCCAAGAAATGGGAAGAGTTTCGGCAGCTTTATCGAGCCGAACTGGAACGACATCCGGAAGTGTGCGATCCGATCCTGAAGGCTGCACGCGGAGGGGCGGTCACACTTGTCTACAGTTCTCACGACCGTGAGCACAACAATGCGGTCGCTCTGCGCGATTACGTCGGAATGAAGCTCGGAAGAAAACGCCGGGTGACCGGTCGCAAATCCGCGGCTTGACAGTCGCGACCATGCTAACTTCCTATCGCGGATCCCACCCCGGCGAAGCTGGCTCTGCATTGCTTCTAGTCCACTGCTTCCGGCCCACTGTTACAGAAATCCCCTCCCAGAGTACGAATGGACTATTGGAGAAATCCATTCGGAGTGCGGAAATAGTAGGTGAAAGATGCAGACTCAAAAGAGGGGCGACCAATGACTACAAAATGTGCGAACCCTGCATGCTCCGTTCCTTTCCATCGGTTGGGGCACGGCAAGTTGTTCCGATTTGAGGTGAAATCACCCTCTGAACCCTGCCGGGATGTGCCCGACACCGTTTGCAGCGTGAAGTCCGGCGGCGCTTCGGTGTTCTTCTGGCTGTGTGACAACTGCAGCTTGACCAAGACTTTGAGCTTTGAGTCCGCGCGCGGATTAACGGTCGAACCGATACTGGGACCTCGTGGATATGTGGCTGTCCTGCAAAACGCTCAGGCCCGCGTGGATCAATGAGCAGGCGTGTGACTTTCGTCGGTGCATGTTGTGCTGTGCGAAGCAGGCTGAAATAGGAGGGCTCCATTCTCATGGCTTACGTGATCGCCGAACCCTGCATTGGAACAAAAGATACGGCCTGCGTAGATGCATGTCCTGTCGATTGTATTCATCCAAGAAAGAACGAAGAGGATTTTGCCACAGAAACTCAGCTGTACATCGACCCGGTCGAATGCATCGATTGTGGAGCTTGTGTGCCGGTCTGCCCGGTATCCGCGATCTTTGCTCTCGATGATTTGCCCGAAAAATGGAAGCAATTCACCGAAATCAATGCGAAGCACTACAACCGCCCGTGATCGTCGCAGAGGCATTGAAAGGAGTAGTCAGATGACGAGAAGAAGACCAACAGAGGAATTAGAACACGAACACCACATCATCCAGCAGGTGGTCGGCGCGATGGCCGTGCTCACAGAGAAACTCGAATCCGGCGCGAAGATCGATGCTGCGGTTCTGACGGACCTATCCGAGTTCATGCAGACCTTTGGCGACACGTGCCACCACGGGAAAGAAGAAAAGTACCTGTTCAAGCTTCTGGAGAGGAAGGGCGTACCACCGAGCGGTTGCCCCTTGGCAGTTCTTCTGCACGAACACGAGAAGGGGCGCAGTCTGATAGCCGATCTTAAGCTCACATCCCAAACCTACATTCGCACCCCCGGCGCAGGCAGGGAGGCGCTAATTGGCACCCTCCGAAAGCTCATTGAGTTCTATCCGGCACATATCTGGAAAGAGGATTACCTGCTCTTCCCGATGACCGAGAAACTACTGAGCGCTGGCGAGCAGGAAGAATTGTCGGTGCAATTTGAGCGGCACGAGTCTGAAATTGGCATTGACGTTCACCATGGTTTCGAGCAGTTGGCCGGGCGGATTTTGGAGATGGTCTGTGGGGGAGCCAGCACCTGCCACGTAGCTTAATCAGCGTGGGGGGTTAGAACGCATTGTGTCTTTCGTGAATAAGCGCAAGAAACTCGTCCCGGGTCTCTTTCTCACGGAAAGCACCCAGCATGGAGGACGTTATTGTAGAAGAGTGTTGCTTCTCGACTCCGCGCATCATCATGCACAGATGTCTCGCTTCAACGACTACTCCCACGCCCAGCGGTTTGATGGCACTCTCAATCGCCTCAGCAATTTGCGTTGTGAGACGCTCCTGCACCTGCAATCGACGCGCAAATACTTCCACCAGGCGAGGCACCTTACTGAGACCAATCACTTTCCCTCGCGGAATGTAGGCGACGTGGACCTTGCCGAAAAACGGCAGAAGGTGGTGTTCGCAGAGACTGAACATCTCAATATCCTTGACGATGACCATCTCGTCATACGCCACATCGAACATCGCGCCCCGCAGAATTCCCTCTGCGTTCTCCTGGTAGCCTTTGGTCAGGTACTGCAGCGAACGTTCCATGCGTTCGGGAGTATCCCGCAGGCCATCCCGCTCTGGGTCCTCGCCGAGACGCAGCAACATTTCCCGCATAAGTTCTTGCAGGCTCGTACTGGCTAACGACTGGGGTTCAAGTATGGTTTGCATCTTTCCTCACAGTCCAAAACGCCGCCTCTGGAAACTGGCGATCGCTTTACAAGTGCCGCCGGGCATCACCTGCACTTGTTCGTATCAAGCAGCAACAGCAGGGGTTGCACTCGGTTCGTGCGGAACGTCACTCTGCTGGGCGTCTCTGCGGACTTCAGTCATGCGCGCGAGCACAAAAGCCGCGAATGCCATCTCTACGTCTCGCACGGCGATATCAAAGAACATTCCTGTCGAGACCAGATTGATGGCGATGGCTACCAGCCACGCTGAAGCCACATACGCGCCCACGCGCGTCCACTTGGTCAGAATCGCCAGGCCCACGATCATTTCAATGACGCCGACGATGTGCATGAAAGTTCGTCCGCTGAACGGCAATATCTTGAGGGCCAGCGGACTAATGTATCCGGTCCAGTTGGTTAAGAGGTTGAAATACTTGTCCAGTCCCGCCAGGAACGGCCCGACCCCCAGTCCGATCCGCAGTGCCCACCAGCCCTGGTCCAATCGTGAATCAAATCCCTTGTTCATGTTTGCCGCCTCCAAGAGAATGGAGTTGGCAGGAACGAATCGGTTACAGGCCGACGCATCCATTTGCTCTTCCTGAGCCGCGGCGGTTTGGTCTGTAACCTTTATTGCTGTGGTGACTCCATCCTATGGAGGGCTTGTATGGTGAACCCAGCGGAAGTGGCCATTTCGCAAGAGCCCTTGAGTGACGAAGAAGTTGTGGCCCGAGTGTTGGCGGGTGAGACCGGGATGTTTGAAATTGTCATGCGCCGCCACAACCAGCGGCTTTACCGCGTGGCTCGGGCAATTCTGCGCAATGATGGCGAAGCTGAGGACGTCATGCAGGACGCCTACGTACGCGCCTACAAACATCTGGACCAGTTTGCTGGGAAGGCGAAGTTTTCCACCTGGCTGACACGCATCGCGGTGCACGAAGCGTTAGCGCGACAGCGTCGCGGGAACCGATATCAGGAGTTGGCACCAATGTCAGAACGGGAGGGAGACCCCATGGATAGGTTTGCCTCTTTGGCACCGGATCCAGAACAGCAAGCATCAAACTCGGAGATTCGCAGGTTGCTGGAAGAAGCGGTCGAAAAGCTGCCGGATGCTTACCGAACCATTTTCATGCTGCGCGACGTAGAGGACATGAGCACGACCGATGCCGCGGATGTCCTCGAAATCACTGAACAAAATGTCAAAGTCCGCCTCCATCGAGCGCGGGCGTTGTTACGCAAGAGTCTCTACGCGCGCGCTGGAATGGAACGGAAGCAAGCATTCAATTTTCATGCCGTACGGTGTGATCGAGTTGTCAAGAATGTGTTTGAAAGAATCCAGACGCGGGCCTCGAAGACAGAAAGCTCCGCGGCGAAGGTACAGTGACAGTCCGCACGATACAGGAAGGGCAGGCTGCCCTAATAGAGTCGGCATTGGCCGAAAGTCTAGGAGGTGCGCATGGCTACTAAAGAAATTCCGATCGCTGGTTACGGATCCAAGTTGTTGAGTAGAGTCGAGGTTGCGGAAGGAACTATGGCCTTCCACTTTGAGAAACCATCGCAATTCGATTTCAAACCGGGGCAGTCCGCCGACGTGACACTATTGAATCCCCCAGAAACTGACTCTGAGGGGAACACCCGCACTTTTTCGATCGCCAGTTCTCCATTTGAAAATCAGTTGATGTTTGCCACCCGCATGCGCGACACAGCGTTTAAGCGCTCACTGAAGCAGGTACCCCTGGGTACAGACGTGAAGATTGACTCACCAATGGGTTCCTTTACGCTACATAAGAATTTATCCAAGCGGGCAGTGTTCCTGGCCGGCGGAATCGGGATCACACCTTTTATCAGCATCGTGCGGCAAGCCGATCACGACCGCCTCCCGCACAAGTTGTATCTCTTCTATTCCAACCGGCGGCCCGAAGATACACCTTTTCTCGAAGCTCTTCAGACGCTGCAAGAGAACAACCCAAGTTTCCAGTTGGTATGCACCATGACCGCACTGCCGCAATCCCAGAAGGAATGGAAGGGGGAGACGGGCTTGATAGACAAAGAGATGTTGTCGAGACATCTCACCAACCTGCAGGGAAGCGTCTATTACGTTGCCGGGCCTCCCGCCATGGTTTTGGGCATGAGGAAAATGCTTGTGGGCGCCGGCGTTGACGAGGACGACGTGCGAACGGAAGAGTTTGGAGGATACTGAAGGGCGCCACCCCGTTGTAGAACGGCGATCGGATCGAACGAGAAGCAGTGAGTCTTTCGAGGTGAACATGCTGGCAAACAAGCCCAAGACAAAAATTCTAGTAGACGGTGGCGACCCTGCTGAGACCCTCCGGATGAGGAGCTTGATCGGGTTCGTGGATGGGCAGACTACCAATCCATCCTTGATTGCAAAAAATCCTGCGATTCAACGGCTCGTTGCATCCGGCGACAGATTGAGCTCCCAAGAAGAGAAAAACGAATACAAGAAGATTGTGCAAAGTATCTCGCCACTCGTGGGAGATGCTGGGGTTTCCATTGAGGTGTTTGCCGATCTTGGTACCAAAGCCGAGGAGATGTTTGCCCAGGGAGAAGAAATGTTCTCTTGGATTCCAAATGCCTATGTCAAGTATCCGTGCACGCACGAGGGTTTGCGAGCCGCACAAATGTCGACCGATAAGAGTATTCGAGTCAACATGACACTTTGTTTTTCACAGGAGCAGGCGGCTGCCGTATATGCCGCAACAAAGGGGTCAAAGGAGCCGGTGTATGTATCGCCATTTGTCGGCAGGCTTGACGATCAAGGCGAAGACGGCATGGATCTTGTGAGAAACATCAAGACAATGTACGAGCGCAGCGATGGCCATGTGCATGTCTTGGCTGCAAGCATACGCAATGTCAACCACTTGCTTTATTCCTTTGCTCTCAGCGCTGAGCTTGCGACCGTGCCTACCACAGTTTTAGAGGAATGGGCAGCCACGGGATTTCCAATGCCAGATCAAGATTTCTTGTACAGAAGTGTCGATGCTAGTGGCAAGCTTCTGAAGTCGATCCCGTACAAAGAGATGGATCTGTACCGTCCCTGGGAGAGCTTTGACATCGCCCATGAACTGACCACTAAGGGTATCCAGAAATTTGTGACTGATTATCAAAACACACTGAGACGATCAGCATAGTGTCTGCCGGCCCGTTGGAGACATCCTTGTCCGCGTCTTTTGACTCTGTCCCCTTGGGAGGTGCTGGATAACGCGTGTCAAGCGCGTGATCGTACACCTGGCGACCGGGAGGTCTTTGGAAACCGTCAGCCTGAGCTGGTTCGGTGGTCGACGTTGAGCAGTTCGTTCTTATGCTACTGGGGAGTTTCCTTTCGTGACAGTTCTCTTTCGCGCAGCCAAGTGAAGATCACGGGAGTCACAATCAGCACATGCAGCAGAGAGCTGACCATGCCTCCGAGTACGGGGGTTGCAAGCGGCTTCATCACTTCGGCCCCGGTGCGCGTAGACCACATGATGGGTAACAGGCCCGCCACAACCGTGGATACGGTCATGATTTTGGGACGCAAGCGTAACAGGGCACCTTCCATCACCGCTTCACGCAAACCCTGTACGGTAAGCACGCCCATAGCGACCCTCTTTCGTTCCACTGCCTCTTCCAAGTAGATCACCATCACCACGCCGGTCTGCACCGCAGTGCCGAACAGAGCGATGAAGCCCACCCATACGGCAACGGAGAAGTTGTACCCCAGCAGCTTCAGGAGGAATACTCCGCCGCTCAACGCGAAAGGCACGGCCAGGATCACGTGTGAGGCTTCTTTGAATGAGTTGTAGGTTTTGTAGAGCAACAGGAAGATGATCAGGAACACGACTGGAATGACGAGTTCCAGCCGTTTCTTTGCACTAATTTGATTTTCGTATTGTCCGCTCCACTCGATGTAATAGCCGGGTGGCATTTTCACCTCGCGGGCGACGGCGCGCTGCGCCTCGGCCACGAAGCGGCCAACATCGCGCCCGCGGACGTTCATTAGTACGCTGCCTCGCAGCAGTCCGTTTTCGCTGCTGATCATGGAGGGCCCCATCACCACCCCAAGATCGGCAACCTGTCCCAGCGGAATCTGGGCGCCGTTGCTGGCCGTGACCAGCACGTTATTGCGCAGTTCTTCGGGATCTTGGCGGAAATCAGAGGCATAACGCACTCGCACGGGCAGACGTTGACGGCCGTCAATGGCGGTCGTGAGGTTTTTGCCGCCAATGGCGGTCTCGATCACGTCCTGCACGTCGCCCACGTTGATTCCGTAGCGAGCTGCTGCTTCGCGGTTTACTTTGATTTCCAAATACGGCGCACCGGTGATGCGCTCGGAATAGAGATCAGCGACACCAGGAACCGGCCGCAGAGCGCGCTCGATTTCAGTCTCCTTCTGCTCGATGGTCGCGAGATCGTTTCCGAAGACCTTCACTCCAACCTGGGTGCGGATGCCGGTCGAAAGCATGTCGATGCGGTTGCGGATCGGCTGGGTCCAGATGTTGGTCACGCCGGGCAGACGCAGCTTCTCATCCAGTCTTTGCAGGATGGTTTCCTTCGTCGTCCCAGCGGGCCATTCATTCTTGGGTTTGAAGTTGATGACCGTTTCGGTCATATTCACCGGGGCGGGGTCGATTGCACTTTCTGCTCTTCCGATTTTTCCCACGACGCTCTCGACGAGCGGGTCTTTGGCAATGATCTTGTCCTGCCAGCGAAGAATCTCGGTTGCCTTGGTGAGGGAAATGCTGGGATCGGTAATGGGCATGAACAGGGCAGTCTCTTCATCGAGCGGCGGCATGAACTCGGAACCGATCGTGGTTGCCAGCCAGAGCGCGGAGGCGAAGATTACAACTGCCGCGCTTAGGGTCATGATCCTGTGCTTTAAGGCCCAGCGCAGTACCGGTTTGTAAATCATTCGCAGACCGTGCATCACGGGATTCGCGTCTTCGCGGTGCAGTTTTCCACGAATCAGGAAGGTGCAAAGTACCGGCACCAGAGTGACCGCGATCAAGGTTGAGCAAACCATAGCGAAGGTCTTGGTGAAGGCCAGCGGATGAAACATCTTGCCTTCCATGCCGGTGAGTGCAAACACAGGGACGAAAGCCAGAATGATGATGGTCATCGCAAAGAAGATCGGACGGCCGACCAGTTTGGCCGCTTCCAGCGTGATCTTGCCAATCGCTGACTGATACTCGCCGTGTTCTTCGTAGTAGGTCTCCGCGTGCCGCAGTACGTTTTCAGTCATCACAATGCCGGCATCGACCAGCACCCCAATTGCAATCGCGATTCCGCCGAGCGACATGATGTTGGAGGAGATGTCGGCATAGTGCATGAACAGGAATGATCCCAAGACCGCCAGGGGCAGCGGCACCGTCACAATGAGTATGCTGCGAAAGTGCCACAGGAAGATTACGTGTGCGAGCGTGACCAACAGGATCTCTTCGAGCAGCGCCGACTTCAACGTATTCACCGCGTGCAGGATCAACGTGCTGCGGTCGTAAAAAGGAACGATGCGGACCCCTTTGGGTAACCCCGGCTCCAACGCTGCGAGTTTCGCTTTGACACCGCTGATAACCTCTTGGGCGTTGGCTCCATTGCGGATGACCACGACCCCGCCCACGACATCCTTGCCGCCCTTATCGAGAACGCCGCGGCGGAATTCCGGTCCCAAATGGACATTCGCGACATTGCGGATGTAGACAGGTGTGCCTGCCGTGGCAGTCAGGACGATGTTCTCAAGGTCCGCGGTCGAGCGAATCAAGCCAATTCCCCGGACTGCCATCTCCTGGTCGCTTGCTTCAATGACCTTCGCGCCGACGTTGGAGTTGCTACGCTGAACGCCCTCGATGACCGAACGCAAGGGGATGTTGTAGGCCCGCAGTTTGATGGGATCAACGTCGATCTGGTATTGGCGTACCCAGCCGCCGATGCTCGCCACTTCCGCCACACCGGAAACAGAATTCAGCTGGTACTTGATGAACCAGTCCTGTAGGGAGTGTAGGGTCCCGCCGTCGTAGGGTCCCTCGACCGTGTACCAGAAGACCTGGCCCACGCCGGTTGCATCCGGTCCCAAAACAGGTACGACGCCCTCCGGCAGGAAGCCCGATGCCAAGTTCAGCCGTTCCAAGACCCGCGTGCGTGCAAAGTAGGGATCAATTTTGTCCTGGAAGATGATGTTGATCATGGAGAAGCCCAATGCCGAGGAGGAACGCACGTCCCTTACTCCCGCCAGTCCTTGGAGGTTGACGGTCAGGGGATAGGTGATCTGGTCTTCGACTTCTTGTGGGCTACGGCCCGCCCAATCGGTGTAAACGATCACCTGGTTCTCGCTGAGATCAGGAATAGCGTCGATAGGCGTCCTCAGCAGAGCCCAGTAACCCCAGACAGCCAGCAGCACGTAAACCATCAGGATGAGGAAGCGGTTCTTCAGCGAAAATTCAATGAGCCGGTTAATCATGGTTTCTCCTCTTCACTGCGCGTTCAGCCGAGCGTGATAGCTACCCAGGATTTGTCCGTTGCGGCTGGCGTTCACTTCGACATTCCAGGAACCCGCTGTCGGGACCTTGATCGTGCCCACGTAATCAGAGCCCTTCCATGTGAGGTCACTTGCGGCACGCATTTCGCCCATGCCCATCGCTGGCATCGCCGGCATAATGAGCGTGACCTTTACTTGTGCATCGCTCACCGGCTTCCCTGAAGCGTCGAGCACAGTCACATGGAGTCTCGCATCGGAATTGCCACGCGGCGTTTCTGGGTCAGAACGGAACGTGAGCTTGATCTGAGGAACGGCGGGCGCTTGTGCCTGACCTTGGTCAGTCTGAGCATGATCGAACTCTTTCGATCCGCCATAGAGCCCGGTCATGCCGGCCGTGATTCGAGTTTGGGAGTCAATCAGGAAACTGCCCTGGCTGACGATGCGTTCGCCTTCCGTAAGGCCGGCAAGCACCGGGTAATAGTCGTTGCCGGGTGCGCCGAGTTGCACCTGTCGGCCTTCAAATTCCCCATTGCCTTTAGCCACGTACACGAACTTGCGCATACCTGTATCGAGAACGGCAGAGCGCGGTATGGCGAGGACGTCGTGTCCTGCAGGTGCGGCAAATTTGACTTGCACGAACATACCGGGGCGCAATCGCATATTGGGGTTCGGAACCTGGATGCGAGCTGAGGCAGTGCGGGTCTGAGGGTTAATGGAAGTATCGAGAAATCCGACTCGCCCGCGCAGCGTAGTGCCAGGTAGTGAGTCGGAAGTGATCTCAACGGGCTGGCCGGTGCGCACCGAAGGCAGGTCGGGCTGGTACACGTCTGCCTTCACCCAAATCGTGCTCAGGTCGGTGACGGTAAACAAGACTTCGCCTGCGTTTACGTATTGCCCTTGCGTAACTTTGCGTTCGGTCACAATGCCGCTGACGGTGGAGAACATGGGGAGTTCGATCTGAGGTTTGGCTGACGATGCGATCTCATCAAGCTGCTGCGTAGTGAGTCCCCAAAGTTCCAACCTGCGGCGGCTCGCGTTTACCAGATCATCTGCACCCGAGACTGCCAAGGGCTCGGCGCCCGTGCCAAGACGCTTTCGGTTCTCAAGGGCAAGCCTATATTCCTCAGCGGTGGAAAAGACCTCTGGGCTGTAAAGGGATGCAATCGTCTGACCACGGCGCACTTGCTGGCCCGTGAAATCAAGGTACAGCTTGTCGATGCGGCCACCGATGCGCGCACTGATCGAAGCCAGCCGCGTTTCCGGCTCGTCCACCTTGGCGACCGCCATCAGAGCGCGTTCAAGGTTACGTCGCCTGACTTCGACCGTCTCGATACCAACGTCTCTCTGCTCCTTCTGGTTTAGCTGAATGCTGGAGACAGAAGCGTCCGCCTGCTCTTGTTCAGGTTCTGCGCGTTGAGACGTGGTCTGCTTCGACGCTGCCTCGTACTGGGGAATCGCGGGTTGAGACTGGGCAGCGCTCCGCTCGGGTTGCCAAAGGTGTATGGCGGTGTAAGCGACGAAGGCTAACACCAGCCCGAGAGTGAGTCCTGTAAGAAGGAATTTCTTTTCATGCTGCGTCATTAGCGCACCTCCGGAGTGATCTGAGGCAGGGAAGCTTGAGGGACGTTTGTGTTGGACTCGGATCCGTCCCGCGTCAAGGAAGCTCCCACTGCACGTTCGAGATCCGCAATCCGTGATTCCAATTCGGACGCGGCGCGGTAGTAATCGAGTTCAACTTCGAGAGTCGCGTTCTGACTGTCGAGCAGGTTCAGGAAATCAGTGCGATCGGCCTGATAAGCAGCGACGGTCGATTTCAGCGTCGCCTGTGCTTGGGGACGGAGCGTCTGGCTATAAAGATCAACGAGGCGCTTGGCAGATTGCGCGCGAATCAGAGCATCCTGGATTTCCTCGAAGACGAGCGCACGCTGGTTCTCGTACTCTGCTCTCTCAGCCGAGACATCCGCCTGCGCCTCGGCGATCTCTGCGTCGTGGCGCCCGCGGTTCAGCCAGGGCAGTGTGACGGAGAGCTCGGCCATGTAGGTGTTGCGATAGCGGGCGCCGTCCGGCATGAGCATGTAGCCTCCGCTGAGGTTGTAGTCCGGTGTGTATGACTTCTCAGCAAGCTTGGTGCGAGTCTCGCCCTGCCGCACGCCGGAAGATGCCATCGCCAGCTCGGGCCGATTCTCCAAGGCGTTTTTTTCTAGCTCCAAGAGTGCGGGGAGCTTCTGCGGGGGCGAATATTCGCCCAGGACTTCGAGTGGAGATCCAGGGTCCCGTCCCAGCAGCGTATTCAGTCGGGCCCGCGCGAGACCGCCGTCCTGTTCGAGCATCACGAGGTGCTCGACCAGTTTGGTGAGTGCGATCTGTGCTTTCAGCACGTCCTGCTGCGGAACGCGTCCGACAACATACTTGATCCGCGCCGACTCCGAGGACTGGCGAGCCAGTGCCGCTTGCTCGTCGTGCAGCAGGAGTTCGTCCTGATTGCGGAGTAGGTCATAGAACGTCTTGCGGACTTGGGCCGTCACATCGCGCTTCTTGGCCTCCAGTTCCGCTTTGACCTGCTCCACTTCCTCCGAAGCAAGCTGTGTGCGCAGTGCCCGCTTGCCCAGACCGGGGAGCGACTGGTTGAACATGAACATGTGCTGCGTCTGGTTCAGGTCCCAGGGCTTGGCGAGCGGTGTGCCCCAGCCGCGATACATGAACTCGGGATCGCTCAACGACCCGGCAGTGCGCACTCGTGTTCCAGCGACGGCGACACGACGGGTAGCCACCCGGATTTCGGGATTGTTGGCCAAAGCCGCTGCTTCAAGTTCGGCAAGGCTCATCGGCGGCGTGGATGGCCGGGAGTGCCGATGCTCCTGCGCCAGAAGGCCGGTAACGCCAGATAAAGGATCGGCGCCAGCGGCTGGCTCGCTGGCAAAACCAAGCGCGCCGCTGAAGGCGATCAGCAGACAAATACCTAAACGTAGAGCTTTCATTGTTCCTCCATAAACAACTAGCAAATAGAGGGATAGGAGGTGTGTCCGCTCAAGCGCACCAAGGGCGCAGCAAGGCAGAGCACGGCCTAATCTGGGGCAATGAAAGTCGTCTAGATTCTCAGAACAGAATTACAGCCGGGAGACGGTTCAGGAGGTGGGGCATGAAGAAACGAAAGATGGCAGCGCACTGTTACCGTAGGCAACGCGGCTAACGATGCGACCGCAGGTATCACAGCAATCGTGAGGGGACGAACCGGACCGGCAGCCTGCGCCTGGGGAAGAACAGTGTTCGTTGGTCCCTGAGCCTTGCAGCAGGAATGACTGGCCGGCATCATCGAGCTTCCACACTGCTCCGCCATGTGGTGGCAGCACTCCCGTTCCGCGGGAGTCATTGTCGCACCCGGAAGGACGCACGCCATGGCTGGCGTGATTGCCCATAAAAGCGCGATCGTCAGCAGCGCGAAGGCTCGGATTCTAGTCACTCTCATCAGTGTACGTTTTCTGAGTACTCCGAACAAGTTACTTCCAACGACAATGTTAGACCGCTCCAGGGACGACCGCAGTGACGGCGATCACAGTCCCTAGAGTCGTGACGAGGACGAGAGAGCGCCCTGAGCAACATCGGCTGTTTGTCATGCGCAGCGAATCCTTCTTGACTCTGGACATAACTCCAGGGTTTATTCTTCTAGACATGGCGGAGGCGGTTCACATCGGTCAAGCCGCAAAGGTGGCCGGCGTCAGCGTGGACACGATCCGCTTCTATCAAAAACTCGGACTCATCAAGAGTGTCGGTCGCAGCGCGGGCGGATATCGTATGTTCGACGGAGAGCAGATTCGCGATCTCACATTTGTGCGACATGCCCAGGAACTGGGGTTCTCTCTGACTGAAATTAAGGAATTGCTGGCGCTACGGCAAAAGCACCACTCTTGTTCTGAAGTGCAATCCATGCTCAAGCTCAAGCTGGGGGACGTACGGGAGAAGATCGGCAGTCTCTCCCGATTGGAAGAGGAGCTTGCAAACGCGCTACGCAATTGCAATCGCGAGCTGCGCTTGAAACGGGAAATCAAACATGAGGACTGTTGTCCGCTGCTCACGAAGCTGGACCGAATAAACGGCTCCAACGGCAACAAGTATGTCTCAAATAGAAGAAAACCAGGCGACAACTAAATCCGGGTCGACGAGCACCGTGGTTGCGAGTCTTGCTGCACTCGGCAGCGTGATTGCGGCATCAAGCTGCTGCTTGCCGTTGCTGCCATTTCTGTTCGCTGCGGGAGCAGCGGGCACATCGGCCTTTGTCGCAGAGTTGCGACCGTACCTGCTTGTTTTGTCGGTTCTGCTGATTGCTTTTGGCTTTTACAAATCCTGGCGAGCGAAGCAATGCAATTGCAAGCCCAGCCGGATCAGTACTTTTCTTTTGTGGTTCTCGGCGTTTGTGGTGTTTGTATTCATCTTCTTCCCACAGGTGATTGTCAACCTGGTGGCCGATCTGTTGGCAGGTAAATCATGACTCGAAAGCGAATCTTTCTTGTTCTGGTCCTTCTGGTGGCGTTTGGGGCCGTGTATTACTTCTACGGCGGACACTCGACACCCAAGGGACAGACGCCCCTCGTTAGTTTTTCTTCGGGCGATCTTGCACCTCTAAGGACGGCGTTCAACGCCTCGGTATCCTCTATCCGTGTCGTTGTAATGCTGTCACCCACCTGAGCCGTTTGCCTGCAGGGGGCCTCTGCAACGGGACAATTGCTGCGCGAAGTCAATAGCCAGGACGTACGAGTTTTTGTGATCTGGGAACCGGTATTGCCGACCGATTTTGTCGCCCCTTCGACCGCTGCGCTCGCGCGCATTCCTGATGCGCGAGCGGCACAGTATTGGGACAGAAAACGAGCGCTGTCTCACTTGCTCGGAGAACGCAGTCGCTCAACCCTAGTGTGGGACTACATCGCGGTTTATGCGCCGGGAACCCTATGGCAAGCCGCGCCTCCGAAGCCGATTTATTCTGACAATCCGGTCCGCGACGTGATCGGCGGAGTGAAGGGGTCCATCCAGCGGTTGCTGGCAAGCGGCAAAATCCACGTGGGAGGTGAAGAATGACAAAGAACATCGTGGTTTATTCCCAGCATGGGTGAATGTTCTGCGACCAAGCGAAAGAGTATCTTTCGCAAAAAGGCATGAAGTTTCAAGAGAGGGACATAGCGCAAGATCCTGGCGCCCTTTCCGATCTCAAGAAATTTGGTTACATGACCACTCCCGTGATTGTCATTGACGGTTCGGTCATCGTGGGATTCGACGCAGAGAAGATTGATCGGGAGCTCCAAGGTTAGCCGGGCACTACTTTACCGCACGGACTTCCACAGCGAGCACGTGTGGGTCTTTGGTTCGAGCGTTACGGCCCTGCCGGAGAATGACAGCCTCAGAGAATCCCTCTTCCTTGAACTCGCTCAGGAAGGCAACTCCTTCCTTCGCACCGGCAATTCACGCGAACCAATTCGTTTCACTGGCGCGGGCTTCTGGCGGCAACGGACTCGAAAGGATCAGTTCCGCAGCAAATGCCGTTCCACCGCGCCTGACTACACGTGCAAGCTCCCGGAAGATAGCGTCTCTTGCAGGGTTCAGATTGAAGATGCCGTTGACCATGGCCACGTCGATCTCTTCGTCGGCGATGGGCAATTGTTCCGCGCCCGCTTCGCGCAATTCGAGATTACCTACGCCGGCCTCTCCTACTGCTTGACGCGCCCTGTCCAGCATCGCCGTGCTGAAGTCGACAGCGATTACTTTGCCTGACAGACCCACCCTGCGTGCCGCGATTAGAGCGTCCAGTCCGGCGCCACAGCCTAGGTCAAGAATTGTCGCACCTGACGGAATCTCCGCAAATATGGACACATTCGAGACTCCTGCAAAAGCGTCAGAAGCAACAGCGGGCAGACGGTCTAGCAATTCCGCAGGATACCCGAGGCTCTCAGCAAATGCGCGACCAACAGGGAACGCATGCTTCTCTTGAGGCATTTCAGCCGCCGCCGAATAAGCAATTCGCACTTTGTCACGCAGGTTCGTTCGATCGGTGTCAGTCATCGAAGTTGCCTCCATTGAGCATTGTCAGCAGCAGTCGCACGGCCTTCCTTTGAGAGCTTGCCAGCCCTCTATCGTAACCAACGGGATCAGGCACAGGGCAGCCACAGGATCAGCCCAAGTAATCCCCCAAAAAGCATTCGCAACCAGACCTGCGAGCGCGACGATCGACAAGTAGCCGCACAGCGCGGATTCCGCCGCATCTGCTCTCAGGGCAGCACTGGCAGTCGCCGCGGACAACCGGCGCTTCTGCTGTGCCAGCAGTGGCATCACAACCGCTGCCACACTCAATACTGCAATCCCAAGAAAGCTTGGCCGTACTTCACGATGTCCAACAAGCGCCAATGCAGCGACGAGCGATACGTACGCCGCCAATACGAACAGAAGGCCTCCCGTGATTCTGGCTGCCAATTGCTCTGTAAGCTCGCCGCTCCACTTTGACCGAAACCGCCAATAAACAACTACCGCGGAGAGGAGTTCGATAGCGCTGTCGCCGCCAAACGCGAGCAATGCAGGACTATGGGCGCGCCATGCAGCACCGAGGGCAAAGACCGCTTCAACCGTCATCCAGCCGATCGTGATGGCTTGTACCCACATGACGCGTCGGACGACATCCCGAGAGTTTGCCAGCGCGGTCGAAGACATAGACCCATTATGAACGCTAAGCATACATTTGCTAGTGGATTGGGCTGCCCTCCGACTCCGCGAACAATAGCGCCATCGCCCCCTGCGTGCCCAACGTACCGTCTCCCCAAACTTCGCCGGAAAAAAACAAGCTTGACCCTGGAATAGGTTCCGGGGTGTTACCTCAGTTTGAAGACGTGGAGGAATTCTTGCAATCAGGCGAATTGGCGCGTCTTGCGGGCCTGAGTAGCGACACTCTCCGCCACTACGAACGCTTGGGCCTTCTGCCGAAGCCTCCGCGAACCGCTGGGGGCTATCGAGATTACCCTGCCCACACATTGGAGCGAGTGCGCCTGATTCGTCGTGCACTGTGTGTCGGATTCTCCTTGCCAGAGCTCGCGACCATTCTGAAGATTCGCGATCAGGGAGGGGTTCCTTGCCACCGAGTCCGCGCCATCGCCGAGTCCAAACTCACGCAGGTCAAAGAGAAAATTCGAGAACTGCTCGTAATGCGCAAGCAACTTGAGCAGATTCTTGACAAGTGGGATGTCAAGCTGGCTCGCGTGCGTCAAGGGGAACAGGCGAGATTACTGGAGACTCTGGAGGACCAGCCAATGCTGGTCTGCGCCCCTGCAACGTCAACTAAGAAGAATGGAAAGCGAGGCCGGATATGAAAGCAGCAGCATTCGCAGCGTTCCTGGCGGTAGCCTTAGTGGCTTACGGCCAGCAAAAAAACAAACAGGAAAGTCCTGCCGAGCATCACTGTCAGATGACGAAGCACGGCGAGATGGCGATGGGTTTCAGCCAGGTCAAGACAACCCACCATTTCCAACTCACTGCGTCCGGTGGGGTCATCGAAGTTCAAACGAATGACCCTTCCGATACAACCACGAGGGATCAGATCCGCCAGCACCTGCAGGGGATATCCAAAGCTTTTGCGGAGGGGGATTTCTCTTCTCCGATGATGACGCATGGAAAGACTCCGCCCGGTGTTCCCGAAATGCAGCGGATGAAGGGTGACCTTTCTTACAAGTATGTCGAGACGGATCGTGGCGGCAAAGTGCTCATCCGCGCTGCGAACCCCGAGACTCTGAAAGCTGTGCATGAGTTCTTGCGTTTTCAGATCGAAGAGCATCAAACTGGGGACGCTGAGGCGGTTCAGAAATGATGAGAAGGCACGTCCGGCATTTAGCGGGATAGATCGTCGGTCTTAACTCTAGGCCGGCGATCCTTCGGAGCCTTGTATCAGCAGCGCTTCGTGGTTTCGTGCCTGATGGCAGTCGCCAAAGGCAGGCGACAGAAGTGCTACATTGAACGCAATGCGTTCTGAAATAGAAGAAGCCGTGCAGCTCTTGCAGCGGGGTGACGACGCCGTTCTGGAGCAGGCTCTGGCTCTACTCCAAAATACCGTGTTCTCCTTTAGCATGCGGGTCTGCGGCCAGCGCGAGGACGCGGAAGATACCATGCAAGAGGTACTGCTCAAGTCGGTTCCGCACCTGCCCAAATTCGACAACCCCAAAGCGCTCGTGGTGTGGCTCTATAAAGTGGCGAAGAATCGCTGCCTGATGAGTCGGCGCCGAAGCAAGTTCGCTCCGAAGCAGGATCTCTCCCTGGAAGGACTCATGCCCGATCGGAAAGAACTTGAGCAGATGGGGAGTGACGGCAGCATCAACCCGGAAGCGTTCGCTATCCGGAGTGAAGAAGCGGGTCGTTTGCGCGACGCAATTCAGCAACTGCCGCCTCAATACCGTATTGTTTTGGTGCTGCGCGATATGGAAGGTCTAAGCGACGAGGAGGTTGCTGAGATTACCGGGCTGCGTTCCGGAACAGTCCGCGTTCGTCTTCACCGTGCAAGGCTATTTGTCCGCAAAGAATTGATGAAAGCGTTGAAACCACGCTCCGGGAGAGCGGCCGTCGCTTCGCGAGCGTCTTCCCAAGAACAGCTAGGCAATCAACAGCCTAGGCCTGCTCGCTGCAAGGCCATGTTTGCTGAGCTCTCGAACTATCTCGATGAGCAGTTGGATGATTCGCTTTGTGAGGAATTGGAGCGACACCTGAAAGGCTGCGAACCGTGCGAGGCGTTCCTCTCTAGTCTCAAGGTAACCGTCGAACAGTGCCGAAGATCACCCGCAGAGCGCCCTGCCCGCGAGAAGGCAGTCGAACTACGCAGGAAGGTGCTTGCTGATTACGAACGCCTGGTCGCGAACAAAATCCGACAGTAGTCAGGGCTACGAGCTTGGCCGACTCAAGCCAGCTTTGCTCGGCAGAAGGTTTACGATCTCTTTTTCGAAGACTGAGATGTCGGTTGCGCCAACATGTTTGGCACTGATCCGGCCATCCTGCCCGATCAGAAACGCGATTGGCAATCCGAGAACTCCGCCATAAAGTTCACCCGTCTGCGCACTGCCCATCACAACCGGGTAGTTCATCTTGAAGCGCTGATAGAACTCGCGAACAGGTTCCGCTCCGTCATCCATGGAAACGCCGATGATCTGCAGACCCTTGTCACCGTACTTGTTTTGTAGTTCGACGAAATGCGGGATCTCCTCCCGGCAGGGATCGCACCAGGTGGCCCAGAAGTCCAAAAGGACGACCTTGCCCCGATAGGATGAGAGATCGAGTTTCTGTCCCGTTAAGTCGGGAAGTGAGAAGTCTGGGGCCAGGGATTCTTTGCCGATACTCGTGCCCCTCGCGCCGGCGGGCCCACCATGATGACGGGCCATGAAATAGAGTCCGGCAACCACTGCGATCAGTGCCAGGCCGCGGAGAAATCCTTTCTTCAATATGCCGACCTCGGCCAGGAAGCGTTCAGTTCCCTAGTCTCCCTTGGCAACTGGATAGCCTTTCTCGACCCAATCCGCACCGAAGTTGTTTGAGATATAGAGAACTTTCACGTTGGTGAAGCCCATCGCCTTGAGCGCATCGTCGGCAGGCTTGACGTTCGAACAGTGGCTCCACGGGCAGCAGCCGCAATACAGAACGATGAACTTATTTCGCGGCAAGGATTCCACTCGCTTCCGCAAAGACTGCAAGCCACTTTCACTGGAGGCCGGTCCAATGTACTCCGAGCCGGGGATGTGAGCCTGGGTGTAGAGGACGTGGGAACCCACTTGAATCATTAGCGGTTTCTCGCTCTTGCCGGACTGAAGAATCTTGACCAGGTCGTCCGGGTTGATCAGGCGGGAGGCCGGGATGAGGTTAGCCTGATATGCGAGAGCCACGGATGCCAGTGCAATGGCGACGGTCCCAAAGATGAGGACAAGGAGCGTCGGGCGAAATTTGATAGGAAGGCTCATTGGAGTTCTCTCCGCATTATCAATTCCCGATCATGCCGTCCGCAAGCAGCGACACGGGCCGCCGGCCACCGCAACACCGCCGAATTTTTCTTGTAACAAAATCCGTCCTCTTGCATTTATTCGTGTGCTTGGTGATTCGAACAGCAGGAGACAATCATGATCACAGCCAAAGTCGAACTGACTCAACCACTTAAGCAGCAGCGCCAGTTTGTGGCCCAGACCGGAAGCGGCCATCACCTGCTGTTGGACGATGTTGCTGGGGGCACCGGACCGAAGCCGATTGAACTGGTCGCGGCCGGACTAGCCGGGTGCACGGGGTTCGACGTTGTAACCATCCTCCGCCAGAAATACCACCAGAAGGTCACCGGTTATGAGGTGTGGGTTGAAGCCGATCAAGCCGAACGCCCGCCTCAGGTGTTCACGGCAGTGCGAATCCACCATGTGGTAACCGGCTTTGAACTTGACATGGGAGCGCTGGAGGAGGCCATCCGTCTCTCCGAGGAAAAGTATTGCTCGGTTGGGGCGATGGTGCAGAAGACCGCGAGTTTCCACACAACTTACGAAATCGTTGAAGACAAGACTGAATGGATGAAGCCAGCTCAGGCCGCGGGAGTGCAAGGTTGAAAACCTTCTTCAAAGTGGTTCTGAGCCTCGCCGTTGCGTGGCTGCCTTTGGGGGCAGCCTCAGCTCAACAAGAGGCGCAGCCTTCGTCCCTCACCCTGCAGCAGGCGGTGAATATCGCGCTGGAGAAAAATCCACTGCGCAAGGCGGCGATTGCGGATACGAAGGTAGCCTCTGCGAGTGTTCGCGCGGCGCGTTCCTTCCTTATGCCCCATTTTGGTTTTTCTGAAACGGCGACTCGGGGTGATGACCCCGTGTACGTGTTCGGCAGCAAGCTACGACAGCAGCGTTTTACCGAGGCCGACTTCACTTTGAACAAGCTGAATACGCCGCCGCCTTTCGGCAACTTTGCCACGCGGTTTGGGGGAACCTGGAACCTGTTTGATTCGTTCGCCACTTGGCATGGGGTCAATCAGGCCAAACAGATGAACGAGGCTGCGGGACATCAGTTGGACCGTACGGATCAAGAGATTATCTTCCGGGTGGTCAGTTCCTACTACGACGTTCTATTGGCGGCCAAGGAACTCGAAGTTACCGAGCAGTCGGCCAAAACTGCAAATTCGATCATGCACCGTAGCCAGGCGAGATTCGACAGCGGATTGACCGTAGAGTCAGATCTGCTGACAGCGAAGGTTCGCATAGCGGCGCGGCAGCAGGAAGTGATCCGGGCCAGGAACACACTGGAAGTGGCGCAGGCTCAGCTAAACACGGCGATGGGTATGACGCTTGATTCTTCGTTCCAGGTCACCGGAGGGCTGGCTGAACGCACGTTTTCGGTCCCGGCTGTGCAGGATGTTGAAAAGCAGGCACTCACAAATCGGCCTGACTTGAAGCGCATTGCCTCCGAGGAGGCGGCCCAGCGGCAGAGCGTGTCGGCGGCCAAGTCGTCATTCGGTCCGCGGGTGAACGCATTTGCAGGGTGGGAAATGGATAACCCTACGTTCGTTGCCGGGGGCGGGGGCAACAACTGGCTGGGCGGGATCGAAGTGCAATTCGACATCTTTCAAGGCGGTGCAAAACGGGCGGAACTCTCCCGGCAGCGAGCCCTCGAAGAAAAGGTCGTGGCGATGAAGCAGGCAGCTAGCGACGCAGTTCGCCTCGAAGTCAGGCGGGCCTACTACGAGACCGACGCCAACCGGCAGCAGATCGAAGTGGCCCGAGCGGCAATCGCCCAGGCACAGGAGAGTCTGCGCATCAATCAGGACCGCTACGACAGCGGACTGACCACGATTACCGACTTGTTGGGCGCCGAAGATGCGGCGCGCCGCAGCCAGACCGACTACTGGGAAGCCATTTACCACTTCCAGACCAGCTACGCCAACCTGGAGTTGGCGAGCGGAAGCTTGAATCCGCAATCTCCCGTGGTGATGCCATGAAGCGTATGAATATCCGACTCAGGTTTCTATTTCTTATGCTGCCCGCAGTTTATAGCCTCGTCGGCTGCTCTAGCGAGCAAACCCGCACCACTCCGTCGCCGCAAACCGTGCGGAACATTGACGTGCTCGCGGTGCAGCAGGCTGACGTGCCCGATTTGCTGGAAGCAGTAGGCACGGTACGTGCCGCCCAGACCAGCGCCGCCGCCAGCCAAATGATGGGGAACATCGTCGAGATCCGCGCTCACGAAGGAGACCATGTTCAGCGCGGTCAAGTGCTCGCCCTAATCGACGACTCCCAGCCGCGAGCCGCCGTAGACCGCGCGACCGCAGCCGAGCTTGCCGCCCAAGAGCAACTGGTTGGAGCAGATTCCGACCTGGCCCTGGCGGAATCAACGATGAAGCGTTACCAGAACCTCTACGAAAAGAAATCGGT
>Ga0187880_1001150_pt1 | contig 21563 bp, 17 predicted proteins | sample June2016WEW_19_4_FD_132998 | JGI IMG/M metagenome (GOLD analysis project Ga0187880, IMG submission 132998) | Peatland microbial communities from SPRUCE experiment site at the Marcell Experimental Forest, Minnesota, USA - June2016WEW_19_40 | ecosystem: Environmental > Terrestrial > Soil >... | reverse complement strand
CGGACCTTACCTGCGTCGGGGTTGCCGATCCAACCTGCTCGACGTGGCCGATGCCCGCGAATTCAGGGTCCGGCAATAGCTACTTCGACCCAACTTGGGCACGACGACCTATCCAAGCATGGCAGGGACGGCAGCGAATCGCCCGGCTTTTCTTCCGCAAACGCTGGCTTTTTCGGGGCCAACGATCTTTTGGCCTCCATGAAACCGATGCCGAAAGAAGGAGATTCCGACTGTACAATGATCACATCCTGTTTCAAATCGGCTGCCTAGAGTTGGGAGGCTCTTGTGCACATCCAGGTCAAACCTCAGTTGCAGGCAATTCTTTGCGCGCTGGCAGTCCCCTTTTGCGCCCTTCTGATCCATCCTTACGCTGAAACCGGCATCTATGACGACTGGTCCTATATCAAGACAACTCAAATCCTGGCCCAAACCGGGCACGTGGTCTACAACGGCTGGGCAACGGCGATACTCGGCTGGCAGCTCTATTTAGGAGCCTTGTTCGTCAAGTTATTCGGCTTCTCGTTCACTGCGGTTCGACTCAGCACTACGGTGGTTGCCATCGCCACCACATGGCTATTACAGCGCACGCTGGTGCGCGCAGGCGTTTGCCAGTGGAACGCAACCCTCGCGACTTTGACTTTCATTTTTCAGCCGCTTTATCTGCCGTTTGCTTTCACCTTCATGACCGACGTCTTCGGCGTATTCTGCATCCTGCTCTGCCTGTACATGTGCTTGCGCGCACTGCAGGCTGATACGCCGGCTTCAACGATAGCCTGGATCAGCTTTGCCGCCTTGTCGAATGCTGTAGGAGGCACTGCGCGCCAGATAGCATGGCTTGGAGTCCTGGTCATGGTTCCCTCCACGCTTTGGCTGCTGCGGCGGAAACCGCATGTGCTCCTCATTGGAGGACTCTCCTGCCTGGTTGGGATGGCCGTTGTCTTTGGGACGATGCACTGGTTCAACCAGCAGCCGTACTCAATTCACGAAAGTTTGATCCCGTACAGTCTCGACCTCCATGCGCTCGTGAATGTCGTCACAAGAGACATACGCGCCGCTTTGCAACTGCAAAGCCTCATACTTCCCGTGCTGCTGATGTTTGTTGCTCCTCTCCTCAAGCCTAATCGCCGAATGGCCATTCTGTTCGTTGCGGGTATTCTCTTTTTTGCGCTGACGGGCCTTGTTCTGTTTCACCACCATACGCTGAATCACTATATTGCGCCCTTTGTTCTTGGGGGTTCTACCGTTCCCGGCATGATCGAAGATAACTCAATCATCGGTGCGCACCCGCTCATTCTGCCTTTCGGTTTTCGCGTACTGCAAACGGTTGCGACCATCGTCGCTGTAGTCAGCCTGTTCACAGTTCTCTTCGGGAACGGGCCCAGGCCGTCTTCCCTCCCCGGCAGAATTGCCTCTGTATCCTGGCACGATCTCGGCGTGGTCCTTGTGCCCTTTAGCGCCGCATACATCTTCATGCTGATGCCCCGCGCCACGATCCTCTCCTTCTTCGATCGCTACCTGTTGCCGCTGATGGTGGTTTTTCTGCTAGTGCTGGCGCGGTACTATCAGGAGACGGTAAGGCCAAGACTGCCGGTTCTCAGTGCCGTGTTTATCGGCATCATCGCTTGCTTCACGGCCGCCGGAACCCACGACGTATTCGCGATGTATCGCGGCTACCTGGCTGCGTTTCAGGAGGTTCGTTCGAGTGGAGTGCCAGCCACCGCCATCGACGGTGGCTGGGAAATCGACGGCTGGACCGAATTGGAAACAGTTGGCCACATCAACGATCCGAGAATCCACATTCCCCGCGGAGCGTATGTATATCAGGCCGCCACCGTTTACCCCGCTGGGTGCAATGGATACTCCCTGGTGCCGGTTCCTGCAGTCAAGCCTATTTATGCTCTGTCGTGGGATCCTGCACAGTGTAACGGGCAGGCCGATTTTCCACCCGCGGTTTATCGCACGTGGCTGGCCCCGCACACCCACACTATTTACATCGTGAAGTTTCCCGCTATACCCGGCCGCTGATAGCTATAACCAGCCGCTCGCCAGTGTGGATGCATCTGAACTTGTAACTCAGACTCTAACCCTCAGTTAGCTTGCTTTCATCTGCAGTAGGCATCCGCCCCGAGAGAAATTGCTTTGAAGCGGTATAATACCGTTCCAATGTCGCCAGATCCGTGCAAACGCCGGCACCTCTAGCAAGCGTTTCCTGGGGCGTCTGCATCCATGTTTTTCGACGTCCCCGTCACTTTCGGAGTCCCGTATTTCTACCTTCTCGTCGCAAATGCGATCATTGTGTTAATCCAGGCATTGGTGATAGCGACTTTTGCCAGGTCGTTTTGAATAGATTGCAGATTAGGCCGCGTGCAAAGCACGCAGTTTGTGCCGAGCAAGAAGAGGGTCCGTTAACCATGATGCAGCATATTCAAACAGAATTCGGACCGCTCCGTCTGGCCGAACACGCACTTCGAATCTGGCAGGTCTGTTCGCATTTCCGCTGCCCTTATCCGGCCCTGACTTACCCGGGATTTCCATTTTGTTTTCCCAGTCGCAAGAGAACATACCCCGAAGTGCCCGGCTTGCCATCTTTTTGGCATTCTGTCCAAAGCCAGCACCCCACTGGTTCCCTTTTACGACGCCCTTAACAGCTCGTTTGCTATGATGTCATTTTCATCGCAAACGCTCCATCCAGGCTGGGGCACGGCTCGGGTGGTTTGCTTCTAAAGTGGTCCTATGAATCCGTGGAGTCAGGCGGCTAACTAGCGACACCGACACCGTTTAGCGTTCCCAATCAGAATATGGCCGAATCACGCGGGGAGAAATCTCGCGACTACTTGCCAGATGGACCGGGCAAGTGGCCTGCTCCCAAGCTGCGGACAATCTTTGGACAAGCCGATTTACGGACTCTGTGCCGTTTTATCCTTACGAATCTGTGGCAGAGCAGTCATAAGCTCGCCATCTCCAACGGCAGGCTGGTCGCTTTCTCCGGGCGCAACGTCACCTTCCGCTGGCGCGATTCAGCCCAAGGCAACAAGAAACGGCTCATGAGCCGTTTCTACACCTGCCAGTTGTGCGGCGCCAATTCCTTCGACTACCCGGTCGAGTTGCAGCGCCATGCTCGGGAACTGGCCTCCCGTCCCGCGGAGTGGATGCCGTGGAACTATCGCGAGACTCTGGCGCAGACTGTATCCCTCCTCGATTCGGCAGGTTATGATGAATCCCTGATGGCCGGAAAGGGCCGTCTCTGACCAGGCAGGAGCGTCACTCGACCATGGCCGGGAAACGAGCCTCCCCGTGAGCAGAATGCCGGTAGGTTTCTTGGCCAACGATTGCATCTTTGTCGCATTGCGTTTCCCTGATTGGAGTTTTGGATCAAAGCATAGCGAACAGTAGAGGCGAAAACACCTGCAAGCAGATCGCAAGACGGAGCGAGACGATGCTTGATCTCAAACTGCTGTTTCTCCAGATGGCGGTGATCCTGGCGACTGCCCGGCTGATGGCGGTGGCGTTCCGGTTCATCGGCCAACCCGGGGTGATCGGCGAGATGGCTGCTGGTCTCCTGTTGGGACCCTCGTTCCTGGGGAGAATCTCCCCCGCCATGATGAACCGCCTGTTCCCCTCGGGCGGCCTCGGGTCGCTTTATGCACTCAGCCAACTTGGGCTCGTCCTGTTCATGTTCGTGGTAGGTCTCGAAGTTCGGCCGGGCTCCCTTCGGGGGTCTGCGAAATCGGTCATTGTAGCCAGCCAGGCGAGTATCATGGCGCCATTCCTGCTCGGCGGAATTCTCGCGTGGAGCTTCTATCCGCGTCTGGGCAACGGCGCCCCCAGACTGCCGTTCGTGCTGTTTCTGGGGGCGGCAATGGGCATCACCGCGTTCCCGGTTCTGGCGCGCATTCTAGCCGATCGCAAACTGATGCACACGAAGGTGGGGGCGTTTGCCCTCTCCTGTGCCGCGATCGACGATGTTACGGCATGGTGCCTCCTCGCCGTCATTACCGTGATCGCGCGTCCCGAGGCGAATCAAATCCCTCTACCTTGGCGCTTCGCGGCGCTCATTGCGTACATTCTCGCGATGCTGTTCCTGGTTCGTCCGGTATTACGCCTTTTGCTGCCCGCGAGTTCGACGCCAGACCTCGCCCGGTTTGGAGCGGCCATGATCTTTCTCCTGCTCTCGGCTTGGGCGACCGAAGCACTGGCTGTTCATGCCTTGTTCGGCGCCTTTCTGGCGGGCATCGTGATGCCCAAAGGTGGCCAATTGCAGAAGGAACTGCGGGAGCGGCTCGAATCATTAACCGTAGTCTTGTTGTTGCCGCTCTTCTTCGCTTATTCCGGCCTCCGCACAAGTATCGCGCTACTCAACAGCGTCGAACTCTGGTTGTTCTGCGGCGTCATCGTAATGGTGGCCGTTGGAAGCAAGCTCCTGGTAAGTGGGGCGATCGTGCGCGCCAGCGGGATGCCGTGGCGCGAATCGATGGCGGTGGGAGTCCTGATGAACACCAGGGGACTGGTCGAACTCGTCATCCTCAATGTAGGACTCGACCTGCACATTCTCTCCCCGACGCTTTTCTCGATGATGGTGATCATGGCACTGGCCACCACCGTCATGACAACGCCGCTGATTGTTTGGATCCTCCCGCCGTCGTTGACTGAAACATCTGGATCAACGTCTGGTAGTTGATCTTGTTCGTCGATGTCCGCGGCAGAGCATCCACGAAAATGAAGACGTCAGGATTCATATACGACGGAAGATGTTGGTTGCAAAAGGATCTCATCTCTACGATGGAGGGCCGCGCGTTCTCCGGCGTAGTAATGTAGCAGATGATGCGCACTCCGGATTCCGGATGCGATTGAGAGATCACCGCTGCCTCCTGAATCGACGGATGGCGGTACAGAGCCGTCTCAATTTCACCCAGCTCGATGCGATACCCGCGCCGTTTGACCATGCGATCGCGCCGTCCCACATAGATATACCCGTCAGTTGCATCTTCCCGCACTACGTCGCCGGTGTTGTACCAGCGCACCCCTTCACGTTCGACAAACACAGCGGCGCTTTCGGCCGGCCGTGCCCAGTATCCTGAAAACACCGCAGGTCCCGCGATATACAACAGGCCTTCTTCGCCTGCTTTCACCGGCCGATTCTCGGGATCGAGCACGAGAGCCTTGCAGTGCGAGCATGCCCATCCAATCGGATAAGGCTCGGTGCGCTCCTCGGGTATGGGAGTGGGAATAGCCGCGTAGGTGCAGACGTTGGTTTCGGTGGGGCCGTACAGGTTGTAATAAGACGGCGAGGGCCATTGGACGGCGAGTTTGTGCAACTGTTTGACCGGAAAAACTTCTCCTGCAAAGAGAACCAGGCGTAGGGCGGAGTAGTTGAACTTGTCGAGTTGCCCAAACTCGCCGAGCAGGCTCAAGATGGCCGGTGTTGAATACCACACGGTAATTTGGTGGTCTGCAATGAAGCGGGCCAGGTCGCGCGGATTTTTTCCCAACTCATCGGGGATCAGATCCACTCTGGCGCCGTGCTTGATGGGAACATAGATGTCGAGAATCGACAGATCAAAGTGGAAAGGGGCGTGGCTCGAGAAGCGGTCGGCTTCGGTGGGCGCGAAAACTTCCGTGCACCAATCCACATAGCTGGTGGCGTTGGTGTGCGTCAGCATCACGCCTTTGGGGATTCCTGTTGAGCCAGAGGTGTAGAGAATATAAGCAAGGTCGCCGGAGTTGCGCGCATCGGCTTCGACCCGGTGGGGACTATGGGCCAGCACGGTAGCCCAGGAGAACGCGTTGGGCTGGGAAGTGACTGCTGCTTCGCCAGCATTCTCGCCCAGCCAGATGACCGTGTTGGAAGCATCTGCCAATTCATGGCGACGCCGATCGGCGAAAAGGGCGCGCACCTGGCAGTCGGTCAGGATAGTGCGAATGCGCTCTGCCGGGCTCGCCCAATCCACTGGAACATAGGCGGCACGCGCCTTCATGACTCCGAAGAGGATGGTGAGCGCGTCGGTGGTCTTGGGCAACACCAGGCCCACGCGATCCCCGGCGCGCACACCCTGCTCCACCAGGAAGCCGGCAACGCGGTTGGCGCGTTCATCCAGTTCACGGTAGGTCAGTGTCGTGCCATCCGGGTCCGCGGCGGCCTGGCGCTCAGGATACCTGCAAGCACTGGCTTCGAGATAGTTACAAAGATGAGATGCGGACAAGGTCTTCTCCGGTGGCCGGCCCTAGGAGGCACCTTGTTTCTTGCTCTCGATGAATGCCACGATGTTGTTAATGCTGTCGAAGTTTTCCACGCTGGCCTCGTGGGCCTCCACCGTGATGCCGAAGTGCTCCTCGACAAATGTGACCAGTCGAAGGGTGGCAACGGAATCCAGGACACCGCTGGTCCTGAGGGGCGTGTCGTTCAAAAGGTTTGCCGCTTTTTCCCCAGGGAGAAACTCGGAAAGGATGTATTGCCGGATCTCTTCTTCCATGTTTTGTGTCGTCATGTTATTCACTTTCAGGTGATATGCAGTTCGATGATAAGAGCTGCGCGCAGCGCGGCCAGGCAGCTCTGATACAAGGTCAGCCGCGATCGGCTGCGCCGCGCGTATACCTCATGAGACAACATCTCTACTTTCCCATCGCCGAGGAGGACAAGGCAACCTGGCAGGGGTGGCCGGCCAGGGCCAGCAAAGCGTCTGGTTGCGCTTGCAGTTGGGTAAAGAGACTATCAGCAATCATGGCGTGGCCACGAGCATTGGGATGAACATCCTTGCCGGGATCGACCTGGAAGTCGTCCAGGTTTACCGAACGGAATGTATCCCGCATGTCGATAATGGGTACTCCAACTGGTTCCGCAGCCTTTTGCAATTGACTGAAATGGTCGCTGGTAAATGTGGGGCTGATGGGAGCTGGAACCATAATTATGATCATCTTGGCACCCTCCGCTGCTGCATGGCCCCGAAGTTGCACTAATGCCCAGCTGATTACTTGAATCAAGTACGGGGCAAGTTTTTCCCTGATCGCGGGTAAGTGGTTACCCGGTTGAATTCCAGCCTCGGCAACCACATGACGCAAATAATCGTATTTGAGGTCCGTTCCGCTGGTAAGAAGGCCCGCCACATGTGTGATCGATCCATTTCGGGGGAAGAACTCCAGGCTTGACAGGGCAACCACATAGACGTCAGGGTGGAAGTATGACGCCTTGTTCAGGCCAACGTCCATATCCTGTAAAACGCTGTATCCGTACACTGAAAAATTCAGGACCTGGTAGTTTTGAATGTCAGGCGACGCGCAGTTCTGATTCAACCGGTCTTCCAGCGCCTTGACGTAATCGTGCCCGTACGGTCCCAGAGAAACGGAATCGCCAAGAATTGCAATGCGCCGCGTGTGCGCCGGCTTCTGATAGGAATACTCCGGGTTTGCCATACCCAGGCTGTTCGTAAATCTTATTCCCCCCTTGTACTCGTGTTTCAAGTTCGGCTTAAGTTCATCGCGCAGGAAGTCGTTACGAAACAGAATGTCTTCTTTTTCGCTGGGAAGCCCCAAGGCTCCGTTGTCCGTGCGGAGAATTCCTTCGTAATAGCCCGCAACCAGAGCATCGAGTTCTTCGCGGCTCATGTTGTTATCGCTCATCGAAGAAATTACCTGGTCCAGCCGAGACATGACTCTATTCGAATGGCGAAGATGTCCCGGAAGCTGGTGCAGTCCGAGCAAGCCAACAATGAGAGCGGTCGTCAGCACTGCCCGCCGTGTAAACTGACTTTCCATCTCGTTTCTAGTTTCGGAAACGGCCATCATTTCCTCATCTCCAGCGTGGCACGGGCATCGTTCATGCTTCTGCTGCACATTGGCGCCGATCGGTGACCGCCGGTTTCATCAAACGCCCAAAGGCTCACATCGTTCTCAGGCAATTACCGGCGCGGCTCAAAACGATCTTCCGTCGGACTAGATGCCCAGGCTATTGGCAATTATATTTCGTTGGATCTCGGTGGTCCCGGAATACAGTGTGCTGCCAAGTGCATCGCGCAGATCGCGCTCGATTCCCTGTTCCACCATGTAACCATAACCGCCGTGGATCTGCAAAGCATCCTGGCAGGACTTGACCAGCGACTCAGAGACGAACAACTTGGCGACGGAAGACTCCAGCGCAGCGGGCTTGTTCATTTGCTTCAGCCTGCCGATCCGGTACACCAGGGGACGGCACGCATCGAGCCTGACCTTCATATCCACAACGCGGTTGGCCACTGACTGGAATTTTCCAATTGGCTTGCCGAACTGCCTGCGATTGCGCACATGTTCGATACAGCTTTCTAACTGTCGCCGCGTCAAGCCTAGATAATTGGCCAGAATGCAACCGCGCTCCCACTCCATTGAGCATTCAAAGATGGCGACTCCGCGTCCTTCACGGCCCAAGCGATTGCCGGCAGGAACGACGCAGTTCTCAAAAACGACTTCGGCCATGGGCGAGGTGCGCAATCCCATCTTCTTCAGCTTGCGGGTCACCGAGAGCCCGGGCGTGTCGCGGTCGACCACAAATGCGGTAATGCCCATCGGCCCAAGGCTGGCATCGATGGTTGCGTAGACCACGAAAAGATTCGCAACAGGCGCGTTGCTGACGAATGTCTTGGCGCCGTTGAGGAGATAGTGATCTCCCTTCTTTTCGGCCCGCGTGCGCATGGCGAATACGTCCGAACCCGCATCGGGCTCGGACGTGCCGTTGGCGCCGATCAAGGCGTCACCCACCAGCCCCGGAAGGTACTTCTGGCGCTGTTCTTCAGTCCCATAAAAGAGAATGGGGAGTGTGGCAGTCCACAAGTGCGCATTGAGGGAGAAGAGCAGTCCCTGATCGCGCGCGCCGTAGCCCAACCCTTCCATCACGGCGATTGCCTCAGTGATGCCGAGGCCCATGCCACCGTATTCGGCCGGAACCGGAAGTCCCTGCACGCCGAAGCGAGCGCATGCTTTCCATCCCTGGTGACTAAAAATTTCGTCGCGGTCGCGGCGGATGACATCGTCGTTCAGCTCCAGGCGAGCGAACTCGATGGCGGCGTTCTGTAACTCCTGCTGCTCTTCGCTGAGCTCGAATTCCATGATGCCTTCTTAGAAAACTGGCGCCAAGCCGCGCGCCGGGGCTTTGCCGGGCTGATGCAAAAGAACCTTGCCGACAGCGCGCTTCAATGCCGGCAAGGTTCGGCCGTTCTTAATCGCCTGTCGCAGGCCGGAACGCATCGCTCGTCAATTCTCCAAGCAGACCGTGCCACATGTGCGTGGGGTTCTTCTCTACGTCGGAGACCATTGCGCGCATCTTTTCGAGCACTGGCGGTCTCGCCTCGTCGTATACATCGCCCTGCAGCAGTTTCAATACATCGAGGCGATATCGCGGATCAGAGATAAAGTACGTGAACAGCACGTTAAGGCGGTAATACACGCTGATGAAGTCATACCAGTTTTTCGTTCCCCGAGTGATGGTATCTTCAAACGTCTTGAAACTGGCGCGGGAAAAATCATTGCGCTCGAGCGCGCCGAGGATGTCCTTGTGCGCGAACCTGGAACTATTGAGCGCGATGCTGACTCCGGTTGAAAAAATCGGATCGACAAAGCGACCTGCGTCACCCAACAGCACGAAGCGGTCGCCGCAAATCTGCGACATCGCGTAAGAGTAATCGCCCTCTGCTTTGTACTCGCGGAGGCGCTCCGATTTGCGCACTGCTTCCGCAATTCGTGGGCGACTTCCCAATGATTCCCAAAAGAAGTCTTCCCGTTCCCGCTTGGATGCGGCAAAGTTGGCCTTTTGCGTGACCACGCCGATGCTTGTGATATCGTCGGTGATCGGAATCTGCCACACCCATGTATTGGAGATGGGGAGAAAGTGGATGTGGATGTAATCGTAGTCGCCAGGCTGTTTTGCCACGGAATGGCGATCGAAACCGCCAAACCATGTGTGGATCGCATACTGGTCAAAAACCGGATCCTTGATCTTGAGTTTCAATTGGTTTCCAAGGACCGTATGCCGTCCGCTGGCGTCGGCAACCATGCGTACGCTTACGCCCATTTCCTTGCGGCCCATGTTGAATTTCACCACCGGCAGTTCCGCCGAAAAATCTACGCCGCTGACCTTAACTCCCTCGTAAACCGTGGCGCCGAGCTCATTGGCGTGCTGCAATAGCAGCAGGTCGAACTTGCCCCGGTCGACGTGATAGGTGTAGTTCCTGTTCACGCCTGGCTGCTCGCGCTCTTCAAAACGCACCTGGACGTTGCAATCCGGATTCAGCCCATCCCAATTGACGTCGTAGTAGGCTTTCGATTGGTCGTTCGCGGTCCACGCTGCGCCGTATTTGCGAGGGAACTTCGCCTCCTCCATCTTGTCAATGAAGTTCAAGTCATTGAACACCCTGGTGGAAGAAGGGACCAGGGACTCGCCTACATGGGGACGGGGAAACAACTCCCGCTCGAAAACCACGCAATTCACGCCTGCTTTGGCAAGATATGCCGCGAGTGACGACCCCGCAGGGCCGCCGCCGATAATGCCAATGTCAAAATCCGGTTCCACTTGTTTAAACCTCCCGTGACTATTTCATCAGAATCTCATCAGGATGCATACCGTCGCGCCATCCCCCCCGTAGACTCACTCGCAAGCTCGAGTAAACAGTCGCCGGATTCCGCGATGCTCGGATTTGGGTGGGCAGCCGATCCCGGTGCCGGCGACTCTTGGCTAAGGCGTGACACATAAGAGATATGAGCCGTCTCCGGTTCCGGCGTGTATCAAGATTGTGGTCTCATCAAGGTTCCGCTCCAGTGCGCAAGAAATAGAGCCAATCGGTAAAGCTATTGGCACTCCACATTGACCAGAGTATTGCCATGAAGGAAAAAGTCGCAGCCACTTGGAAGCCGTGCCGCATCCAGTCGCGCCATCCGGCCTTGGGCAGGCTCTTTTTATGCTGGTGCTCAACCCAGACATTTGTCAACATCATGGATCCGAGGATTGCCCAGAATAGACTGTCGGTTGCAGTGACTCGGAACTGGCCTTTGAGCCAGAAGAACTGGTAAGCATGCAGGAACCAGGTAACAAGGATGACCAGCATGGTGCCCAGGAGCTCCGCCTGCAAAGTCCCCAGCCTCCGCAGTTTGAAGTAGGCTGGATAGTAGACAATCTTGACCATGAAATCTTTCCAGTAAATATTAATCCTCCGCCAGAGGTCGTTGATTCCACGTGCCAGAAAATAGCGCCGGTTGGTTTCCGGCATATCGTATCCAAACAGGCAGAGCATGCCGGCAATGATGTGGAATTGACCGGAAACCCGCAGGTAGAGAAGATACGAGAATATGATTTTTGCCACCACGGCCGCAGCCACCGAGACAGTGGGAGGTGTGAATTTCGACTGCCACAGATAAATCACCCGATAGAGAAGCAGATGGGTGGTGCCGCGGAAGATCCACCAGACACCCTGTTGCGCAACCGTGTGAATGTCTCTCTTGTAAAAGCCCTTTCGGAAAGTTTGATAATCAACGACCGGAAAGAGCAAAAAATAGTAATTGGGCAGGAGAAAGAAATAACTCAGGTAGTCCTTCAGCGTCGGCGGGGTCTTCATGTGCTTCACGTCGTACAGATAAACGATCATACGAAACATGAAGATCGCGCCCAGCACCGGCCAGAATCCTTCCAGGAGTTGAATTTGTGAGGTGGCGCGAAAATAGAGGCAAATTGCAAGGACTGCCAGAATCGCAAGCAGGCGCCAGCGGAAAGCGATACCGCTGCGCACAATTCCGAACAACCCGAAACCAATGGCTATCAGCAAGCTGGCAACCAATGGGGTCAGCAGAACATAGGCTCCGGCCAGGGACAGCAGAATGAGGAAGGTCTCTTTGAACCGGAAGGGCAGCCAATAGGAAACGGCAAAGCCGCTAAAAACCAGGCACGCCAGCAGAAAGAAGGCCGGCTGCTCCAGGTTGTAAACCTTAAATAGAACGAGGAGAAGCGCCAAAGGAAGTGCCAACATGAGAAAACGTCGCGCATCCGTTTTGGACCGGTCGGCAAAGACGTCGGAAGCGGGCGTGAGCAATCTTTGATTGACGGTTGCTGGTATGGACAATGTGACCCCGTGTAGTGGGCGGTATTGCTTTTCTGGCGCGTTCTACTACGGAAGATGTCGAGACATCGCGGACAGGCCCTGCAATTCAACTTTTTGACGGCATCTGCGCCGGCAAAGGCTTGTAATCGCAAGGACGGCTCTTGGAATTGAATATACTCAAGCAGGGAAGGGAGTGTCCAGAATACCGGCTTCTTTGAGGGATCTCCTGGCCGCGCTTGGAAACGCGCTGCTCCCCCGGGAGTAATATGCAGTTACGTGTATTTTCGAAGAAATTTGGTCGCAATCCGCCCCAGTGAGAGACCAAAGGTAACTGCTTTCCCAAACATAACGGGACAAAAGGATTGTCGTGAGCGTCGGTAATACAAATCCTCTGGCATCTTCAGGCGCTGGACGGCATCAACAGACCATCTCCGCATTTGAGCCACAGGCCCGTCTAACTGATTGATAAATAATGGCACGATTGGATTCGAACCAACGACCTCTTCCGAGTCAAAGCATCTATATCATCTGCTTTCAACTACTTACAAGACGCTGGAGACTGCCAAAGTACACGGAAATACTTAGGAACTTGTTGAAACTCGCCGCATTGTGACGAATTTCCCGGTGATTTGCGTCTCTGCCCGGTTGCAATCTGTTTGAACTGCGGGTCTGACCAGTGTTTATAGGGGTTTGCGTGTCTCAGGAAAGCATCCCCGAGGTTGACAACCGTTGCTCAGGCACATTGTTCGTTGGGCTTTCCCGGTGATTAAGCCATTAGTTTCGGCAGTCGGATCAGGTTGTGTGCGGCGCAACCGAAGACGAACAGCCAGTCCACTTTCTCCAAACCTCGCAGCTTGACCTGACGCAGTGGGCCTGTCTGCTTGAGCCAGCCGAAGCCCTTCTCGATCAGCCATCGCCGGCTCAGGCTAACGGCATAGCCGGGCTGACGCGTGGTTCTGCGGTCCAGGTTGCTGCTGCGGCCGTTGCCCGCGTCACAGAGGGCTCTAAGAATCAACCAAATCTTTTCAAACAACCGGGACCAGCTCTCGAAAAGTCTGCTGAGTGGACGCCGCTGAAGGGACTGGTGCGAATCGAAAGCGAGCGCTACCACAAGGCCACGGGTAAGACCGAGCGCGAGATTCGCTGCTACATCAACAGCCTCAGGCCCGATGCGGCCTGCTGAGCCGCGTGATCCGCGAGCACTGGGGCATCGAAAACAAGCTGCACTGGGTGCTCGATGTCGGCTTCGGCGAAGACCTGGACTGAAAACGGGCAGAACATGCGGCGCAAAATTTCTCGCCGCTCAACCGCATAGCGCAGAACCTGCTCAAGAAGGAAACCGCTTTCAAACGCGGCATCAAGGGGAAAAGACTCAAAGCCGCTTGGAACGATCCCTACCTGCTCAAATTACTGGGTAATTGATATGCGTCGGCCCTGCCAGTAGGCTTGTGCGTTGCCGCCTGCGGGAGCATGCGGATGAAATCATTGATATGCTACAAGACTTGAGTCTGAAGACCCCGTCGTAGAATTGGAAGGAGCCGCGCCGCCATGGGAACCTCGCTACCACGTACTTCTCCGCCGTCCGCTCCCACATGGATCCGTTTGGCTCCGATGCTACTCTCGCTTCCCGCTCTTCTTCCGCTCGCGGGCGCGCTCCTTGTTCCGTGGCTCCAGGGCAAGGTCCCCACGGGTTTCATAGAATACGATTTGCCTTCCTATCTCGCCGAAGGCAGGGCGTATTTTGTCCGCGGCTTTCATTTGACTTACAGCAATCCATACTCCGGCTATGATGCTCCTGCTATTTATTTTCAGCCGCAAACTCTGCTGCTGGGCCTGATGCAGCAACTCGGGCTCGACCCAGGCATTACCTTCAACATCTTTGGCTTGCTTGCGCTTTTCTTTGCTGCAGCGGTGGCGGTCAAGTTTTACATCGAAGTGGTGGGAGCCGAAACCACCGCCAAGAAGATAGGACTGGTTTGCTTCGTCTGGGGAGGTGGCGTCTTTACCCTAGTGGGCGCGGGGCTTGCATTGGCCAGGCACGGCACGCTCTTATCGGTTTTTGAATTCGAGCCGACATGGGGCTGGTGGATGCTGAACTTCGGTCGAAACCTCGTCTATCCGACGGAGGCTTACTATCACGGCTTATTCCTGCTGAGTGTATTGGCACTCTTTCGCAAGCGATTGGTCCTCTGTCTCGTCCTTGCGGCGCTCCTTTGTATCAGTCACCCATTCACTGGGCTCTCATTGATCCTTATCCTGATTGCCTATTCCGGTCTCGAGCTGTTGTTGCGCAGCGGAGCCGTCACCTTCAAACTCTTGCTTGGCGCAATTCTGATCGCGGCTTTGCACCTGACGTACTACATGGTGTGGCTGAATCGATTCAACGACCATCGAGTCTTGCAAGCCCAGTGGCAGCAGTGGCCGAAGGCTTGGCTGTACCGTCCAAAGGCATACGTTGCGGCCCTTATAATCGTTGGCGTTCTGGCACTTTGGAGGCTGGCCCGTTCGCGATTTCATTGTCTTCGCGAACCCCGTACGCGTCTCTTTGCAGTGTGGTTTCTGGTGGTCTTCGCGCTTACCCAGCACAATCTCGTCATGCGGCGGCCCTTGCAGCCGATACACTTCGCCCACGGCTACGATTGGACAGCGCTTTTCTTTCTCGGCGCTCCGGTGCTGATTTCGATTCTTGATTCGACTTTGAAGATATCCAGACCGATGGTAAGGTGGAGCGCTTTGGCTTTGCTGATGGGCGTATTCCTGCTCGACAATGCCGCGTGGCTGGTAAAGATTGCTGTCCACAATGAGTTCCTGCTATCGCTTACCAGAGGCGAGAGCGGCGTACTGACCTGGCTCAGCCACAACTTGAAATCGGGAGATATGGTGGTCTGCGAGGATGAGACCATCAGTTATCTCGTCACCACATATACGCCCGGGCGCAGCTGGAAAGGCCACGAAAAGAACACTCCCTACATGGAGCAGCGATACAATGAGATTGAACGCCTCTTCAGTCAGGGAACTGTTCTTCCAGCATGGGAAAGGCGCGGAGTAATCTTTGTCGGCCCAGCGGCATGGTCGCCTCCCGCACAACTCTCACTCACGCGGCGTTATGAAAACCCCGGGTTTTCCATCTGGGCAGGCCCATAGCGTTACACGGCGATCTTCGAGAGCTCTACCCATCAACTGGTCGCAGCGCTCTCCAAAGCCGGTTCCTTGAGTACTGGCGCAAGGCTTTGCTGAGTAAGAGAGGGAAACAACCGATCCCGGAAGTGGAGTACGGGAACCTCAATGATCTTAGCCATGACGATGCCGAATAAAATCGGTCCGGCAATAGAGGCCCAGTAATTTCCCATATGAGATGCAATGTGAAAGTGTGGAAGTATAAACCACACGAAAAACATCTGCCAAAGATAAATCGAATACGAGTAGATGCCGATCCGGGCAAGCAAACTGCTCATCACACGGACCGGTTTTGTCCCCCCTATCGCAACGGCCTTTACTACAAGGAATCCTGCCGCGATATAGAGCACAGTGAATCCCCATGTATGCATCTGGCGGCTTTCATCCGGAAACACTGACAGCAACACGAGCGCGGCTGCGACCACTGCCCATCCGCTCCCCCACGAAACCATCCACTGAAACAGCGTCGACCGGTATTCCTTAAAATAGCGCAGAAGCACGCCGAACATGAGCCCATCCATCCGCAGGTGTGTCGGAAACAGGCAGGTCCATGGATCGACAATTCCGTTCTGACTCCATCCCACCACAAACCGGCAAACGAGCGAAAAGACGGCGATTGCGGCAAACACCCACGGCAAGGCAGCAAAAGGTTTCTCGGGATTTCTGCGTGTCAGGAAGATGAACAACAGCGGCAAAGTCAGATAGAAGTGCTCCTCGACTGCAAGAGACCAGGTCAGGCCCCAGATGCTGGGAAAGTAATCCTGCATGAAGAACAGCTCTGACCACAATCCCTTGGTTGAAAAGTGATGTCCCGGCAGGAGTTCAATAAAGAGGCCTGCGGCGATGAGCGCATAAAGCGATGGCCAGATTTTCAATCCGCGACGGATATAAAAGCGGGTCAAGCCGATCGATCCCCGCTTCTGATAATCCGAAAATAGCAACCCGGAGATCAGGTAGCCGGAAATGACGAAGAACAGATCGACACCCGCCCACCCGATTCTTTCAAAGTAGCGCGTAAATGGATTTGAAGCATGAAGGATAGAGATCGCCATGCCGGCATGGCGGCCAAGCACCATGAGAATGGCGATGGCCCTGAGGGCGTCGAGGTTGGTATTTCGTGCGGGAGACAATTGAATTGCGCTTGGGGCCATCAATATCGCCGAGTTTCCCATAGGGTCGGAGTATTGTCAATAACCCTTCTCTTCTCGTCCCGGCCATGCCTGATGTCCGCGGCGGCTCCAAATATTGAGAGCGCATGGCTACTCGGTGTTCGAAATCAGCGGGGCCAATCGATCGCCGACGGCCGAAGCGATGCTTCGGGCGAACGGCTCGCTGATGTGACTCTCATCGCTGTAAACGAGCAGACCATTTTTCATCGGCGGACAAACCGCGCCATTGCAGAATAAGTCCGACAGATCGAGGACATGAACGTGTGACAGTCCTGCCGTTGCTTCCTGCTCCGCGCGAAACATTCCTTCATTGAGCGCCTTCGCGCGATCCAGCATACAAGGATTCTTTCCGGAGGCGTGATGTCTCGCCCACCACGAAGTATCTCCGCTCATGCAGTCCGGGACATCGAAGCCGGGCGACGGTGTATCCCGCAGAAGTATGGTCGTAACCCCGGCAGAGTCCATCGTTTCGAGAGTCTTGCGTAAACCCTCTCGCCACGTCTCATTCGGACCTTTGATGCCTGGGGAAAAATCCTGCAACTGCCTGTTCGCCATCACCACAGCCGCCGGGTGCAGAGAGATGATGCGTTTGATTGCGGCATCCCGCCATTGGTCGCACTCGGTGTATGGACGGTTCATGGCGATGCTGAAGATGGAGAGCTGCGCGGTAGGGCAGGCCGGCTTGCGAATCAGGATTACTTGCCATCCTCGCTGATTGGCGATTTCCCGGAACGCCGGGTACCACTGCCCTGCGTGCGAGTCGCCAAACAGAACTACCGTAATCTTCGACGACGAATTCCCAGATGCGCATTCCACTACCTCTGAGCCGAGCAGACCCACTGCCGGGCAAGCTTTGCTCGACGCATTGGGATCTCCCGGTGCATTGAGGAGCCTGCCGCCCTCCAGAGTGTGAGCCGTATGTGTCGCAGAGCTGTGCCACAGGGTTGCGGTCCCGGCGGTCGTCGCAGTGATCAGGCCAACCCCCAACAGAGAGACTACCCGACGCGGCCCCAGATAGCGGCTAAAGCGAATGGGATTCTCAACCAGGTAGTGGGTGATCGCAGCAAGCACCAGAGATCCGACAACGCAGAGAATGATTTGGTGAATTCGCTGTAAAAACGTCGCCTCTTCATTCATGGCTGCAACCACCGCGAGCACCGGCCAGTGCCACAGGTACCACACGTAGGACACGCGGCCCGTCCACTGCATAAATGGCAGCTCCAGAACCCAGGCAGTGCTTATCTTAGGCACACGGCCATGCAGGATAGCTGCGGTTCCGAGCACCGGAAGCAGAACGTGCCAGCCCCGCCAGCCAACCTGATCCTTGAGCAGCACCGCCGAAACCAGAATCCCGGCGAATCCGAGCCAGCTTCCCATGGCGCGTAAAGCTCGGGGAACCCTCGATTCAAACGGCGCCAGCAAGAGCGCGATGCCTCCGATAGCGAACTCCCATGCTCGCGCGAATGGGCTAAAGAACGCGACCGGCGCAAGCCTTTCGCTGAACCAGACAGACACCGCCAGAGAGGCGAGCGTGATAAAGACCATCACCGCAAGCAGGCCACGGCGCGAGCGGAGGCCTCGCATGCCCAGCAGGACAATCGCCGGCCAAACCAGGTAGAACTGCTCCTCGACGGCAAGCGACCACGTATGCAGAAACGGATTGGTTGCGATCGACGGTGCAAAATAATCAATCGACTGGTGGAGAAACCAGAAATTGCTGATGTACAGCGCCGTGTAAGTTCCCGAGTCCCCTAAACGATATTGTTGCAAGGGCGAAAGGAAGAGGCTGCATGCCAGGATAGTGCAGAGAAGCACCAGTGCCGAGGCGGGCAAAAGACGGCGGGCTCTGCGCGCGTAGAATCCCGCCAGCGAAAGCCGGCCTGTCTGCTCAATCTCCCGCAACAAAAGTCCTGTGATCAGGTACCCTGAGATGACGAAGAACACGTCTACGCCAATAAAGCCGCCGTGAAACCGCCTCGGTGTTGCATGATAGGCGACTACCAGTGCTACCGCGAGGCCGCGAAGCCCTTCGATATCCGGCCGATAATTGGGTGTCTGGGTGACCAGTTTTTCCATCTTCAGGGGGCTCACATAGCCTTCAGATGAGTTTGTGCTCACTCAAAAGGGGAATCTGGGTTTAAGTCTCGCTGAGCCAAAACCGGGGCGCGCGCAAATTGCTCTCCCGCCGAACGAATGCGACATCTGTCTGGAAAAGTGCGAAATCGCTTTCCCTTCTCATCTGACCGCAGAAATCAAATACGACAAAGCCTTCCTTGTCCATAAAGGCAACAACGTCGGTGAATAACGGAGCGCCCTCATTATATGGTAGAAGAGACGCTTCCATGATCACGACCTCGGAAAGAGCGAACGTTTGCCTTTCCCCCTCAACACTTCCAATTGAAAGTCCTGCACGTCGAGTTTCAGAAGTGACGGAGGACGTAATAAAACTTCAATGGTGTGCCGTCGAGTATTCCTCATCCTGTTCTGATACGATTGACTGATTTGCGGTTGACAGAGCAGCAAGTTGAATCTACCCTTGAAAACACCTTTTGGCAATCACTTCGGAGCTTCCAGCGTCGTTTCAAGGAAATCGCGCGGCAAACCAATGAAATCTGAATCGTCCCTTGGCACATCAGCCCGCATCCAGGAACTGGACGGATGGCGCGCGGTCAGCGTGCTCCTCGTGATTCTTGGCCACATTATTACGCTCAGACAGGTGAACTTACATAGTGACATTCTGACGCGTGTGGTTTACTTGGCAGGTCATCTCGGGGTGAGCGTCTTCTTCGTCATCAGTGGCTTTGTAATCTGTCGGCTCTTCATATTGGAGGAAAAGAGGTTTGGGTCGGTATCGTTGAAGGGCTTCTATTTCCGGAGAATATTTCGTATTCTCCCCCCCCTCTTCACCTTCCTGGCAGTGGTCGCCCTCATGATGGCCGCCGGTCTGATCCGCGGCAGCTGGGCGGCGCTGCCTGCCGCAGCGGCCTTCTTATCGGATCTTGAGCACATTCCGAAGAACTGGTTTGTCGAGCATACTTGGTCTCTTGCTGTCGAAGAGCAGTTCTATATTGTCTTTCCGGCTATGTGGATCCTTACGCCGGCACGTTGGAAGGGCGGCGCGGTAGTGACAACGTTTCTGTTTTTCATCGCTTCGGGTTTGGCCATCGGCTTTCTGCCGGTCAGACCGGCGACTGTGCTCGCAGCCCTATGGGGCTTTGCAGCAATTTCGGTGGGTGTTTGGGCCGCGATCCATGAGGAATGGGTACGCGCGGCTGCGTCTCGCGTGCCCGCAATTTGCGTTGGTCTTGTGGCGCTGGTTCTTTTTCTCCGACCGGTGCATTTAGGAAACCAATTCGAATATACATTGTTCAGCGCGGCTCTTCTGCCTCCAGGAATCGGTTTAGTTCTCATGTACAGTCTCGAAAAAGGAAGATGGCTGAGAGCCGTTCTGTGCAGTCAACCCATGCAGGCAATCGGGATCACCTCCTACGGCATCTATTTGTGGCAGCAGATTTTCACCGGACCACTAAGGGACTTCACCCCCAAGGGCGTTGCGATTGGGTTCATGCTCCCGCTGATGTTGATCGTGATTCCACTGTCTTACTTCTTTCTTGAGAAGCCTGCTATGCGATATGGAAAGAAGCTCTCCCGGCAAATTCGAGAAGAAGCCACCTTGCGAACCGGGGCAGAAGCAGGCGCCGCCCAGAAGATCATCCAGCGGAGCGCCTCGAAGCAATAGACCGCGCCACAACAAGAGCAGCGCCGAACAGGCCAAACGGTTTAGATGGGCAGAGGCGTATGTGTTCGATGTTTCCCGGAGCACTGTCGACCAAAGCGGCCGGAGCGGATTCCAGAGTGGCCTTGAGCATGGTTCTGGCTGGTGTTATATAGTGCACGCCAATCAGCCGGCTATTGAGTCTGCTGTCTTGACTGGCGGTGCCGAGTTGCGCTGGATCGAACATCGAGCAGTGCGCACGCCACGCCTGGTCCGCCCACACGGTTTGCTCGAACCAGCCGTGGTACCTGCGAATCCGTTCCGGACCCCAGCGCTTGAACAGGTACTCCATTCGTTCATAGTCCAGGCAATCGCGTTGAATCCAGAAAAGCCCGGAGTTCAGTTGGCGCGGAAGCCGCAACGGGCCGAGCGGCCAAAAGTCCCCTGGATGCGCAGCAAAGCTATTGCTGCGATCCATCATGAAAGCTCCCGGGACAGATGGCTCCGAGGTGGGGAACAGCCCTCGAAAGCTCTTCTGGAACAGCACATCCGTATCGACGTAGCGGACAATGGGTTCGGAGTGAGTCATGGTCGTGTCCATCAGCTTGAGTACGTGCGGAAGATGGATGCGGGCCTGTGCGATGTGAGGAAACCGGTCCAGCGCTTCGGCCAACTCAGCGTCGGCTAAACTGCGCAGGACTAGAATCGCATCGGGAAATGCGCTGGTCAGCTCTTCGACGGAGGCAGGGGTCAGGGAGCCGTCGTCATGGATCACGGGCCGTATCGGGTCCTGGGAGCAAGCGATGAGTGAGCGCAGGCAGGGTTCCGCGAACCATAAATGCTGCTCGCAAAGGAGCGTGTGTACGAGCATTGGCATACTTTCTAACTCCGATGCGCGAGTGTCAGGCCTCAAGCATTGGGTGAGGTCATGCGTTCGCGGCGCGGTGAAAGGGGATATGTCTCCTGCAGCTGGAAACTGGTGCGAGCGATTGGGTCTTGGAATTGCAAAGGAAAGTGCTCATGCAAGTGTAACCATGATAGTCGAGCTGGATTGGGCCCGGGAATTTGCGACCAGTGTAACAGCACCGTTTAGCGCAACAATGCTGTCGAAACCCACAGGCGCTTCAATGCCGTGTTACGTAAACCCAGCCTTGGAGTACGCTCGCTCCAGCATACCCGTCCGCGTTACCTAACTTGCGCCGCAGTCTCATCGGAGAAAATCGGAAGGCAGTTTTATGGCGTAGATCCAATTCGTGTGCGGCGCAATCCACGTGTGATACGCGACGGGCGGGAACGCAGCCTGCCCACCGCACTGCCCGGGATCGAGCGAGACAAGATAGGCAGGTTTGATTTGAGGCGCCAGGTCAAAAAATGTTGCGTCAGCGATGCAATCGCGCGAATAAGCGGGCACAGGCTGCGGCACATAGGCGCCCCGGGGAACCTCAATCCTTG
>Ga0187880_1001146_pt1 | contig 21599 bp, 17 predicted proteins | sample June2016WEW_19_4_FD_132998 | JGI IMG/M metagenome (GOLD analysis project Ga0187880, IMG submission 132998) | Peatland microbial communities from SPRUCE experiment site at the Marcell Experimental Forest, Minnesota, USA - June2016WEW_19_40 | ecosystem: Environmental > Terrestrial > Soil >... | reverse complement strand
TCGGTGATCGATCTCGATACGCGGGCGGTGATCGCGACCATTCGAGTGGGCGGCGCGCCCGGTCTGGCCCGAGTTTCGCCCGATGGAAAGCTGGCTGTCGTCAGCAATCGCGCCGACAACACGGTTTCCATCATCGATACGCAGAAGCTGGCGGTGCGCAGCACGGCGCCGGTCTGCCAGCAACCGCAGGATCTGGTCATCTTGCCCGATTCCAGCAAGGCGTTCGTGGCCTGTCCGGGCTCGAACCAGCTCGCCTCCGTCGATCTGGTATCGGGCCGGATGCTGACCCTACTCGACGTGGGCAACATGCCGGTGCAGCTGGCGCTGAAACCCGATGGCGGTGAGCTGTTCGTGAGCAATTTCGGCGGCAACAACTTTTCCATCGTCGAGACTGCCAACAACGAGGTGGGCGGCAGCTACCTGATCGGCGACCAGCCCACTCGCGGAATCGTCACCTCCGATAACAGCCTGCTCTATGTCAGCAATTTCGGGTCGGACACCGTCAGTGTCTATGCCATCGACGAAGGCCGCGTAATTGGCACGGTGCAGGTGGGCAGCCATCCCGATGGGCTGGCGCTAAGCCCCGATGAAGCGCATTTGCTGGTGGTGAATTCGCGCTCCGGAGATGTCGCCGTGGTGCGCACGGTGAAGACGCGCGACAATTCCAAACTCAGCGCCGACCGCGCGCTGGTCACGCTGATTCCCGTTGGCAATCAGCCCAACGACATCGTTATCAAGGCCTTCCAGGTGGGAGAAGCGAAGAAGTGAAACGCGGGAATCACGGATTCGACGAGTAGAATGCGCCCTATGAGACTCGGTCTGTTCGCACTCCTGACCGTCTGTGGCTTCCTCATCTTCGCCCTCACCATGACATTTGTGCCCCTTCTGCCGATGTGGGCCAACTATGCCGCCAGAGCTGGATTCCTCGTCATCTTCGGCGCTCTGTGGTGGGTCGCACGCGACGAGGGACGGCTGGGCCGCTTTCGACCGGTTTTCTTTGCCTACTTCACGGCGGTCCTCGGACTTTCGTTGGGGTTCTTCTTCGCGGACAGGGCACTTAAGCTCTTTGGCCTGACGACGCAAACGCCAGTGGGAATCGCTATGGCGAAGTTTTTGCAAGTGTTGCTGATCGTGATCGGAATTCTCGCGGTGGCGAGGCTCTGCGGTGAAGATCTCGCGTCGCTCTACATCCGGAAAGGCCGTTTGCTGCTCAGCCTCAGCGTGGGCTTGCTCACCGCTGCCGCACTTTCGCTTCTGACCTTGCTGCAACCGGCGGTCAGGGCGCTCGGCACGGCCAAGCTCATGTCATTGGCCCCATGGATACTGCTCTTTGTGGTATCCAACGCCTTCATGGAGGAACTCCTTTTCCGCGGATTGTTTCTTGGACGATACGAGCCATTGATCGGGAAAATGGCTGGCCATTCTTTCCACAGGCCTGGCCTTCACCCTGGCACACATGCAGGTCACCTACGCGCCAAACTTATGGGCTTTTCTGCTCGTCACCTTCGGCTTCTCGATCGCTTGGGGATGGCTGATGCAGAAAACCGAGAGCTTGTGGGGATCGGTCTTGTTTCACGCCGGCTCAGATTTGTTGATTATCTTGCCCATCTTCACCAGTCTCGGCGCCGTGTGAGGCGGGGAACGCCGGGGTGCTGTCTCTAACGCCCGCGCAGCTTTCGCAGGCGGACCTCTGATCCCCCGTGCCCATAGCTGATGTCGTTCATCAGGCTGCGCATCAGGCAGATTCCTCTCCCATGCTCGGTGGTGTTGAGGCGGGGACCGGCGGTCTGCGTGGCGGCCAGGTCAAAACCTGGACCGGGGTCTCGAATGACGATCACGAAAGCCGATGGATCGATTTTGATGCAGCAGCGAACGGTCTTGGCGCCGTCATTTTGGCAGCCGTGGAGTACCGCGTTGGCCAGCGCTTCCTGGAGAGCGACGAAAATGTCGATCTCTTCGCCTTCGCTGGCGCCATTTTTCTTGATAAAGTCCATTATCGACTCGCGCGCATCCACCATGGATTCCGAGTTCCCCGGGAAGGTGAACTCCCTGGAGATGGTTTGCTGTTCCATGGATTGACAACCGTTCGGCAGGCAGCACCTCCCCAACTACGCGCTCATGGCCCGCTCCGCACCTGTCGCTAAAGCGGCGCGTTCCCACTCCTCAAAACTGCCAACTTTCTCGCAATCCCCAACCTGAAGGAGGGACTGCAAGTTGGTCAGATCGACCAGTCTCCGTACACATGCCGAGGGCTTCGCGATGCGCAACGCCTTCTTTTCCTGATCTGCCCAGCATTGCAACTCGACCAACAACCCGATTCCCGCGGCATCGAGTGCGCGGATACCACTTAGGTCTAAAGTGAGACAGTTCTCGGTGCGTGATGTCGCCATGCAGCGCAATGTTTCCGTTTCAAGCCCAAGCACAATTCTGCCCGAACAGTGCAGTGTCACGTTCGGATGCGCAACGTGGACGCTAATTCTCAACATGATTCCACCCCGACCAGCTAGTCGTTACGGCAAGAGCCTTTCAATGCTCCTTATCAGTAAGTGACGTGGAGCTTAGCTACAGTGTGCCTGAACTTGATTGCAACAAGATGAAAACCGGGACAAAAGGCCTTCGATTTGCAACAAAATTCGGTAATCGCCGGCCCGGACTCCTGTCCATGCGCGGGACCTGGCCACACTTGGCCGGTTCCCCGGCTCTCGGCGAAATGACCGCTGGTTCCGCATCCTTATTGATTGTCAGCTAACCCGGAGTCTGCGAAACTAGCCGGTTCTCTGGCGGATGCTCATGGTGGTGCGCGAATTCTCGGCGGGAGGTGTGGTGCTGCGGAAGATGCGCGGCCGCTGGTTTCTGGCGGTCATCGAACCGCACATGACCCGGCCCCAGAAATCGCCCAAGCGCTCGAACGGCCCGCGAAAAACGGAAGCCCTGGTGGCCCTGCCCAAGGGCGCCATCGACAAAGGCGAGAAGCCGGAGCAGACGGCGGTTCGCGAGGTCAGCGAAGAAACCGGAGTGCAAGCAAACCTGGTGACCAAGCTGGCCGACATCAAGTACTACTACGTACGCAACTGGGGCGATGGCGCGCGGGTCTTCAAGATTGTCAGCTTCTATCTTTTAATCTATCGCTCGGGCCGCCTGGGAAACATCTCGCCCGACATGCGGATCGAAGTGCAGAACGCCTATTGGCTTCCCCTGGAGGATGCCCCCAAAACCTTAAGCTATGGCGGCGAGCGCGAAGTCGCCAAGAGCGCGCTGCAATATCTGAAAGCTCATCCGGAGCTAGGAGATCATGCCACAGACACCACACATTGAGCGCCACTTCACGGCGGGCGCAGTTGTCCGCGACGTTGTCATCGGCATGTCCGACGGGCTGACGGTGCCCTTCGCGCTGGCTGCGGGTCTCTCCGGCGCGGTCGATAACAGCCACATTGTGGTGGTCGCCGGACTGGCCGAGATCGCCGCCGGCTCCATCGCCATGGGGCTGGGCGGCTACCTGGCCGCCAGGAGCGATGCCGAACACTACGAAAGCGAACGGCTGCGCGAAGAGCGCGAGGTGCGCGAGATCCCCGACGAGGAAGCGCTCGAAGTGCAGAAGGTCTTCGCCGATTACGGTCTGGCGCACGACGAGAGCGTTCCCGTGGTGCAGGCATTGACGCGAAAGCCGAAGCAGTGGGTGGACTTCATGATGCGCTTTGAATTGGGCCTGGAAGAGCCCGATCCCAAGCGGGCCATGCAGAGCGCGTTCACCATCGCTGCCTCGTACATTTGCGGAGGCATCATCCCGCTGGCGCCCTACATGACGTTGCACAGTGCGCGCATGGCGCTCGTCTGGTCCGTAATGGTCACCCTAGTCGCGCTGGGAGTTTTCGGCTATATCAAGGGGCGCTTCACCGGCTCGCGGCCGGGCCGTTCTGCCACCCAAACTGTTGTGATTGGGGGACTTGCTGCCGGGGCAGCCTTCTTGTTGGCCAAGCTGATTTCCTAACCCAATATGGGAAAAGAATTTAGGTAAATTTCCCTTGACTGAATGAGGATTCATTCAGTACGATCAATCCAACTTAATAGGCGCGCGCCGTTGCCATCCTCACCCCACATCTTACGGCGCGCGCTGCTTGTATTTTGGGCCGTCATATGTGCGTTGCCGTTTCACCTTTGAGGAGAGTTGTCCGGACAATGCTGTCCATTCTTACGTCTCGTTTGAACCATCTCACTCAGCAGCCATTCTCCATTAACCACAATCGAAGTTCGTAGTCCCGGATCGCGTCGGCGTTAGACGCGCCTTTGCGCGCAAGCTCTCAACCAATAATAGTTTTAGCGCTGGAGTCATCATCATCCCATGACGAAACGGATTGAGAAGGTCGCTGTTCTAGGCGCCGGCACCATGGGCGCTCGCATCTCCGCGCACCTGGCCAACGCCGGTGTGCCTTCATATCTGCTGGACATCGTTCCGCCCGATGCCGACGGTCCCGCGCGCAACCGCTTCGCTGCCGCCGGACTGGAAGCTGCGGTGAAATCCAAGCCCGCCGCCTTCTTCGAGCCTTCGCTGGCCAAACTGGTCACCATCGGCAATTTCGATGACGATCTGAAGAAGCTGGCCGAGGTGGACTGGATCATCGAGGCGGTGGTTGAAGATCTCGAGATCAAGCGCACCTTGCTGCGCAAGGTGGACGCAGTCCGCAAGCCCGGAACGATTGTCACCACCAATACCAGCGGATTGCCGGTGGCCAAGATCGTCGAAGGCTTCCCTGACGAGTTCCGCCGCCACTGGTTTGGCACGCACTTCTTCAATCCGCCGCGTTACATGCGGCTGCTGGAACTGATTCCCACGCCCGACGCCGATCCCGCCGCGATGGACGTCATCGCGCACTTCTGCGATCTGCATCTTGGCAAGGGCGTGGTGCACGCCAAGGACACGCCGAACTTCATCGCCAACCGTATCGGGACGTTTTCCGCGCTGAATGTCATGCGCCTGATGCAGGAGATGGACCTCAGCATCGAGGAAGTGGATGCCCTCACCGGACAGGCCGTCGGCTGGCCCAAGATGGCGACCTTCCGCCTGACGGACATGGTTGGGCTGGACGTGCTCGGCCACGTCGTACGCAACGCGAGTGCCAATATCCACGACGAGCGCAGCGATTTGAAGCTGCCCGATTTCTTCCTGGCCATGCTGGAGCGCAAGTGGCTGGGCGACAAGACCAGAGGCGGCTTCTACAAGAAGCAGAAGAGCGCCGAGGGCGACCAGCGTTTCGCGCTCGACTGGAAGACGCTGGAGTATCGTCCGCAGCAGCGGCCCAAGTTTGCCTCGCTCGAAATGGCAAAAACCGTGGAGAACCTGCCTGAGCGGCTCCATATGCTGCTTACGCCGTCGAAGGACAAGGCTGGCGCCTTTCTCTGGTCGGCATTGGCGGACCTTTGGACGTATGCCGCCAATCGCATTGGTGAGATCGCCGACTCGGTGGTTGAGATCGATCGTGCCATGAAGATGGGCTTCAACTGGGAGATGGGGCCGTTCGAACTGTGGGATGCCGCCGGCGTTGCCAAGACCGTAAAGCGGATGAAAGTGGACGGTAGGCCGGTTTCGCCCAACGTCGAGAAGTTGCTCGCCTCGGGCGAGGAGAGTTGGTACGCCGATGATCCTAAGGCCGCCAGTGGACGGGTTTACTTTGACCTGCGCAGCGACAACTATCGCCCGGAAGTAGTGCCGCCGGGAGTGTGGTCGGTCACGGTTGCCAGGAAGTCGAACTTCGTCGTGAAGAAGAACGCGGGCGCGTCGCTGGTCGATCTCGGCGATGGCGTCGCCTGCATCGAGTTCCACTCCAAGATGAACGCGCTGGGCGGCGACATCGTGCAGATGATCACCCAGACGCTGAAGCCGGGCGGCGCGGGCGAAAATTTCGACGCCTTCGTCATCACCAACGACGCCGCCAACTTCTCCGTCGGCGCCAACATCATGATGCTGCTCATGGCGGTGCAGGAAGAAGAGTGGGACGAAGTTGATCTCGCCGTCCGCCAGTTCCAGAACATGACCCAGGCCATCAAATTTTCGTCCAAGCCGGTGGTAGTCGCACCGTTTGGCATGACGCTCGGCGGAGGCGCCGAGGTTACGCTGCATGCTGCGGCCCGCCAGCCGCATGCGGAGCTCTATGCCGGACTGGTCGAGGTCGGCGTAGGTCTGCTGCCGGGCGGTGGAGGCTGCAAGGAGATGACGTTGCGCGCTCTCGATAAGGCTTATCACGTTCGTCCTCACGGACGCGGCGAGAGCGTCGAGTTGATGGAGGCGATGAAGCAGGCATTCGAGACCGTCGCCATGGCGAAAGTGTCCATGTCGGCCTTCGAGGCGCGGAATCTTGGGTTCCTCTCCAGCGGCGACGACATCACTATGAATCGGGAGCGGGTGCTCACCGACGCCAAGGAGCGGGCGCTGGAGTTGGCGAGTGAAGGCTATCGTGCCCCCACGCCGCGGACGGATATCCCCGCGCCCGGCGAGAGCATTCTGGCGACGCTGAAACTGGGCGTGCACATCATGCACGAAGGCCAATTCATTACCGATCACGAGGTCAAAATCGCCAACAAGGTGGCGGAGGTGCTCTGCGGCGGTGCGCTGAATCCGGGTACGTTGGTCAGCGAGCAGTACCTGCTCGACCTGGAGCGCGAGGCGTTCAAGTCGCTCTGCGGCGAGAAGAAGACGCAAGAGCGTATCCAATACACACTGAAGACGGGCAAGACGCTAAGAAACTGAGATGAGGCGACTGACTCTATTGTTTATTGTGGCGTTTGCTGTGGTCGGTGCGCTTGCGGGGCAAAACCCACCCTCGGTCGTAATCCGTGGGAGTTGTCCGACGGACTTGCCTGGATACAAGCAATGGTTTCAGCAAACGAGATTGCCGTATGGCGAGCCGTACGTCGCTGGAGAACGGCGGAAGCAGCAGATCATGGGGAATTACTCAAACCTGAGACTAGGAATGTCGGTCGCTGAGGTAGAAAAAGTCATAGGGAAACCCGATTTTGCATCTCCGCGTCCAGCAGCACGTCTCTCATCTTCGCCGCCACCGGCTGTGGCGACCTGTAGCAATCAGATCGGATATATCTTAAAAAAGAACAGCGAAAACATGGCGGATGTGGAAGACGTTGCTATCTACTTGTTCTTCTCGGCAGATGACAAGCTGTATTGGGCGGCCCCGCAGAATTTGTCGGAGCTGAAACCTCTCGGGTCGGCTGCGCAGTAGATCTAGCGGAAACCAAGCCGCGGAGCGGCGGCACCGAGTCGAAATGGATTCAACTGAGTTACAGGCCGGCTACGAAGAGATGTCTCGCGACGCTGAACATGAGGCAGAGGCACTCGAATGGTGCGAAGGGCTGGTCGGAGATGCGTTCTCCGATCCCGATGGCTAAACCGCAGGTCCCTCCGCTCGCCCGCCGCGGCGGGCTCGGTCGGGATGACAATCGCGAAGTTGATTTTGCTAATTGCTAGTTGCTGATTGCTAGTTGCTAATTGCTAGGAGCTTTTCATGCGTGAAGTTGTAATCGTTAGTGCCGTGCGTACGCCGGTAGGCAAGGCTTACAAAGGAACGCTGCGGGCGACGCGTCCCGACGATCTGGCCGCGGTGGCCATCAAGGGCGCGCTCGAGCGCGTGCCGCAGGTCGATCCCAAAGAGATCGAGGACGTCATTTTCGGCTGCGCCATGCCCGAGGCCGAGCAAGGCATGAACGTCGCGCGCATCGCGTCGCTGCGTGCCGGATTGCCAGTTGAGGTTTCGGCCATGACCATCAACCGCTTCTGCTCGTCGGGCCTACAGGCCATTGCCATGGCCGCCGAGCGCATCATGGCCGGAGGAGCGGAGATTGTGGTCGCCGGGGGCGTTGAGTCCATGACCATGATCCCCATGGGCGGTCACAAAGTTTCGGCCAACCCGTGGCTGGTGTCGAATTATCCCGACGCTTATCTCTCGATGGGCCTCACCGCTGAACGGATGGCCCAGCGCTACCACATCACGCGCGAGCAGTCGGACCAGTTCTCGGTCGATAGCCACCAGAAGGCCATCGCAGCGATCCAGGCGGGAAAGTTCGACGAAGAGATCGTTCCCGTGCCGGTCAGTCTCACCACCCCGAACGGCAATAAGCCAAAGCGCACCGACATCGTGTTCAAGATGGATGAAGGCCCGCGTGCCGACACCTCGCTGGAAGCGCTGCTTGCTCTCAAGCCGGCGTTCCACCTGAAGGGCACGGTCACGGCCGGCAACTCGTCACAGATGTCCGACGGCGCAGCAGTCGCGGTGGTCATGTCCGCCGAGCGCGCCAAGGCGCTGGGATTGAAGCCGCTGGCGCGCTACGTGGCGTTCGCAACGGCGGGCTACAAGCCGGAGGAGATGGGTGTCGGCCCGGTGTTCGCCATCCCGAAAGCGCTGAAGTTGGCTGGCCTGAAGCTGAGCGACATTGACGTGATCGAGTTGAACGAAGCGTTTGCAGTGCAGTCGCTGGCCGTCATTCAGGAAGGAAAGCTGGACCCGGAGCGTATCAACGTCAACGGCGGAGCCATCGCGCTGGGACATCCGTTGGGATGCACCGGCGCCAAACTGACCGCCAGCATCATCCGCGAACTTAAGCGCCGCAACGGACGCTATGGCATGGTGACGATGTGCGTCGGCGGCGGCATGGGCGCGGCGGGCATCTTTGAGAATTTACAGTAGAGCCGCTATTCGCCGTTCGCTTTTCGCTATTCGCCAAAAGCAAACGGTGGGCAGATTTTGAAGAATGCCTTTAGCGAAGAGCGAAAGGCGAAGAGCGAAAAGCGACAACGGAATCGAGGAACGTATGGCAACTACAACGACGGCAGTTCCCAAGACCAAAACCACGGGCGGAAGTTTTCTGCTCGAAGATCACAACCTGGAAAACGTCTTCACTCCGGAAGACTTTAACGAAGATCAGCAGATGGTCGCCAAGCTGGCGGAGGAGTTTGCCACCAACGAGATCCTGCCCAATGCCGAGAAGATGGAGCACAAGGACTGGGCGGTGTCGCGCCAACTGCTGCAGAAGGCCGCTGAAATGGGCCTGACCAACGCCGACGTCCCGGCCGAATATGGCGGATCGGAGATGGACAAGACCTCGTCGGCGATCATCGCCGACTTCATGGCCAAGTACGGCAGCTTCATGGTGAGCATGGGCGCGCATAGCGGCATCGGCACCCTGCCCATCGTGTTCTTCGGCACGGAAGCGCAGAAGAAGAAATATCTGCCGCGCCTGGCCACCGGCGAAATCATTGGCGCGTATGCGCTATCGGAAAGCACCAGCGGCTCGGACGCGATGAACAGCCGCACCCGCGCTGTGCTGTCGGCCGACGGCAAGCACTACCTTCTGACCGGCGAGAAGATGTGGATCACCAACGCCCACTTCGCTGACCTGTTCACCATCTTTGCCAAAATCGACGGCGAAAAGTTCACGGCCTTCCTGGTTGAGAAGGATTTCCCCGGCTTCTCCGTCGGCAACGAGGAAAAGAAGATGGGCATCCGCGGCTCGTCCACCGCGCCGCTCATCCTGAACGAGTGCAAAGTGCCGGTGGAGAACGTGCTCGGCGACATCGGCAAAGGGCACATCATCGCCTTCAACATTCTGAATGTTGGCCGCTTCAAGCTGGGCGCAAGCTGCGTTGGCGGCGCGCGCACTTCATTGCAACATGCCATCGCCTATGCCAAGGAGCGCAAGGCCTTCGGCAAGAGCATCGCGGAGTTCGGCCTGATTCGCGAGAAGCTGGCGCAGATGGCGGCCTGGCTGTACGCGTGTGAGTCGATGGTGTACCGCACCGTCGGCATGATGGACACGGCACTTTCCGCGATCGAGCACAGCCCCGAGACCGTGCGCAAGGCGATTGAGGAGTATGCGGTCGAATGTTCCATCATCAAGGTCTCGGCATCGGAGATGCTCGACTTCGCGGTGGACGAGACCGTGCAGGTTTTCGGCGGCTACGGCTTTGTCGAGGAATATCCGGCCGAGCAGGCGTATCGCGACTCGCGCGTGAACCGCATCTTCGAGGGCACCAACGAAATCAACCGGCTCATCATTACCGGATGGTTGCTGAAGCGGGCCATGAGCGGACAACTCGCGCTGCTGCCGGCCATCAAGAAGACCATGGACGAAGTGATGGCGGGTCCGTCTCTGGACGAACTCGAAGGCGTGCTGGCCGCCGAGCGCAAGCTGGTGGAGAACGGCAAGAAGCTGGCCATGTTGGTGGCGGGCGCGGCTTCGCAGAAGTACATGCAGAAGCTGGTCGATCATCAGGAAGTCATGAGCGCCATCGCCGACATGGTGATCGAGACTTTCGCCATGGATTCCAGCCTGCTGCGCGCGCGCAAGTACGTCGAGGCCAACGGCGAAGCCAAAGGCGCGCTGGTTATCGCCATGACCCAGGTCTATCTGGAAGGCGCATTTGCGAAGCTGGAAGCCGCGGCCAAGAAAGTGATCGCCGATGTGGCGGAAGGCGACATGCTGCGCACCCAGATGGCAATTGTGCGCCGTCTGGCGAAGCACGACCCGGTCAACGTGATCGGATTGCAGGAGTCCATCGCCAACCGCGTGCTGGAGACCGGGAAGTACGTGACGGCGTAACGTTTTGTTTTCACCACGGAGGCACGGAGACACGGAGACACGGAGAATGCAAAATGACTTCTCTGTGGCTTCGTGCCCGGCGCGTTAGAGCGAGCAACTGTGGCGGGGTTGTTGGTGTAATCGCCTGTTAACAAACAGCTGAGCATGATAGGCTTGCTGCCTGATATGCCTGCCGATGAAACAAAATTCCACACCGCACGAACTCGGAAGCTCAGGGCAACTGTCTTGTCCAAAGAGGACGAGCGCACGATCAGTCACATCGAGGAATTTGGCTGTTCTGTCGTCAACGTTACTCGGACGAAGTATGGCCTCGGCTGGTCGTATACCGTTGGAGTTTTCGATACCAGCGCCAAGCCCGAAATTATCACTGTCGGACTGTTACCAGAAACCGCACACTTCGCGTTGAACGAAGCCGCGAAGCTGCTAAGAGCCGGGGTCGATCTAACTAGCGGTCGACGCCGTGATCTGATCGGGCAGGTGGATTGTGAGTTCCGCCTGGTTGACCCAAAGTGGGTCGAGCACCTTATGGGTTGGGCGCTCTGGTACTACGATGGCGATGACTTTCCTGTTATTCAGGCTGTTTATCCTGATCTGCAGAATCGGTTCCCAGAGGATGAAGGCTTTGACAAGTCGTTTGAGCAGCCTCTGATGCAGCCTGATGCTCCCATGGCCAGCGCGGAGAACGATTTTTGGGCCTCAGCTGATCCGAAAAGCAGCCTGTTCAGCTGGAAGTTCCCAGAGGATCCGCACGCGAGGGTTTTCCTTTCCGAGACGGTCCACAGCGGGGCTGAGCCTGTCACATACGTCTCACACGACGCTGAAGACGGTGCGTGGCAGTTTTTGAGTGACAGTATGTCCGATGGGGGCGGTCCCGTAATCTCCTGCTTTCACCACCCGATCGACCGCGATCCAAGTCTCGCTGAATTGGCTGATCTGCCGTTGGGCTGGTATGCCGAGCGGGGTAGAGTCGGAAAACCGTGGACTCGAAAGAAGCACTCAAGAGACGACGGGTCAGAGTAACTATCCTCTTAACTGTTGAAATATCGTGTGGCTGTTGAAAAACTCTTTCGGTGCCGTTGCCCTGAAAACTCGACGCGCTAAGATGCCCTATAAACGATTTTCTCGACCTCGGGATACATTTCTGGTCACCCAATTTCGGCGGTTCTGCACTTGAAGGGACTTTTTCAACAGCCACTCGTCATATCACAAGCAATCGGGATCTTGGTTTAGTCGCGTTTCGAGGGCTCATTGCGCCTCTTTCGCCTTTCTGATCTCTTCCATCACCGACGAGATTAACTCTTTCGCGTCGGTAATGCCTTTCATCACGATCTGGATGTCCATGGCCGGCATGCCCGCCTGGCGGGCGCTCTGGCAATAGACGCCATGCTGGCCCACCATGGTCAGCGCGTCCGTCAAGACATCGAGCGCCACCGCCAGCCGTCCCCGCGGCACACCCATCATGAACTCGTATTGCTCCAACTCTTCACGCTTTTCGTCCAGAATGCCCATGGGTTGAATTGTATCGTTCCGCCCCGTTGTGAATAATAGAGCGGCAACAGGAAGTGACAATTTGCAATCAACAGGAGAATGCAATGCGTAAGAGCCGTCTAGGAATGTTCGTCATGCTTGCCATCGTCGTATGCACCGCAGTCTGCGTGGCGCAAGAGCAAGAGAAAGATAAGAAGCCGCTGAGCCCTCCGGGCGAAGCCTCGGTCAAGTTCGGCGACGGGAAAACCGTCACCATTCAATACAGCCGTCCTTCCATGCGCAGCCGGAAGATTTTTGGCGGACTGGTTCCGTACGACCAGGTCTGGCGCACCGGCGCGAACTCCGCAACCAGCCTCAAGACCGACGCTGACCTGACCATCGGCGGCGCGAATGTCCCGGCGGGCAGCTACACGCTTTATACCTTGCCCGGGCCGAATAGCTGGAAGCTGATCATCAACAAGCAGACCGGCCAATGGGGCACGGAATACAGCGAAGGACAGGACTTGGCGCGGGTGGACATGAAGGTGAGCCAGAAGAACGCGAAGATGGAGACATTCACCATCTCGCTCGACAAGACCAGCGCCAACTCGGCGGTGTTGAAGCTGAATTGGGAAAACACCATCGCCAGCGTAGAGGTACAGGAGAAGAAGTAGCAAAGAAACTGCCGATCCCTCGCCGAGCTGACAAGTGAAAAACTTCGACCGGGGTCCTGTGTAAGGATCTCCGGTCGAGTCGTCCCATACGTTAACCGGAGTTTAACTCCCTCGCAATTTCTCTTTTATCGAAATTTAACGGCGTGTTCACCACCGCAGCTTCGTGCGCAGCTACAGTTCTCTCTCGTTTCTAGTCTAACGAGGAGGAATGCGCATGAAATCTCTGCTCACATCCTTGCTGGCAGTCGCCGTAAGCGTGGCTCCCCTGCAAGTCTCCGCCCAGAACCCAGGCTCCGCGACAAGAGGACGCCACAACAGCCAAACTTTTCAACATGTGCTGCTGATCAGCGTCGACGGCATGCACTCGCTGGACTACCTCAACTGCGCGAACGGCGTCCGTGGCGTAAACGGCGGCGCGCCTTACTGTCCGAACCTTGCGGCACTGGGCACGACCGGCAGCACCTACCTGAACGCTACTACTTCGAAACCTTCCGACTCGTTTCCCGGGCTGATGGCCATCGTGAGCGGCGGCTCTCCCCGCTCGGTGGGAGCTTTCTACGATGTGGCTTACGATCGCTCGTTGGCTCCGCCGAGAGTTACCACCGGCAATGGAGTGGCTGGCGGTCCTTGCGGCGCGACTCCCCCCGGCACGACCACCGAATATGAAGAAGGCATCGACATCGATCAGACCCAGCTTAACGGTGGCGCTCCCTCGGGCGATGGCGGAATCAACTCCATCAACCCGGACCGCCTGGAACGTGATCCCAGGAAAGGCTGCGCGCCCGTATGGCCGTGGAACTTTGTCAGGACGAACACCATCTTCGGGGTGGTTCATGCGGCTGGCGGCTACACCGCCTGGAGTGACAAACACCCGTCCTATTCCTCCGTGTCCGGACCCGGCGACGGAACCAATGTCGACGACTATTACTCGCCCGAGATCAATTCGACGGTGATAGCGTTGCCCGTCACGACTCCGCTGGGGATGCCTTGCAACCCCATTCCCGATCCCACTCAACTGGGCGCTTACACCGACAGTTTCCAGAACGTTCAGTGCTATGACACGCTCAAAGTCAACGCCATCCTCAACGAAATCGATGGCAGAACACACAATGGCCACTCGAGCGCACCCGTGCCTGTAGTCTTCGGCATGAACTTCCAGTCGGTAAGCGTAGGGCAGAAGTTGATTGAGCACGGCTTTGGCTCAGGCGGCTACCTCGATGCAGCCGGGACCCCCAGCAACTTGCTGGTGGGCGAGATCCGGCTCGTCGATGCCGCCATTGGAGAGTTCGTGAGCGAACTGCAGAGGCAAGGGCTCCTGGATTCGACCCTCATCGTAATTACCGCAAAACACGGTCAGTCGCCGATCGACCCGAACCGTTTCTTCCCAATTCCGGGACACAGCGGACACAACGGCATGTCCCCGGCAAACCTGATTGCTTCGCTGCTGCCGTGGTCCGAATCGCCGTTGAACCCCAACGGTATCGGACCCACCGAGGATGATGTCTCCCTGCTCTGGCTCACGTCGCCAACCCAAACGTTGAATGCGGTGTCGACCTTGGAAGCCAATGCCGCCATGGCTGGCATCGGTCAAATCTCCTATGGGCCGTCGATTACGACCATGTTTACCACCCCCGGAATCAGTCCCGGCCAGGACCCGCGCACGCCGGACATCATTGTCACCCCTAACTACGGCGTGGTTTACACCGGCAGCAGCAAGAAGCAGGAAGAGCATGGCGGTTTCTCGCATGACGATACCAACGTGATTATGCTGCTTTCCAATCCCACCTTCCAGCCGAGCACGATCAACGCGCCAGTGGAGACCATGCAGGTTGCGCCTACTATTCTCAAGGCGCTCGGACTAGATCCCAATCAACTTCAGTCTGTCCAGTTGGAGGGCACTGCAGTTCTGCCAGCGACCCAGTTCTAGCCGCAAAGGCCAAGCCTGCTCGCGGAAGAGTTTACGAACTGTTAACCAAGCGGCTGCCAAAACCAGGTTGAAAGAAGAAACGGCGTTCCAGAGTATCGGGGCGCCGTCTTTGTATTCGGTGGTGATTTCCACGCTCGATTGTCGCAATTGGAGTTGTTAGGGTACATTCTTTCCAACTGACCTGAGTGGTTAGGAAGACCCCATGTCAACTTCACCCGGCAATGATCCAGCGAAACCGCGGCTGACCATCCTCTGCCTCGCCAGCTACTTTAAGGGACTCGATTTCATTGGTGAGTGCCGGCGGCAAGGCTGTCGCGTGCTATTGCTTACCTCGCACAGCCTGCGCGACGAAGAATGGCCGCGGCAGAGCATCGACCAGGTCTTCTACATGCCGGATGTGGAGAAGAAGTGGAAGATCGAAGATGTAATGCTGGGCGTCAGCTACATGGCGCGGTCGGAAAACATCGATCGCATCGTTCCTCTGGATGACTTCGACGTGGAAACCGCCGCCATGCTGCGCGAGCATCTGCGCGTCCCCGGCATGGGCGACAGCACGGCACGATACTTTCGCGACAAACTCGCCATGCGCATCAAGGCGCGTGACGAAGGCCTGGCAGTGCCGGAATTCATTCACGTCCTGAACTACGGCAGGCTGCGCGATTTCATGAATCGCGTGCCGCCGCCCTGGGTGCTGAAGCCGAGATCGCTGGCTGGATCCATAGGCATCAAGAAAATCGCCAGCGCCGAGGAACTGTGGGCGGCATTGGATCTCTTGGGCGATCAGCAGTCCTATTACCTGCTCGAACAGTATGTGCCCGGCGATATCTACCATGTGGACACCATTGTCTATGAGCGCGAACTGCTGTTTGCCATCGCCAGCCGCTATGGCCGTCCTCCTATGGAGGTTTCGCAGGAGGGCGACATTTTCACCACGCGTACTTTGCCCCAAGGCTCGGCGGAGGAACGGCCTCTGCTGGCGCTCAACGAAAAAGTCTTGCAGGCCTTTGGTTTGGTTCGGGGCGTTTCTCACAGCGAATTCATCGCGGGGCGCGATGGCAGATTGTATTTCCTGGAGACCTCCGCCCGTGTCGGAGGCGCGCACATCGCTGACCTGGTGGAAGCGGCCACAGGAATCAATCTCTGGGCGGAATGGGCCAAGATCGAAATCGCCGGCGGAAAGGCTCCTTACCAGCCACCGGTTGCGAGAAACGACAGTGCCGGCCTGCTTATTTCGCTGGCGCGGCAGGAGCAGCCCGACACCTCGGGGTACAACGATCCGGAAATTGTCTGGCGCCTGAATGACAAGAAACACCATGCCGGCCTGATCGTGAAATCGCCCGATCCCGGCCGGGTGCAAGAGCTGATTAACAACTACGCGCAACGCTTCCGGCAAGACTTCTTCGCGTCGGAACCACCGCGGGACAAACCGAACTACTGAGGCATCTCTTCGTCAGAGTTTTCCGGCTTCTTCCTGAATGCGTCTCCAGGCATTCTGCACGTGACGCAAGCCGGTGTGTGTCTGGCCGACGCAGAAGCGCAAAGTGAAGCGATCGTTGAGTCGGGTATGGGTGAGGTATAAATCGCCACTGTGGTTCAGGCGGTCCATCAGGAGCTGATTGCTCTCATCGCCGCCGCGATGCCGGAAGCACACCAGGTTCAGCGGCGCTGGCGCCACGATCTCGAAGCGCTCGTCCTGCTTGACCCACTGGGCAAATTGCTGCGCTATTTCTATGTGCCGGCGCACGTGATATTGCAGCCCCTCCACTCCGTAGTGCCGGATCACGAACCATAGCTTGAGCGAACGAAAGCGGCGGCCAAGAGGAATGTGCCAGTCGCGATAGTCGAAGACTGCGCCCGATTCGGTGGCCTGGTTGCGAAGGTATTCGGGCAGGATGCTCAGGGTATCGATGAGGGCCTTGCGGTCGGCCACATAGAAACAGTTGCAATCGAAGTTGGTGAACATCCACTTGTGGGGATTAAAGGTGTAGCTGTCGGCAAGTTCGAGCCCATCCTGGATGTAGCGGAACTCCGGACACAGCGCGGCCGTGCCCGACATAGCGGCGTCCACGTGAAACCAGAGGCCGTTCTCGCGGCAGATTGTGCCGATGGCCGGCAAGGGATCAAGTGCGTTAGAAGACGTAGTCCCCACCGTGGCTGAAACGAAGAAAGGTACCAGACCCGATTGCCGGTCCTGCTGAATCTGGCGGGCCAGGGCTTCGGGCCGCATGGCAAAGCGCTCATCAACCTCAAGCAAGCGCAGGTTGTCTGTGCCAATCCCGGCGACCATGGCAGCCTTCTCGATGGATGAGTGGGCCTGGTTGGAAGTATAGGCCACCAGTTTGCCGTCGCCGCCGCGGCGATTGCTGCGATTATTCGTAGCACGTTCGCGAGCGGCCAGCATCGCGCACAAGGACGCGCTTGAAGCGGTATCCTGGATCACCCCGCCGCCGCTGCCGGTGGATAGGAACTTTCGCGGTAGTCCCAGCATGGCTACCAGCCAATCGAGCACGTGCGATTCCAATTCCGTGCATGCCGGACTGGTGGCCCATAACATTCCCTGCACTCCCAAAGCGGAAGAGAGCAGGTCGCCCAAAATCGACGGTGCGGAAGCATTAGCGGGAAAATAGGCAAAGAAATTCGGCGACTGCCAGTGCGTAACTCCGGGCAGAATTACCTGGTTAATATCTTGCAGAATCGCGTCGAAGCTTTCGCCTTCGGGTGGAGCTTCAGCGGGAAGGGCTTGCCGGACTTGGCCCGGCTCTACCTGGGAAAGCACGGGCAGGGTCTCAATGCGCTCATAATAGTCGGCAATCCAATCCACCACGGCCCGTCCATGCTGGCGAAACTGCTGCGGCGTCATGTGGTAGCTCTTTTCTGACGGCATAAGGACCTTGGTGGACTGTCCCGATTTGGTCCGCGGCATAAAAGAAGGCACGAATAGCTAAGTGTACGGCGGCCTGGTTGTGCTATTCGGGTCGATCTTCTGCTCGCCGGAGGGCCGCTCTATCCAAGCTACAACCACTCTGTAACTGCTCCGACCATCGCGCCCTTCCGGCCGCCTGGCGCCGCAGACTACCACTCTTGCCATTTATGGTTGCTAATCTGTAGTGTAAACCACCAGTATCGCTGCTACACTATCTCGGGGTTGTAATAGTTCGAAAGGAGAAGTATGGATATTCAGAACATATTGGCAGACCTAAAAAGAGAACGTGAAAATCTCGACCGGGCTATTGCTGCATTGGAAGGGCTGGGTACTCAGACTCGCCGTCGGGGAAGACCGGCAGGCAGCCATCAGGCCGCAGCCACTCCCAAACGCAAACGTCGCCACATGAGCGCCGCCTCTCGCAAACGCATTTCTGAGATGATGAAGCAACGTTGGGCGGAGCGGAAGAGGAAGGCGCGGTAGGAGAAGGGCGGATGCCGCCCGAACCGCGCATTTCGTCTTGCTATTAGATATGCCACTCGTTGCTGAGTGGCATATTCATGCTTGCGGGATTATTGATTAATCTATGGTCGGTGCGGGCAGACCATGGCCTCCTCGCACAAAGGCGCTCCCGGCGGAGCGCCTTTGTAATGTGCGGAGAGGGTGGAATTACCAGGCCGTGACTTTCATCTTGTCGACCCAGACGGAGTAGTCTTGCTGGTTATAATCTCCGTCAAGCTGGACAGAGGTATTCAACTCAGATGCGCTTATGTAGTAGGTATTGAAGGTACGATTGATCTATTTTACCTGTTCCAGACTACCCTGCGCTCTGATCGGAGGGAAGGGGTGATTGGCCTAAAATAGCGCAGGTTTCGGCCTTAGTGAGAACTACGGGCGATGGCTTAGTCCGCTGCCATGGGGGCGCCAAGAACGGCTCACTGCACATCCTTGCAAGTGCATGGCCGGACCGTTTTAGCCCGCATTGCGCCGGGCAACTAATCCTGCGCGCAGGTTGCCAGGGCTGCGGAGCAGGACGCCACTTGGTGGACAGTGGCGTACCGCTTGGGACCGCGCTTGCGCACTAGCAGCACGCGTATGCGCTCCAGCAGTTCCATGGGAGCGAACTCGCCCTTCGGCAGCCAGCCGTCGGCCAGGCTGTCTTCCGCGCAACAATTGACCGAGCCCGAAAACAGCAGGGCCGGGGTATGCGGCGAAATCGCCTTGATCTGGTCAATCAGTTTTGCGCCGCTGAGTTTGGGCATCATGAGGTCGGCCAGCACCAGATCGATTCCGCCAGCCCGCATCATTTCCAGGGCCTGTTGAGGGTCGGTACAAGTGAAGACATGATACCCGCGGGTTTCGAGCAAAACTTTTCGAATGGAGAGAGCCCGTTCGTCGTCGTCCACGCAAAGAATGGTGCGCTTGGGTTTCATAAACCTCGTTGGGCCTTTTCGGGAGTGCCACGCGTGCCGGGCAAACCTGTGAGCCGCCGCGGGGCAATCATGAAGTGGCTTCTTATAATTTTTTCGCCAGAGCAGTTAGCGTGTCCGGATGGTACGACCGTTGACCGTGCTGCACAAGTATTGCGAAGGTCAATTGTGCAGGAAATTTTCGGCCCGCAGGAAAAAACCAAACCGCACCACGCAAGGTGAATTGCATTTCGCTGGTCGGTTGAAAACCCTTGGCTGGAGCGGCCCTTCAGCCTGCACAGGATATCCGCAGAAAATTCACATCGTTACTTCGCCGTCAACTATCTGCACTACGTGACCTCCAACACGCACATTGGTGACAGCGTCGCCCGACTTTCCGGCGCGGATGTAAATGAAACTGGGACGCCGCGTTTCCATTCCCTGCTCGATCACCCCTTGCGCCTCCGGCGCCAGTACACCGTGCCGCACCGCCCAGGCAGCGCAACATCCCGCGGCCGATCCGGTGGCCGGGTCCTCGCCGTTGTAGAAGATCATGCGCGCGTGCAGCGCGGCATGCGGGTCCTCGGTTTCGCGGCACACGAAATAAAAAAAGGCAGGATTGCCGATGGTTGCCAGATACGGCGCCATCTGGTGCCAACTGACGTTCAACTTCTGCAGCGTGGCCAGTGAACGGAAGGGGACCATGGTGAAAGGCATGCCGGTAGAGACGGTCTGGATGGGCAGGTTCTCGTCCAGTTCCGCCACGGGAAGGCCGAGCACCTTGGCGACAACATCGTGCGGATGCGTCGCGCCGAATTGCGGTTCGGCCTGACGCATCTCGCCAAACAGCAGACCGTTGCGCTGCGTGAAGCGCACAGCAATCTTGCCGACCTTCAGGTCGAGTACGATTTCATCCGCACTGGAGTGCTGGCACAGGTACCAGGCGGTGCCGAGCGTAGGATGTCCGGCGAAGGGCAGCTCTTCGTTCACCGTGAAGATGCGGACCTTGTGCCCCTCGCGCTGTTCGACGTCAGCATCGCGCGGCAGGATGTAGGTGGTCTCCGACAAATTGGTTTCGCGCGCCAGCTTCTGCATTTCGTCGTCGCTCAGACCATGGGCGTCGCTAAAAACCGCAAGTTGATTGCCCTCGAGCGGGCGGCTGGTAAACACATCAAGCTGAACAAACGAGAATTTGCGCGTGGGCATGGCATGGCTCCATCACCAATGTATCAAGATGCGCCGCCCGAGCGGAGGTGCTGAAAATATTTTGCTGCCAGTGGTATTGTTGGGCCAGTCCATTGCGGAAGCGAAGGGGGTCCGGTGACTCTCCCGGTCTTCAAAACCGGCGATTGGCGCCTTGCGGTGTCAATGGTGCGTTCGACTCGCACACGCTTCCGCCAAACTTCTGTAAGGGTTTACGGGAATTAACGGTGCTTGCTCAGGCAAGTAGCGCTTCGAACTCCGGATCACCGTGCAAGCGTTCAAAATCGGAATCCTGGCGCGCGTACCCCTTGTTTAAATGGCCCATTTCGTCCAACTTCTTCAGGAGCCCTAACGCCTCCTGCTTGTTTTGCAGGATGGCGTAAGTGCAGGCAGCGTTGTAGAGGATGTTGGCATCGTTGGGACGCAATGCGATCGCGATCTGCAAGGCCTGAGCGGCCTCCTCGTTCCTTCCCAGCCACGCCAGATTGCTCGCCAGCAGAATTCGGGCACGGACGTCTTCCGGCACCAACGAGAGCTGCTGTTCGAGCGTTTCCAGGCAACGTTGCCGCAGGCGGCCCGCAGCCTCCTTGTCCCCGGAGCGCTCGAGCGCGACCATCAACGGAACATAGACGTTGTAATCATCGCCGTTGGCCGCCAACGCAGCCTCGGTGATGGCAACCACCTTCTCAGGATGACCTGAGGCGATGTACGCCCGCGCCAGCACGAAGTAGGCCCCATCGCAATCCGGTTTGCGCTTGATGGCTTGCTGCGCGAACTTAATACCTTCTTCAAAGCGTTTCACCGCATAGGCTATGCGACCTTGTGCCAGCAGCGCCTCGGCCAATTTGGGCTCCAGCAACAGAGCATTTTCTGCTGCCGTGGTGCCCTTTTCCAGCCAGCGATCGCTGTGATCGTGCCACTCGTAATACTCGCCGCAAGCGTTGGCGACGCCGGCATGCGCCAAGGCGAAGCGGGAATCCAGTTCGATGGCCCGCTCGAACATCTGCATCGCAAATTCCAGGTCAGTGCGGGTGACGCGCCGCGCCAGGCTGCGGCCACGCAGGTAGAAGTCATAGGCCTGCAGGTTCTCGGTCGGCTTGCTGGCCAGGGCAGTTTCTTCCTGGGGCGACAGGGTAATGCGCAGCGCCTGGGTGATGCTGCGCGCAATCTCGTCCTGCACGTCGAAGACGTCCTTCAACTCGCGGTCGAAACGTTCCACCCACAGCGCATGGCCGGTACGCGTCTCCACCAGTTGGCCGGTGATGCGCAGCCGATTGCCCGCCCGGCGTAAGCTGCCAGTGAGCACGTAGGTGGCGTGGAGTTGCTGTCCGACTTGCGGCCCTGTGACCGGCTGGTCGCGGAAGGCAAGCACCGAAGCGCGCGGAAAAACTTTC
>Ga0187880_1001141_pt1 | contig 21662 bp, 24 predicted proteins | sample June2016WEW_19_4_FD_132998 | JGI IMG/M metagenome (GOLD analysis project Ga0187880, IMG submission 132998) | Peatland microbial communities from SPRUCE experiment site at the Marcell Experimental Forest, Minnesota, USA - June2016WEW_19_40 | ecosystem: Environmental > Terrestrial > Soil >... | reverse complement strand
GCTCAACATCGGCGTCCCTTCCTCGCCGGCGCGCTAACGCCGGCTGCTCGTCTTGGATTTCAACGAGGAAGGTACGTCGCGCCTTTGGACGAGTGGGTGATCCACAACTTCAGGTCATACCTCGCCTTCGCCTTGCCCAAATCGAAAGAAGGACCGACGCCGGAATTACGAGAAGCCAGAGCGGGTTGAGCACTATCACCGTGCGGGAGAGAGTTACGTCGCCCGTGGTCTGATCGGTCAGGTTGTAAACGAGGGTGGTGTGAAACGTGTACCAGCCCAGACCCAACCACGATGACACCCTGACCGGTATGTCACGGCTCAGCCCAGGAGGAAGCAGCAGAGGCTGCACGGTGAAGTAACTGGGTGTGACTGACGGCCACCCGCTGATCTCGTTTGTCGTCGAGAACTGGAGAGTGGATCTACCAACGCTCTTCGCACGCACGATGCCGGATGCCGAGTCGGAGAAAGAGAGGTTCAGGAAAGCAAGGCCGAGCAGCTTCGCTACGAGCTTGCGGTCGCGAGAACCAGGAACATTGAGGACGACGAGCGCTCCAATGTCGTTCTCCACCGCAACCGAGGAGGAGTTGATCACCGGGCTCACGAGAAAACCCAGGAAGTAGTCGTTGGGTGTGAGCCCACTCGGCACGTTCACCGAGATGTGAACTTGACGCTCTCGACGAGCTGGAAGGTTGAGCAAGTCAGGGACAATGCTGATGCGACCGGAAAAAAGGGGATCCGAGCCTTCGACGAACCTTGTCTGCCCATTGTCCTGCAGCCTGACCAAACCTGCGATGATCCTCACTTCCAGGCCATTGTGTCCGAGGTTTCCCACGGTAAAGGTCGTGCTGGCGACCTTTCCTGGCGATGCGAGGATGGGAGCCGGCGGGGAAGTGACAAACAGGTCGGCAGCGGAGCCCCCCTTGGCCGCATCAGCCTGGGCAGGAGTGCTCACAAGCACCGGCAGGAGAACGCCAAGAACTGTCAGAAGACCGATAGCGACCTTGGCAAATCGTCCACCCACGCCTGCCAAAGCCAGAGGTTTGGCAACCGCCATGGTGCTTTTCTTAGTACGTCGGCGTCACTACGTAAGTGATGGTGTCGGAGTAGGTGCCATCGGGAACCGTGTAGTCGACGGCGACCTGGTCCGTGATAGTCAAGGTGTCAGCGGTGCCGCCGGTGGGACCGGTGGCGGTGAGGAAGTTGGCGGCGGTCGAGGGGTACCCTACGAACTTCCCGCCGGAGAATCCGGCCGCAAGAGTCGCTCCGTCGGTGCCGCCCGTGCTGAGGGTGGCACTCGCACCCCAGCCACTCGTCGGGAAGGTGGCGACGCCGGTCGCCGGCCCCGAGCTCACTGCCGGGATGGTGAAGGCCGGTGAGGTTCGGGAAAGGCCGGTGTCGGCTGCAGCAAGGGTGTAACCGCTGGCGGCATTGGTCTGCACTGTGAGGACGACCGTTTGGCTTGCAACGTTGTTCAGCTGGCTCGGGTCTACGGCCAACGTGAACGACGTCATGTTGTTGGTGAAGGTCAGCGTCTGACCAACGGTCACTGTCACTCCGGTCGAAGACGAGCCAAAGGTCACCGACCCCGAAGTAGCCGTGTCGACGTTCGTGGGGCCTGCCTTTATCGTCGTGATCGTGGAGGTGTACGAGCCGGCGGTGGATGTGTTGGTGAGCCCGGTGAACGACACGTAGATCGGGATACTGGCGGCCACGGCGATAGGTGTCGTGACTGAGTAGGTCAAAGTGTTGCTGGCGAGCGACACAGTGCCGGCACCAAGGCCGTACACCGTCCCTGCCGCCACTGTACCTCCGGTACCTGCGGGCACTGTCATGGTCACCGCAGTCAAGGTGGCCGCCGTGGCAGTGGTGAAGGCGTAGGAGTAAGTGACTCCCGTCTTTCCGGTCTGGGAGTTGCTCACTGCCCAACTCACCTTGGTGAGTGTGCCGGTGGCGAATGCTGGCGCGCTGAACACGAACAATCCGGCCACGACCAGTGCCACACCTGCCGCACCAAGCCGCAGGCGATCGCTCATCGATCTACTCACCTGGCACTCCTCTCGGTCGCTCGAACACTCTCGGTTGTCCGTACGTCAACATCGACACGCCACACGACAAGCTTGAGAGAATTCGACAAGAAACGCGCAACGCCGGTTGCTATTCTCGTCGGCTGACGTCGAAATATGGTGGATAGTCACACAAACGTAAGGAACGTTGGACAGGTCGACTGAAGTTTCACCAGACCGTCCTAATGTCAGGCCAGTGCAGGCAGAGAGAGAGGAACTCCTGAGGCATCTGGCCGAACTCGAGAAGATGACGGCCCGACTGAACGACGTCACCCGCGAGGCCTTGCGACGAACGCGCAAAGTCGGATCCATGCTCGAGCGCGGAAGCTCCGCGCGGGGAGCGATCTCAGCACTCGTCACGGCCGACTTCCGGCAACGGATGAGTGACTGCCTCTCGGAGTATGAGGACGCACGGCGTCAGGTGCGCGTCGACCTCGCCTTGCTAGGTCGCGCAGAGGGCATGAGCGTGACCGAGCTTGCCCGCCAATGGGGAATCTCTCGCCAACTCGTTGCGCGCTACTTAGCGGTTGGCAAGGACTGATTGGCACGACGCGCGCGGATCGATGACGTGTAATAGGCCTACCTAGAGCATGACGTGCCAGGACTGCTCGCCACGCGATCGATCGTCGCGGCGATGGTCAGGTTTATCAACCCTGGTGCGATCGGGATACCGCCGGCCGTAGACCGAGGTGCTCAGTCTCAAGCCTCTCGGCCACACGCGCGAGGAAGGAGCGCACTGTCGATTGGGCCACGTGATGCAACAGCGCCCGATTGAGCTGCCCTCCGAGCTGGCCGAACGGCGGCTCATAGAAAGCAAAGAGCGAGACACGGCAGCGGTCCGTGTTCAGCGGGAGGAGCTCTACCTCGCCTTCGAGCACGGGAAAAAGCGCAGGCAGTCCGCTCGACTGCCAAGACACAGGCACGACCACGGCGACCCCGAGGTCACGAAGGGCACCGTGAGTCACGCGGACTTCTCGCTCGACCCGCCCGCTCGCCCACGACGGTCCGATGCGGAGGTAAAGCGCTTCACCTTCTCCCTCAGCTTCGCTGGCTAACGGAGCAAACCACGTCCCGTCACCGACAAAGCGCCGCCGCACCGCTTCGAACGGACACGAAACGTCAACCGAGTCCTCAATGAAGAACCGCATGACTCAGCCCCCCTCTTTCATGACCGCAGGATAGTAGACACCCCGCCCCCCTCTTTCATGGGGGCAGGGTAATGGCCACCGCCGGGGTCACGATAGGGGCGAAAGTCTCTTCGTCCGTGAGGCCGCAGCCTCGCTTCGCCTCGCGCCACCTTGGACAGTTTCCCTGCGTGCGAGCCTTTTCCTGCGGCAACTGCTCGCTGTTCGAGCCCGGGGCGCTGTCGCCGCAGCGTGGGTGCACGGCCGCCGTTGCCTTGCGAGGGAAGCATGGGATCGTGCACCCGAAACGGTTATACAGCGCGATCAGGCTTCGGTGAGCCGCGCACCGACCGGCGCGGCACCTCCAAGCCGCGACGCTCAACGGTCCCGGCGCTCCTCGCCACGCGCCGGGACCGTCCACAGCTGGTCTGGAAATAGTACTGGCTCCTCGCTGCCACTTCAAGAGGTTTTGGCGCGGTTGTGCCATCACCATCAGAACCCTGCGCTGTCTGCTCGAGTCGACAAGTTCTGTCGGCCGCCGCCGACACCAAGTCGCAGCCAAGAGCGCGATGCTCTAGACAGGTGGAGAAGGCAAGTGGCGGAGCAGATCGACCATGACGGAGAACACGACAAGAGAGAACCGACTCCGACGAACAGCCGCGATGCAGGGCTTCAAGTTGCGGAAGTCCCGACGCCGCGACCCGAGCGCACCTGACTACGGTCGATGGTGCCTCATCAACCAGCACCGGAACACGGTCATCTTGGAGAACGTCGACCTCGACCAAGTGGAGGCATGGCTGAACCTGCCATGGGCCGAGAAGCTCAAGTAGGCCTGTCGTGGCGATCGCCGCCCCGGCCGGCACGCTCGGCGGCCTAAAAATGGGCCCTGAACAGGACTGACGACTCCGACATGGACTAGCCGGCACGGCTTCGGCTGGCGTTCGCGTCCCTGCCCCACGACGCAGACGTCGCCTTCTTTGAGCCTCGCGACGCCAGCCGAGCATCCGCGCCGGTTCCGATCGCGAGCAGGCATTCGCAGGTGGTGCTTATGTAGCACCCATGCTCGAGCGATGGACCCACGTGGTCATTCGCTGGCGCATCTTGGTGATCGCGCTCTGGATCGCGGTGATCATCGTGGGAACCTTCTCGGCCGTGCGCTTGCCGGGGCTCCTGTCAACCTCGCTCGCCGTCCCGGGAAGCGATTCGGGGCAAGCCGACGCCATCTTGACCCAGCACTTCGGCGAGAACGTCGAAGGCACCTTCACGGTTGTCTTCCATGTGTCGAACCCGTCCGCGGCCACCCTGCGCGCCATGGACAACCGGTTCTCCGCTGCCGCTCGGGCGGTGCCGACCGCACACGTCATGGCATTGCGGGAAGTGGCCGGGATCCTCTACGGCAACATCAGCACGGCACTCGACCTGCAACGGGCTGCGACCTACACGGGCGCCTTGCGCCACGCCTTGAGAGCCTCGGGCCTCCCCAGCGCGTACGTCACCGGAGCCCCTGCGCTCCAGTACGACATCGAACCGATCCTGACCACCGACCTGCACCGGGGCGAGGTCATTGCTGTCGTGGCCGCGCTGGTGCTGCTGACCTTCGTCCTCGGTCCCTCGGTTGCCCTCTTGATACCACTTGCCGTTGCCGCCGGCACGACGACGGCCGCGCTCGCGATCATCTTCGCCCTCGCGCACGAGTTCCTGATGGTGCTCTATGTCCCGAACCTCGTCGAGCTCATCGGACTCGGGATCGCGGTCGACTACTCGCTCTTGGTGGTGCACCGGTTCAAACACGAGCTTTCCGACGAAGAACGAGCAGTCGAGGACGCGATCGTGGCCACGATGGCAACCGCAGGGCGCACGGTGGTCTTCTCGGGCATCGCCGTCGCCGTCGGCCTCTCGGTGGTCCTCATCGTCCCGGTGCCTTTCGTCCGCTCGCTCGGCTTTGCGGGCCTGGTGGTCCCGCTTGTGTCGATCGTCGCCGCACTCACGTTGCAACCAGCCATCTTGTCTCTGCTCGGGCGACGCGGCATGGGTAGCGTTCGCCTTTCGCGTCCGAAGGCAAGCCGCGACCCTCAGCACGGCCTTTGGTCGCGACTGGCGGGCTTGGTCATGCGGCGCCCCGTCGTCGTCTTGGTCTGCTCGGCTGCCGTGCTCCTGGCGGCGGCCACGCCGGCCCTCTGGCTCGAGCTCACGCCTGGGTCTGTCGTGGCTATCCCGCAAAGCATCCAGTCGGCCCGCGCTCTGAGCATGCTCCGCGATCGGATCGGACCCGGAGTGATCACACCGATCGAGATCGTGCTCGACGCGGGCGCTCCGGGCAAAGCGGACGCACCGGCCATCTCCGCCGCCACGCTCCGGCTCGCCCACGAGCTCTTGAACGATCCTGAGGTCTTCGTCGTTGCTATCGGCTCGCGAGCGCCCTACGTCGACTCCTCCGGCCGGTACCGCCAGATGATCATCGTCGGGCGGCACGACTTCGGCCAGGAAGCTACCCAGCTGCTCGTGCACCAGATCCACTCCAAGTTCCTTCCCGGAGCCCACTTCCCGCCCGGCCTGAGCGTCTACGTCGGCGGTGCGCCGGCTCAGGGGGCCGACTTCCTCACACGCGTCTACGGAACCTTTCCCTGGATCGTCCTGCTCGTGCTCGCGCTCGCCTATCTCGTGCTGCTGCGCGCCTTTAGGTCCCTCGTGCTCCCGTTGATGGCCGTGGCACTCGACGCGACCTCCGTTGCCGCCACCTACGGACTGCTCGTCGTGATCTTCCGCTTCGGTGTCGGGGCCGACGTGCTCGGCCTCTATCGCATCTCTCAGATAGAGGGCTGGGTGCCGATCTTCCTCTTCGCGATGCTCTTCGGCCTCTCGATGGACTACGAGGTCTTCTTCGTCACGCGTATGCGCGAATCGTGGGACGCCCACGGAGACAACAGGCGCGCCGTGTCAGACGGGCTCACCCACACCGGGCGGGTCGTCAGCGCGGCGGCTTTGATCATGGTCGGGGCGCTCTCGGGGCTGGTGGCCGGGCATGTGGCCGGGCTGCAGGAGATCGGCGCCGGGCTCGCGCTCGGGGTCCTCATCGACGCGACGATCGTGCGTGGCCTGTTGATGCCGAGCCTCATGACACTGCTCGGACGCTGGAACTGGTGGCTCCCGGCGCCCATCGCCCGGCTCGCCGGTGTGAAGGCCTCGCCTCTCGCTGGGCACGAGAGGCGAGACCTACAAACAAGTGCGTGACCGGCGCCTACTTGACGACGGTGATCGCGAACCGGAACGCGGGCAGGTGGTATCCGAGCGCAAGTGCGGGCTCATCCTGGGCGTAGGTGAGAACCGGCACCATGCCGTACGGGGTCGCCGCGAACGACGGCGACAACGAGTACAGCATCGGGTAGAGGTCGATCAGGTGCGTCCCGGGACCGCCTGTGGCGTTCAGGTGCAAAAGGACGTCCCCGTTCGAGTTGAAGCCGCACCCGTAGCCGATGTAGCTGTTGTCGTAGTCGACGGTGACGGTGTTGTCGAGCTGGGTCCAGCCGACGCCCTCCAAGTGAATGGTGAACGACTGGCCCTCCTTGACGACGACCGAGGACACGCCTTTGCCGACGATGCTCTCCATCACGTAGAAGGGCACTTCCGCGAGGATCTTGCCCTTCTGCACGAGCTGCACAACGTGCCAGCCGCCGAGGCCGTCCGGAACCGTGATCTTCGAATGGAACGGTGCGCCGGACGGGGTCGCCGATCCCAACGGCTGCGACACGAAGACCCAGCACGTGCTCGCGCAGTTGACGCGGTTCCCGACAACCGTGGACCAGACCAGTTGCACCGGCGATCCCGACGACAGCCCCGTCGCCGAGAGCTGCACCTTGGTGTTCACCCGGCCGCTCGTGGTCGCGAGTGTGGCCTGTACCCCGCTCGCGGCCGAGATTGTTTGCAGCGTTGTCCGGGCGCTCAGCGTCGGAGCGACGTTGACCGGCCAGTCGATGGAGGAAGGTGGCGGGCCGTCGTCCTTTGTCACGGTGAAGGTGACCGTGGCGCCGTTCGTGTACGGAATCGGCGACTGCGGCACGTTCAGGTACAGGTAGCTGATGGCGTTGCCGATCTGGATCGTGTGCTGGCCGACTGGCCCGGCGGCACGGATGGTGGCCCTCGCCACACCGCGCGTCCAGTTGGCCATCATCTCGCCCACGTAGTGGTTGTCCCAGAGCAGGGACGCCCCGCCCGTGTACAGGGTCGCACCGAGGCCGCTGTAAGTGATCGTGATCGGCGTCCCGATCGGGCCACTCGTCGGCGTGACGGTGACGGTTCGCAGCGTGATGAACCCGCCGTGAGCGACCTGTACGCCGTTGACGACGGCATAGATGTCGTGCAGGCCACCCCAGTCCTGGGGCACTGCGAGTGACACCCGGAACGAGCCCTTGGCATTGGTGGTCGTCTTGTCGAGCACGACTGCGAAATCGGTGTCGGAGCGGCCGAGGTAGTTCACCGTGTCCGGCTTGGCCTGAACGAGCCACGTGGCATCCGCGGTCGACCATGTCAGCTCCACGTCCGCGTTCGCAGCCAGGTGCGAGCCGGAGATCGTGAGCGGCGCCCCGGCGACACCCTCATCGGGGTTCACCTGGAGGATCCCCATGTTCGGGCTCGCCTTCGCCGGGCCGGCGACGGGACCGGGGGGCGGGCTGACGCCCGGGATGGCAGGTGAACGCAGCCTCGTGAAGCTCACCCTCGCCGGAGCGGCGTGCGCGGACGACGGGTGGACAGAGCGCTTGCCCGCAGTCGCGGCGCTGGCAGTTGCAACGCAAGAAAACAGGACCAAAGCCCCTACCAACAACCCGATCAAGACGCTTCGGGGTTGCCGTTCTCTCAAATACCTCATAGTCAGCTTTCCTCTCACCTAATATGTTGTCTGTCGACTGCCATCGGGAACTGGCCTTGTCGCTCCAGGTCTTGGTGACGACCGTAACCGCGAAGGTCCGATCGCGCACAGGTCCAAAAGACCCACAGGGTCACCTCGAAAGGCCCGAGGAATTAGCCCACAAGACCGAGAGGTCGCCCGCCGCCGGTTGACCGAACGGCAGGCGACCTCTCGGCTAAGAGTTCTTGTCCCGCTTTGTTAGCTGCTGGGCTCGATCGTGAGCGGCGACGCCACCTGGGGCGAGTCCTGCTGGGTGAAGACGCCGGTCTCGGACGGGACCGCCGCTGACAGCCCGTCTGGCACCGGATTGGTGACGACCTTGACGCTGTAGTTCACGACACCAAGCGGGTAGCTCTTCGCGACCGGCCAAGCGGCCGTCCAGTACGACACCGCCGGCTTTGTCGGGTGAGTGCCGTACACCAGAGGTATTGCGGGCAGTCCCGGCACCTTCACATAGGCCTTCGCCACCGTCACGTTGGACAGGTCGTTCCCCCCGGTGGTCACATGGACGCCCCACATGCGGAACACGACGACATCGCCACGCTGGAACAGGTTCGTCATCGAGCAGGCAGCATCGGCCGCTAGCTTCACAGTCCCACCCCCGCCTTGGACCGTGTCCACGGAGAAGAACACCTTGTGTGGTCCGACCCCTTGGACCGGCGGGGCCAGGGTTGTGGTTGTCGTTGTCGTGGCAGCTCCGGCGTGACCGGTGGCCGCTCCTGCGCCAGCACCCACGACGGCGATGGCAACGACACCTCCGATCGCTACAAGCCCGGCTGCAACCGTGATGATGAGCTTTTTCATGCCATCCTCCCTCTTGTCACGTCTGGGTTCTGTCTCAGGCCTTCACGTTCAGCGTTCCGCTGAGGGTGACCGTAAAAGAGCCGTCTTGGGATCCGCTGGTTCCGCCGAGCTTGAGGGTGCCCTTGAACTTGAGGCTGCCCGACGCGCCCTTGGCTGCGCCGACCCCTCCGGTGGCCACGGCGACACCGTGGAATGTGACCGTCACCGGTCCACTGTCACCGTTGGCGCAGCCCTGTTGCGAGCTCGACCGGATGACGGTGAACATGATCTTGTTGGCGCCACCGGCGATGCTGCCCTTGCCGCCGAACGGGTCACACTGCTGTGAAGCGGCGGCCGAGCCACTGCCACTGACCTTGCTGGCACCGAAGAGCGAGTTCTTCCCCGAACCCGTCACTGAGGAGATAGTGGCCTGGCCGTTGTTGATGAGCAACGAGGCCTTGCCTGTGTAGTTGCTGGAAAACGTGACTTTCTTCACTGCCGGTACAGCCGAGAACACGGGACCTGCCAACAGCCCGGTGCTCAGCACTGCAACGAGCACGACACCTACGATGGGCTTCTTCATCCTCTTCCTGCCAGTCGGTGATTCGCGTATACTTACCGAACGGATAGTAAGTCAGATCTGACCGACCGTCAAGTAAAGAGGGGATGACCAGGGCGTGTCTTACTCCGGGAACAGGGAAGCGGGCTTAACGCAGCCTACCGAGGCCGGCTCGGCAGGCCAGCCGAACACGCGCCAGCGGATCCTCGACATAGCGCTGGATCTCTTCATCACCCAGGGCTACGACGCCACATCCATCCGGCAGATCGCCGAGAGGCTGGGCTTCTCGAAGGCATCGATCTACTACCACTTCGCCAGCAAGCAGGACATCTTGATGGCGCTCCACTACAAGCTGCACGAGGTCGGACGTGAGGCGCTGAGTGCCGTGCAGATGCCGGCGAGCTCGCCGGAAGCCTGGATGGCGCTGCTGGACCAGCTGATCAACGAGATCCTCGAGTACCACGACCTGTTCATCCTCCAAGAGCGCAACCGGGCCGCTATAGCGCACCTGCACCACGAACGCCACGTTTCCGAGCACGACCTGCTGGAGGACTGGTTCCATGCGGCGCTCTCGGATAAGCAGATCGATCTCCGCGATCGCGTGCGCATGGCGTGCGGCTTCAAAGCCGTCATGGGCTTGCTCGATCTGGTGGGTGACGTTTTCGCAGAGGTCCCGTCGCAGGTGCTGGCGGACCTGTTGAGAGAAGCCGCGAAAGACCTCATGGGCCCCTATTTTGCTCAGAGCCACCCGGCTTAGAGATCCCTGGCCGCGTTTTCGCAGCCTGATGGAACGGTGCTTGCAGCTGGCCCCTGCAAGCTTCATCCGTGATAATGCCGGCCAGGTTCATTCTCATTCACAATTGAAGCGGGAGGGTACGTCCGATGCGACGCAAAGTGTTCGATGTCCTGGTCAGCGCAGGTGGCCTGCTGGTCGTGGCCGTGCTCGTGGTGGCCGGAGCGCTCTTGATGTGGGCGCAGAGCTTCACGAACTCGAGCGTGCACAACCAGCTGGCGCAGCAGGACATCTTCTTCCCGGCCAAGGCTGACATCACCCCGGCGCAGAAGCCGTACCTTCTCCAGTACGCCGGCCAGCAGGTGCTGACCGGCGCGCAGGCCGATGCCTACGCGCAGAAGATCGCCAGCGACGTGGTCGGCATGCCCTACGGCGGTGTCTACGCGAAGATCAGCGCCGCCGCCTTGGCCAACCCGAACAACGCAGCCCTCAAGGCAGAGGCGCAGACCGCCTTCGAGGGCACGACGCTGCGCGGCCTGCTGCTCGAGGCCTATGCCTTCGGCACCTTCGGGACGATCTCACTTTGGGCCGGGATCGCCGCCTTCATCCTTGCCGGCCTCATGCTCATCCTCGTCGCGTTCGGGTTCTGGCACTCGAGAAGAGTCCCCGATGACGTGGAGATCCTGGCCCCCCCTTCGACCTAGCGGGAGCCAGCAGGCTCAGCCGACCTCCGACTTCGCCCGCGCCATCACATCTGCGATGGCCGAAGCTGCCCCGCTCGGGCTGAAGGCCGAGCCAAGGTTGACGAACGTCAGGAAGACCTCGGCTGAGCCCTGCACGTAGAAGTACTCGTCGTCGTAGAGCGTCTCTTTCAGCAAGGCGAAGTTGCCGCCTGTCTCCAAAAAGCGGATGTGGACCCCCCCACTGCCCCCGCCGTAGCGCGGCGCAGACCGGAAGCTCCCGCTGGCCTTGACACCCTTCCCGGCTCCTTGGAGGGAGCTCTCGGCCGCCATCTGGGTCGCAAGGCAGGCGATCGACGACTTGCGGCCGACGCCCGCCAGGTCGGCGAGCGCTCCGGGAGCGGTCTTGAGGAAGACCACCTCCGAGCTCGCGCTCGGCAGGTGCGTGAGCGTCGAGCTTTTCTCGGAATAGGTCGGCGAGGAGACGTCCACGAGGACGGTGCCTGTGACAACTCCACTCGTGCCGAACGGATCAGGGCTCACCGGCCCGCCCTTGGCGATACACGCGACGGCCTGCTTGCCGAGCGCCGCCTCGCCCTTCGGTGAGGCGGTTGGCTGGGCGGTCGCCCACTTGATGCTTGTCGGCAGGTCCGACACCTTCATGTTGATGGCCTTCGCCTCGGCGGCAACCGAGGACGACCGGCCGGCTTGCCGGTGGAGGTTGGCCATCGAAGGCGGCGCGGAAACTAAACCCAGGGCGAGAGCTCCGGCGAACCCTCCGGCGACAAGGCGGTAGCAAGATCGGATCATGGATTCAATATAGGCCCTGCCTCGGCACCGGCACGGGCCCGGGACCGCACCGATTCCTCGTCGAGACGCTGGTCCCGGCTGGTAGACAGATGTCGTGGAACCCCTGCTTCGGTCATACCGGCCGGGCGATCGCGTCGCACTCGTGTCGCTCTGGTCGATCTGCGGGCTGACGCGCCCGTGGAACGACCCGAACCGCGACATCGAACGCAAGCTGGCCAGGGACGCCGAAAACCTTCTCGTGCTCGAGGACGATGGCCAGCTGATCGGGTCTGTGATGGTCGGCTACGAAGGCCACCGAGGCTGGATTAACTACCTCGCGGTGCACCCTGATCGGCGGCGTCAGGGACTCGGGCGCCTGCTCATGGACGAAGCAGAGAGGCGACTCCGTGCTCTCGGCTGCCCGAAAGTCAACCTCCAGGTGCGGACCTCCAACGAGGCCGCAAGAGAGTTCTACCGGCAGATCGGCTACAGCGTCGACGAGGCTGTGAGCTTCGGCAAGCGCCTCGAGCACGACGCTCCTCCCCCCAGCTGATCCCCCGAGACCGCGTAGCCCCTCTTGGCATGTCAGCTCGTCGAAAAGCAAGGCATTCCCGGGCTCTCTTGGATCGAGGCCGAGCTTCACCAACTATTGCGAGAATCCGAGCCCGACTACGTCCCAAGGCTCGTTCGTGAGACCGAGGCCGGAACGCTCGAAGGTTTCGGGTGCTGCCAGGACGCCCACGGCCACGCCGGCGATATCGTGGCGCCCCCACCGTTGTTCCTCGACGACCCGGCGGAGCACTGACGAGAACCATGGATCAGACGGAGGAGAAGCACTTGGAAGCGATCATCTCGACCACCGACTTACGTAAGCAGTTCCACTCGAGACGCGGGCCCGTCGAGGCGGTGCGGGGCGTCAGCATCGAGGTCGGGCAAGGAGAGATCTTCGGCTTCCTCGGCCCGAACGGAGCCGGCAAGACGACGACACTGCGCATGCTGACCACGCTGCTCCCGATCGACAGCGGGCGCGCCACGGTGGCCGGCATCGACGTCGCCCGCAAGCCCAAGCAGGTGCGCCAGCGCATCGGGTACGTGAGCCAGCTCGGGGGTGCCGACGAACTCGCCACCGGACGCGAGAACCTCATACTGCAAGGGCGCCTTTACGGCGGCGACCGCGTCTCTGTCACCTCGCGGGCGAAACTCCTGATGGAGATCCTCGACCTGAACGAGTTCGCGGATCGCCGCGTGAAGACCTATTCCGGGGGGCAGCGCCGACGACTCGACGTCGCGCTCGGGATCGTGCACGAGCCCGAAGTGCTGTTCCTCGATGAGCCGAGCACCGGGCTCGATCCGCAGAACCGGGCGAATCTCTGGGAGCACGTCCGCTCGCTGCGCTCGCGCGGCACGACGATCTTCCTCACGACGCACTACCTCGAGGAGGCCGACATGCTCTGCGATCGCATCATGATCATGGACCACGGTCGGATCGTTGCAGAAGGGACCCCGCGCGACCTGAAGCGACAGGTCTCGGGTGATTCCGTCCTCCTCAGCCTGCACGACGAGGACGGTGCGCTGGCCCGGGCGCGGCTGCTCATCTCCGCCCAGCCTTACGTGCGCGAGCTGACCACCGACGGCGATCAGCTCCGCCTCTACGTCGAAGACGGGAGCGCGGCCCTCCCCGGCCTCTTGCGCCTGCTGGACGCCGAACACATCGCGCTCAAGTCGATCAGCCTCTCCGAGCCGACCCTCGACGACGTGTTCTTGCACCGGACCGGCCACTCACTTCGAGATGCCGGCGCCGGCACGACCGAGACCGCGGCGTGAAGACACTCCGGGACATCGGGCTCCTCTTCCAGCGTTACACCATGCAGATGTTGCGCAATCCCGTCTGGCTGTTCGTGGGCTTCTCTTCGCCGGTCCTCTATCTCGCACTGTTCACCCCCATGCTCAAGCACATCGCTCCGAGCCTCGGCGTGCGGGGCGGCGGCGTGCTCGAGATCTTCCTGCCCGGGATCCTCTCCCTTCTCGCGTTCGCGAGCGGGAGCGGCATGGGCTTCAACACGATCTTCGAGCTCCAGTCTGGAGTGGTCGAGCGCTTTCGTGTCACCCCGGCGAGCCGCTTCGCGATCCTCATCGGCCCCATCCTTTCGGGGCTGATGATGATGGTCGTGTTCGACACGGTCGTCGTGGCGATCGCGGTCGGGGTCGGGTTTCAGGTGCACTGGCTAGGGCTGGCGGCCCTCGCTGTCCTGCTCGGCCTGCTCGCCGCGCTGACCGCCGCCTTCTCGACGGCAACGGCCCTCGTGACCAAGGACATCAGCAGCTTCGCCGCGATCATCAACGGGATCAACCTGCCCATCCTTCTTCTGGCCGGCGTGCTGCTCCCGATCTCATTCGGACCTTTGTGGATGCGCGTCGTGGCGCACTTCAACCCCCTCTATTACGCCGTGCAGGCTTCGCGCTCCCTGGCCGCCGGCAGCTTCGGTGCTGCGGCCGTATGGCAGGGCTTCGTCGTCCTCGCCTCGCTGTGCGCCCTGGTCGTGTTCTGGGCGACACGCGTGTTCCGCAAGGCGGTTGCCTGAGAGTGCCCGAAGTCGGCCCGAGGTTGAGCTTCGCACTTGGCCGATCGCCGCTGTCCCAGGGCGCTTAACCGAAAAGACCAGCCGATGTCAGACGCGAGGGCCTGAGGTCAAAGGTCAGTCCTTGCCGATTATGACCTCGGTGGCCTTGATGACGGCCTTGACCGCGTCGCCTTCCCCAAGATCCAGGCTCTCCGCGGAGTCCCTGGTGATCGCCGAGACGACTTCTTGACCCCCGGCCAGCCGGACAACGACGGTCGACATGACCACGCCGTGCTGGACGCTGACGACCACGCCGTCCAGCTGGTTCCTTGCGCTAAGTCTCATGGCAGGAGACTAGTGACCAAGGCGGCCCCGTGAGCCAGTCGGAAAACGCCATGGAACTGAGTGCCGTGCCCAACCAAGCCCGGCCGGGATCCTGGACGACGCGGCCAAAGCCGTCCTGAGATCCCACCTGGGCCATTGCAAGACAGTCGGCCCCGAGGAGGTGCGGTCCCGCCTGGAGGCCCTCTTCGACATCGTCGTGGACTGCCTGCGGTCCCGGAATCTCGATCAGGTGGTCATGTACGCGGAACACCTAGGCCGCGATCGTTTCACGAGCGGGTTCGGGATCGGTGAGGTCGAGACGGCGGGCAACGTGCTGGAGGAGTCGATGTGGCACCACGTTGTCGGCGGAGTCCCGACCGACGAGCTGGTGGAGTCACGCGGCCTGCTCTCGACGCTCCTCGGCATCAGCAAGGATGCCCTGGCGCGGACTTACGTCTCGCTCGCGAGCCACGAGCACGTGCCCTCGCTCGCCTCATGTGCCCTCTTCGAAGGCACATGAGGCGATCCGGTTCCCGGCCGGCGCATTGAGACACGGCATCGAAGGGTCATCGGGCATGCTCGCAGCCGCCGCGACCTCGGCCGGCGCGGCCAACCCGGTAGCGTCGCTTGGCGATGCCGCAGCTCGTGGTCGCGACCTTCAACATTCATGCTGGAACCGACGGTTGGGGTACCCCCTTCGACGTCGTGGCATCTTGCGCCGAGCTCGACGCGGACGTCCTGTTGCTGCAGGAGACCTGGACTCCCGAGGGCGGTGAGGGGCTCGCCTCGCAGGTCGCGAGCTCGCTCGGCTATGAGTCGCACGAGGTTCCCCTCGCCGATGCCCTCTTCCTCAAGTCGCTCACAGGGCCCGGCAAGCGCTGGGGTCCCAGAAACCCGCGTCGCGACCGTTCGCTCTGGGTGGGCGAGGCCGAGAACCTCGCTCGCCTGCCCCGCACGCGCTGGGACCAGGCTCGCCGCGGGACCTGGGGCATCGCCCTTTTGTCACGCCTGCCGGTCACGGGCGTCGAAGCCATTGAACTGGGCCGGCTACGCCGGGACCCTGCACAGCGGCGCTCGGCCGTCCTTGCCGAGGTCGCGGTCGACAGCACCTCGATGACCGTCGTCGGCACGCACCTGGCCCACTTCACGCACGGATCGCCGATCCTGTTGGAACGCCTGCGTAGCAGGCTCCCGGCGGCGGGGCAACCGGGCGTGCTGGCGGGTGACATGAACTTCTGGGGACCGCCGCTGTCGCTCGGGCTCCCCGGCTGGCGAAGAGCTGTGCGGGCCCGCACGTACCCCAGCTGGCGTGCTCACAGCCAGATCGACCACATCTTCGTGACGAGGGCGGTCGAGGTGATCTCGGGCGCGCCGGTGGCGGTGGGCCGCTCGGACCACTTGGCGTTGCGGGCGCGGCTCGCCATCGACTGATGAGGATGTAACCAATCCGAGCCTCGCGAGGTCTAATTAAAGGAGAGGCAGGTCCGGGCAGGGTGCCCGACCCGGAGGGGGAAAGGGGCGAGGATTGTTGGCGTTCACATTTCCCGGCCAAGGTTCCCAGCGACCGGGCATGGGCGTCGCCTGGGTTGACCACCCGTCGTTCGAGCTCGTCGCCCTCGCTTCTGAGATCACCGGCCGCGACCTGGCCCATCTCCTCCTCGAGGCCGACCAGGAGACCCTGACCCGCACCGACAACGCCCAGATCGCCACCTTCGTCCAGAGCCTCGTCGTCCTCGACGCGGCCGAGAGGATCGGCATCGAACCCTCGGCGGCAGCTGGTCACAGCCTCGGCGAGTACACGGCTCTCGTAGCTGCAGGTTCTCTCGATTTTGAAGACGGGCTCCGCCTCGTCTCGGAACGTGGTGCGGCGATGCAGGAGGCCGCCGAATGTGCCCCGGGGACGATGATCGCTGTCCTCGGCCTCGACGACGAAGCCGTCGAGGCGGCTTGCCGTCGTGTCGACAGTGAAGCCTGGATAGCGAATTTCAACGCTCCCGGCCAGGTGATAGTTGCCGGGACCGCCGAGGCGCTGGCCGAGTTCAGCGCGATCGCCAAAGAGCTCGGCGCGAAACGCGTGCTCTCGATGCCCGTCGGAGGTGCCTTCCACACCCCTCTCATGGCTCCTGCCCGTGACCGGCTCCGCAAGGCCGTCGCCACCACGAGCTTCCACGCCCTCGACCCGGTGGTCGTGGCGAACGTGGACGCCCGACCGCACGCTGACCCGGACGAGTGGCCACAGCTGCTGTCCGCCCAGCTCTGCAGCCCCGTCCGCTGGCGCCAGAGCCTCGACACCCTGCTCAGCGATGGCATGCAGACCTTCGTCGAGCTCGGCCCCGGTGGTGTGCTGACGGGCTTGTTGCGGCGCGTGGCTCCTACGACCGACGCCATCGGGGTGTCGGTCTCGACCCCGGACGAGCTCGAGCATCTGGTCGAGATCCTCGCTGACGGCATCGTGGGTGCGGCCCCGACCGGCGAGCGTTTCCACATGACCGAACGCCTCGTGGTCTCGCCGGCGGTAGGGCTCTTCGAACCTGCGGCGGGTCTGAACGGGTATCTCCCCGGTGCGGCCGGACGCTCCACAAGTCCGGTCCTGATCCAGGTCGGAGGACTTCTCGGTAGTGTCGGTACGACCGAAGTTCGATCCGCGTTCGCGGGCTCCCTCGAAGGTGTGCTCGTGCTGGCGGGTGAGCGGGTGACGCGGGGCCAACCCATTGCATGGTTGCGAGCCCCGATCGAAGACGAGAGGACCTGATGAGAGGCGCACAGATCACCGGATGGGGTCTTGCTCTGCCGGACAAGGTCGTCACCAACGGTGACTTCGAGGCGCACCTCGACACAAGTGACCAATGGATCGTCGAGCGGACTGGCATCAAAGAGCGGCGCCACGGAGGCACGAGCTCCGAGCTCGCCATAGAATCGGCCAAGCGCGCCCTGGAGCGCGCGGGACGTCGTGGCCAGGAGATCGACCTTCTCGTGCTCGCGACGACGACCCCGGACCAGACGGTGCCCGCGACCTCCGCCTGGGTCCACCACCAGCTCGGCTGCCGCGGCGCGGCTTTCGACCTGAATGCCGCCTGTGCGGGTTTCGTGTACGGGCTCGTGACCGCTGTCGCGCTGCTCAACGCGGGACACGAACGCGCACTTGTCGTCGGTGCGGACACGCTCTCGCAGATAACTGACCAGAACGACCGGAACACGGCGGTGCTGTTCGGCGACGGGGCCGGCGCCATAGTCGTCGAGGCCACCGAGGGCGAACCGCTGATCCTGGCGCACGATCTCGGCCTGGACGGGTCCTTGACCTCGATCCTGTACTGCGACAGGGGGGGCTACATCGTGATGGAGGGACGCGAGGTCTTCCGCAAGGCCGTGCGCGCGACCGTCGAGTCTGCGCAGCGCGTGCTCAAGCAGGCAGACGTCAAAGCCGAGGACATCGCCCTTTTCGTCCCGCATCAAGCCAACATCAGGATCATCGACGCCATGGGCGAGCGACTCGGGATCGATCCGGCTCGCTATGCGGTCTGCCTCGACCACACTGGGAACACCTCGGCTGCGTCTTGTGGGATCGCGCTCGCCGAAGCCGCCGACGCCGGACGGCTCAAAGAGGGGGACCTGGTCCTGTTCTCGGGCTTCGGAGCCGGGATGACATGGGCAAGCGCCATCGTGCGATGGGGCGGGGCCCCGGCGGCTTTGACCGTGGCCGACGGCGCCGGGGCGCGCGGGTGACAGACGAGCAGGACGACGCAACTCCCCCAGACACGACCGGCTCCGGCCCGGGGCGGGTGATCCTCGTGACCGGTGGTTCGCGCGGTATCGGGCTGGCTTGTGCGCGGCGGTTCCAGGCCGGGGCGACCGCGTCGCTGTCACTTGGCGAACCAAGCCCCCAGCGGAGATCGACGGGCCGGACGGGACACATCAGCTCCTGCCGGTCTGTTGCGACGTCACTTCGCCGGCAGACGTGGAGCGAGCTTTCGCCGAGGTCGAACAGGTACTCGGGCCCGTCCAGGTCCTCGTCTGCGCCGCCGGCATCACCGACGACACCCTGCTCCTGCGCATGTCCGAGGAGCGGTGGGACAACGTGATCCAAACCAACCTGACCGCCGTCTACAGGACCGCGAAACGGGCGCTCGGGCCCATGGTCCGGGCACGGCGGGGCCGCATCGTCCTGATCTCGTCGGTCGTCGCGTTCATGGGTTCGGCGGGCCAGGCCAACTATGGGGCCTCCAAGGCCGCGCTGGTGGGATTCGCCCGCTCGCTGGCGAGGGAGGTGGCGACCCGCAATATCACGGTCAACGTGGTTACCCCTGGGTTCGTGACCACAGATATGATCGCTGTGCTAGGAAAAGATCGCGTCGCGGCCCTCACAGCCATGGTGCCGCTGGGGCGACAAGCCGTCCCGGACGAGATCGCCTCGGCCGTCGAGTTCCTAGCCTCAGACGGTGCCAGTTATGTGACCGGCGCCGTGCTGGCCGTGGACGGTGGTCTCGGTATGGGCCACTGACTCATCGCAACCAAACAACCGACGAGAGAAAGCAGCCCACGCATGGAAAACGAAGAGACGTTCGAGAAGTTCAAGGCCTGCGCGGTCGAGATACTGAACGTGCCCAGCGAAAAGGTGACCCTCGACGCAAACTTCGCCAGCGACCTTGATGCCGACAGCCTCGACTTGGTCGAGCTCGTGATGGAGCTCGAGGAGGTCTTCAGCATCACCGTCGACGAGAGCGAGCTCGAGGGCGTCGAGACCATCGGTCAGGCGTACGAGCTCGTCACCTCCAAGCTTTGATGGCCAGCGCCGAGCTCGGACCCGACCGGGGTGGTCGCCGAAGGGTCGCGGTCACGGGACTCGGCGTGGTTTCGTGTTGCGGTATCGGCAAGGACACCTTCTTTGCGGGCCTCAACGGTCCCGCGCCCGAGGGTGAGCATCGGGTCTGGGACTTCGACGCCTCGCTGTGGTTCGACGCCAAAGAAGTTCGGCGCGTGGACCTCTTCGCCCAATTTGCCGTAGCCGCGTCCGAGATGGCACTCGAAGACTCCGGCCAGCTCGAAGTCGATCCGGCCCTCGCGGGTATTCAGATCGGCACCGGCGTGGGGGGTCTCAGCACGATGGAGGCCCAGATCGGCGTGTTGCTCGAGAAGGGCCCGCGACGCGTATCCCCGTTCCTCGTGCCGATGATGATGGCGAACGCCGGCGGTGCCACGGTCTCGATGCGCCTGGGTTGGCGGGGACCGTGCGAGACGATCACTACGGCTTGCGCGTCGGGCACGCACTCGATCCTCGCCGGCCACCGCCTGATCGCCACCGGACGCTGCGACGCGGTGCTCGCAGGCGGTGCCGAGGCGGCCATGACCCCCGTCGCGCTGGCCGCCTTCGGCAACATGACGGCGCTGTCCACAAGCGGCCAGTCGCGGCCGTTCGACGTACGCCGAGACGGCTTCGTGATAGCCGAAGGGGGAGCGGTGCTCGTGCTCGAGGAGCTCGAGCGGGCCCGGGCCAGAGGGGCGCACATATACGCGGAGCTTCTCGGAGGTGCTTCGACCGCGGACGCACACCACATCACTGCGCCCGCCCCGGGAGGAGCCGGCGCGATCGGCTGCATGGAGCTCGCGCTCGAAGACTCCGGGCTCAGGGCGGCTGACATCGCCCACGTCAACGCCCACGGCACTTCCACTCCCCTCAACGACATGGCCGAAGCCGAGGCCATCGAGAAGATCTTCGGCCGCCCAGGACCCGTGGTCACTTCCATCAAGGGCGTCACCGGTCATTCGCTCGGGGCTGCGGGAGCGCTCGAGGGTGTCGCTTGCGCGCTGTCGATCGAACGACGGCTGATCCCACCCACGGTTGGCCTCGAGCGCCAGGATCCGGAAATCCACCTCGACATCGTCCGGGACACCCCGCGGGAGTGGGAACCCGGGCCAGTCCTTTCGAACAGCTTCGGTTTCGGGGGGCACAATGGATGCATCGTGCTCGCTCCCCTTCCTGATTGAGTCACGGGCCGCGAGGAGTTGACGGTCCCCGAGGATCCCGCCGGCCGGACCGGCCCACGGCCGCCTGACTGCGCATTTGCAGGTTTCAGCGACGACCCTCCGTGGCTCGTCGACCCGGACCAGCTTCCCTGGCTCGGTGACATAGACGTCATCCGAGCGAGGACACGCGCAGAGGTCCCACGCCTCGTGCGCCGCCGCCGAGCCCCCCCTGCCCACCGCATCGTGAAGGTCGGCTGGACGCTCGCGCGCGCCGTCGGAGCCTGGTACATCGTCGACCGGGGTCGGGGCAAGGCACGGTCACGCCTCGGTCTGTCACGGCGGCTGCGGGTCGCATTCGGCACTCTCGGACCCACATACATCAAGCTCGGGCAAATCCTCTCGTCCGGAGAAGGGATCTTCCCCGAGGAAATCGTCTCGCAATTCCGCCTGCTGCTCGACCGAGTGCCCCCGGAGTCGTTCGACTCGGTGCGCCGCATCGTCGAGGCGGAGCTCGGCGGCGCCCTCGACGCGACCTTTGCCGAGTTCGACCGGGCCCCGATCGCCGCCGCCTCCATTGCCCAGGTACACGGCGCCCGTCTTCTGACCGGCGAACGAGTGGTCGTCAAGGTCCAGCGGCCCGACGTCGCCGAGCTCGTGCGGAGGGATCTCGCCGCCATGAGCTTCTTCGCGCCGTTCCTCGTCGGGCGGATCCCTGTCGCGGCGCTCGCCAACCCTCCCGCTCTTATCGAGTTGTTCGCGGAGACGATCGTCGAAGAGCTCGACTTCCGGCTCGAGGCAGCCAACATGCTCGACGTCGGCCACGTCCTTGCCGAGACCGGCCAGCGCTCCATCATCGTGCCGCGCCCGCACCCCCGGTTGGTCACGCGCCGCATGCTTGTGATGGAAAGGCTCGACGGCTTCGCCTGGGACGACGTCGAGGGCATGCGAGCCATCGGGATCGACACGACCGCCGTGCTCCGGGCCGAGATGATCTCGTTCCTCGAAGGGGCGATGCTCTACGGGGTCTTCCATGGTGACCTGCATGGTGGGAATCTCCTCGTACGCGCGGATGGTCGCGTCGCCCTGCTCGACTTCGGCATCACCGGCCGTCTCGGCGAGAGGCAGCGTCTCGCGTTCTTGCAACTGCTCATCGGCGGGTCGACGAGCAACATCCCGATCCAG
>Ga0187880_1001129_pt1 | contig 21758 bp, 20 predicted proteins | sample June2016WEW_19_4_FD_132998 | JGI IMG/M metagenome (GOLD analysis project Ga0187880, IMG submission 132998) | Peatland microbial communities from SPRUCE experiment site at the Marcell Experimental Forest, Minnesota, USA - June2016WEW_19_40 | ecosystem: Environmental > Terrestrial > Soil >... | reverse complement strand
ATGCTGAATCGCGTTTCTTCACCTTCGGCGAAGACGCGGCCCAGATAGATTTGTTGCTCCCCCGCCACCCCATAGACTGGAACGCTGGTCACCAGGTCCGGGGGCGCCAATTTCTGCCGGATCACGCCGCTCACCTTTACCGTGCCGGCGCTGCGCTCCACCTTGCCTTCAGCAACTTCCAGTTGCGGAAATGCGGTGCCGTTTACCCATCCATCGAAGAACCAGTCGAGCGACTTGCGGTCCTCAAACCACAAGGCGCGCGGCAGCACCGCCTCGATGGCCTGCTGGAAATCGGTGTTGGTGATTTCTTTGCCCTGATAGCGGTCCACAATGCCGCGCAACAAGGCAAGAAACGCGGTGTCGTCGCCCTCCGGCTTTTCCGGGGTCCGCGAGGCGTCGCGCAACATGCAGCGCAACATGTGAATGAGCCAGGTGCCGCGGCCATAGGTAATGATTTCGTACCCATTGGGAAAGTGCGACGAAGACAGGCGTATGCCCAGCGTCACCGGCCCGGCCTCTGCGTTGGGCCGTCCCTCCTTCGACTTGAACGCTAGCCAATTGCGATAGTTTTGCAGCGTCAGCTTTACGTCCGCGGGGCGCGTGCGTTCCAGCAGCATCAGCGAACAGTAATTGGCCAGTCCTTCCATCAACCATTGCTCGTGATAGCTGGCCCACGCCACTTTGTCCCCGAACCACTGGTGGGCGAGTTCATGCGGCATCATGACATCGCCGTAAATGACCTGGTCGGCTGGTGGAAGCTTTAAGGCGGCGCGCTGCTCCGGGCTGAGGTAAACGTAGCTGGAAAGGAAAACCAGTCCCGGCCATCCCTGGCTGTCGGTACTGGGATTTTCCGCCAGCGAGAGCGTGCTGAAGGGATAGGCCCCGAGCATCTGCGAGAGTGCGGTCAGGGTTTGGGCGGCGCTGTCGGCCAGCGATTGTCCCCGGCTGGCGGCGCTGGGCAATGGCTCCGGCTTCATCCCCGAGGTGCGGGAAGCGAGCAGCGATTCAGGCCCTGGCGAGGTGGCCATCACGCCGGGAGGTGGCATGATTTTGATGATGCCGCCGCGCGCCGAGTAGGCGTCCACCTCCACATTGCCGGACTTTGCCGCACTGCGGACGTACACGCCCATGTTGAATCCGGCGATGGGAATGGGTTTCTCGGTGACCCAGTGGGCCAGGAAGTCGCCACCCTGCCGCTGCAGCGAAACCAGTTTCCCGGTGGCCACCACCGTCCAGGGCTCGGGAAAGCGGAAGGTGACATCGTAATTGGTCATGGCGATGCCACGGTTGGGATACCAAGTCCCGCGCGCCCCGGCGTAGAGCAGTCCGCCGCCCGCATCCGACAGCACCGAGCCGGCATAGCTGAAGCGCAGGGGAAAATGCGCTCCCGCCTGCAAGGGCTGGGGAAAGACGACCGCGACCACGTCGTTGCCACGCCGCGACATCTCACTGCCTTCCACGGCTTCGTTCTGGATGTACTCCAGCGGTTGGCCGTCGGCGTCGACCTGTTTCAGTTGCAGGTAGCGGGAGAGTTCGAAGAGCACCATGCGCGCGCCGCTTTGTTTCACCTCCACGTCGAGGGTTGCCTCCGCCGCCAGGTCTCGAGGTGGGTCCAGCTTTCCGCTAATGGTGTATTTGCTGACACTCAGAACGTCCCGCGTCCACGCCGGTCCGTTGGGTCCTTCGAAGCGGAGGTTGGAAAGCGGCGTCTTGCGCTGCGAGCGCATGGGGAAGGTCATCCACAGGTCGTAATAGGTCTGCTGGTTCTGTGAGGAAGCGTTGCCCACCACGATCTGCTCTGGACTGAGGGTGTCGAAATAGACGTCGAACATTCCGTAGTGCTCACCCGCTAGGCGAACATGCAGAAAACGGTCCGCCGCGGGACCGGCTTCGCCGGCCGCAGGCGCGGGCGCTGCGCTGCTGAACGAGATGCAGAGCCGCATGGCGTCGACCTGCGCCTGCGCTCGCGCCGGGGCGTCGGTGCGCGTGACGAAAGCTGCGGCATCTGTGGGCGGGCGCAGATACGGCTCAAGGTCCTTCGCCGTGTTGTCGTTGAAGCGCAGATACGCGGACGCAAACTTCTCTTCCAATACGCCGGCGCCGATGAAGCGGCCCAGCGACGCGCGCTCCATGCGGTCGGGAGGACGCACCAGCACCTCGCCTTCTCCTTCAAAGAAGGCGCCCGTCACCTTGCCATCGACGGACTGGGTAAACGCGATGGTGCCGTCGTTCAGCCAGATATGAATATCTTCGCGATTGATCTCCGCCTCGCGGATCTGGAACACCCGTTGCGGATCGAGTCCCACATTGCGCAGCGCCCGATACAACGGCAACACCGGCCCCGAGGTCAACGGAATCGATTGCGCCTGCATCGCCACGCTTAGTGCGCAAAGCAGCATCCCCGCGAGAAAAACAACGCGGGCCATCGAACCACCGACCAGTTTGTGTTGCAGCTTCATGGGTGCTTAATCAAGGATGCTACGAGAGGCCGGGGCTTGTCATCTGGCGGGAGGACAAATCGGCGCTGTAGAGGGTTAATCTTTCACGCCAACGATGGTCACCCTCTGGGTGAGTTCGCGGTAGGGGTCGAAGATGGGATATTCCAAGACCATGTTGAAGCCCGCCTGCTCCCCACGCTTTACCCCTCATCTAACATATCATTTCAGTTCCGCTCCGCTTCTTCCCGGCCCGGCTTAGCCCACATCGCGGGTTCGGCGCGATGCAGCTTGACGATCTTCCAGAGAAAGAAAATCGCCGCTACCAGGCAGACCAGGACCGCCACAATCGAGGCTTCCGGGCCGAACGCGCCACCTGTCAGCATTCCCGGCCCACTCAGCGATCCGCGCAGCACGCCCTCGCTCATCTTGTTGCCGGAGAGCGTCATGCCGAACAGCGGGCCTTCCGTGAAGTTCCAGCCAATGTGCAGCCCGATGGGCAGCCACAGCCGTTGCGTCGCGGCGTAGGCCGCACCCAGCAGAACGCCGGCTTCCAGTGCAATCGCCACCGAACTGCCGATCGTGGCGCCGGGATTGGCCTTGTGCGCCAGACCGAATAGTGCGGAGGTAATGATCAACGCGCCCCAGGTCCCAACCAGCTTCGAACTCAAGCGGAAGAGCAGCCCGCGAAACAGAATCTCTTCCGTTATGCCTGCCATCACGGCGAGGGAGAATCCGATGGCCAGCCCGATGGTCGTGCCCCAGCCCGCCGGATGATAGACGCCCAGGACCAGCAGGATCGCCATCACGAAGGCGAACAGCAGAAAGCCGATGACGATTCCGGCGGCGCCTTCCGGCAAAGCACGATTGACGGCCAGCTCAGTAGGAGTGCGCCGCTCGATCAGTCGCGAGGCCAGAATGTAGGTGATCAGACAGATCAGCGCCAGCATGGCTGTTCCCGCCACAGGGGTGTGCTCCCGCAGCACGGGCTGGACCAAGGCTATAACCGCAGCGACGGCCACGAGGTTTAGCGAGCCAAGGCCCACTTCTTTCCACTTCTTGCGCAGGATGTCCTCCAGGAATCACTAGGTGGTACGTTCGCGTATCGGATGAGGTTCCGGAATTGTACAGGATGCTGGCTGGGCAAACGTCTTATGCAGGAAGCGCCGCAGAGTTTATCTCGTCCTCAACGCTCTGCGCAGCGCTCGGAATTTTCCCACTGAGGAGCGTTTCGAAGAACCGATCCACTGCGTCGAGAATTTCCATCTCGCGCTTGGACTCATACACCGCCTTGCGCAACTGCGCGCCATGTGGCACACCGTGGGTGAACCACGCCGCGAACTGCTTCATCTTACCTTCGGCGCCGCCAACCTTCTCTTCCACCAGCATGCTGAAGTAGGTGCGGATCATCTGGTAGCGGTCGGCGTCGCTGGGCAGATCGTACGATCCGGTGCGGGTGAATTGCTCGATCTGGCGGAAGATCCACGGATTCGAAGCCGCGCTGCGCCCGATCATCACCGCGTCGCAACCAGTCTGCGCCACCATGGCGACGGCATCCTCCGGCGAGCGCACGTCGCCGTTGCCGATCACCGGAATCTTGACTGCGTCCTTCACCGCTGCAATCCACTCCCACTGCGCCTGCCCGCTATAACCCTGCTCGCGCGTGCGGGCGTGCAGTGCGACCGCGGCGAGTCCGCAGTCCTCAGCCATCTTCGCCAGGTTGATGTGCACGATTTCCTTGTCGCTCCAACCCGCGCGGAACTTCACGGTGAAGGGAATCTTCACCGCCGCGCGCACCGACTCGAAGATGTTTTTGATGAGCGGCAGATCGCGCAGCAGTCCTGAGCCGCCGTTACACTTCACCACTTTCTTGGCCGGGCAGCCGAGGTTGAGGTCCACCAAATCGAAGCCTAGGGCCTCGACAACGCGCGCCGCCTCGGCCAGTGTCGCCGGGTCGCTGCCGAACAGTTGCGCCGAAATGGGGTGCTCGTTCCCGTAGAACGTCAGATATTGCTTGGCCTTTTTGTCCTTGCGGCGGATGATGCCGTCGGCCGAGGTGAACTCAGTCATCATCAGGCCGCAACCGCCCAGGTTGCGGATGAAGCGGCGGAAGACCGTGTCGGTGATGCCCGCCATGGGCGCCAGCACGGTCGCAGGCCGGATTTCGACTCCACCAAGTGACACCGACGCGGGCACGCAGGCATCAGCCGGGGCGCTGCGCTCAGCCGGAATGTCGAAATACTTGTGCATGCTTCAATTGTAGCCGAGCAATTGGATCACGAGTCGCGATGGATTTGACTGAGACAAAAAAGGCGACTTGCGTCGCCTACTAACACGAAGCAATAACTGCGGGTCTATTCTTGTCGAGGTTCTCTTTTGGTTGAAACGGACCTGCAATCTTCCGATGAACAACGATAAGAACTTTCATCGTCTTTTCTTTTCCAAGACGGAAGTTCATCGTATTGCCGATCAACTTCTTCTACGATTCGTTCGAGCCATTTAGCCATATAGTCAATCCCCAGTCTTGATGATGCCCTTGTTCCTCATAACAGTTGTAAGGGCTTTAAATTCTGTTATTTCATTCTCTTTATAAACGTCTGAAAGTTGATAATACCTCAGTCTTGCTGTGGATTTTGTAAATTTTATTGCTTTTCCGTTCTTATCTTTCCTGATTCCGGCCGTGAACAGATTTTGGTACTGTAAAGGGGCCACTCCAACAAAAACATCAAAGGGCACATGCTTGGGGTCCGAACTCTGCCCGTCGACCGATATCGAGTCCAGATACAATTCAGCCGTCATGCTTTTTGGATAGGGCTCTACGTATACCACTCGGGTTATGCCAGCAGACACAATATGCCTGGCACATAAGTGGCAAGGGAAAGTCGTCACGTTCATCGTGCAACCGGCTATCTCGATCCCTTTCCTGGCGGCATTCGTTAGCGCCGCCATCTCCGCGTGAACCGCTCTCCCGTATTCGATGACATTTCTTATCTTCGCCTCTTTCGGAAGGGCAGGGTTAGTTGGGCCTATCGCCAAGTTGAGAAGTTCGGCATCGTCGAGGTTCTCCTTCGACCCTGTCAGCCACCCGGCATTTTTTAAAAAGCCCAGAGTCTCCGAGATCATGTTTCGCTTTTGTTCATCGCTTGAGTCAACACCGTCCTGAAACTCCCTCTTATCCGGCTTGTCGCCACACCAATACACTCCGCCACCGGCCTTTGGAACTTCGTTGCACCCGACGGCTAGTACCTCGCCCTCGGCGTCGATGATCGACGACCCAACCTGCCGACTCAACTCTGCAGACCGGAGTGCAGCGGCGTGCGCCACAAACATGCCGTACTCAGATTTCGTCGGAGTATGAAACGTGTTACCGAACAGCAGCTCAATAAACCGACTCACAGACTGATTCAGCTGTTCAGCGTCTCGCGTGTCGACAAAAACATCGGCCCGGTGAAAACTGTCACGGGATTGTTGACCGTGTTCAAATCCAGTTTCCTCTTCGTCTCTTCTAATCAACTCATCGACAACTCTGAAATGCTCTGATATCGGATATTTATTTCTGCTGTGCGCAATCTCCTTGGCGAGCCACAATCTTCACTCCTGGAGAGGGGAGTAGGCAGCAACAAGGTAAAAAGAATCCCCGTATATTCTGCGAAGAGTCTTGACCTCTTCCGGGTTCTTAAGTGAGTTGATTATGTATGCGCGACCAGCACTCGCGCTGGATTCCGATTCCCGCAGATCCTTGATCCGGCCGACACCGAGTAAAGCGACTGCGTCGTTTCTCCCGCAATCCTTGCGAAACTCGTCCCCCGCCCGAATGTGCTTATCGATGTGCTCATCCCTAAATCTGGTTGGAAGATCAGAGTACTTCTCAAGATCGCGGAGGAGCGCCGAGAGGCGTATTTCCTTGGCGGAGTAACCGATGGCTGAAAGTGAGGCCGACAACACAGAACCCACTCTTGAAAGGTCCGTCCCCATTGCACCGACTAGACCGATGAACAGCTCTGGAGCTTCGATATTGGAAACGTTGTTCACGGCAGGTTGTGGCGCTAAATGGGGATTCTTATCCGTATTCATGGACCTGTTCTGTGGAAACCCATCGTAGCTTAATCGGGTGGACGTGTCTCCTGAAAAGCAAAAAGCCCCCGCCGCAGCGGAGGCTCTGTCTTAAACCCTTGCAGACGTTAGTTCTTCGCGGCCTCGACTTTCGCCGCCTCGGCCTTCGCGGCTTCGGCCTTGCCCGCATCGCTTTTCGCGTACTTGCGGCGGAAGCGCTCGACCCGGCCCGCGGTGTCCACCAGCTTCTGTTTGCCGGTGAAGAAGGGGTGGCACGCAGAACAGATTTCCACGTTGATGTCACCCTTGTGGGTCGAACGGGTCATAAAGGCGTTGCCGCATGCGCAGTGCACGCGTACTTCGTCATAAGCTGGATGGATGGCTGCTTTCATCAGAACTCCCTCACTCGCTGGTGGCAAACCATTATTCTAGCGGAAATTGGCCGATAGCGACAATCGCCGCGGTCCAGCGCTGGCCAACCTTCAAGCCATTTGATTCGGACTGGTAGAAAACGATTCGGCGAGGCGGCCCTGGCCCGGACCTCGTCTTGCGTACATCCCTACGTTCCTGCTCGGCCTCGCGACAAGAAATGACGCGGCAGAGCTTTCCCTCCGCCGCAGCACTGCAAACCCTCTTGGCCCAGATTCAGCTACTTCTTGTTAACCGCCTTCTTCAGATCGACCCCCGGAGAAAACTTGGCAACTTTCCGGGCCGCAATTTTAATGACGCCGCCGGTTTGCGGGTTGCGTCCGTTGCGCGCCTTACGCTGCGAGACGGAGAAGGTGCCGAATCCCACCAGGGTCACCCGATCGCCTTTTTTCAGGGCGGCTGTGACCGCATCAATTATTGTGTCGATCGCGCCCCCCGAGGCGGTCTTGCTGATCCCGTGGGCGGCTGCGATTTTCTCAACCAGATCCCCTTTGTTCATGCTCGCTCCTCGCCAGGTCAGAACCTGTGGCGCCAGTATTTACGTGCGAAACGGGTCGAATGTCAAGAAAAACCGTGAAAATACGCGCTTTTTCTACAGGGGAGGCGGTGGCTATCTATTCTTGCTGTCTGCGCCTACTCGACTGCTTCCGCAGCTACTTAGCCGCGGACGAATGCGCCGCAGCACGCCTTGCCGCGAGCCAGTATCCCAGCACGACCAGTTCGCCGGCGACGAAAAGCAGGCCAAAAATGAGTTTATTGTGCTGGGCCAGCCAATTCGGCAGATAAATATCGAAGTTGTCGGCGCGGTCGTTGGTGAACTTGGCAGCCCAATCTGTCAGCGGGCATCGGCCGCCATTGACCGCCACCACGCCGCACTCCGTTAGAACGATCCCGCTTAGGATGGCTGCCCAGCGAAATCGACGCAACACTGCTAGCACCGGGAGGGCAGCAATGCACGCTGCCATAAATACCCAGATCAGCGTGTGCAAGAGCTTGATCGCCGTCAACATTTCGATTTCTTTCCTGCCGAGCCGCTGCAAGAACCAGATTACCGCAATTTTGCGCGCAATCTTCCATCCTTTGACCGACTGAATCGCGCGCACTACACTGGCTGTAAATCCACGCGGGAGGCGGGCCGATGATCCGTGAAGATATTCTGCAACAATTCCCCGAGTTGTTCGGAAGCAAGAGCGTCAATGGCCGAGAGGTCACCGTCGAAGAGACCATTGCGACGCTCACCCGCGAACTGCGTCCTGCCATTGCCGAGGCCCTAAACGCCCGGCGAGCGCTGCTCCAGAGTGCCGAGCCGGTGCGAAGCAAATACGGCTGGCCGCGATGGGAGGAGAGGTTCGACGACCCGGTCACCGAACGTGCCTGGACATTTCACCAGATTGTGCAAGGCATGATCGACAACTTTCTGGGCCGCGAGAGCGAATGGCGCTGGCGGCTCAACGACGAAGTGCCCATCCCCGCCGACGTGCATCCGTTGAACAACCCCGGATTGGAGCTTACCGGTCCGTGGCACCCGCTGGACATGGCGTTCAACGCTTTGAATAGCGCCGCGCCCATGAACATGCCCGATTTCGAAGACGCCTCACCGTCGCACTTCCAGCCGCAGGGGGCACCCAAGGGCCAGCCGGTGGGAATGTTTGCCGCCTTGCAGAACGCCAAAGACATTTTCCAGGGCCGCTGGGCAGGCAAGGCCTACGAAGTGGTGAAGAAGGACAACAAGCGCTCTTACCGAATCAACCCGCCGCCCGAGAAGTGGCCTACGCGCCTGGTCCGTCCGCCCAGCATTCACGTGCTCTACGATCATGTCACCGTCGATGGCCAACCCGCGCCCGGCCTGATTGCGGTGGTCGTTCTCTGGGTGTTGAACAACTACGAAGCCCTGAAGAACGCCGGCACCGGCGTGTATTTTTACATCCCGAAGATGCAGACGCCGCGCGAAGCGCTCGTCGTAGAGAGGTTGCTGGCTCGGGTGGAAGGAATCATCGGGGTCCCAGCAGGCACCTTCAAGATCAAGATTCTCTACGAGGAAGGCAATGGTGGCCGTCATCTGCCGGCGATCGCCTGGGTCTTCCGGCGGCGGCTGCTGGGTACCAATGTCGGCCGCTGGGACTATCTCGGCAGCCTCATCGAGATGTGGAAAGACGACCCCAGCGGCGTGTTTCCCGATCCGCAAACCATCGGCATGGCTTCGCCGAACATGATCGCCTACCAGCGCTACAACGCGCTCACGATGCTGATGGCAGGCATGAAACATGGCGAACTGACGCAGGGTGCGCCGATTGGCGGCATGGCGGCGGTGATGATCTATCACCCCAGCGATGTCTATGGCCGCTCGCGGTATAACCCGGTCGCGCTGCGCGCCGTCGCCATCGACAAGCTGCGCGAGCGACTGCTGGGACTGATGTTCGTGGCTGACGAGCCCATCCCCACAGGCCGGCAGGTTACGCTCGACGATGTCCTTGCAGGCCGCGTCAAGGGCCGGCTTTACGACGCGTATCGCCAGAGCTGGGTGGCCAGTCCGGAGCCCGCCTACGTGGCCGCGGGAAATGGGCCGCTGCGCGTGCCGCTAGCGGAATTGCAGGCGGTGCTGGACGCGCCGCGCGAGACGGTGGACGCCAACGGCAAAGCGGTGCCCACCGTTGCCAGTGGCCTGGTGGATTCGGAGCGGGCGCTGCTGGAATCCCGCGGCTTGCTGAATGCCGAAGGCAAGATTACCCCGAGCATCATCGTCAAGGGTGCTTTGGATACCCCGAAGAAGCTCCTCACCGAGGTTCTGTGGAACGCCATCTACAGCGTGCCGAAAGGCGACATCACCATTGAGCACATCCAGCACGCGTTCTACATGGCCGCCAACTACGGTTTCCAGATCCTGAACGGCAACTTCGCCGCGGCCATCGACGACTACGAACTCAAGCAGCGCTTCATGAACGATTTGGCCACCTACCGCATCGACGTTTCCTGGCTGTGGACGCTGGTGGCCCATCAGGCGGTCATCACCAAGGATGGATATTTTCAGCGGTGGGCGCTCACCGAAGACGGTGTGGTGCTGGCGCCCAGCACCGAGCAGGTCAAGGCGGGGACCCGCTTCACCCAGGAGCTGTTCCAGAAGGTGTGGGAGTATCACAACGAATGGACGGCGGAATTCTTCGCCGAACTGGACCGGCGTGGCGATCCGGGACGCTTTGACCGGACGAAAGCGCCGCTCATCATGGAGCTGCTGAAGCGGCAACTGCTTTCGCCGAAATACATACAGCACAGCGCGCGCGTGCTGTTCTTACTGGCGCAGGCCACCGCTGAAGAGAGAGAGCAAATCCTGGCAGCCATTTTCGATGTTTCCCGGGAGGAAATCGTGAAGCGGCTGCAGGCAGGCACCATGAAACCCGCTGCTTTAGCCGTGCATGATTATGTGTATGACATTTTCCCGGCGGGAAGGAGCAGCTCGCCGTCTGGGTTGGGCATCGTGGGCAACTCCGGCCTCTAGCGTTTACCGATGCCATAGTTCAGGGTCTGAAGGTGGGGCCGCTTGCCATATGCATGTCTCGCATGAATTCATGCTTGACATGAACAACGCCTGGGGCATACTGTTAAGCCTGACAGGTGATCAAGTCATTCGCAGACGAAGAGACGCGGAGGTTCTGGGAAACGGGAAAGTCAGCCCGATGGCCTCCCGCGAACCTGCGTAATGTCGCAAAGCGCAAGCTGCACCTCCTCGAGGCTGCGGTAAGCCTCGAAGAATTGCGCTTGCCGCCGCATAATAAGCTGCACCCGCTGACGGGCAATCGGCAGGGCCAACACGCAATCCGCATCAACGATCAGTTTCGGATCTGCTTCGTTTGGCGCGACGGGGACGTGTATGACGTTGAAATCACCGACTACCATTGAGAGAGATAACCATGTCGTTCGAAAGGCGCAAAGGCGCGGGCTGGGCGGTGCATCCCGGCGAGATTCTGCATGAAGAATTTCTGAAGCCGATGGGGATCTCCGGCTACAGGCTGGCCAAGGCAATTGGCGTGAACTGCCAAACGGTGAACGATATTGTTCTGCGCAAGCGCGGCATCAGCGCTGAAATAGCTTTGCGCCTGGGACGGTTCTTTGGCACGAGCTCGGAGTTCTGGATGAATCTGCAGTCCGCCTACGAGCTGGCAAAAGCGACCGCCGCACTGCGCAGTCAGGTGGCAAGAATCCGCCCCCACAACGAAGCGGCCTAGTTCGTGTTTTTCTCGCTTCTTCCACAGCCCATTGCCGGATGCGCGCCGCTGATCGATCGGCAAGAGCCCAGCCCCGCCTAGCGGGACGGAGGAAGATAGCCCAGCGCTTTAGCGCTGGGTAGGTTGTAATTTTGAAAATGAGCCCCTTCAGGGGCGGCACAAAACGCGCAACTGCTGAAAAAAGCCGAACAGCAGATCCCTCGCGGGCTGAACTTCACCCCAACAAGCGCAAACCCGGCGCTCGTTGGGGACCCCGGTTCGCCCGCTCGTGATGACAAAGGGCCTGACGGCGCACCTGAAGGTGCGCCCCTTCAAAACAGTCACGGTCTTGGCATTTTCAGCAAGCTATGAAGCCGTGCCCTGATGCAAGCTATGAGATGGCTTGGTTGTGGGCTAGTTTGAATCGAGGCCGGAGCGCTTAGGTTCCGGCCCGTTCACCGAAGAATCAGACGCTGAGCTTGCGACGCAATATACCGGCGAGTCCGAGGATGCCAGATCCAAACAGCAGAATGCTGCTGGGCTCAGGAACGCCCCAGGTTGTTGTCACTGTCGCTGAGGTGAGCGTGAAGGATTCCCCGCCCACCCCGCAATCGCCGTAGTTGGTGCCGCTCTGCCGGAAATTGCAAGTCGCAGGACCGCCGCTACCGCCGTTTGGTATGTCCCACGCTTCCGTCGAGTTATTGCCCTGGGAGTCGGCGGCATTACTCAGGGAGAGCCAGTACTCGTTGCCGGCTGTCATCCATGCGGAGGTAATTTGGACGGTAACATCGTAAACGTCGTAACCGTAGCCGTTGGTGAAGAGGAACACGCTGTTTCCCCCGAAACCGGTAGTTTGCGCAACGGTTCCGACGCCCACATCGGTGCCGAACGCCGAGGTGCCGAGCTCATAGCCAATGCTCGACGGCGTGAACCCGCTGGCTAGCCACTCACCGAACTCGAGGGTGTCGGGGGTGTCGGAACCTGCCGCAATAAACCCGTTCGAAATGTCCTGGAAGGACCCTATGAAATTCGGGTTGTTGGGGCCGGTGATAAAGAACGCATTGTCGTTGCCATCAATCGGACCCTCGCTAAAGACTGTTGTTTGCGCGAAGCCGGTCAAGGCAAGACACAGAATTGTGAGCAGTGAAAGGGATATAGTGCGCATGGAAGGCGTACCTCCTGGGTCTGCTAGAGGCCATCCCCATTCTCATCCGCTGAACAGCCCTTCCAACACAGAATTGCTACGAAAGTGCATCGCGTTCCCGTATTGGGAGTGAGATGGCTTCTAGCACTTCCTCTCCTGCTGAGGAGCGTTTACTCGCGGATTTCCACCGTCAACCACAGATTCTTGCTGCTTTGCGGAGAGTCGGTGCAAGTCTGCATCTCAATGGGATTGCGCATCGCTGCGCCCGGCAGTAGATTCAAGTTCGTGACCACCCCGAGCGAGACATGCCCCATCTGCGGCGGCACCGGATGGCAGACCGTGGAGCGCGGCAAAGAGCGCGAAGCCGTGCGCTGCGAATGCCGCGTGCGCGACCGCGGCGAGCGCCTGCTGGCCGCCGCGCACATCCCGGCGCGCTACCAGCATTGCGAGTTGGGCAACTTCCAGTACGATCCTGACGACAAAGGGCAGAAGAGCATCCGCGACGCGCGCTTCCTGGCCGGACGTTTTGTCGAAGAGTATCCCACCGACAAGACCGGCCTGCTGTTTGTGGGATCGGTCGGCGTCGGCAAGACGCACTTGGCGGTCGGCATCATCAAAGACCTGATCCGTGAGAAGGGCATCCACTGCCTGTTCTGCGACTATCGCGAGCTGCTGAAGTCGATCCAGAATTCCTACAACCCATCGGTGCAGGCCACCGAGATGGAAATCCTGCGGCCGGTCTTCGAAGCCGAGGTGCTGGTGCTCGACGAACTGGGCGCGGTGCGCAGCACGGAGTGGGTCTTCGACACCGTCAACTACGTTCTCAACAGCCGCTACAACGACAACAAGACCACCATCATCACCACCAACTTTCCCGACAAGCCGGAGCAGGACAAGCTGGAGGTTGACAATCTGAGCAGCCGCTCGGCCGCCGATCGCGCTGCCCGCCGCGAAACGCTGGGCGATCGCATCGGCGAGCGCATGCGTTCACGTCTGCACGAGATGTGCAAGAAGGTGGAGATCGAGGGGCTCGACTTTCGCGAGCATTCCAAACAAGCGCAATTTCACCGGCACGAGTCGCCCTCGCGGGTGACGCTGCGCAGCACAAGAAGAAATAGCTAGGGCTTTTTGAGCCGCGGTCGCCTGCGCAACGGAGCTGCTATTGAGAGCTACGCAGTGATCAGTTTGTGTCCCAGCCTTGAGTCTGAAGGATCAGAATGTCCAGGTCCCGGTCGGGACTGAAGTTGGTTCTGTGCACCTCGTAAGTGGCGGGCGAGGTTTGTGTGACGCCCGTCGCGCAAGTGGCGAATATGTCGTCCGGACCACCAGTCGTTACGGTGAGGTGGAAGTCTCCTATCGGGCCTTTCCAGTTATTGGCAGTTTCAAGGACGAAACCGATCTGCTTCTCGTAGAGGTAGATTCCCGGGTTCGTACCTGCCCCGTTCTGTCCCTGGCGTTTCTGAGCTATGGCGTAAGCACGAGCGGCGTCCTTTTCCGTGCCACAGTACGGAGTCAGGGTTGTACGAGCAGTTTTCTTCACGTCCTGCGCATCCTCGCCCGCGTTGAGGTACAGATAGCTCCCGCCAATAATTGGCTTGTAAACGTGGCGAACTTCAACGGTCGAATTTGCGGGAAACACCTGGTTCCAATGGAACCGCACGTCTAATGCCCAGGTTGGCCAATAGAAGTCCCGCGGAGATGATCCTTCGTCCACCAACAACTCCGAGTCCGTCAGCCGCCTCAATTGATCCGGCGCAAGGTTCTTGACCGCCGCATCGAAAGAGTGTGTATCAACCGTGAGCGGCAAACCAGCTGCTCGCACTGCGGCGGTTACATCATGGCCACTGGCGTCGCGTGCGATGATCTCCACTTGCGGCACAACCTCGGCGCCGTTCACCCAGACCCGGAAATCGACGAAATTTACCGGATCTTTCGATGGAAAATGAATGGGAACGTGGTAGAGATCGCCACCATCGATCACCGGCAACGGAAATTCGACTATCGATTCAACGTTCTTATCCGAATCGTTTCTGAAGGTGTAGCGGACCTCAATCTCACGGGGAGAGATTCGCAAGTCCTCCTTCTGCATTGAAATCTGCGTCGTTTTGACAGGGACCAGGCCACCGGCGCGCAATGTCGCGAGAGTATCGTCAGCGCCCGCACAAATGCAAAGCACAGGTGCCGCAAGCAGGAGAATGACAGACCGAATCATGTCGTGCATAAAGATAGCACGCAGCGATTTTCTGTAAGCAAACTACAGCCCCCACGGCCCCAACCCTTCCGAAGGTTCCAGGCACCAACGCTGCGGAACAGGGCCGAATCAACCACCGATTAGCACGGATTCTTACGGATCCGAAAAGGAGAAGAATTCCAAGTGAAATCCGTGTTCATCTGTGTGGATCCGTGGTTTGCTTCTTAGCGCTCATCTTCCCTGTGCCTCGGTGTCTCTGTGGTAGATAGAATGTCTTGGTGCAGCGCATCGAGTTCATTCCCGACCGTGACGCTGAGCTGTTCGCCGCCGTGCCGGCGAGTGCGGCGGTGTTTCTGTTGCGTGGAGAGGATGAGGCCGGCGAGCCGTACGTCAGCAAGACCTCGAACCTGCGCCGCCGCTTGCAACGCCTGCTCGGTCCCGTCGATGGACAAACCCGCAAGCTGAACCTGCGCGAGCGCGTGCGCTGGGTCGAGTGGACGGCCACCGGCTCCGACTTCGAAGCTTCGTTTCCGCTCTACCAAACCCTGCGCCGCGAATTCCCTAAGGCCTACGACAAACGCCTGCGCCTGCGTTTTGCGCCGCTGGTCAAGCTGATCCTCGACAATCCTTACCCGCGTGCGACGGTCACCACGCGCATCAGCGGAGTGAAGAGCAACGCGCAATATTTTGGGCCGTTCGCCACCCGCGTCGCCGCCGAGAAGTTTGCCAACGATGCGCTCGATTTGTTCAAGATGCGTCGCTGCGTTGACGATCTCCATCCCGATCCGCAATTTCCCGGCTGCATTTATTCCGAGATGAAGATGTGCCTGGCGCCGTGTTTCAAGGGATGCAGCGACGAGGAATACGCGGCGGAAGTGGGGCGCGTGCAGCAGTTTTTCGAAAGCGGCGGGCACTCGCTGGTGCGCGAGATTGAGCGGCAGCGCGACGACGCCTCCACCAATCTCGATTTCGAGGCCGCCGCCGCTTTGCACACCCGGCTGGAGAAGGTGAAGGCCGCAGCCGCGCAATTGCCCGACATCGTGCGCCGTCTCGACGACCTGAACGGCGTGATGGTGCAGCCGTCGGCGGACCGCGAATCAGTGGCGCTGTTCAAGATTGCCGGCGGGCGCATCTGCGCTCCCGTCGCCCTCAACGTCGGTCAGCCAACGGGCGCTGCGCAACTCGTCTCGAAGCCGCAGTCCCAATCCATGGAGTCGCGTATCACCGAGGCGCTGGCAGCCGTGGAAGCTCCCAAGCTGCGCGGGGCGCTGGAGTGGATGGAGCACCTGGCGCTGTTGAAGCGCTGGTACTACCGCACCATCAAGGCCGGCGAATTGTTTCTGGCCGATGACGGCGAACTGCCGATGCGGCGCGTGGTGCGAGGCGTGTCGCGCGTCTTTCGCGGCGAGAAGCCGGCCGGCGATCTCAGCGAGACCGCCGGAGACTACTGGAAGTTCCGCGCTCGCGAAGCTGGCTTGCGAGAAAGCTAGGGCAGGTCTGATTAAGTCCGTTGGACCCTCAGGGGCTAAAGGGACTGTGTCGCAACCTCTGCCGTCCCTACGGGACTCTATCTTATTTCCCACTTGACCCAGCGCTGAAGCGCTGGGCTAAGCTCTTTCGCCCCTTACGGGGCTGAATTTTGCGCGATTCTTTCCCTACCGCAAACCAATACGGGTTGCGACACAGTCCCTGAAGGCCGTCCCCTTCAAAGAGCCAGACCTAATCAGAGCGTCCCTAGCCGCTACTTTCCCGCGTTGGCGATTGCGAAGTCGGCCATCGACTTCACCACGTCGTAGGGAATATTGGAACTGAGGCCCAGGATCCTGCGTCCGTTGAGGAAGAACGTTGGCGTGCTGGTGATGTTCAGTTTTTCGCCGAAGGCGACGGAATCCGCCACCCGCTTCGCCGTCTCCGGCTTGGCGACGCAAGCCGCAATCGCACCCGGATCGCCACCCGCATCCTTCACATAACCCTTCAGCATCTGGTCAACGTTCTGCTCATTCACTTCGGCTTGGTGCTCGTAAACCGTGGCAATGAACTTCCACACGGCGTCGTTATTCGTCTGCCCCATGCATTCTACGTACTTGGCGCCAGGCAGCGCCCATTTGTGAATCCCCTCCAGGGGAAAGTTCTGAAACACCAGCCGGGCCTTGGGCTCCTCTTGCATCAGCCTGGTAATGTTCGGCTGCGCGGCCTTGCACGCCGGGCACTGCAAATCGCCGAACTCCACGATGGTGATGGCTGCATCCCTCGGCCCTTGCGAGGGACCATTGGCGCCCTTCAGCAGCTCGCGGTCCCCGGCAAACGGATCGGCGCCGAACGGCACCAGGTCGCCAGTAAAGGCATGCTTCTGATCGGCGGTCACATAGATGCGCGTCACCTGCTGACCCTGCGGCGTGTTGAAGATGACCGTGGCTTCGGAAAGACCGGTCGCCTCCGACGGCTTAATCTCCACCACTTTCCAGGTGAGGTCCTGGTTCCAGCCGAACATGTGCTTGAGGAATGCGTTGAATGTGGCCTCGCTGGGAAGCGACCCCTGCGAGTTGGTGGATGCGCCAGGCGTGGTCTTGGCGGGAGGCTTCAACGTGGTCGCGGGCGGTTGCTGCGCGTTGGCGCAGAGGCTGGCCAGGGCCAGAGCGGTGGTCATCAATACGACAGTGCAACGGTTCATGGTTCCTTTCTTGTCTAAAACAAATGTCTAAAGCAAATGTGCAAATCTAATGTGCAAGGGTAGGGTCACATGTCCGCCTTGGCGGCGATGGGATAGCGGCGCCCAAAGCCGAATGCTTTTTCCGAAATCTTCAGGCCGGGCGCGGCTTGCTGGCGCTTGTACTCGCTCTTGTCCACCATGCGAGCCACCTTGCGCACCAGTTCTGGAGCGTAGCCGCGCTGCGCTGCAATCGCCTCGGGAGACCGGTTGTCTTCCACGTAGTCTTCCAGGATGGCGTCGAGAACTTCGTAGGGCGGCAGGGAATCGCTGTCCTTCTGGTCCGGCCGCAATTCCGCGGACGGAGGCTTTTCGATGGTGGACGCAGGAATCACCGGCGAACGCGAGTTCACGTAGCGTGCCAGGCGGTAGACCAGCGTTTTGGGGACGTCGGAGATGACCGCGAGTCCCCCGCACATGTCTCCGTAGAGAGTGCAGTAGCCCACTCCAATCTCCGACTTGTTTCCGGTGGTCAGCAGCAGAGCGCCGAACTTGTTGGACACCGCCATCAGCAGCGAGCCGCGAATACGCGCCTGAATATTTTCTTCGGTCACATCCTCCTGACGGCCAGCGAACGTGGGCTTCAGCGCTTTTTGATACGAGTAGAAGATGTCAACAATCGGCACCAGGTCAAACGAAATGCCGAGGTTGCGGGCCAACGCCGCAGAATCATCAATGCTACCGCGCGAAGAATACGGCCCCGGCATGCCCACCGCGATGACGTTCTCGGGCCCCAGCGCGTCCACCGCAATGCAGGCGGTGATCGCCGAATCGATACCGCCGCTCAGTCCCAGCACGGCCTGGTGGAAGCCGCACTTGTGCACGTAATCGCGAGTGCCCAACACCAGCGCGGAATAAGCGCTCGCCTCCAGTCCTTCGTCGGCCGGGTGCAGGTCGCCGGTAAGCGACTCGCTGTCAAAGCAGACGAAGTCCTCTGCGAACGACTTGGCTCGCGCGATTACCCGCCCATCGGGACCCAGCGCGAAACTCGACCCATCAAACACCAGGCTGTCGTTTCCTCCCACCTGGTTCACCAGCACAACCGGAATGCGGTAGTTCCGAGCAATGGTGGCCAGCATGTCAAGCCGCAGTTCGCGTTTGTGAAGATAAAACGGAGAGGCCGAGATATTCAGCAGGATTTGTCCACCGGCGCCGATCAAGTCTTCCACGGGATCGACCCCATATAGTTGGCGGTCCCAGAAATTCTTGTCGTTCCACGCGTCCTCGCAAACCGTGAGCGCCAGCTGCTTGCCGTCAAGGGCCAGCAGTTGCTGGTGATCGGCGGGCGCGAAGTTACGCATCTCGTCAAACACGTCGTAGCTGGGCAGCAGGCGTTTCGATTGGATGGCGGCGATCTTTCCGTCGCGCAGCAGCGCCGCCGAATTCATCACGGACTTGCCGGTAGCGGAATTTGCCGGAGTCACCAGACCGCAGATCACGGCAATGCCCTGGGTCGCTACGGCGATCGCTTCCGCGGCCTGCCGGTTGCGCTCCACAAACCACGGGCGCTCCACCAGATCGCGCGGGGGATAGCCGCAAACACTCAGCTCGGGAAAGAGAATGAGATCGGCGCCGGCGCTTCGCGCCCGTTGCGCGTAGTCGACGATTTTTGCCGAATTGCCCGCGAAATCGCCGACGGTGGTGTTGATCTGCCCGAGTACAATCCTCACGCTAACAGTGTAAAGGGGCGCGAGCGAGGCTGCCAAATGGAGGGTAGTGTCCTAAACTTGCGTTGATGACCTAGAATGCGGGCATGGCCGATGAAGAGGTTCTCCAAATCCTGCGTGAAATCCGTGATTTGCAGAAAGCGCACCTGAGTAACCAGCAACTCGCAATCGAGATGCAAAAGAGGGGCGTCCGCCGACAAAAGGTCTCACTGCTAGTTGCGCTTGCTATCGTGTTCTTAGGTCTTGCCATCATAGCGGAACCGCTGTTTAGACGGTAAGGGACTAACGTCAGTAACTCGCGCACCGTCCAGATGTGATCCGTCAATCCTGCTTCCATCGCAGGTGTCACGCGAAGGCTCTTGTGTATCCGAGAGAAAGTTTAGGACACCACCAAATGGACTGCACATCCACATCAAAGACTCGCGACCCAATGCGGCGGGGTCCCCGGATCCGTTCCCGGGGTGGAGGCGGGACCGGGGGAGCCGGGAGGATACGGCGGGTTGGGCTGAGTCTGGGTCCCGCTGTCTTGCGGATACACCTCTTGCTCCCCCGGGCGGAGCAAGGTGGGAGCGTTCGCCGGTTTTCCGGCCGGCTTCTTCTGGGCAACTTCCGTATCGGCGGTCTTGAGGTCCACTTCCTTTTCCGTGCGGACAATCTTCTCGCCGCCCACGGTCATGATCTCTAAGCGCGCCACCACCGCGCCTTGGAAGCGCACAAACTCCACTTCCTCAGGGGGATTGCCGTAGATCCATTCTTCATAGTCCTGGCCCTTGTCGTCCTTGTCGCGAATCTTTTTGGCCGGCCGTCCTTTAGCGTAGATCACCATATCGCGGTCCATGCCTACCAGGATCTTGTGGTTCTTGATGGCCTCTTGGACCTTGGGCGGCAAGGTCTTCTGGTAAGCCTCAGCCTGATTGAGCGCCTTGAAATCGAAGACTGGCGACAGCAAATCGCGGACTTGATCGCCGGTCAGCTCGGGCACATATTTATCGAACGCCAGCGTCACCTGGGAGCCTTTGGCCGCGAGGCTCTTTGGAGCTCCGCCCACCGGGCCCATAACATTTCCGTTGCCCGCCTGAATGTGCTGATACCACTTCTCGTGTTTCTTGGGGCCGCCGTTGATCTCGAGGACGATTGAGTTGTCTTTGATTACCACGTTGGAAATGACGACCCGGTCGCCCGGCCGGGCCGCCATTCCGTGTTCGCTGATCAATTCCGTAACCTGCTTGTCGTTGGGAGTGACTACTCCATTCTTGATTTGCAATCCCTTCTCACCCATGGGGAACATGCGGCGCACAAAAACACGCTCGGCCGTCAGATCGCGCATCACCAACATGCGAGTTTGCGATGTCATTTTTTCCGTTGGGAGTTTGGCTGGCGCTTTGGCGTCATCGGCAAGTGCGAACATCGCCGGCAGCAGAAGCGCCGTAGCGAATAGCGGGAAACAATTGCGGCTCATGGAAATCCCCGATTGGTTCAAATTATAGGCCCATCCCGGCCGGGATACACCTAGGCAATGTCTGAAAAGTGCGTTGATGAAAACCAACGAATGATTGCTTTTCGGTAACGCTCGCCGTACCCTGACGGCATGGCGTCAAACGGCCGAGAACTGACACCGGCGTTCAGCACGACTCTCGGTGTGGTCTACAATGCCGATTGCATTGATCTCCTTGCAGCAATCAAGGATGGATCCATCGATACAGTCTTTGCCGACCCACCATTTAATTTGGCGAAGGATTACGGCAATGGCAGAGAGAAAGATGACCTGGACAGAGGCGATTATCTGGAATGGTGCTATCACTGGATCGACGAGTGTATACGTGTCCTGAAGCCGGGCGGCGCTATTTTCGTTTACAACCTGCCGCAATGGGGATTCCATATGGCGGCGCATCTAGAACAACAAGGAATGACATTTCGGCATTGGATTGCCGTATCGATGAAAGGTACATTCCCCAGGGGCCGGAAGTTGTATCCGGCGCACTATGCCTTGCTGTACTTCACGAAAGGAAATCCCAAAACATTCAACCGTGTAAGGCTTCCGATTCCGCAGTGCCGACATTGCAAAAAGGACGTTAAGGATTACGGGGGCCATCGAAAGTATTTGAATCCTCTCGGAATCAACCTAACCGACTTTTGGGACGACACAGCTCCGGCTCGACATCGCAAATTTAAGGCGCGCTGGCACGTCAATGAATTGAAACCGATCATCCCAGGCCGATGTATTGAAATCTCCACGAACGAGAGCGAAATTGTACTGGATCCGTTCGGCGGTGGCGGCTCAACGTTTGAGGCCGCACAACAATCGAATCGCTACTGGATTGGAACAGAGATTGTCGATTGTGAGCTGATCCGGGCGCGGTTTGAGCGCAACATTCCCGGCGTCGAACGCGCCGAGCCTCCGCAAGCGCTGTCTGATGTATTTATAAATCGTAATCGCAACCGAAGCATTGATTCACCCCTATGCCAAAAATCGTTGAAGAAATCGATTACGACGGAGCACGCGAACGCGTAAAGCGGCTCGGCCTGACACCGCTCGTCGATGAGGTGAAGGCGATCGTTTCCGATTTTGAACTACTTGTCGAAGAAAGGGCAGACGCGAACGGCGGTGCCGCTGTGCGCAAGTTACTCGATGCGCGTTTTGAGGAAGCTGGAGGATGGACCAAGAAAGTATCTGGTGATATCGACTGGACAAAGTGCAAAGTCGTAAATGGTACAAAGGTTTGCGTTGGAGTTGAAGTACAGGTATCGGCACGCTCAGACCTCTTGGTGGTCGATATGATTCATCTGACAGCGGCTTTTCGAGATGGCCGCCTGGACGCCGGTATAGTTATCGTGCCGAGTGACAAGTTGTCCAGATTCCTTACTGACCGAGGTCCCTGCATATCGGATGCCAAGAAGCACGCCAAGGCAGCTCGGCTCGAAGATTCGCCCTT
>Ga0187880_1001118_pt1 | contig 21904 bp, 19 predicted proteins | sample June2016WEW_19_4_FD_132998 | JGI IMG/M metagenome (GOLD analysis project Ga0187880, IMG submission 132998) | Peatland microbial communities from SPRUCE experiment site at the Marcell Experimental Forest, Minnesota, USA - June2016WEW_19_40 | ecosystem: Environmental > Terrestrial > Soil >... | reverse complement strand
TCAATGAAAAGTGTCGACCTACAGGCTGTCTCATTTTAGGGGCGCAGTCCAGCTCTGACGGCTACATTTTTGTCTACACTTCTGTCTCGATTCTCAATTCTGGAGTTAAGTTCAGATAGTTTGTCCCAGTTTCTTGATCACCGGAATGACGAGAAAAGCGCGTTAGTCGCCGTAGGCATCCTTCGCGCTCTTGGAGCGAGAATTCACTCAATTCGAGGCTTGATTAAGGAGAAGACAAGGCCATCTTCCTATTGTCGGTCTGCGTCGCAATCTAAGCGGTCACGCGAGTTATCCGCCAGTACATTTGGGTTCCGCGTGACCTTGCGCGCACCGAATGAAAAGGTGAGGCGGCCTAGCCTACGAGGACGTTAGCGGAAACTGTCTCGGTGTATCTCCTAATCCGAAGTTTCGTCATTGTTCTATGGTGTTCCCAGGAAGTGCAGCAATGTGTGATTGAACTCCCCAGGTCTTTCGAAATAAGGAGCATGGCCGGTGTTCTTGATCGCGATGAATCGCGAAGCCTCTCCAATAGCGGCTTGCATTGCAATGCCAAACGTACTCGGCAGTACTTTGTCGTCCGCGCCCCACACTACAAGACAGGGAATTTGCGTGGCCAGCTCTCGCAGCCTTGCTCCCACCACGTCACCGTCGATTCCTTCTGCGATGTAATGTCCGAAAGCATGCAGGCATTCCTCTGCGCCGGGAGAGGTATTGAGCCTAAACTCTTGCTCTACGATGTCGCCCGCCGCGAGGCGAGGGTCAAACAGACAACGCCGGAGCCTTTCCAACCCACCCTCTCGCGATCGATAAGTCATGATCCGCCGCAACCGCTCACGGTTTTCTGAGCCCAAGGGAATGGCGCCGCCACCGCTCACGAGCACGAGCGCTCTCACTCGCTCCGGCGTTTGAGTGGCGCAATAGGCGGCGATATGGGCGCCTACCGAAGCCCCGACGAGAACTGCCGGCTCAGCTAACTCGTCTAAGAAGGCGGCAAGCACGCGTGCATACCCAGGAACCGAAAACGGCTCCTTAAGCGTCTTCGAGGCGAGACCATGCCCGGGCAAATCTAACGCAAGAGCACGGTAACCGGCCCGGTAAAAAGCGTCAAGGTTGAAAGCCCATCGGTCGGCGCTACCGCCCGGCCCGTGAACGAACACAATCGGCGGACCATTGTCACCATGGCTCAACACTCGAACAAACGTGTCCCCGAGCTGCAAAGGGTATGTCTTCCATTCATTCGGCAGTACCGTCGACCGCGCGACAGACACGTCACTTTTTGCGAAACATTTCGTCAAAAACGTACAGCTTCGGCAGCTGGATGGAGCGTCTGAAATGCCCATTTTTACCTTATCTCAGTCGTGATGGCGGGGGCGGCTTGTAAAGCTCGCCATCCTTCATGATCATCAACAGCTTCGCCCTATCTTGAAGGATGGAAATGTCGTCAATGGGATTTCCATCAATCAGCAACAGATCGGCGAGCGCGTTCTCCTTTACCACGCCGATTTCGTCATGCATTCCCATAACAACGGCTGCATGGCGTGTTGCCGCCACCAGCGTCTCGATCGGCGTGAATCCCAACACCTCTACAAAAAGCCAAAGGTCACGCGCATAGTCGCCGTGGGGTGTGCAAACGAAACCGTAGTCGCCTCCAGGCAGGACACGAATACCACGCTTTCGCATTTTTTCGACTGACGAGATCGTCGCCTCGACCTCGGTTTGGAAGCTCCGCGAAAGGGAGGGGGGAATATTCCATCGCCCGTCAGCGTACGCAAAGGCGTGGGTCGGGCCTATTGCCGGGATGACAACGACGCTATCCTTTGCTTTCTCCAGTGCGTCCAGAGCCTCGTCATTGACATAATTTGCATGATTGATAATCTTGATCCCGTAGCGCAGCGCCCTCAAGACAGAGGTTGCACTACGCGCGTGGCAAACAATCCGAAGCTCGCGCGATTGCGCGACCTCGACCACGGCGGCAAGTTCTTCGTCTGAAAATGGAGTCTGCTCCGATGGCGCGCTCGACGCGCCCAGATCGCCGGACAAATGCACCTTCAATGTATCGACGCCTTCTCGCGCGAAGGTTCGGCAGGCGCGAAGGATCTCGTCCCTGCCATCGACGATCCAGGAGAAGGTGGTCCCGGGATTGTGCGGCAGGTGAATCTGATTGGTGTCACCAAGCCCGCCTGTAACCGTCAACTCGGGGCTGCAGGCGAGATATCTTGGCCCGGGTATTCGACCGGACTCGATCTCGCGCTTGAGCACCACGTCAATCCGCGGCTTGGCGGAGGCGGCCGAAAAAACACTCGTGTACCCGCAGTCGAGAACCAGCTTGGCATGGCGCACGGTGGCCAGCATCGTCTCCTCGACCGGCATGAACGTGAATTCTACTGCTCGGCCGTCGGTAAAACTGAGGTGGCCATGGGGCTCAATGAGGCCGGGCATGAGTGTCGCGCCGCCACAATCGACAACTGTTGCCTCTGGAGAATGCTCCAGCCGGCGGGAGCCATCGCTAACTGCCACGATTCGGTTGGCGCGCACATGCACTGATCCTCGAAACGACTCGCGTCCCGACCCATCGAACACGTCAGCGTTGATAAAAACGAATTCACGTTCAGACATTGCCGTCTCCTTGCCTACTGTCTCGATTTACCCGTACGACGAAATGCCAATATTGTTCGGAACCGGAAGACCGCCGCCATTGAAAGTGCGAACCTTCCGGCGCGACGCCGCGCTGCACCTTTCCCAGATAACCGCTCGACCGATCCGGATACAGTCTACAGATACTCGATACGCTCACTGTTATGCGAGCCAAGTCGCCCGGATAGGAAATCGATCAGTATTTGATTAAAAGACAAGGGATCCTCGAAATAACTGGTATGCGCCACGCCCTTCATCACAGCAAGTTTCGAGCGATGTATTAGTTTGTGGGCTGCGAGTCCCGCGCTGAGAGGTACCGTCTTGTCCTGGTCTCCCCAGACTAGCAAGATAGGGATATCAGGAGGCAACTGGTTCAACTTCTCTCCAATAATATCCTTGTCGAGATCGGTTGCAATGTACTGACCAAGTTTCTTCAGGGCATCAGCCGCGCCCGTGGAATTGTTGAAGAGGAACTCCTCTTGTATCAAACTTTCGGTGACCAACGCGGGGTCCGCGATGACGCGATTTAATTTCTGGGCCACAAAATCGCGCGTTTGATTGGCCGCCCCGGCTTGAATGCGCAGGCGCATCTCGTCGCCGACAGGGACCAAGCCCATAGAACCGACCAGCACCAAGCCATTTATCTTATCTGGATGCAGGGTTGCGTAGAGTGCCGCCACATGGCCGCCGAGCGATGTGCCGACGATGGTGACCTTGGGGGCGTCAAGTCCTTTGATGAAGCTAGAAAGAAAGTTCGCATACCCGGGAACGGAATGGTCGAAGGACGCGCTTTTCTCAGCGAATCCGTGCCCCGGCAGGTCAATTGCGTAACTTCTGAATCCCGCTTCCGCCAGCGGCTCGAGATTCCGAGCCCAGCGATCGGCGCGGGCGGCGGTGCCGTGAACCAAAATGACGGGTGCGCCGCTCAGCCCCGCCTGTAAGATTCGCGTTCGTGTTCCATCGACTTGCATGGGATAGGAAAACATAGTTACCTCGCTTTCAATAGAGTTGAAAATCATCCGGCCATGACGGGATTCGAAAGCAAACCGACGCGTGAAACCTCGACTTCAACGTGATCGCCCGATTTCATGAAAAGCGGGGGATCGCGAAGTGCGCCAACTCCCCCCGGCGTACCCGTCGCGATCACATCTCCCGCGCGCAGGGTGGTAAAGGTGGAAACGTACTCTATAATCTCGACGACGGAGAAGATCATCTGCTGGCTGTTGGCATCCTGGACGACTTGTCCATTCAGCCTTGTCGTCAGATGCAAATCTTCCGGCGGCCCCACCTCATCCTTGGTAACTAAATACGGTCCAAATCCGCCGGTTGCGTCGAAGTTCTTGCCGGGCGTCCATTGATGGGTGTGGCGCTGCCAATCGCGCACACTGGCATCGTTGAAACAGCTATAGCCAAACACGTAATCGAGAGCCGACTCCTTTGGGACGCGTCGCGCGGATCGGCCCATGACGACCGCGATCTCTCCTTCGAAATCGAACATTGTGGATTCCGGCGGACAGAGTAAGGGCGCGCCATCCGCAACCAGGGACTCGGCAGTGCGCAAAAAGATGGGTGGTTTTGCTGTTATATCGCGTCCGGTCTCGACCCGGTGGCTTTCGTAATTGGTACCTACACAGACGATCTTCCGGGGATGAACGATGGGGGGCAGAATGTCGATCTCACTCAAAGCCATGGATCGCCGTTTATCCGAAAAATCGCCGACGTTAGCTACGGATAATCCGCGTTCAATAGCGTCTTGCAATGACACAGGTTCGCCCGACGCGAGGTCCAGCAGCGGCACTACTCGACTCCCCTCCAGCATGCCGGAATGGCATTGCCCCTGAAACCGAAAGCTGACTAACTTTATTTCGTGTTCCTCAAGTCAACAAAATAGGCGGCGGTGAGCAACCTGTCGTAATTTGACCAAGCTGCACTTGGGCCGGCGTGCTAACTCACCGGCGCGGTAGCGAGCTCGGATCTGCGAATCACCTCGGAGCTTGAACTCAATAGGATCGACACGACGCTGATCAGGCTTGCGAGCAGCACCAGCATGGCGATCGGCCAAGCCGTCTTTGCCCACGCATACAGGGCGGTGCTCAACAAGGGGCTGAGGCCTCCGACTACGCCGGCCGCGACGCAATAACTGAGCGACATTCCGCTGTAGCGAAGCCGGGGATGAAACAGGCTCGACACCAAGGGCGGCAGGACCGAAAACAGAGCGGCGATCCCGATCAAACCCAGGCACATACCGCCGGCGACGCTGCGCGGTGTCCCCAAATCCACGAGCCAAAAGAAAGGGAACGCGCATAGCCCAGTCATTATGGCGCCAAACAACGCAACCGTTTTAATGCCGAGCCGATCGCCTATGATCGCGAAGCTAGGAAGCAACACAATCTGAAATACCGAGGTTACCAGTAAGGCATTCAAAACTACTTGACGGGGAACGCCCACCGTTTGCGTTGCATACGACACCAGGAATACCGCTTCGACGTGAAAAGCAACCACGGTGCAAAGAATGATGCCGCATCCTATTGCCACTCTCGGGAAGTGGTCGCGCAACACTTCCATAACCGGCGATTTCGAAAGGTCGTTCTTCTCCAAAACCTCCGCGAAAACAGGAGATTCCAGCAACCTTAGTCTGATGATTAGGCCCACAATGACGAGAATGGCGCTGGCCAGAAAGGGAAGCCTCCACCCCCAGGTAATGAAGTGTTCTTTCGTCAGAGCGCTGAGCAGCGAGAAAGTTCCGGTGGACAAAAGCAAGCCAAGGGGGGAACCCATCTGCGCGAAGCTTCCGAGGATGCCGGCCTTCCTTTCGGGAGCATGTTCCACCGCAACCAACGCCGCGCCCGCCCATTCACCGCCAAATGCGGCTCCTTGAACCGAACGCAGGAGAAGGAGCAGAATGGGTGCGGCGACCCCAATGCTCGCGTAGGTTGGTAAAAGCCCAATCAGCACCGTCGCCGACCCCATGGTCACGAGCGTCCAAACCAACATGGTTTTCCGCCCGATTCGGTCTCCATAATGACCGCAAAAAATCCCTCCGAGAAGCCGCATGATAGCGCCAACCGCATAGGTCCCGAACGCCAGCAACGTACCTGCCGTCGGACTGTAACCGGGGAAGAAAATCTGTCTGAACACGAGCGCCACCGCTGTGGCGTAGATATAGAAGTCGTACCACTCAATGGTGCTTCCGATGAGGCTGGCAATAGCTGCGGTAACGGGTGTCTTTCGGTATTTCGGCGCTGGCATTGATCGAGGGCCTCCCTGAATATTTCGTGCCGGACGTCAACTTCTCAACTAAGACCGAGTTCGTAATTGGGGAATCAGTTTCGCGCGGCCGCAAGTTGCGCCGGGGTAAGTCAGCCAGGCCGGTCTTCCGCGTTTGCACTTTCGTCAGGGGCACGGAAGACGATTGCGCCGATAGGGCGCCCCTCCGGATCGACACCGACATTGGCGAAGTCTAACACAACTGGTTGATCGATCGTCCAACCCTCCCCTTTCAGGTGCGCCAGAACACGCACTCCGTTGGGCAGGTCGACGTAGCCGATTGCGAAGGGCCGATGCAAAGTGGCAGGCCCGACCCGCACAACTGTAAAGGTGTAAAGCAAGCCAGTTCGTGGTTGCTCTTCAGTCTCCAGGGTTTCGCTTGCGCAATTTGGACAGACTGAAACCGGCGGCGAAAGCCGGACATCGCAAGCCAAACAATGGCTGCCGATCAATTGCGGCCGTCCGGCGTCGTCCCAACGGACAGCCGCCGCTCCCAGGATGTTATTGCGGCCACTTTCAAAACTCATCGTCTCGCGCTCCTTCAATGGACTACCTGTTCCGTGCTTCCCGAAGCCGGGACTACTCCCGGCTGCCGATCTCATTTCCTAGAAGCTTTCAGCCCGCCGCCGCCATCGATGGTATGGATCGATCCGCTGATATAGCCCGCCTTTTCAGATGCGAGAAAGACAATCAGATCGGCGACTTCACCAGGCTTTGCCGGGCGTCCCAGCGGTAGCTCCTGGTAAATCTCCGCGTAGCGCTCCGGGGCTCCCCACCTTCTGGACGCCTCCAAGCGCTTTAACGAAACCGACCTGTCCGTGGACACTGGGCCGGGGTTCACTCCCAGCACACGAATGTTATCGAACAAGCTCATCGATCCCAAAGCGCGAGTGAAGCTCATCAGAGCGGCATTTCCCGCGCTACCGGCAATGTAGTCGAAATTAGGACGCTCCCCAGCAGAGCCGATATTGTTAACAATGACGCCAGAGCCACGCCGTTTCATTTCCGCATAGGCAAGACGGCAGAGATTAATGTAGCCAAATACCTTCAAATCCCACGCATGCCGCCACATATTTTCATCGACAGTGAGTATTGACCCCCCTGGAATATCCCCTGCATTGTTGACGAGAATGTCGATATCCGCGCAATCTGCCGCCAGCTTTGCAAGCTGGTCCGAAATCCGCAAATCGGCAGAATGTATTTCCACGCGCACCTGGAATCTCGAACGCAGACTCTGGGCCAGGCTTTCAAGCATCGCCGCATCGCGGGCGTTCAGCAGCAAGTGCGCGCCTTCCGCCGCAAACGATTCGGCGAGGGCGGCTCCAATGCCCTTTGATGCGCCAGTAATCAGCACCTTCTTGTTGGTAAGCTTCAAGTCCAATTCGGGCCTCTCAGTTTCTTGCTTCAAAATCCGTCGCTCATGACTGTAAAACTACGCAACCGAGGATCGGGAGACTATGCCGCGATTGATCAGATCGTCAATGTGCTCTTGATCGAATCCTAAAATCTCCGTGAGTATGCTCACGGTGTCTTGTCCGAGTTCTGGTGGAAATGCATAGTTGGCCCTATCGGAACCTTCCAGGACGATCGGGTCGCCCATTACACGAACAGCGTTCTCGTTGCGGCGAAGCGTAACTACCATATTTCGATGGCGTATCTGCGGATCCTGAACAACCTGCGCAATATCATTGACCACCGCCACCGGCACTTGCTCCTTTTCCAGCAGCGTCACCCACTCTGAAGCCGGCTTTCCGCGAAACGCTTGGCCAAGGATGGGCCACAGCTTGTGCCGATTTGCAAATCGCATTTTGTTCGATGTGAATTCGGGGTCGTCAATCAGATGATCCAGGTTAAGCGCGCGGCATAAGCCTTGCCACATTCGTTCCGTATTCGCGGTAACGACCACATCCCGTTCATCCGAAGCGGGAAATGTGCGATATGTCGGTATGGAATCGTGTCCGGTTCCTTGGCGCTTTGGCGTCTCACCCGAGTGCAGGTGATAGGCTGCTTGATAGGACAGCATCGCGGCTTGGCAATCCAGCATGGCAACGTCGATGTAATCGCCGAGCCCGGTATTGTTGCGACGATTGAGCGCCGCAAGAATGCCGATTGCGCCGTACATACCGGCGCAGATATCGCCGATTGGAATGCCTGCTCTGACAGCTGTGCCACCCTCTTCACCTGTCAGGCTCATACCGCCTGACATTGCTTGAACAATCATGTCGTAGGCCGGTTTGTCGCGATATGGGCCATCCTGACCGAATCCACTGATTGAGCACCAGATCAACGAAGGCTTTCTCTTACGAAGGACCTCCGACGAGATTCCCAACCGGGCGAGAACGCCCGGACGAAAATTTTCGACCACAATGTCGTTTGCTTGAATCAAATCGCATACCAGCCGCTGAGCATCAGTAGACCTCAGGTCGACCGCAATGCTCTTCTTGCCGCGGTTTACAGCTAGAAAGTACACGCTGTCGCTACCTACAAAATGCGGTGGGATGTGCCTTGCGAGATCTCCCTCGGGCGATTCGACCTTTACGACGTCGGCGCCAAGATCGTTTAAAATCTGCGTACAGTATGGTCCTGAGAGAAACTGCGTCAGGTCGAGCACCCTGATACCAAAGAGGGGCTTATTCGCCGATTCGGACATGAGGCCTCGCTTTGCAGGATCGACAGAAATTTTCTTGCTCTAGTTTGAAAGAATATGAATCGAGCAAGCACCGTGATCAAAACCGGAAATGCCCCCGCCTGTGGCATGGGCCAATCCCAAGCGGGCGTTGGTGACCTGCCTGTCCCGGCACTGCCCGCGTAGCTGCCGGACGATCTCGACAATTTGCGCCGCGCCGGTAGCCCCGATCGGGTGGCCTTTCGACAACAGGCCGCCGGATGGATTGACCGCCACTTTACCGCCAATCTCCGTGTCCCCACTCTCGATGAGCCGCCCGGCTTCTCCGCGCCCGCAAAAGCCGAAGGCTTCATAGTAGAGGAGCTCAGCGATTGAAAAGGCATCGTGGACCTCGGCGACGTCAATATCGTCCGGTCCCACACTTGCTTCTTCGTAGGCCTCGGCTGCCCCCCGGACCGTCACCTCGGGAGTCGTCATATCCCTGAAGCCCGGGGTAAATTTGCCCGAGGCGAGCTCCGATGCTCGTATTTTTATCGGCTTGGAATTGAGGTGTTTGGCGGCCGGGTCGGAACAAACGATCAGTGCTGCGGCGCCATCGCCGGTGGGACAGCATTGCAAGAGGGTTAAGGGATCAGCAACGGGGCGAGAGGCCAGGATCTGTTGAACGCTGACCGGCTCTTGGAATTGAGCGTCCATGTTCCTCGCCCCATTGCGCCTGTTTTTCACCGAAACGAGTGCGAGTTGTTCGCGCGTGAGGCCGTATTGTCCCATGTAACGGTTGGCTCTCATCGCATAGAGCGCCGGCATGACCATGCCCTGCTGGACTTCCCAGTCATCTAGTTCCAGGGGTAATGTGCCCCCGCCAAATTTCGATAGCTTCTCTACGCCGATCACCAGCACAACCTCATACATTCCAGATCGCACGGCAATGACCGCCTCGTGCAAAGCGGTCGAGGAGGACGAGCATGCGTTCTCGATATTCGTCGTTGGAATTCCGCTGAGACCGATACGAGCCAGTATGCGCTGTCCCGTCATCATGCCGCCAAAGACTGTTCCGCAATAAGCTGCCTGAATCTGGCGGCCTTCGATGCCGGCGTCGGCAATAGCCGCTTTGACCGCCGGCCAGCCGATATCGGCGACACTTACGCTCGGAAATTTTCCAAACGGGGTCATTCCGACGCCGGCGACGTACACATCGCGCATCTAAGGTTCTCCTGAAGGCCGGGCGAGGATCAAGTCGCCTTCTGGCCCGTTCAGCTCATCATCGGTAGTGGTCGAGGGGATCGATCGTCAGAGACAGCCTTACAGAATAGCTCTCTCGTGCCGAACCCGATCTTATCATGGCAAACCATGCAAGGCCACTCCCTTTCGCGCTGTAAACGAACCATTCAATATATTATATATGAAAATAAACGTTCATTAATAAAACTAAGCAAGAGTCTAGGCGCCACGATGTCAGCTTGTCAAGAGAGTGTTTATGGACACAATCACTCTTCGTTGGGACAGAGGCAGGTTCCCTCTGACCTCCCTCCGCTCTCCTGGTTGCATTGTTGGCGCGCCGCATCTCTGTGGAACGGCGAATTGAGTCGCGACGCGTTCAGGTGGTTTTCAAAGCCTTTTCGAGGCGCGGCGGAAGATCGCGGCACGCGGACGGAGTATACACGAAGAGCGTCAGCACTTCAGCTCGGGATACCGAACTCCGAAAGAGTTCGCCGCCCAAGTCGGAAGCCTCCACCGAGCTGAACTGGGGCAAGAGGCCTTAAAGGCCGGCCCTTTGTCACAGACCCCCATCCCGCTCAAATCGGAGAGGGAAGAGCAGGAAAGTTGTCGTATTTTCACGCGAACGGAAGACGGGGCCAGGCACTCGCAAGCGCACATCCTTGAGCACGCAGATCCATACTCAGCGTTTTTTATTGACAAATGTTCGATTTCAGGAATAGAAACTATACCAATTATGCGAATCCAGGGGGCAGGTCAAAAAGCGCTTAGGAGGCAAGAGCATGATCAGAAAGAGTTGGATTGTGATTTTATGCGGGCTCGCGCTCGGTTTAGCGACTTCCGTTCGCGCGCAAAATTCAAACTCAGGTGATATTCGCGGCACTGTCACCGACTCGTCCGACCGTGTGATCCCAGCCGTAAACGTGACCGTCACGAACAACGATACCGGCGTGATCACTACGTACGTAACGAATAACGACGGCCTGTACGGCACCAATTCGATTCTGCCCGGAAGCTACACGATTCAATTCAGCAAGGGAGGCTTCAAAACATTCAAGCGTGGCCCGGTCACGCTTCAGGTCGAAACCATTACCGTTGATGCCCAATTAAAAGTTTGGACGGCCATCGCAGTGGTCCAGGTGAATGCTTCCGATCTGCCTCTGCTCAAGACGGAGGATGCCCAGGTGGGAACCACCCTGTCTTTGAACGAGTTGAGCGAACTTCCGAACGTCAATCCGTCGAATGGCTACACAGAGCTGCTGAAACTGATTCCCGGCGCTACCGGCACGACATCGGGCAACACCAACGGTGGCGGCGGTAGTTCCGACCTCTGATTCCGCCAGACGCGCAACATTCTCTTTCGGTCGATTCACAGACGACTTGGTTCCACGCCGAGGGTGGATATCCGGACAATGCGATGCCGTTTTAGAGGTCAACGAGGAAATTCCCGTTAACATAATCGACGCCCCGTGGCGAGGTTGGAGACAAGATGAGACTTCGGTTCTGCGCTGTCTTTGTTGGTTTTCTCCTTTTCTTACCTTTCAACCACCCAGTGCTTGCCCAGCAGGCCGGCGCACCATGTGCTCCGCGGGAAGACTCGAGTTACATCGACGAGGAAGGCACGGCATACATCACTCGCATTGTTGCGGTGCCACAAACCATCAGCCCTGAAGCGCAGAAATTTCTTGCCCGACAGGCCACTCCCGGTGCATCTCATGGGGCGCCGTCCCAACCCAAGAAACCCCAACCGGTCCAGACCCGGCAGACGTCATCCGACGCGACTCGGGCTGTCTATCCGGCCGGTATCGAATTCTCCACCATTGCGGGAGTGCCCGTCAGTGTCGTTACGCCGCTGGTTATTCCTGCCAACAAGGCTAATCGGGTATTAATCAACCTTCATGGCGGAGGATTCAGTTCAGATTCGGGTTCACTTACCGAGTCCCTCCCCATCGCCAACCTGACGCAAACCAAAGTAGTGTCGGTGATTTATCGCCTGTCTCCCGAATACCCATTTCCAGCCCCTGTTGAGGATGTCGTCGCGGTATACAAAGGCCTGCTCAAAGTCTATGAGCCGCGTAATATCGCCATCTATGGTTCATCCGCGGGAGCCATTCTTACCGCGGAAGTTGCGATTAAGATCAAGCGGCTTGGCTTGCCGCTGCCAGGCGCGCTTGGCGTATTCTCTGGCGGGGGCGACTTCAGTCAGATCGGCGATTCACAACAGATATACGGAGTCCAAGGGCTCGCCGGACATCCCGACACGCAGCCCAAAGGAGTGCAATGGCTGGGTGTCTATGTTGGGTCTACCGATCCTAAGGATCCCGTACTCTCACCATCCTTTGCCGATCTGCATGGTATGCCCCCAACGCTATTCATGACCAGTACCCGAGACTTCATGTTGAGCGACACCACCTTACTGCACCGCGCATTTTTGCGCGCGGGAGTAGAGGCAAATTTGGTTGTCTTCGATGGTCTGAATCACTGCTTCTGGTACGACCCCAATCTACCCGAGTCCCGCGAAGCCGACCGCATCATGGCTAATTTTTTTGACACGCACCTCGGTACTCGGTAGTCACGGATGTTTATGATGACCCTAGAAGCACTCTCATGGATGAATCAAATTCGACAACCAAGTTGCAAGTCGTTGTAAATTAGCGCGAGTGAATACATGAAAAACACGGCACTCAGGAACTGACAGTGAAGCGCTCGACGCTAATTCAATGACTTACGGCCGACGTTGATTTACTCGGTTCATCCGCGAGACTGGATCTAGAGACCGCTGAAAGTTCCCTCGAGATGTCGGCTGTAGGAAGCTTTCGATGGTGCCGTTAACTCGCGCAAGTTTACTTATCCTAATTGAGAGGAAACGGGCGCGGATTTTAGCGAAAAATGGTCAAAAGAACTTTCGAGCCAGTATCTAGGAGAATTTACCAGATGCCTTTTCTTCGTTCAGTCTCGCGATGGAGTATATGGTTGGCGGCTCCCTTGTTCATGAGCCTCGCCGTTTCCGGATCACAAACAACCACCAGCAGCGCACGAGTTCCGCAGGGAACCGGGCAGAGCACCGCCCCTGCGCGCAAATCGTACCCCATGGTTCTGGTCCAAAGCGGAGACTCCCTCTTTCAACAAAATTGCTCATTTTGTCATGGACGGGACGCGGGCGGGGCAGAGGGTGGGTCGGATCTCAGGGGCTCCAAGCTGGTGACCGAGGATGTGGATGGAGACAAGATCGGTGCTGTCGTCCGCAATGGACGCCCGCAGAAGGGCATGCCACAATTCGACTTTTCTGATCAGCAGATTGCAAGCCTGGTGGCCTTTATCCATACACAGCAGAACAACACGCTAACCAGGGGACGCAGGGGCGTGGATGTCTCCGATCTACAAACCGGAAACGTCGAGGCTGGCCGACGGTACTTCAACGGTGCCGGGGGATGCGCGACCTGCCACTCCCCGACTGGAGATCTTGCGGGCATTGCATCGCGTTACGAGGGTCTTGCACTCGAACGACAGATGCTGTACCCCGTGGACGCCAAATCCACAGTCACTGTAACCCTGGATTCCGGGCAAACGATCAAGGGCGCCTTGGAATATCTCGACGAGTTTACCGTTGGACTGATCGATCCTACGGGTGTGTATCGGTCCTGGCGGACCAGCGACGTGAAATACAAAGTCGACGCGCCGGTGAATGCCCATGTCGAATTGCTCAGGAAGTACACGGACGAGGATGTCCATAATCTGATGGCGTATTTGCAAACCCTTCGCTAGTCTCTGTCTTAAGCGCGTTGATTTGAGAGGTCGGACCGATATGGAGTTTCTAAGAACTGCGCTTCTTCTTGCCGCGAACCTACTGGGGATTGCATCTCCTGGCGTGATCCTTGCGCAGGGAGTGGATGCCCAAATGCTGCTGCATCCGCCAGCCGACAGTTGGCCAGGGTATCACGGCGACTATTCCGGTCGACGTCACAGCTCGCTGACCCAGATCACACCGGGGAACGTGGGAAACTTGAGTCTCGCCTGGGCCTTCCAGACAAATCAGCCGGCGCAAATCAAGTCCTCGCCGTTGCTGGTCGATGGCATTTTGTACTTCACCGTTCCAGACAACATTTGGGCTGTGGATGCGCGATCTGGTCACCAGATCTGGCATTATACCTACCCGCCAAACAAGGGGGTACATCTCGGACAGCGCGGCGTGGGCATGTACAAGGAATATCTTTTTTTCATGTCTCCCGATGCACACCTCGTATCTCTCAACGCCAAAGATGGAAGTGTGCGCTGGCGCGTGACGGTTGGAGATGCTGAGAGGGGCTATTGGGCGACCATGGCGCCGCTGATCGTCGGGAACCATGTGCTCGTTGGAGTTTCCGGGGATTTTGATAACTTGACCGGCTTTATCCGTTCGATTGACCCGGAGACGGGCGCAACGCAGTGGCAATGGGACTCCACTCCCCCTTTAGGAACCCCCAACGAGCCGTCTGGAGGTATGACGTGGATGCCGGGAACGTACGACCCCGATCTCAATCTCCTCTACTGGGGCATTGGGAATCCGACTCCCGTATTGAATGGCTCGCCGCGCCCGGGCGACGATCTTTACACGTGTAGCATCGTCGCCCTCAATCCCGATACGGGCAGGCTAGTATGGTCCTTCCAGGTTTCTCCCCACGATACGCACGACTGGGATGCTGTCGAGACTCCGGTGCTAGTCGATGGAGAGTTCCACGGCGAGCCGAAGAAGATGCTAATGCAGACCTCACGCAACGGCTACTTCTTTGTTCTCGACCGTACGAATGGGAAGAATCTTTTGACCGCTCTTTTCGGACCTGTGAATTGGTCGAATGGAGTCGATAAGCAGGGTCGTCCGATTCCAAATCCCGCCAAAGAACCGGCGCCCGATGGACGCCTGATCGCACCAGACGAGGACGGTCTTACCAACTTCCGTTCCCCCAGCTTCGACCCCAAGACCGGATTGTTTATCGTCGACGCCCATCCCAGCTACGGCATCTACTTTGCCAAGCCGGCCGATGGACTTTATGGGTGGGCGGGCGCGGATTATGGCATTTGGGGCAAGGGCGTGATCGAGGCCATCGACTACCAAACCGGCGAGATCCGTTGGAGTCATGAGGTTGGGCCCGGAAAGTCGGGCGCCGGGGTGCTGACAACGGATTCAGGGCTCACTTTTACCGGTGACACTCTAGGGAACTTCCTGGCATTGGATTCGAGTAACGGCAAAACGCTGTGGCATGCGGGCTCAGGCTCGCCCATGCTGAGTTCTCCGATCACTTACGACCTCGACGGTCGCCAATACTTGCTGACAAGCAGCGGCGGCGTACTGTTTGCGTGGGCACTTCCGGATGCACCATGAAACCATTCAAGAATGCATTGCATTTGCCGTGCGCTAGTAATTGATTTCATTCCCACTTTCGATCCTGGGGCAAAACGTGGATGACCCGTTTGCCTCATGGGGTGGCTGGGCTTTGGCGTGAACTGGTTCGCTCAGGTAGAGAAGAAAAATTAATCCGGTTTGGAAGTCCCTAAAATCATTAATGTTCGGGTTCTCGACCTGCGCTTCCCCACTTCACTCCACCAAATCGGGGCGGACGCGGTGAATCGGGATCCTGACTACTCCGCGGCCTATTGCGTCCTTGAAACTGACCCCGGCATTGAGGGCCACGGACTCACCTTTACTCTCGGCCGTGGAACTGAATTGTGCGTTTCCGCAATTCGGTATCTGTCCCGGTTTGTTCGAGGCCGCAACTTGTCATCCCTCACGGACGACTTGGTAGCTTTCTCCAGACAACGTACCGGAGATACTCAATTCCGTTGGCTCGGTCCCGAGAAAGGCGTCGTATATCTCGCGGTAGCTGCCCTCATCAACTCAGTCTGGGATCTCTATGCGCGAGTTGAAGAAAAACCACGCTGGAAGCTGTTGGCGGACTTTGAACCCGAGCAGATTGTTGGCGCCATTGATTTCGCCTGCATCACGGATGCGATTAGCCCCGACGAGGCGCTTGCACTTCTGAAAGAGCGAGGCACCGGCAAGGTAACGCGCTTGCAACAGTTGAAGCAACACGGTTATGCGAATGCGTGCAACACTTGGCGATCTTTGACTAGCTTTCCGTCTCCAGATCGTTGGAATGCCGTGCGATGGAATTTGTAGATCACCTGCACGAGCACCTCGTTGATCCAGTGCGCGTAGTCAATGGGCACTATCTGCTGCCTCAAATCCCGGGATACAGCACGGAAATATGTCCGGAAACACTATCGATGTGCAGTTACCCCGATGGCCCGGTTTGAAGACGATTCCGTCTGCCGTTCGATAAACAGTCACTGGAAGGGCGGTAAGAATTTTAGAAAACCGGCAAGGCCGGCAAGTACGCGTGTTGCGACAACTTGACTCGCGAAGAAACCACGCGGAGAGTCCTGCTTTGAGAACATTTCTGGTATACTCAACCCGCATCAGAGCATGAGAATATCACTGTGCGTCAGAAGCCCGATCATCGTGGGTGGATTGCCTGGGGCTTGGTTCCTTAGCTTTGCTGGGAACCTTGGCAACCAGTGAAAAGAAGTTATGAGCAAAGCGCCGACCAAAGTCGCCCACCAATATCCGACTCCAGCCCTGGAGAAGGGTCTTGACATACTGGAACTTTTTGCCAGCGAGCCGGCTGGACTCACCAAGAGTGATGTCGCCCGGCGGCTCGGTCGCACCATCTCGGAGATCTTTCGGATGTTGGTGTGTCTCGAAGAACGCGGTTACATCTCTCAGTCACGCGATGGGGAGCGCTACCGTTTGACCTTGCGGCTGTTTAAGCTGGCCCAGGAGTATCCGCCCACCAAGCGCATGATTGCGGAAGCCTTGCCGATCATGCAGCAAGTTGTCCATGAAGTTAACCAATCGTGCCACCTCGGCGTTCTGGACTGCGACCATTTAGTAATTCTTTCCCAAGTCGATTCTCCACTCAGTACGGGCTTTTATGGGAAGGTGGGGCGGATTGTCGATCTCGTGCGTGGCGCGACGGGGCAAGTAATCCTGGCACACCAGACTCCCGAAACCTGTTCTCGAGCCATACAGCTTTGGTGTAAGCAGCACAACGCACACCCACCGCGTGGTTTGGCGGCTCAATTGGCAAGTATCAAGCAACGAGGATATGAAGTAAAGAGCAGCTACGAAGTGAAGGGCATAATCAACGTTTCGTTTCCCGTTTTGGACGACCGAGGATATGCTATTGCTGCTCTTACGGTTCCATTCCTCCAAAGAATCGGTGATCCGATGACCCCAGCCAGAGTGAGACCCGTATTGAAGCAAGCCAGCTCATTGCTTTCGGAAGCGATTGGTGGCGCGGAAATGCCAAAGGGCTCTGACCGGCGCCTACGCTCGAAGTGAGCCTGCCTGCTCATCGCCCTGAGGCATTTATGCAACCAGTTTTAGGGATCCGGTACAGCCTTAATACAGAATTAACCAAAACGCTCGACATCTGAAGATGCTTTGCCGCTGCGCGGAGTGTTGTTAACGCCGGCGCCGCGAGCGCTGACCCGCTGACTTGCTATTTCCCCGCCTCACCCAGCCGCAGCCGCACGCCAACCCGGCCCGCGCGTTCGGCGTCCAGCGTCGTCGTCGGCGTCTTGGAGACCTCGATGCTGCGGTTGGTCAGGTTTTCGCCGTCGGCGAAGATCTCCCAGCGGCTGCCAAATGTGTGCGATCCGTACGCGTCCAGCTGGAAGTAGCCGTGCAACAGATATTGGTTGGCGTCGTCGTCCCACATATGGCCGCTCATCCGGCCCATGAGGCTCACCGTGCCCAGCCGTGGGCGCGCCGCGCGCACGTTGAGCGTTGCCATGTTGCGCGCTACCTCGGGAATCCAGTTGCCGAGGTCCTGCGAGCCGCGCGAGACGACGGCGTGCGCGTACTGATAGCCGCCGTCGACGGCCAGCCAGGGCAACGGCGCCAAACCATAATCGAAAGAAAGACCCTTGCTCTCGATCTGGCCCAGGTTCTCGCGCATGAGCAGAATCGGCGACGAGTTGGGATTGATGGTGAGCGCCACGATCGGCCGGTTCACCTGCGTAAGAAAATAACTAGCCCGTACCGTGCCCCAGCGCTGCTGGTTAGCCACGCCTGCTTCCCAGCCGGTGGCGCGCTCGCTGAGCAGGCTGTTGTTGGCCTTGGTGAGCTGGTTGCCCACCTGCGTGGCGCGATACAACTCGTTGGGCGTGGGCGAGCGGAAGGCGCGGAAGCCCGAGGCCAGCGCGGACCAGTGCTCGCCGACCTCGCGCGCCATGCCGAGGCGCGGGTCGAAGACCCGCTGACCAAACTGCGGAGGCTGCGTGGCGCTGGGCGCGAAAGTAGTTCCATTCCAGGAGTATTGCTCCAGGCCGAAGTTCTGGAACCAGTCCATGCGGGCCGAGGCCGTTACCGTCCATCCTTTGCGGATCCACATGCCTTCCGCGTAGAGGCCGGAATCACGCTGGTGATCGTTCAGGTTGGTGATGCCCGGCGACGCGCCAAAGCTTTGCTCCTCGTCCCAAACGCGCACGTCGCGCACGTCGGCTCCGGCCATCGCAAGCAGTCCGGAGCCGAGCGGATCGGTCCAGCGGGCTGAGGCGCCCAGTTCGTTGTCGGGCGCAAACGTGTACTTCGACGGCGTCTCGCCGCAGCGGTAGCTGCACGTAGGATAGGCCGCGGTGGGAGTGTTGGAGATGCTGGAGAAGGTCTGCTGGAAGCGCTCGTCGGAGCCGAAGAGTCGCAATGCGAGCGCTTGGCTGCGCCCATCGCCCCAGTCCCCGCCGGTTGCGTAGCGCAACATGCGCGTCGCGTTCCACTGGTACGGGGTTCCATTATGGCGCAGCTCATGGAAGCCGCTGAAGCGGCCGAAGAGCCGCAACGGTCCCTGCTCGTGCTCCACGTCGGCGAGCCAGTTCTGGCTGTGCACGTTGCTGGCGTCGTCCACCGGACCGCGTTGCGACGGCGCTTCCTGGATGAATCCGTCGGTGCCGAGCATGCCGCCCGCGCCCATCACGCCCCACGGTCCGTGCTTGGTCTCGGCGAGCAGGCCTTCATCATAGGTGCCGTAGCCTGCATAGCTGGTGGTCAGATCTGCCTGTGTATTGCCGGGTTGCGCCGCCAGCACATTGATGACGCCGCCGATGGCGCTGGAACCATAGAGATCGCTGGCGCCTCCGCGGACCACTTCCACGTCGCGGATAGCCAGCTCCGGCGTCTCGTTCCAGTGGATCCATCCGCCCAGCGGGTCGTTGAGCGGCACATCGTCTTCGGTCTCCAGAGTACGGCTGGCCGAAGTCGATCCCAGGCCGCGCAGACTCACGCCCTGCGAACTGGGATTGGCGACCAGGGAACTCGAGCGGCGGAAGGTTTCCATGCCAGGCACCTGGCGCATCTTGCCGTCGAACGTGATGGACGGTGAGGTGGCCAGGTCGTTGCTGGTCAGCAGGCGGGTGGTGGCCGGGCTCTCCAGCGCGCTCAGCGGCGTGCGATAGGCGGTGACCGTCACCTGCTCCGAAATGGCAGCCGGCTCCAGGCTTACCGTGGCCGCGCTCACGGCGGTAACGGTCTGAGCAGCGAAGCCCGGTGCGGAGACGCGCACGCGGCAGGGTGGTTGGCAATCGAATGTTGCCATACCCTCAGCATCGCTACGGCTTAGCGTGCGCCCCGCGGAATCCTGCACCTGAGCGCCTGCAATGGGCGCCCCACGAGCGTTTTCTACCCTGAGCGCTACGGCCAATTGTGCTCCTGCTTGGGCTGAGAAAAGCTCAAGCGCCGCCAGCGCTGCTGCGCCATACGCTGCTTTGATTCCTTGCATAATCCGACTATTCTAATGGAATTGAGCTGCATCCTTCCCTTTAGTCCAGCCGAGGTGAGAGCTCTCTAGGATTTCCGGCATTCGCTCGTCGCGAAAGTTGCGGCAAGTCTCTCCGAGACAAGATCTATTTGCGAAAACCCGTTTGCTCGGCGAATTTCTCCCAACGTGAAGTTGGCTCTTGACGAGAAAAGGGGCCCGTCAAATACGAATGAGTGATACTCTCCCCGTTCGCCGCAAACATCTAGACCTGAGATCGTCGACACATCATCGATAAAATCACGATCGATCTCTCGGCCAGGCCATAGATGATCGCTCCACTTGTCATCACAGCAGGTGAGAACTGCACGAAATCCTTCGCCAACCAGCGATTTAAGAATCCCTATACCGTCTTCGTGCCACAAGGGTTCAACCAGCTTCAACCCCGCATCGGACGCTCGCTCATCGTTCCACAGGCGGACATCCTCGAGGTGGATGTCTCCGGCGATGACGCCGGCATACCCACGTGTCTTTATCTCGTGGAGCGCTGCTTCAAAGGAGATAGCAAAGGAATCAGGCTTTGTAGCGATCTGAAAAAGATCGAGGCCCACAGCACGCGCTTGTTTGGCAATTAACGTCGAGCGTACCCCATGAAACCGCACTCGACTGCTCGTATCATCGAAGAAATTTAGGAGCGCGGTTACACGAAGGCCCGACTGCCGCGCTCGCCAGAGCGCAAGGCAGCTGTCTTTGCCGCCGGACCAGAGTACTGCAAATTTTTCGTTTGCGGGCTGGGACATCAAGACAATCTTACGCTACGGTTGACCGAAGTCGAACTGTGCCGAGAGCACATCGCTATGATATCGCCCGCTCCCATCGCTGCCGCCAATGACGTACACTCGATCTCCTGATTGCGCAACGCCAAGCCCGGCAATACCAACCGGTAGCTTTCCGGTTGGGGCGATGCGCCATACTCCGATCGCGTCGGACACGGCAACGCCCGACCGGAGGTAGGCATAACTAATCCAGTTTGCATACGCCCCGGTGCCTGGCTGGCCGCCCACACTGAACAAGAGAGACTCATTAGGAGGCATTGGCGACTCCGCAAACAGGGTTCCTTGACCGTAAATTCCTGTCGTGAGGTGTCCCGGGGAGGTTCTCCAGGGAGCCGGTGTTCCATCGGCGCGCTCCGCCGCCACCTGGACGTCGTCATAGACGTCGATCAAATCCAGATCGCCCCACCCGCCAATGACAACAACGTTGTTGTGGACGGCGAGCGCCTGCGGTGAACTGCGGTCACCCTTGAGATGGTAGTCAGCGAGCGTCCACTGGCCGACCGTGCAATCGCTATTGACCTTGGCAACCTCGACAGTGTCAAGGTGCACCGTATCTTGTCCGATTTGCGCGACGCCGCCAACAACGTTCAGGAATGTTCCCCGGTCGGTGGTTATTGCAACGAGCGAATGATTCGAGCGGGGAATCTGAAGATGATTTGGACTTGAGACCCAGGGGGACAGCGTGCCATCGCTCCCAATCTGGGTAGACTGGGTGTCGTCATAGTATGTGAGCGAGTTTGGTGTCGACGAACTGCCTCCCGTCAAAATCATGCAACTTCCCACTCGGACAGTCCCGGTGCCGGAATGGCCGTTCTTGAAAGACGCCTCAGCGGTCCACGGTCCCAATGTTCCGTCGGCTCCGATCATGGATCGCAGAACGCTGTCGTAGTAAGTCACCTGGTTCGTCGCCGAATCATAGCGAAATCCTCCGAGAACATAAATTGACGTATCTGAAGCGACGATGGAGAGATATGTCCTGGCCTGCGGAAGTGAGGGCTCGACACGCCAAGCGCAGAACGCAGGCGCATCTTTCGGCATCCATGACTGCCGGCAGCTGGCGCCTTGAGCGGAGGCAGCATACGTTGCGGACAAGACAGCGAAGACTATCAGACACATGCGTTTCATATCAGTACCTCGCTTGCGGAGATTGATTTTGTTGGATCGTAACTTCGTCACTTCTGGTTCTCTTCGAACAGGAGATAACGGCGCCAGCTCGGGTGGAAAGTTTCGGCCTCATCAATGCCGCGGCGGGGCTTCGGCATCGGCGCTCCTTCTCGCATTCGGCCAGCGTAACTCAGAGACTGACGAAAAATCCAGTATGGTGCACCTTTGCAGACATTGCAAAATTATCTTTCACTGGCGACCGAAGCAACTTTCACGAAGGAGCGTGTCTCGCCAAAATTCCATCAGCTGTCCCTCGACAGAATTAAATCCGCGCGGTTCTCTAGCGGTTCTTAACCGTTAAGACTATCTAGGCGGAGAATGATTCGGCCAGATTCTCACTGTGTTTTGTTTGGTATAATGCATTTATGGCC
>Ga0187880_1001115_pt1 | contig 21945 bp, 19 predicted proteins | sample June2016WEW_19_4_FD_132998 | JGI IMG/M metagenome (GOLD analysis project Ga0187880, IMG submission 132998) | Peatland microbial communities from SPRUCE experiment site at the Marcell Experimental Forest, Minnesota, USA - June2016WEW_19_40 | ecosystem: Environmental > Terrestrial > Soil >... | reverse complement strand
GCATGAACCGCTTGGCAGATACGCTAACTTTGTGATTAATTTCTCGCGATATTATACTTGACGTACCCATAGGAGGGGCGTAGCGTGAGAAATCTGTCAATTGTCGACCCATTTAACGCTGGAGATTCGGACAGTGGATACCCTGGAATACCGCCGCCTTCGGTACTCGCTGGTTGCTCGCCAATGGGGCTTGGCGAAGCCATATCCTTGTTATCTGCCGTCGTTCATGAAGCACCCATGACTAAAGCATATGAGGGGGACTATGAATTTGGCGAAGCCGCTGGCTTCGCCAACGGCTTTAGGTCGCTAGTGATATCTGGCGATCAAATCAAAAAGATTGCAGATACGTGGATGAAGAATCTTGAGCGCGTTTTGGCACTGGCTGAGTTTCCGTTGTACATGGCAAAGAAAATGCGACTCGACGCGACCGCCTATGATATCGCGAGAGCGCGTCTGGGAATTCCGATTGCCCTGAGCATGGTGCCCCAGGATAGACAGGCTGAATATATAACTGCCTGTGAGAAAGCCCACGCGGAACTTCGTGAGTCAGTCTATGGCACAGACCCCGAAGCAGGCGACAGAAGCCTTTGGAGCATGGCCACCTTTTTCTTAAAGGAGGAAGTTAGGAGAAATCTAGGGCGCGAGACGTTCCTGCATTTCGGAATCGAAGCAGTATTTGGAGCGATGCTGATGAACTCGTATTCGGCATTCGAGGTGATGGCTGCCGATCTCTGGATTGCGCTCGTCAATGCCGATCCGGGCGCAGCGAAAACGTGGGCTAAATCGACTCAGCAGAAACCCAATAACCCGGAAAAGACCCTAACAATTTCGGACTTGGCAGCCTATGACTTCGACTTACGCAAGGTGATGGGCACAATTCTCGCTCAGGAAAAGGTCGAATTTGATAGTTTGGAAAAGATAAAGGCAGCCTATAAGAATACCTTTCATGGTGCGACAGATTCGTACTTCACAGAAGAACTAAAGATATCTGAGCAAGTAAGGCATCTGTTTGCTCATTCAACAGGAATTGTGGATTCCGAGTTTATTTCTCGAGTAGGCAAGCATTATCCCCAACTCAAACCTGGTGACAAACGACCGCTTGATGGTGTCGTGGTATGCAAGAGACTGGATGCGACGGTGAAGGCTGGCAACTCCCTACTCTTGTTTGGAGATAAACGTCTTGCAAACACCAAGAAATAGTCGGTAGTGTCTCAGTTTGAAAATCTTGGTTTTTATTCAGAATCTCGATGCCGGATCGCTGCCGACTGACTGGCAGCAGACGGCTAACGCGCGTTCACAAACGTATGATAAAACGGCAGCAAGTGTAGCCGCTGTTCTGCGGCTGTTTCGGTGACAGAGAAAACCATCCCGAAGCAGTCTCCACGTATTGCATAATTTTGTGTTGAGGTGCTCAATCTGCGCAAGCATTACTCGGTCGGTGACGCCACAAGAACCTAAAGCAGGGGTCAGCATATGAACACGATCTCAAAGTGGCTGGCGGCGCTGGCGTTGCTAGGGGGGCCGGTGGTGGCGAATTCGGCTTCTGTCACGTACAGTTTTACAGGGCTCGTCGTATCGTACGGCGCAAACACCCACGGTGGTACTGGAATCTACAGCTCGATTGCAGACGGCACACCCGTGACCGGTACTTACACGTTCAATTATGATGCTGCTATCCAAAGCACTGGGACCGTAGGCTCGGCGTCGGGTTGGTCACTCAGCGCAGTTGGTGGAACTGGTGACAGCGGACTCCCTGTGCCGTCTGGGTTCGTGTTTTCGTCCACGGCGCAAGTGGGTGGTCTTACGTATAGTACGAGTCCCCCTGCCGCTTATAGCACTGAGTCGTTTGCCTACGGCAGCAGCGCTGGCACTTTTAACGCACAAGAACAGGTGTGGTCAGCGACCGGCACAGGATCAGTTTCTAACGTGTTCATAAGGGGCAGCAATGGTGCAAGCCCGTTCTCTAGCTCTGGCCTTCCCACCATCGCTGGATTGCAAAATGAAGAGGCGATCGGATTTTTCTATATCGATAATAGTGGAGTATTTAGCGAGGTGGATTACGACCTTACTTCGCTTAATGGTGTTGAGGTGTTCCCCGTCCCGATCGTCCCGATCGTCCCGATCCCATCCGTCCCGGACCCCGCGTCCGCGTGGTTGATGCTGAGTGGGCTGGTTGGAGTCGGCCTTGTGGCTCACCGCCGTCGCGTGGAGAGTGTGGCGGGCTGATCGCTCCGACTGGACCAGCATGGGGCAGCGCCAGCTTTGTTAAGGTGGGTATTCCCGTTCTGGCCTGACAATACGCGCGCATCATCCCGGGATGATGCGCCCACAAAACCAGTCAAGGCTTCTTGGGCTTCTCCGCCTTCACGATTTTCTTAAACGCCTTCTCAAACTTCTTCCCGCTCTCGTCCGCGCCGATCTTCTTTGCGGCTTCGATAAAGCGGGCGGATTGGTCTTTATTTTTCGTGCTGGTCTCTGTCATTTAAAATCCTAGCCAATTTCGGAACCGGTTTGATTGGACTGCAGTAATCTGTTTGGTCTTGAGTGGCTTCAGTTTCCAACGGCAAGCCAGGCACTCTAGTTCCTGGTAGATAGTGTGCCTATTTGTTAGGCGGCGCCGCTCCTCAATATAGGGCTTAGTTCTATCGTAGAGCCTAACGATTGTTGAATAATTGCTACTTTTGAAAATATTGTCGTCGTAGATGCCCTCGGATATGCCAACTGCGACATATTCGTAGTGATTGAGAGCATATCGGATCGCCTTCGTATGGTCGTCGTCTATCTTGTCGTTTCTCGCATATATCGCGATGCTCTGATCGCCCGAGTGGATCTTGCCAATAGTGCGAATGTACCCGACGAGCTCCGTATCTTTTCTAGTTGAAAATATAGTCGCTATGGCGGCCTTCCTGCGCTCAATTGCACGCGAACTTCTTATGGCTATAAGCGCGAAGATCGCTGCGAGCAATAAAGCGCCTGTTTGGCACCAAAATCCATAGCTTTCGCCCCAGATCGTCGGATACTTTTCGGGTTGCTGTTCCGTAGCTGTATGCTCACTTGCCATGTGATTCTCCCAAACGAAACAAGGGCCCCTTTGGGCCCTTGTGATAAGTTAAATTGTTAGATCGGGGTTTACAATCCTTCGTCATCATCTCGCATCGTAGCTCCTTCCGCCGTTATCTCATCCAGTTAATGGGGCACTCTAAGTTGCTCTCCAGTACGCAGAAGTGACGCATTTCACCCTTTTTTCAAGAGCAATGCAACGTCCCTTAATCTAAGGGCCCTGTAGGACATAACCTAGATGTCGGCAGAAACCCTTAGAAGTTTAGAAATTCTAGGGGATTGGAAGTTCCTCTATTCGTAAATTTCCATAAAAATATCGACTTGTCAAGTGTTTTGGTATACCCTTGCGAGCGAAGGATGAGCGAACGTTATCTTAAAGAGAATGACGAAACTTTATTAGTCGCCGAGGCGCCGTGGGTTGGCGATGGCGGCAAAGAAAGGGTCGGAGTTTTGGCGGTCCATTCGAGCAGTTTAAAGAGCCGAATGAATGCCGGGATGGCTGTTTCTATCGCTCAACTTTATGGGACTGTTTTACCGGGGATAATTCTAACGAAATACATTTTTAAAGGTCTAAACAGGCCTCTTTATTGCGACGAATCTTTCGATGGAGACAAGGAGAAGTTGGTTTATGTTCGTCGCCCCACAGTGGATTACATTGTGACGAAAAATAAAGCAACGAGCGCCCGTGAGCTAACTAAATTGCCGGCACCTGCCGGAAAGACTTTTGTTGTAATCGTTAGTCCTAATACACATAAGAACGAATTCCCATCTGTAGATGGGTGGATCGACCACTGGAATTGGGCGGATGAAGATACTGCACTAGCAGAAGCTCCTACCAATTGGGTGGATCGATACCAAGAAAGAATATTTACCCGACTGTAAACCGTATTAAGAGAGTTAACGCCATGTCCGCACTACCAGAGAACCTTCAAATTGAATCCGTTCTCTCTGGAATGCAACCGTTCCAGCCTACCGCCTATTACGATAAACATCTTGACGTGATTCGCGTGCAGATAATGGATTGCAGCATTTCGGAAGAACGTGTCGATAAAATCATGACGATTTATCACATGAACCATCATCATCGCCCCGATGGTTTAAATGATATTGCTGGCTTCGCCATCAAAGGTGTGCGCCATTTATTTAAAAAACTAGAAATAAAATATGAAGGCGCGATTTTGATCGCCGAACTTCTAGACAAGCTCGTTAAAATGTATCCGACAACTGGAACACGCCGCGTTATAGAGTTCTACAGAGAACTTGGTAATAAGGCTCCAATGGAGATTTCATTAGCCGCGTAGTCGGCTAACTGGGATATTCCGCAAGGCCGCGACTAGCGCGGCCTTTTCTTTTCCTTCGGCCATCGCCTCTTCTTAATTAATTGTTTGATAGGTGAGTCGCTTCCCGCTCACTCCACCTAGGATATTGTCCGCCCGCATCTTGTCGTCGATCTCAAGCGCGATCCGATTGTTGTATCGAAAATCGAACTCCGCCAAGTACCGGTGCAGGTGCTTTGCGTCGCAATGCTGGTACACGCCGACCATGCCGCGCTTGAAGATCGAGAACACGCCCTCGATGGTGTTGGTCGAGACGTTGCCGCGCGCGTATTCCTTCTGGCTATGGTTCACGACCTCATGGCTCGCATAGTTCTTGCCGATGTTCTTGAACTTGCGATGCTCATCGGTCATTAAGTTCGCTTCCGGTGCCATGCTCTTTTTGAACGCGCGCTTGACGCCCGCGAAGTTCTTGCCGGTGATGTGGGTAGACTTTACCGAGCCGCCGCGCTCGACCAATGCAAACACGGTGTTTTTATTGGCAAAGCCGCCGCGACGTTTCCAACCGCTGTTGGGTTTCTTGCCGAAGTAGGTTTCATCGCCTTCTACGATCCCGCCGCCTTCGCCAAGTTTGCCCACGTCCTTGTCCATCGCCAACCGAATGCGATGGCTCATGAACCACGCGCTCTTGAGGGTGATTCCCAAGATGCGATGCAACTGATTCGAGCTAATGCCCTTCTTGCTCGACGCAATCAAGAAGATCGCCTGTAGCCACAATTTTAATTCGATGTGGCTGTCCTCGAAGATGGTACCGATCTTCACGGTAAAGGGCTTGCGGCACTCGTAGCACTTCAAGGTGCCGATGCGGGTGGACTTGCCAGCGAGACGGCCCAGGCGAGTGGTACCGCCGCAATGCGGGCATACGGGGCCGTTCGGCCATACGCTTGCCTCGACAAATTCAATCGCCTTAGCTTCGTCGTGCAGATGCGGGGCGTTTAGATAGGAACTGCTCATACATCACCTCATTTCGATGGGTGAATTATGAACTCGGATATTGGGTACGTCAAGTACAATATCGCGTAGGATTCAGCTTTACGGACTGCAGCTCGCGGCGGCGGCGCGTTTGGCCTGAAGGTCCGGCGGGCGCCTCGAGTTGCGGGAACCTCTCCTTAAGTTGCGGGGGGTGCCATTCGAGTTTAGGCTACGCGGCTCTTATGCAAGCCCTCGCCCTGCGCCAGCTCACCAAGACCTACAAGAACGGCATCAAAGCGCTCAAAGGCATCGATCTCGAAGTGGCTGAAGGCGATTTCTTCGCGTTGCTCGGGCCGAACGGCGCCGGCAAGACCACTGTAATCGGCATCGTCACGTCTCTCGTCAATAAGACCAGCGGCATCGTGGAAGTCTTCGGGCATGATATGGATAAAGAGCTCGAGGTCGCGAAATCCTGCATCGGCGTCGTGCCGCAGGAGATGAATTTCAACATGTTCGAATCGTTGTTCACGATCGTCGTGAATCAGGCCGGCTTTTACGGCATACCGCGGTCGCTCGCCAAGCAACGCGCTGAAAAATATCTCAAACAGCTGAGCCTGTGGGATCGGCGAAATTCGATCGCCCGCTCTCTGTCCGGGGGCATGAAGCGCCGTCTCATGATCGCGCGCGCGTTGATGCACGAGCCGCGGCTGTTGATATTGGACGAGCCTACCGCCGGCGTGGACATCGAGATTCGCCGCTCGATGTGGGAATTCCTGCGCAATATCAACCAGCAGGGCACGACCATCATTCTGACGACGCATTATTTGGAGGAAGCCGAGAATCTGTGCCGTAACGTTGCCATCATCGAGGGCGGGCGCATCATCGAGCGCGATTCCATGGTCAAGGTATTGCGCAAATTGCAAACGGAGATTTTCGTCCTCAATTTGAACGAGTCACTCGCCGAACCCCCGGAGATCGCGGGGTTCCGGACCACGCTGGCGGATGACCGTACTCTCGAAGTCGAGGTGTCGAAGGGACAGACATTGAACGATATTTTTGCGCAACTGACGGCGAAGGGCATTCGGGTCAACAGCATGCGGAACAAGGTGAATCGCCTCGAAGAACTGTTCATTCGTTTAGTCGACGTCAGTGCCCGCGCTGCCGCCGCGGGAACTTAAGCCGTGGCCGGGTCGCGTGCACGCGCCGAGTGGGTGGGTTTCTCGACCATCATCATTCGGGAATTCAATCGCATCGTGCGCATTTGGGGCCAGACCATCGTGCCGCCGACGGTCACCGCGACGCTGTATTTCGTCATTTTCGGCAGCCTGATCGGCAAGCGAGTTGGCCAAGTCGGCGGCTACGACTACATGCAGTTCATCGCTCCCGGCCTCATCATGATGACGGTCATCACCAACTCGTACGCCAACGTCGTGTCGTCGTTTTTCGGCGCCAAGTTCGGCAAGCACCTCGAAGAGTTGTTGGTGTCGCCCATGCCGAATTGGTTGATCTTGTCGGGGTACATCGCCGGCGGCATGCTGCGCGGTCTGCTGGTCGGGTCCGTCGTTACCGTGGTCGCGTTCTTTTTCACCCGGCTTCCGGTGGCGCATGTGTTTGCGATTCTATCCGCGGCTCTGCTCACCAGCATGGTGTTCGCGCTCGGGGGATTCATCAATGCGTTGTTCGCCACGAACTTCGATCAGATATCGTGGTTCCCGACTTTTGTGCTTGCGCCGCTCACTTATTTGGGCGGCGTGTTCTATTCCACGACGATGTTGCCCGGCTGGGCGCAAACGGTATCCAAAGCGAATCCGATTTTGTACATGGTCAGCGCGTTTCGCTACGGCTTTCTCGGTACGAGCGATGTCGATCTACGCCTGGCCTATGGGATCATGGTCGGGGCGGTCGTGGCGATGTTCACGTTGGCGGTGACACTGCTGAACCGGGGCACCGGCATCCGCGACTGACGGGGAGGGGCATGTCAAATGCGTTGCCGCCCAGGTTCCTCATTCCGGCCGCGGCCGTAGTCGTGTATCGTGCCGGGCGAGACCCAGGACAATTTTAAGGAGTTGACTAATGACCGAAGAAAAGCAGCAAAAGTTTACGGCTAAAGTGCGTCGCGGTCTGGTGTGGGTACACGCCGTCGCCAGCGCAGAACTCGCCAAGAAAAAGGCCGAGGCCACGGGCGTGAGAATCGAGGGCTTTACCGCGAGCGAGTTGGCGGATGTGGAATCCGCCTTGACCTGGATCGCCCAGAACAAGGAAGCGCCCGGCGCGGAGCCTACCTGACCCGGCACGGTCTCAAACGGACTCGCCTATGGCCCGCAAATGCGCACTTGTCGTTGACGATTCGACATCGGCCCGCGTGATCTTGAGCCGGATGCTCGAGAAATACGACATCGAAGTCGATATGGCCGAGTCGGCCGAGCAGGCCATCGAGTATCTGAATAGCAATCGGCCCGACGCCATTTTCATGGACCATCTCATGCCTGGGATGGATGGGCTGCAAGCCGTGCAGACGATCAAGAGTAATCCGCAGACGGCGACCATCCCGATCATGATGTACACCTCGCAGGAAGGCGAGTTGTACGTGGGCCAGGCGCGTGCGCTGGGCGCGATGGGTGTGTTGCCGAAACAAGTGCGGCCCGTCGATGTGTCGAAAGTTTTATATGAGCTGCATTTGTTGCCGGATCGCCGCGACATGGCGGAACCCGCTCTGTTGCCGGTGGAGTTCGACGGCCGTGGGAGTATCGGGCCAGCCGGCGCGGCGGCCGCCGCGCCGGCGGCCGCGCCGGCCGGCAATGCGGGCGGGAAACCTCTCGGGCCCGATTGGGGACGCCGTGTCGAAGGGACCGTCAAGGAACAGGCAGCCGACCTTCGTCGGTTCATTGTGGCGAGCTTGGACGGCTTTGCGGCGCGAATCGTCAACGATGTTCGGGAGGCGTCTCCGCTGGCGGCGCCGGAACGTCCGCCGCCGATCGGCGCCCTGCGGCAGCCCGCATGGCCTTGGGTCACGTCGCTTCTGGCCGTAGCGTCGATCGCCGCGGCGTGCGCGGTGATGTTGGCATCGACCCGCGAGGATTTGACGAACACACGCGCAGAACTCGCGGCGCTCACGTCGGCCAACGCTGAGTTGCAGCGCTCGAGCCAGGAACTCGGATCAACGCTCAAGGATCTGACGGCTGCTTTGGCGGCCAGTACGGCCACGCTTTCCGCGGCAACGCCGGCGAACGGCGCAGCGGCGCCGCGAGTCGAACCGGTTCCGTACGGCGAGATTCCGTTCGATCGAAGCCGGCTCGAGGTTTTGCGCGAGTTTCTGTCGAAACTCGAAGCGCAGGGATTTCGCGGCGCGGTTAAAATTACCAGCGCGGCCGGTTTGTTCTGTCTCAGCGGGAACTCGATCGACGGGTATGTACCGGCGGCCGCAGCATTGCTCGTCAGTAAATGCGATCTCGTCGGCAACCCGTTCGACGAATCTTTGACGGCGCAGCAACGCCAGTCGGTGGATTTTGCCAATTTGGTCGCCAGTGTGCGGCAGCGGACCTCGGGCGCGATCAGCGTCGTGATCGAGAACGCGGGCAGTTCCCGTCCCGCCGCTCCTTATCCGCAGCGCAGTGAGTCGCTCACCGCCGGCGAGTGGAATCGTGCCGCTGCGTTCAACAATCGCGTCGAGTTTGCGGCCGACCCAGCGGCCAGTCCTTAGAACCGGCTCCTAAAACGCGATCCGGAAGAACATTTCCGGTCCTTTGTTGCTGAAATTGAAGAATCCCGAATTGGAGGACTGCGTCGAGGTAAGATGCGCCCTGATGTCGGTGTACCCAACGGCGAACGACACATTGGGCCGATAGCGGTAGAGCGCATCGAATTCATAAATGCCCACCGACCCGTCGATATTATTGACGTGCGCGGTCAGGTATTGAGCGCGGCCATCGAGATAGAACCGCTTGCTCGCGACCCAGGTGGCGTCGATTCCAACGGCGGGAATCTCACCGGCCTGATCTACGGTCTGAATGATATGCCGAGATTGCGTTTCGACCTTGGCCTCGGCTGAGCTGTCCGTGGTGTGCACGCCGATGGTTCCCGCGATCTCCAGTGTCTCGCTGTGCCAGAAGGAGTATCCATACGTGATGCCGAACGTGCGCAGGCTCAACTGCGTCTGCAGCGGATCTCCCGGCTGGAAGACCACGTTGCGGAAGACGATCGCATTGCCGGTCACTGTCGCGCTGCCGGATCGGTCCAGCATGAAATAATCGAAGCTCAGGCGCTGGCGAGTACCGATGCGGACCGTCGCCTGAAATTTGGGTTCGAAATCCGATTTGCCCAACCCGAATTGGTCTTCTGCGTTGATGTCCGAGCCTTGGACGCCCGCGCTACTGTCGGCTCGAAGGGTCGTCGCGGACGATACATACATGGCGCCCAGCGATATCCGGACACGATCATCGGTGGGACTGAAGTAATCATCGGCGCGGGAAGATTGCGCGACGACAGCGAGCAAGGCTAGCGCGGTGAACGCGAAGGTTCGCGCGGTGCCATTTTTCATGATCATTCAATTCTCCTCAATATCAGCTGGTCCGTTGCCGCTCGCCGGGCTCGGGGTCCTAAGGAGGGGGCGATGCGCGATAGAACCTGCGCAGCCGCTGCCCGCCAACCGGTGAGTTTGCCGCCGTAGATGCCAAGAACGCGCGGGTGTGGATCACGATCGGTAGTAAAAATGGTCTCCCGCGACCGGGCGAAGGCCGTTTGGGAGGCCACGGGCAAGACCCGCAGTCCCGCGAACCGTTGAACGATGTGCCGGCGGGTCATGCCGCGGACCGCGGGAAAGTAACGGGCCGCGACGGCCAACAAGTAGTCTTCTTCTTCCGGTAGCGGACGCACTTGGTCCGGGTCGCCGACATAAGGCGTTTCCGTCGTCCCGACCAGTGTCGCGCCCTGCCACGGCATCACGAAGACCGCGCGGCCGTCGGTCGGGCTTTCAACGTAGTAAATGCCGGCGCTCACGTGCAGCGGCAGCACGATGTGGGCACCCTGCACCAAATCGACTTCGGGCACAAATATCGGGGGATCAATGGCACGCGCGACGCGCGTCGCCCAGGGACCGGCAGCATTGACGAGCACCCGGGCGCGGGCTTCGATCTGCGCGCCGTTTTGTTCATAGGTCACATCGACCCCTGTGTCCGTCAAGACCGCTCCGATGAAGTTCGCCGGCATCGCAAGTTCGCCGCCGAGTTCCTGCGCCGACCGCACCACCGCGCGAGTCAATTGCGCATCGTCGGTTTGTGCATCGTGATAGCGGATCACGGCGGTAAGGCCCCGCGTGTCGATCCCATCCAGCGTGGACCAATCGCGTCTGGGGACCGCGCCGAAGCGTGTCCCGGCGTCGAAGCCTCCCAGCAGCGCGTACATCCAAAGGCCCAGCTTGAGCTGCCAGGGGCGGCGCCGCGTGTCGCGGTAGACCGGAATGTAAAAAGGCTTGAGTTCGACGAGTTCAGCCGCAATTCGCAGGTGAATGGCGCGTTCGCGCAAGCTTTCGCGCACGAGCGCGAATTGGCCGGACTCGAGATAGCGAAGCCCGCCATGGATCAATTTGCTGGAGCGACTGGATGTGCCGCTCGCCAGAGCGCGCTTTTCGATGAGCAAGCTCGTATAACCGGCGGCCGCGACGGCCTGCAGTACGCCGGCGCCATGAATTCCGCCGCCCACGACGATCACATCGTATTCTTTCATTTGATCTTCACAATGCGAATGGAGTCTAGGATGCGGGAATAGAGGCGAACACACAAAATTTCGCGAGTGTCGCGAATCGCGCACAGCGGCAGCGACCGCTTAAGGATCGCAGCGCTTTTCCTCGAATTCGACGATAGGTCTTCCGGACGTGACCTCGATCTCGCCGTCGACGATGGCGCCTTTGGCAATGGCAATGGTGCGCGCACTGACTCGACCGCGGATCACTGCGGTAAGGCCGATCTCGAGCTTGTCCTGGACCACGATGCTGCCGACAATCTCTCCCGCGACAATGGCTTGATGAGCTTGAATGTTGCCGACCCAGCGTGCCGCAACGGCTAAGACGAGGGGGCCGTCCAAATCGCCGTCGCCGTGAACTTCGCCGCAGACCACGAACTGTCCCTTGCCTCGAATATTGCCGACAATGACGGTGTCGGCAGGGATAACCGTCGGACTTGGCGACCCCTGTAGCAGCGCATGCTCCAAGAACCGACGCTTTGGTTCGCTCATGCGCGTTTAATATCCTATTCGGGCTTGCCATGCTGTGACGAGCTTGGCGTCGCCGACAGGTCGGGCAAATCGAAGTAGAATAAAGCTAGCCTCCTACACCTTGGGATTTGAGTTGGAAAAAATGATCAAGCATAAAATCGTTTTGGGCCTCTGTTGTTCGTTAGTGCTCGCGTTCTCAGGCTGCAGTCGCCAGCAAAGCGACTGGCAAAAGACCCGAGAAACCAACACGGCAGACGCGTATGAGCAGTTCCTGAAGAAATACCCGAGCGGTGAATTCACTGCTCAAGCACAGGCGCGAGCCAAGGAACTGTACGAAGAGCGGGATTGGCAGAAGGCGCGCGACGCGGATACGCCCGAAGCGTACCAAGCCTTCCTGAAGCAATATCCCGAAGGGAAATGGACCGAAGAAGCGCGCATTCGCGTCGAGAATTTCACGTTGGCACAGGCGCCGGGTTCGGCGGCTCTTCCGCCGGCCGGCACCGAGCCCGGCGCGACGGCAGCGGGCCCCACTCCGGGGACGGACGCCACAGAGAATGCCGCGTCGGCCCCGCCGCCACCCTCGCCACCCCCGCCCCCGAGCGCCGCCGCCACTCAACCCCGCAAAGCGGCGTCCAAGTCCACCGTCAAAGCGAGTTCGGGACCTTACCGAGTCCAATTGGGGGCGTTCAAGTCGGGAGCCGAAGCCGCTAAAGAGCGCTGGGCCCACCTGCAGCAGGATTATCCGACTTTATTGGCCGGATTGTCTTCCAAGGTGGTTCCGAAGAAGACCGCCTCGGGGAACCTGTATCGATTGCAAGCAATCGGTCTTACCGAGAAGCATGCGCGGGAAGTCTGCAGTGCCCTGAAGGCCAAGTCACAGCCTTGCATCGTGGTGCCGCCGGCCAACGGCTAAAAGGCGTCGGACAACGTCACACGGGTGACAAATCGTGTCACTTCAGAACAGGCTGCGACGCAACATCGAGCTCGCTAACGCTATAACCTGCTGATTTTTATATTGGCTTCGTTTTGGCATAGCGCTTGCTTCGTGATAATCGTCTTGGTTGTATCTTGGCGCCGCGATTTAGCTTCCCCCGCTCGCGGCGCTTTTTTTAATCCCGCATCTCCAGCCGATCCAGGATGAACGCAAATTCCATGGCGGTTTCCCGATACCGTTGGAACCGCCCCGACTTGCCGCCGTGGCCGGCCTCCATGTCGACATGCAGTAGCAGCGGATTGCGGTCAGTCTTGAGCGCGCGAAGTTTCGCGACCCACTTGGCGGGTTCGTAGTACTGCACCTGGCTGTCCCATAGGCCGGTGGTGACCAACATGGCCGGATACGCCTGCGGCCGGACATTGTCATAGGGGGAGTAGGACAGCATGTAATCGTAGGACGCCCCATCCGCCGGATTTCCCCACTCGTCGTATTCGTTGCTCGTGAGTGGAATGCTGTCGTCCAGCATCGTCGTGACCACATCGACGAAGGGTACTTGGGCAACGATGCCTCGATAATCTTGCGGACTGATGTTGGCGATGGCTCCCATTAACAATCCGCCCGCGCTGCCGCCCATGGCGAACACCTTATCCTTGGCGGCATAGCCCTGAACGACCAAAAAGTGGGTGACGTCGATGAAGTCGCTGAACGAGTTTTTCTTGTGCAGCAGCCGCCCGTCGTCGTACCACGCGCGCCCCATCTCTTGCCCGCCGCGGATGTGTGCGATGGCATAGACGAAACCCCGATCGATCAAGCTGAAGCGCGCCGACGAGAAACCAGGGTCGGTGGACAATCCATATGAGCCGTAGGCATATTGCAACAACGGTGCAGAACCGTCGCGGACGAAATCCTTGCGGTGAATCAAAGACACCGGAATGCGCTTGCCATCCCGGGCCGGCGCGAACAGCAATTCGGTCTGGTAATTCGATGGATCGAAATCGCCGAGCACTGGATCCCGTTTGAGCAACGTCTTCTCACCGGTGCGCATGTTGTAGTCGTACACGGTGGTGGGGGTCGCGAGCGAGGAGTAGGTATAGCGAAGCAGCTCGGAATTCATTTCCGGGTTGGCCGAAATGAATGTGGTATAGGCGGGCTCATCGCTCTCGATGAAGTATTCGGAACTCGATGTCGTCGCGCCGGGCGGTGCCAACGGGTGGATGCCGATCTTGCGCAGCCCGCCGCTGCGCACCGACAGCGCGATGTAGTGGGTGAATACCTCGAAATCCTCGATGTAGGTATCTTCGCGGTGCGGGATCAAGTCCTGCCACTCGCTCCGAGATCCTGCGTTGCCGAGCGGTACCCACATCACACGGAAATTGCGCGCCTGCCAATTGGTGCGAATGATGAAGCGATCGTCCAGGTGCTCGATCTCATACTCATGGTCGCGTTGGCGCGGGAAAAATACCTTGAATGACAGATTGGGATCGCTCGCTTCCGCGTAATGCCATTCCGAGGACAAGGTTCCTTCCATATGAATGAAGATGAAGCGGTCGGATTTCGATTTCGAGACGCCGGTATACAGGGATTTGTCGGTCTGCTCGAAGACCAACGGATCTTCCCGCGGGTCCGAGCCGCGAACGTGCTTTTTCACGCGCAAGCCCAGTAGGGTTTCGGGATCCTTCTCGATGTAGAGCAGCGTCTTGTTGTCGTTGGCCCACACGACATCGGGTTCAACGTGCCCGATCTTGACGGGCAAGGTTTCCCCTGTGCTGAGGTTCTTGAAGCGCAAATCATACTGGCGTCTTCCGACCGTATCCTCGCAGAATGCCAGCCACTCGCCGTCGGGCGAGATATCGAGATCCCCGATCTGGTAGTACTCCTGGCCGATGGCGAGCTCGTTCGCATTCAGCATGATTTGTTCCGGCGCATCGAGCGAACCCTTGCGGCGCGCGAAAATCGGATGTTCGTGGCCGGGCTCGAATCGGATGTAGTACCAGTAGCCGTTCTTGCGGTAAGGAACCGTCGAATCGTCCTGCTTGAGGCGCGCAATGATCTCGGCGTAGATCTTGTCTTCGAGCGGCTTGACGGGCGCGAGATGTTGCGCGTGGTAGGCATTCTCCGCGCTCAGATAGGCCAAAACCTCGGGGTCGGTGCGTTCGTCGTCGCGCAGCCAATAGTAGGGGTCCGACCGCTTGCCGTGCGGCGAGGACACCGTGTGCGCGCGGACGGGGGCGATGGGAGGCTTGATGTCAGGGATTTGCATGGCTCTTGTCCTTCAGGGACGCGGGAGTATAGTGAATCGGACAAGGGATTCAGATGATGAACATCGCTGCTTTGGAAGGGGGTGTATGCAGACTGTAAATCAATTGTTACGGGCCAAGGGCGGCCAGATTTTCTCCGTGCTGCCGACCGATTCGGTGCTCCATGCCATCAAGATCATGGCCACCCACCACATTGGGGCACTCCTCGTCATGAATCAGGCTTCGTTGCTCGGCGTCATTTCGGAGCGCGATTACGCCCGGAAGGTCATTTTAATGAATCGCTTGTCGAGCGACACCCGAGTGGCGGATATCATGACCCCCTCGCCGACCACCGTTTCGCCTCAAGACACGGTGCGCCACTGTATGCAGCTCATGACGGAAGGCCGTTTTCGTCATTTGCCGGTGGTCGAGTCGGGTCGGGTGGTCGGGATACTTTCCATCGGTGACCTCGTGAAGGCGGTAATCGAGGAACAACAGGATCAGATCGAGCAATTGGAGCGCTACATCGCCGGTTGACGATGTTGGCCACCTCGGTATCATGAGGCCAATACATAGGCACGCCTAACGGGCCGGCCGGCGAACCCGGTGGCCGCTGAACCCAGGTTTGCCCCACTTGGCGCGCGATTTTTGCGCCTAGACAGAACTAAGTTATTGTTTTTTAAAAGGTTCTGCGGATCGGCCGCAGGCGTGGCTTATCGTGGGCTTGCGTTATGGAAATCGAGCAAATGTCAGATCCGGGGGCCGGCCAACCGACGACGAGCCGCTACGGCGTAGACCCCCGCGTGGGCGACTGGGGCCTGCACCGTTCGAGCTATGAAAGGGATTCCTGTGGCTTCGGCCTGATCGCGAGTCTCGATGACCACGCCAGCCACTGGGTGGTGGAGACCGCCATGAGTTCGTTGAACCGCTTGACGCATCGCGGTGCCATTGCCGCCGACGGCAAGACCGGGGACGGTTGCGGCCTTTTGCTCAAGACGCCGACGCGCTTCCTGCGCGAAGTGGCGGCGGAGGCGGGATTTTCACTCCGCCCGCGGTTCGCCGCAGGCTTGGTATTTCTCGATCGCGAGACGGCCAAAGCCGACAACGCCCGCCGCGTCCTCACCGAGCAGATCGAGCGGGAGAAGCTCCGCGTCGCGGGATTTCGGCGGCTGCCGACCGACCCGTCGGCCTGTGGCTTGGAGGCGCTCAAGACACTGCCGACCATCGAGCAGGTATTCGTGAATGCGGGCGCGGATATCGATGAAGCCACCTTGAACCGCAAGCTGTACATGGCACGGCGCCGGAGCGAAAAAATTCTGGAATTGAGCGATCCCGTGTTCTACATCCCGTCCCTGTCGGCGAGCACCATCGTCTACAAGGGGATGGTGATGCCGCAGTATCTTGCGCAGTTCTATCCGGACCTCAAGGATCCGCGGATGGAAGCCTCGGTGGTCGTGTTCCATCAGCGCTTTTCCACCAACACGCTGCCGCAATGGCGGCTGGCGCACCCATACCGCTATCTCGCGCACAACGGTGAGATCAATACGGTTCAGGGCAACCGCAGCTGGGCGGTGGCGCGAGGCCCCTTGTTCCGCTCACCGGTTTTGCCGGATTTGAGCGATGTCCTGCCCGTGGTCTCGTTGACCGGGTCGGATTCGCAGTCGCTCGATAACATGCTCGAACTCCTACTGGTGGGCGGCCTGGACCCCATGCATGCGCTGCGCCTGTTGGTGCCGCCCGCATGGCAGTCCGTCGACATGATCGACCCGGACCTGAAAGCGTTCTACGAGTACTACGCGACGCACATGGAACCGTGGGACGGCCCCGCCGGGATCGTCGTGACCGACGGCCGGTATGCGTGCTGCACGCTGGATCGCAACGGTTTGCGTCCGGCCCGATGGGTCATCACCAAGAACCGCCACATCACCATCGCGTCCGAGGCGGGGGTTTGGGACTACAACCCTGAAGATGTGGTTCGCAAGGGAAAATTGGGCCCCGGTGAAATCCTGGCGCTCGATCTGCAAACCGCCGAGCTCATGGATACCAAGCAGGTCGACGATCTGCTGAAGAGTCGTCACCCGTACAAGGCGTGGCTGAAGAAGGGTGTGCGCTACCTGCAAACCGACCTCATCGATCCGCGCTTGGCGGCCGAGCCTTTCGATCGCGACACGCTGGCGCTGTTCCAAAAGATGTACAACGTGTCCGCCGAGGAACGCGATGAAGTCATCCGCGTTCTGGCTGAAGACGAGAGCGAAGCGGTGGGCTCGATGGGCGACGACACGCCCATGCCCGTCCTGTCGAAAAAAGTGCGGTCTTTATACGATTACTTCCGCCAGCAGTTCGCTCAGGTCACCAACCCGCCGATCGACAGCCTGCGCGAAAGCATCGTGATGTCGCTGCAGACGCAAATCGGTTCCGAAGCCAACATCTTCGTGCCGGCGCAGCAGCACGCCGAACAAATCGTGCTGAGTTCGCCCATCCTGTCGCAGCGCAAATTGCGGCAGATCATGGGTCTCGAGGATGCCGGCGTTCCCCACGAATTCATCGATCTGCAATACGACGAACAGGTGGATCTGAAAACGGCGATCCTGACGGTATGCGATCAGGCCGAAGCGGCGGTGCGCGCCGGCAAGCTGGTGCTGTTGCTGTCGGATCGCTACCTGGTCAAAGGCATGATTCCCATCCAAGCGCTGCTCGCAACGGGGGCTGTACATCATCGCTTGGTCAAAACCGGCTTGCGTTGCAAGTGCAATATCCTGGTCGAGACGGGCACGGCGCGCGACGCGCATCATTTCGCGTGCCTCATCGGTTACGGAGCGACGGCCGTCTATCCATATCTCGCCTATCAGACGCTATTCGACCTCATGCGCAAGGGCGCGGTAAAAATGGAAGCGGACCGCCGGCAGGAACTCGGCCGCAGCTACCGGCGCGGCATCCGCAAGGGTCTGTTCAAGATTATGTCCAAGATGGGCATTTCGACCGTCGCCAGTTATCGCAGCGCGCAGTTGTTCGAAATCGTCGGCTTGAGCGACGAAGTGGTCTCGCTGTGCTTCGAGGGGTCGGAGAGCCGCATCCAGGGTGCGGACTTCACGGACCTGAAGGCCGACACCGAATACTTGGCGCGACGCGCGTGGGATCCCACCGAAATCGTCGAACAGGGCGGTTTGCTCAAATACATGCACAACGGCGAGTACCACATGTACAACCCGGATGTGATCGCGATGCTGCAGTCGTCGGTGATGACCGGCGATTATGAGCAGTATCTCGAGTTCGCCGCGCTGGTCAATGAGCGGCCCGTGTCCTGCATCCGTGACCTTCTGAAGTTGAAGCCCACCTCCCGCCCCATTCCCATTGACGAAGTCGAATCCATCACCGCGATTCTGATGCGCTTCGACAGCGCCGGAATGTCATTGGGAGCCTTGTCCCCGGAGGCTCATGAAGCATTGGCCATCGCCATGAATCGCTTGGGCGCGCGTTCCAACTCCGGCGAGGGTGGGGAAGATCCGGTGCGCTACGGCACCGAAAAGAATTCCAAAATCAAACAAGTGGCCTCGGGCCGCTTCGGCGTGACGCCGGAATATCTCATCAATGCCGAAGTTCTGCAGATCAAGGTGGCGCAGGGTGCGAAGCCCGGCGAGGGTGGGCAGCTGCCCGGGCACAAGGTCAACGATATGATCGCGCGCCTGCGGTTCGCGCGCCCGGGTGTGGGCCTCATTTCGCCGCCGCCGCACCACGACATTTATTCCATCGAAGATTTGGCCCAATTGATCTTTGACTTGAAGCAGGTGAACCCGCAGGCCTTGGTATCCGTCAAGCTGGTGGCCGAGCCGGGTGTGGGCACCGTGGCGGCCGGTGTCGCCAAGGCGTATGCCGATCTCATCACCATCAGTGGTTACGACGGCGGTACCGGCGCAAGTCCGCTCTCGTCCATCAAATATGCCGGGACGCCGTGGGAATTGGGATTGGCCGAAACCCATCAGACGCTGCGCGCCAACGAATTGCGGCACCGCGTTCGCCTGCAGACGGATGGCGGCTTGAAAACGGGACTCGATGTCATCAAGGCGGCACTCATCGGCGCCGAAAGTTTCGGATTCGGCACCGCACCCATGGTGGCGCTGGGCTGCAAATACTTGCGGATCTGCCATCTTAATAACTGCGCCACCGGCGTGGCCACGCAGCACAATGTGCTGCGTACCAAATTCTTCATCGGCTTGCCCGAGATGGTGATGAACTATTTCAAGTTCGTGGCGCGCGAGTGCCGCGAGATCATGGCGGCCATGGGCGTTCGGACCATCGCGGAACTGATCGGGCACACCGAGCTCCTGGAAATCCTGCCCGGCGAAACGGCTAAGCAGCGCAAACTCGATCTTCGGCCGGTGCTCGCGAATTCCAGCTTGGTGTCGAGACAGCCGCAATACTGCACCGACCCGCGCAACGAGCCTTTCGACAAGGGCGTGCTGGGGGAACGGATGCTGCGCGACATGCAGGGCGCGATCGCCGGTAAATCGGGGGGCGAGTTTGCCTACGACGTGAGGAATTTTCATCGCTCCATCGGCGCCCGGATATCCGGTGAGATCGCCAAGCGGTGGGGCAATAACGGAATGAGCTCGGCGCCGCTGATCGTGAATCTCAAGGGATCCGCCGGGCAGAGTTTCGGTGTCTGGAATGCCGGCGGCTTGCATATGAATCTGGAAGGCGAGGCGAACGATTATGTCGGCAAGGGCATGGCGGGCGGCAGGATCGTCCTGAAGCCGCACGCGCGTTCCACTTTCGTCGCACGTGAAACGGTAATCATGGGCAATACCTGTTTGTATGGTGCGACCGGCGGCGAGTTGTATGCCGCCGGCACCGCGGGCGAACGATTTGCCGTGCGCAATTCCGGCGCGCTCGCCGTGGTTGAGGGCGCGGGCGATCACTGCTGCGAATACATGACGGGCGGCGTGGTCTGCGTGTTGGGACGCACCGGCGTGAATTTCGGGGCGGGATTCACCGGCGGGTTTGCCTACGTACTCGACATGGAGCGCGACTTCGTCGACCGCTACAACCATCAATTGATCGATATCCATCGCGTTTCGCCCGAAGGCATGGGCACTCATGTGCAGCATCTGCGCGGGTTGATCGAACAGCACGTCGAGGCCACCGGCAGCGTGTGGGGGGCGCAACTCCTCAACGACTTTCGCAGCTATATCGGTAAATTCTGGGTGGTGAAGCCGAAGGCGGCCGCCATCGACTCTCTGCTCGTCAATCTACGACGCGCCGCTTGAGCGCGCGAGCGCCCGTCACATGGCCGACAAATACCTGCAATTTCTAGAAAATCCGCGCAAAGATCCGGACAAGCTGCCGCTGGAAGTGCGCACCACGGAGTTTCGCGAGATCTACGCACCGTACAGCGCGGAGACCGCCGGGCAACAAGCGGGACGCTGCTTGTCATGCGGCAATCCGTTTTGCGAGTGGAAGTGCCCCGTCCACAATTACATTCCCAACTGGCTGGCGTTGGTCAATGAGGGCAAATTATTCGAAGCGGCGGAACTCTCCCACCAGACGAACTCGCTGCCCGAAATGTGCGGACGGATCTGCCCCCAGGATCGGCTGTGCGAGGGTGCCTGCACGCTGAACGACGGCTTCGGTGCGGTCAGCATCGGATCCATCGAAAAGTACATCACGGACGAGGCATTCAAGCAGGGCTGGAAACCCGACATGACCCATGTGGTGCGCACCACCAAGCGGGTGGCCATCATCGGCGCGGGCCCGGCGGGCTTAGGATGCGCCGATGTGCTGGCGCGCAACGGCGTGACGCCGGTCGTTTTCGATCGCTACTCGAAGATCGGTGGGCTGCTGACCTTCGGCATACCGCCATTCAAGCTGGAAAAGGACGTCGTGGAAAAGCGCCGTGAGATCATGGAGGGTATGGGCGTGGAATTTCGCTTAGAAGTCGAGGTGGGACGCGATATCGCGTTCGAGCGGTTGCTGGAAGAGTTCGACGCCGTGTTCTTAGGGATGGGTACTTATCAATACGTCAAGGGCGGCTTCTCGGGCGAGGATCTTCCCGGCGTGCATGAAGCACTGCCGTATTTGATTTCGAATATCAACCGGGAACTGGGCATCGAGGATGCGTCGAATTCCTTCGTCGACATGCGCGACCAGCGCGTCGTCGTATTGGGCGGTGGCGATACCGGCATGGATTGCAATCGCACGGCGATACGCCAAGGCGCCGCCAGCGTTACCTGTACCTATCGTCGGGACGAGAACAACATGCCGGGATCGCGGCGCGACTACAAGAACAGCAAGGAAGAAGGCGTCGAGTTCCTGTTCAATCGGCAGCCCGTCGAAATCGTCGGATCCGATCGGGTGCAGGGCGTGAAGCTGGTTCAAACGCGTTTGGGGCCCCCCGGTCCGCGCGGCCGCCGCGTACCGGAGGTCATCCCCGGTACGGAGGAGACGATCGACGCCGATGCCGTGATCATCGCCTTCGGGTTCTTGCCAAGTCCGCCGGAATGGTTCGTGCAGCAGGGGATTGCGATGCATGGCAACGGCCGTGTGCGGGTGTCGGCTGTGCCGATCACTCGGTTTCAGACCACCAACCCGAAAATATTCGCCGGCGGCGACATGGTGCGCGGCTCCGACCTGGTGGTGACCGCGGTATTCGAGGGGCGCGAGGCGGCGCAAGGGATCTTGAATTACTTGGGTGTCTGCGCGGCTGCGCGTCATTGAGAGTGCAATGCAAATCACCGAAGGCGGTTGTCTCTGTGGGGCCATTCGCTATTCTCTGTGCGGCGAGCCCAGTAATTCCGTGATTTGTCACTGCGCCTCGTGTCGTCGAGCGAGCGGCGCCCCCTCGGTTGCCTGGCTGACATTCGACCGCGAACAGGTGGAGTTTCGCGGCGACCCGCAGAGCTATCGGTCTTCGCCCGACGTCGTCCGCCGATTCTGCGGTCACTGCGGTAGCGCGATCTCCTACGAGACCGCCGCAAATCCTCGCACTGTCGACCTGACGACGGCGTCCATGGACGATCCGACCAAATTTCCGCCGACCCGGGAAGTATGGGTGGAAGAAAAGCTCTGGTGGGAAGCGGTGAACCACGCCCTCGACCAGTACCCGAAGGATTGCGACGGCGGGCCCTATCCCGGCGATTGATCCTGGGCTGCCCAGTTTCGATCACCGCCGCCGTGAGCCCTCGATTTCATCCATCAGGGCGCCGACGTTGTCATAGGACAGACCCGGCGCCGGACCGCCCAAATTACGGGGCTCGACCCGAAAAGG
>Ga0187880_1001113_pt1 | contig 21967 bp, 24 predicted proteins | sample June2016WEW_19_4_FD_132998 | JGI IMG/M metagenome (GOLD analysis project Ga0187880, IMG submission 132998) | Peatland microbial communities from SPRUCE experiment site at the Marcell Experimental Forest, Minnesota, USA - June2016WEW_19_40 | ecosystem: Environmental > Terrestrial > Soil >... | reverse complement strand
CTTTCTGTTCGGCTCGATCGTCAACAACCGCGGCGCGGGTCCGGTCGTGATCGCCGCATTGCTCGGCTGGGCAATCTCCAAACACGAGCCAAACGACCAGAGTTGAAGCGTCGCGAACCCGCGGCCGAAGTCGTCAACTAGTAATGTTTTACTACCGCGCGGCGATATTTCCGTTCGATCTGCTCGAGGTCCGCCCTGGGGCCGGTAAGTTTCATGCTTAACGCCCAATTGGCGTTGAACATCGATTCGAGTTGCGGCTATGTAGTTGCTGTATGCGGGGATTCAGCAGGATGCTCGGCGGACGGCTGGTCGCGGCCCTCCTGGTCGCATTTACCGCGCTGATGGCGACCTTGGCGCCGGCGCAAAATGCGCAAAGCGCGGACCTGACGACGCCTTCCTTTCTGGTTGCCACCCGCGATCTCCAGGATCCGCAATTTCAGCACGCCGTAGTCCTGATGATCCCGTCCACAGCGCCTCCTCTGCTTGCCGGCGTCATAATAAACAGTCCGGCTAAAATGCGAGTTCGCGATATGTTCCCGGATGCGCACCAGCTCAAGAGCACGCAGGAAACGATTTACCTGGGCGGCCCGGTGGAACCCGACCAAGCGTCAGTGATCTTTCGCGCGTCGTCGGCGCCCGGCTCCGCGACGCGAATTTTCGACGACACTTACGTCGCGACCGGCCGCGACGCCATCGCCGGGGTCCTGAAGGACCCGCGCTTCACCGATATCCGCGTCATTTTAGGCAAGGCTCAGTGGTTGCGCGATCAGCTCTACAGCGAAGTTATGCGCGGCGCGTGGTACGTGGTCCCGGCCAAGTCCGACCTGGTTTTCAGCGATCCAAAGGATTTATGGTCCACCCTGGTGCAGGGCGGCGATCTTCAGGAAGCCGAGGCAGGGCGTGAGCCCGCGCGGAATTTGCCTCAATGGCGTTCCGGTGCTACAAACTGGCAGTGTCTAATCTCACCCAATTGATTGGCGAGGCGGCTGATCCCGCGCCGCGCAGAACTTCTCAAGGGGATACCATCAATGGCACGGTTCAAGGAACGCAATTTCGGTCACGTCCTTCGTGAACGCCGTCGACAGCTCGACCTGACCCAGGAAGAGGTCGCGCGCCGGATCAAGACTTCGACTCCGTACATCGGACACCTCGAATCGGGCAAACGCCACCCGTCGGACAAGATCGTAACGCGACTTGCCGAAGTCCTCGGGCTCGATCGGCGGGAACTATTTTTTCTGGCCAATCCGCGCGCGCAGGCCATCCTCAGCCCTGAGCCCGAAGCCGACGCGAAGTCGGCTTGGGAAGATTTCCGCAAGGACGAGCAGCTCAGGCGCATCCACAACATCTCGGGCGACGAGATGGAAATGCTGTCGCGCGTGGCGCTGCTCGGCGACGTGCGATCGCCGCGCGACTTCATTTATATAATCAATACGGTTCGTCACGCGGTCGGCAGATAGGAAGTTCAGATCGTCCTTGGACGGGCGTCGGCTGCCGCGCGCATCGCGGCTGTCACGGGAATTGCCGCGCTGAGCAGGCCGATCGCGGTTGCGGCGAGCAGCGCTTCGAAGGCCGCTATCGTCGCGAATCCGTCAGCCCCAGCGCGGTGCGCAGCTTGCCCTTGAGCAGGTGAATGAGTTTGTCTTCCCAGCAAACGTAGTTGTCGGGAACGTCGAGCACCACCACTTTCCCCGCGTGCACTTCGCCGAAGCGATCACGGATATGGCGGCGATGCGCCTCTTCCATGACGCAAATCACGTCGGCCTCCTCGACCAGCTCCAGGCTGACCGGATTCCTCGCCCACGGTTCCGTACCTGCCGATGTAACCCACATGGGAGCGCGCATTTCCGCCAGCACCATCGCGGCCGTCGGACTGCGATCCAGATTGCCGGTACAAATCATCAGCACCTTCTTCATGGCGATCGAAAGGCTACACCAATCCTGATTCTTTTAGAGGACCCCATGTCGGCAGCATAATCCGTTGCGGCGAAAAGAGAAAAACTCTTCTATCGGCGAGCTTGATCCACTATTGTTCGCGCACGACCATGGAAACCGGCGATCTCGAAATCATCAGCCCCGCAATTGGCCTCACCGCGCGCATCCTGTTCACGCTGATTTTCGTGCTCTCGGGCATCACGCATTTCACCTCGATGCAGAGTTACGTCACTCTGATGCCCGCGGCGATTCCATTTCGCGCGTTCTGGGTCGCGATTTCCGCTCTCGTCGAGCTCGTCGGCGCCGCTCTGATTCTCTTTAACTATCGTCCGCGCCTCGGTGGATGGCTGATCGTGCTGTTTCTCGTCCCCGTCACGATCGTCGTGCATGGTTCCGCGATGCTCACGCTGGCCGATCCCGTGATGCGCGCCGTCAATGTCTCGATGTTTCTCAAGGGACTCGCAATGATCGCGTGCGCGCTCTTCATCACTCAATTCGGTGTCGGCCCCGGCGCCGGCGCCCGTTGATCCCGCGCCGGTCACACGCAGCCGCCTATCCAAATCACCCGGCCGATGATTTTCACATTGGACACCACCATCGCTTCGTATTTCGGATTGTCGCTGCGCACTAGCAATTTCCCGTCCGGACGCCGCTGGATTCGCTTCACCGTAAGCCCGCCGTCATGGCGCAACAGGTAGATCCCGTCCTGTCTGAAACGCGGCTCCGCGAGATCGGCGAGTATCAGATCGGAATCCTCGACCGTCGGCGCCATCGAATCGCCAACTACCTCGATCAATATCAAGTCGCGCGCCTCCGTGTTGAGCCGCCGCTTGACCCAGGCCGCGCGGAACGCGATCGAGTCCACCACCTGGTCGCTGCGAAGTATCCCGTCGCGCCCGCTCGAAAATCGTATCCGGTTGCGCGGCATGAAGACGAAGTCGCCGTGCTCGACTGCCCGCGTGATTGCCTGTGCGCTCTGCGCCGCCTCGGCTCCCGTCGCCAGCCACTCCACTGACACTCGCCCCGCCCGCGCCAGCGCCACCAGGTTCGCCACGCTCGGTTGTCCCCGGCCGGATAACCATTTGTAGATTGCGTTGTCCGATACCCCGACCGCCGTCGCCAGTGCCACCACCGAGCCGAATGAATGGATCACCTGCGTCAGCCGGCCACGAAATTGGCCGTCAACTACTGTAGTTGACATAAATCTCCTAATGTGAAATAAGATTCATAAAGCGCATGATCCTGCCACAAGCAAACCACTCTCAACTAAAACCGAATCCCCCGCCCCCCAAAGCGCGCTCGCTCTCCCGCTGTCGCCGCACCACGCCTTCGTCAGCTTACCCCACATCGCTCGCCACTCATCGATCTTACCGCCTACACACTCTTAGCCTAGTTCGGCATTCAGCGTCACTGTCCGATACCCCCCAACTCGCGCGGAGGATTTATGGAACCCGCGGCCCCTCTCGTTCGCCTTGCCGTTTCTAATCGTGTCGCGGCTTGTATGTGGTGCCACGCGACCACCACTCACGCCGAGGTAATTCGCAACCGCGGCCTCTGCCAAAGCTGCGCCCAGGATAACTGCGAGATCAGTTGGCGCCTGGTTTACGATCGCGATCGTAATATCGGCTCGATCCCGTCCAATCTTCGTGCCGCGTACGGCTTATGAACGTCGTCCACAGCCGGATGCCCGCGCTCAACCGCGCCCCGTCGCAGGCGCCGGCGTTCGATCTTTTCCCGGCTGCCGCGCGAACCTCGCTTTACGATCAGATCGGTCATTCGATCGGTGCCGACGCCGCCGACAAGCTCATCGCGGATTTTGGCGGCCGCCGCTTGTACATCCCCGTGGCTCCCGGGCCGGGCGACCTGATCACGCGCTCGATTGGGCTGTCGGCCGCGATGGAGATGGCGCGCGTGTTTGGTGGCGATCGCCTGTTGATTCCGGTCACCACCGATCATGCGCGCCGGCGCGTGCAGATTGTCGCGATGCGTGCCGACCACGTCAGCATCTCGCGCATCGCGCACGAACTCCGATGCACCGAGCGATACGTGTACAAGGTGCTCGCCCTGTATCGCGCTCCCGATGCGCGATGCGCCGAGTCAGCCGCGCCAACGTCCGCGCCGATCGCCGAGCGATTGAAACGTGGACCCATCAATCAGCGCTCCTGACGCGTACAGCCCTGAATTTTTGACCGCCGTCGAACGCGTGCTCGCCAACGAGGGTGGCTATTCGTCAAATCCCGCCGACCCCGGCGGCGCCACCAACTTCGGTATTTCAGCGCGAGCGCATCCGGGACTCGCAGTCGCGTCCCTCACCCGCGACGCGGCGGTGGAAATCTACTGGCGCGAATGGTGGTTGCGATATGGATTTGCCCGGCTGCCCGCCGCCGCCGCCGCCAAGACCTTCGATCTCGCCGTCAACATGGGCGCCGGCAATGCGATCGAATGCCTTCAGCGCGCGATCCGCGCGTGCGGCCTGCCGGTCCCCGAAGACGGCGTGATTGGCCCCGCCACCGCGGCCCAAGCCGCGCGCGCCGACCCGGCCGCGCTGATGGCGGCGCTGCGCTCGGAGCTGGCGGCGCATTACCGGCTCGTCGCTGCGAAAGCGAATCAGGAAAACCACGAACACGAAAACCAGTTCATCAAAGGATGGCTGATCCGTGCGTACGCGTGAACGCGAGGAAACCCAAAGATGATGGAATTAATTGAAAACCTCGGCACGTTGATGTCGCGGCTCGGCGACCTGCGCAAATGCTCCGCACTGCAGCTCATGATTTTGTTCGGCGGCACGATCGCGGCGGCCGGCGGCACCTATCAGTTCAAGCACGACTGGATCGCGGCGGCGGGCGTCGGAGTCGCGACGTTCGTCGGGCAACTCCCGCACATTTATGCGCCGCCGCCGGCGAGCAGCGACCAATCCGAGTCCGACGTCGAGGATGCACGAAGCGATGTTCGCACTAGCGGCAAAAAGGTAGATGCGGATCACGGGAATTAAATGCGAAACCGCCGCCGGTTTCGCGCTTCCGGCGGCAGGGCACGGCCCTGCACCTTGGGTTAATCGCGAAGTGCGCCGAAGCGCCCTTCGCTCTCAAGCGGCTGAGGGGAGCAGAGGACAGCGCACGCCAACGGCGTGCGGCCTTATCACTGTTACCCCCGCATCAGCGGGGCCGCGCGTAGCGGTGATGCTGCTGTCCGCATTCCTGCTGGCGGCGTGCGCGCCGACGATCCATCTCGACGCGCCTGCGATGCCCGCGATGGATCCACAGCGCGGGACTTATTGCAGGTTCACTGAAAAAGCGCTGGCGCCGCTCGATCCGGAGCCGCAATTGCCCGACGTGGGCGAGCTATCGCCATGTCCGCCCGGCTCGGGATTCGTCGCATGCTTCACGCTCGACCAGGACCTCGTGCGTCAGCGTCGCTTCAAGATTCTTCACGACGATCGCGACTACTGCCGCGACGCATACGGGAGAGCGGTGAAGCGTGATGCTCAGTAAGACAATCACGGCGATCGCGATCGTGATGCTTGCGATGGCGGGATGCGGCAGCGGAGTCGCGCAGAAATGCTGGGGCGATCCGATGGGCGACAACTTCTGCACGGAGTTCGTGCAGGAGCATTTCTGGACCGGCGGCGTGGCGATCACCGTCGCGAAATATCCGGTTCCGGGTCCGGTCAGCGGCTTGCAGATTTCCGGCGAGGTCTCGACCTCCACCGGAATCGCCAGCAGCGTCGGCGGTTCGATCGCCGGCGAGGCGGCGCAACACGTGGTCGTCGTGCCATGAGCCGTTGCGACGGCAGCGCAGTGAAAAAAGAAACACGCGGCAATTCAGCCGCTGAAGAAGGAGAGATCAAGATGCGTTCACTGACCAACAAGTTTCTCGGATTTCTTTGCCTGTGCCTGTTCCTGATTCCTTTCGCCACCGGATGCGGTCTGTTTGGTTTGCCGATGGCGGCGCAACAGGGCGGTGGCCTGGCTGCGCCAACCGTGCAGAGCCAGGCCGGCAACAAGAGCATCGTCCCATCCGCGACCGCGCTTACCGTGGAAATCACCAACTTCTGCAACGGACAGGCGCAGACCAATTACGGATGGCTGGTGCAGTTCTGTGACGGTTCGCTCTCACTCTCGAATCTGCCGGTGACTCTGACCTCGACGATGGCCGCGGCCACCCAACAGGGACAGAAGGCCTGGTGTTACGCGAATCAATGGACCAACGCGGCCAATCAGCTGTCGGTACCCAAGGACACTTCCGGCAACCCTATAATTCCAGCGCTGGCGAACTGCCCGTCGGGAATCGCGCCTGCGCCGGTGACCGCGCCGAGCGGCGCCTCCTCGGCGAAATCTTGAAACCGCTACGCGCGGGGCGGCAGGGGCTGACCCCTGCACCCAGTGATAATCGCGAAGTGCGCCGAAGCGCCCTTCGCTCTCAGCCGGGTGAGAAAAAGATGCGCTGCGCAGATCTTTTCAGTGGTTGCGGCCCGCGCCGAAACCATCCGCGGCGAATGTTCTCCGCTTTGCGGCAACCCCCGAAAAAGCCCTGCCGCCCACCGCGTAGGTGATTCTTCAAATGAGCACAAGCGTGCAAAGCGCGTGAAAGAAATGGAGTGGGGAAACGTCGCAGGATGGACCGCTGCGTTCGTCGCCTTTGTGGCGGTGAATGCGAGCACGATCCAATGGCTGCTGAAGCGGCGCGACGAACAGCATCTGCGCGACTCGGGCCGCGTTGACGAGCTGGAAAAGCAGCTTACCGACCTGCGGGTGAATCTGCCGCTGGAGTACGTGCGGCGCGAGGACTGGATCAGGTTCAGCGGCACGCTGGACGCGAAGCTGGACGCGATGCGCGAAGAGATGCGCGAAGATATCGGAGAGGTAAAGGAAAGGCTTTATGCCGGACGCAATTGATTTTGAACAAAAACGGCGCGAGGAAGCGCGATGGCGGGTGCTGCGCGTCATCGACGCGGGACGTCCGATCGCGGTCTCGGAGCAGATCATCTGGCGCGTGCTCGCCGACATCAAGCTCTCGCTGTCGCTCAACGCGGTCCGCCGCGAGCTTGCCTATTTGCGCGACTTAGGGCTGCTCGAACTCGAAGGCGAGGGAGCGGAAACCTGGTTCGCGAAACTCACCGCCAGCGGCGTTGACGTCGTCGAGTACAACTACCCGTCGCCGGCCGGGGTGGCGCGCCCGCGCAAGTACTGATGAGCGCGGCGATGAGTAAAAAAAAGAACGCGAAGAAAAGCGAGCCCGACGGCAAGCCGAAGCGAGTGCCGATCGATCCAATTCCGTTCAAGACGTGGAAAATAAAAAAGCTGCCGCCGGATTTGAAAGAACAACTCGACCAGATGCTTACCGAGGGCACGCTACATAGCTGCCGCCAATTGTCGAAGTGGCTGGGGGACAATGGGTTCGAGATCTCGCACGCGGCGATCCACAAATACGGGCAGAAGTTCGAGCGGCGGCTCGACGCGATCAAGATGGCGACGGAACAGGCGCGAATCGTCTGCGAGCAGTTCAAAGGCGATGACGCGCAGATACAGACCGCGCTGCTGAGGCTGGTGCAGACGCAGCTGTTCGAGGTGCTCGCGGTCTCAAATGAGAAAGAGCAGGGGACTGCGGGGCAGGGCGGGGCGACGGTCGCGCCGGTGAATATCGGGGCGCTGGCGCGCACCGTGTCGGGACTGGCGAGAGCAGAGACGGAGCATCGCAAGTGGGCGGAGCACGCCCGCGCAGGAGTGGCGGCGGTCGAGAAGAAGGTCGAAGAGGCGCGCACCAAGGGCCTGAGCAAGGACGCCGCCGATCAGATCAAAGCGGTCTTGATGGAGATTTAGCGATGCGAGCGCATTCACTCGTCTCAGCACCCCACCATCGCTACATAGTTCACAGAGTGCAGGGGTCGCCCCTGCGATTACCCAATGAGTGAACCACTCTCAATACTACTTCCATATCAGCGGCGATGGCTGGCCGATCAGTCGCAAGTCAAGGTCAGCGAGAAGTCGCGGCGAATAGGTATTACCTGGACCGAGGCTGCCGATCGCGCGCTCGGCGCGGCCACCGGAGGCCGGGCCGGAATCGACGGATGGTATATCGGCTACAACAAGGACATGGCGCTGGAGTTCGTCGAGGCCGCGGCGCGATGGGCGCGGCGCTTCAATCGGGCGGCGGAGGCGGTGGAGGAAATCGTGCTCGCCGACGAGCGCGCCGACATCCTGGCCTACCGGATCCGCTTCGCGTCGGGGCACAAGATCGTGGCGCTGTCGTCGCGGCCGTCGAATCTGCGCGGCAAGGACGGATGCGCGGTTATAGACGAGGCGGCGTTCCATGAAGACCTGCCCGGGCTGCTGAAAGCGGCGCTCGCGTTTACCATGTGGGGCGGACTGGTGCGGATAATTTCGACTCACAACGGCGCCAACAATCCCTTCAATGAACTACTCAGTGAGATTCGCGCGGGCCGGCGTCCATACTCACTTCATCGCACGACTTTCGACGAAGCACTAGCCGACGGACTATACAGAAAGATCTGCGAACAGAGCGAAACCGAATGGAGCGAGGAAAAACAGCGCGAATGGCGCCAGCAGATCGTCGATTACTATGGCGATAACGTCGGCGAAGAACTCTTTTGCATCCCGCGCGCGTCGTCGGGCGCGTACCTGAGCTCGGTGTTGATCGAGGCGCGGATGAAGGCCGGTATCCCGATACTGCGCTGGGAAATGCCGGCGGAATTTGCGGGACAGCCGGAAGCGCGGCGCTACTCGGAGACGCAGGCATGGTGCGAGGACAATCTCGCGCCGGTAATCGCGGTGCTGGACGAATCGCTGGCGAGTTTTTTCGGCGAAGATTTCGGGCGTTCGGGCGACTTGACCGTGATCTGGCCGCTGCAAATCGCGAGCGACCTGACGCGGCGCACCCCGTTCGTCGTCGAGCTGCGCAATATCCCGTTTCGAAACCAGGAGCAGGTGCTTTTCTATATCGCCGACCGGCTGCCGCGATTCACCGCGGGCGCGATGGATGCGCGCGGGAACGGGCAGTACCTGGCCGAGACCGCGGCGCAGCGCTACGGCGCTCGAATCGTGCAGGTGATGCTCTCGGAGTCGTGGTACCGCGAAAATATGCCGCGCTACAAGGCGGCGTTCGAGGACGGCACGATCGAGATTCCCAAGGACGCGGACGTGCTCGCCGACCATCGCGCGATCGTGCTCGAGCAAGGCGTCGCCAAGGTCGCCGAGCGGCGCGCCGGGGCCGACGGCAAGGGACGGCACGGCGACTCGGCGATGGCGGCGGCGCTGGCGTTCTTCGCGTCGCGGGCGGACGCCGGACAGATCGCGTATCTCGCGGCGCCCCGGTCAGCCAAGGGACACAACTTCGACGGACGGATCGATCCATTCGGCGCGCCGCCCGCGGAAGATGATCCGGCAGGCGGGAGGATACGAGGGTTTTGAGGAACTTGATTGAATGCGGAACCCGCCTGGGTTCCGCACCTCCTTGGGCAGGGGTCACCCCTGCATATGCAGATGAATAGCTACTGGAGATGGAAGTGCGAAGAATGCGGTTACGAGTTTATACTCGCGCTGATTCGTCTCCCCGAACCATGCCATCGATGCGGCGGTGAATGGTTTTTGAAAATAGGCGAAGCCGCATTGAAAGAACACAGAACTGACTAGCGCAACTTTCAACTGGAGACCAACCAATGACACTCTACGATGCTTACGGACGCGAAGTGGATACAGGGATGTTGCGCGAAGAGCAGGCGGCGCCGACGATGGCGGGAGTGCGAAATATATATTCCGTAATGCATCCGTCGATCGGACTGACCCCGGAACGATTGTCGGGAATCCTCCAGCAAGCGGAGTTCGGAGATCCGTTTCTGTATCTCGAGCTGGCCGAGGAAATGGAGGAGAAGGACCTGCATTATCTGGCCGTGCTCGGCACGCGCAAGAATGCGGTGGCGCAACTGGACCTGGTGGTGCGGGCGGCGTCGAGCGGGTCCGAGGATCAACGCGCCGCGGCGATGGTGCGCGAAATGATCGCCGACGGGCCGCTGCAACTGGACAGCGTGCTGTTCGACGTGCTCGACGCGGTCGGCAAGGGATTCTCGGCGACTGAAATAATCTGGGACACCTCTGGGAGAGAATGGTTTCCCGCGCAATTGAAATGGCGCGACCCGCGCTGGTTCGCGTTTGACTGGATATCGGGCGAAGAGATACTGGTGCGCACTTTGAACGGCCAGGCAATCCCGGTCGAGAGCGACGCGCAGACGCGACTACCGACGCATTTCGGGGGCCAAGGAATGTACGCGTCGATGCGCCCCGGGATCGGAATACAGCCGATGACGGCGCCGCTGGCGCCGTACAAGTTTGTGACTCATTTCGCAAAGGCGAAAGCCGGTCTGCCGATACGAGGCGGGTTGGCGCGCGCCGCCGGGTGGGCATACCTGTTCAAGAACTACGTACTAAAGGACTGGGTAACCTTCACCGAGGTATTCGGGCAGCCTTTGCGAGTAGGCAAATACCATCCGGGCGCGTCGGAACAGGACAAGCAGGCACTACTGCGGGCAGTGTCGAAAATAGGCACTGATGCGGCCGCGATAATGCCGGAGTCGATGGTAATAGAGTTTACCGAGGCGCATCAGAACGGCAGCGCGGAGCTGTATCAGAACTTTTGTGAGTATCTGGACGCGCAAGTGAGTAAGGCAGTTCTGGGACAGACATTGACTACTGAGATGCCCGCGTCGGGAGGATCGCGCGCGGCGGCGGAAGTCCACGAGGGCGTGAGACGCGACATCCTGAATGCGGACGCGAGGCGATTGGCGGCGACGCTCGCGCGCGATCTGGTTCGGCCGATCGTCGAGCTGAACATGGGGCCGCAGGCGCGCTATCCGAAGATCGAGTTGGGGTTGCCCGACGACAGCGACGTGAAAGTGTTCGCGGAGATCGTGGCGATGCTGGCGGATCGGGGACTGCGCGTCGGACAGAAAACGATTCTGGACAAGCTTGGGATCGCGCAGCCGAGCGCGGATGAAGCGGTGCTGGGAGCGATACGAGGGGGAGGGGATGGAATCAGTTAGCGGAGAGAGTCCTTCACTTTTTTGCGCAGCGCGCGGCGGCGATGTTTCATCTCGAGCAGGATGTCGTCGTAAATAAATTTGCGGATGGCGAAGCCGGCGCCGGGGAATCGAATCGCGTGGTCGCCCGGCCGGCGGCGATAGCGAAAGAGCTGGACGCCGTTCCACCAGGTGGGCGAATGATTGCGGGGCGTGCGCAAATCGAGGACGAGTTCGAAGCAGGGCAGGGCGCGCGCGACGAGGCCGTTGGCGGAGCGAGCGGCGCGTTTGTTGGTGTCGTCGATGATGACGACGGCGTCGTCGGCGAGATGGGGGAGTGCGAGTGCGACGCCGTCATACTGATCGCGAAAGGAATGGCCGCCGTCGTAAAAGTAGGCGCCGATGCGCGCGGGACGCCATGGCGCGGCGGCAAGGAAATCGCGGAAGTCCATGTCGTGGAAAGTGACCTGGCCGGGCGCGGTGTGCGCGTCGAGCGTGCGGCGGAGCGCGTCGGCGGCGCCGTCGAACTGCGAGAAATTGTCGCATGCGAAAATGCGCGCGTGCGGATTGGAGGCCGCGGCGCCAACGAGGCTGGCGCCTTTGTAGCATCCCACTTCGACGTAAACTTCACCCTGATCGAGCGAGGCGACGGCGCAATTGAGCAGCCGGAGCTTGTTCTCGGTGGCCATCCCGGGAATTTCGCCGAGGATGTGCGAGAGAGAGCGATCGGCGGGATGCGTCGAGCGGGCGAGGCGGCCGGCGTCGTCGAACTCGGGCCATTGCGCACGGCATCGCTCGAGGAAGGCGTCAAAGTGCATCTTTTTTCAGAAAAGTTGATCGAGCTGCGAGAGTAATTTGACGATGGTGGTCACGTTTTGCACAGGCGCGATTTATCACCAGTACATCGCAGGGCCCATCGGACCGACGAGGCCCATCCCGTACGGGTTGAACATCTCTTCCTGCATGTCCATTTCCTCGAGCTGCTGGGCTTCGAGGGTTTGCTGGGAGATCTCGCCTTCCTTGGCCTGGAATTGTTCGTTGAGTTTCAACTTCTCGTACGCCTGATAATTCTCCTCGGTGCCGATGTACATACATTTGCAATAGTACGGATCGGCCATCCAATAGTGCAGGTTGCCGGTCTTGCCGATGTAGTACTGAACCTGGAGCGAAAGCAGCGACTCGAGTTGCTGTTGGCGCTCGGGAGTGTCGGCAGGGAGCATCCTGAAGCCGGCCGCCGAGAGCATCGGTTCGATCTGCTCGGCCTGTTGCTCGGGCGTCGGCGGTTTGGGCTGGAGCGAGCCGCATCCGAAGAGCGCAGCCGAAAACGTGGCAATCAAAAAGACGGCGGCGACAGAAGTTGAAGGCTGTTGGCGCATTGGTTCCTCGGGCGGAGAAAAAGCGGGGCGGCCATCGCGGGCCACCCCTGGTGAAGAGTCAATCAGGGGACGGAGCTGTTCGCGTTTCCATTGGCGTCGAACAACGTGAACGCGCCGGCGCCGTCAGCATTGAGAGTGACCGAGGCGCGGGTCTTGCCGTCGGCGCCGAGCAGTGCGAGGCCGGGCAATCCGTCGGGCGTCACGTCGAGACCGACGCGCGCGCCGTGCCGATCGGCCAGGCGCAGAGTGGGGGCGCCGTTGGTCGCCACGACCATCGAGGCGCGCGGATTGCCGGTGTTATCCAGGAGATCCAGAGCGGACTGGCCGTCAGTAGCAACGGCGAGGGTGGCCTGCGGCAGCGCGTTGGGATTGTAGAGCACAATGCGGGCGACGCTGTTGGCGAGTCCGACTTCGATTCGCGGCTTGCCGTCGTGGCCGAAGATGCCGAGCGCCGGGGCGCCGTCGGCGCCGACGCCGAGCCCGGCGCGCAAGGTGCCGGTGCCATCGAAGATGCCGAGTTGTGCGACGCCTCTGCTGGTGACGTTGAACTCGCCGCGAGTATTGCCCTTGGCGTCGACGAGCATGAACTTCTGCGCGGTCATCAGCTTGGGGGCTGCGGCGGCGTCAACGGCGCGCGCGGCAAAGATATGGCCAGACACTGCTCCTCCGACGAGCGCGGCGGCGAGAGTCAGCGTCACAAACCCGATTCGCTCTTTGATGGTCATGGTGGCGGTCTCCTTTCCGTACCGATGGCTAGGCGGTTTCCGGGAAGAACATTAGCAGGCGGATGAGGAAAAGGAAAAATCCGTGAAAGTGCGGCCGACGCGGTGAGGGGCATGGGAGGGTAGAGAGAAAAGCTGAACTATATGCGGAACCCACCTTGGGTTCCGCACCTCCTTGGGCAGGGCTGAGCCCTGCACCGCAGTGAGAAGACGCGAAAATCTGCGCAGCGCATCTTTTCGCGACTACGCGATGGCAGGACTGAGCGCTGCACCCAGTATTAAGGCCGTGCTCCGTTGTCGCGCGCGGCCTCTGCCAACGGCTTAATACTGCGCTGCCGTCGCCACGGGCAGGAGTGTCTGTTATTTTCCGCGTGATTTTTTCCGGCTCCGTCTTTGCGTCATTCTAGAGCTAAGCGAAGAATCCCGGTTCTTTCCTGGTTGCCTCGCCTCTGAGCGACGATCGGCACGTCGCCTCGTTGTACTTGAATCGGGCCGTTTTGGGGCGAGACTCAAGACGACACTTTGCAGACACAAGCGCCGAATCATCCGCACGGATGCGCGATGATTTCGAGGCAACCAGTTCGGCTATCTGGTGCCGGGCAAGGATTCGCCACGCGATGCATCGGTCACGGCGCGCATCGCGCGCAACCAGTTTCGCTAGGGCCTGCGCGGTCTATGCCTTTGATGCCCGAGTGAGAAGTGCCGTCAGGATAATGTGCAGAACGACCGCCGGCCACAGTAGTATGCCGGTGAAACCGCCCGCGAAGCCGAGATAGGCAAGATACAACGTGACGACCGAGCTGTAGGTCAACATCCCGACCCGCGGCGGACCCGGCCAGCAGGCGATACTTAATCCGATCAGAGCGATACCGGTCACCCGCGCTACCGGTATCGCAACGCCGGTAAGTTCCTCGCCGAACAACAACCGGCCGACGAGCGACGGAACAATCAGCAGCGCCACGCCAGTCGCAGCCTCGCCCACAGCGGCAAGAAAAAGCCCCCTTTTCATCGCGTCGACACCAGCTAGTCTTTCGCGCGGGCGACCGCGTCCTCAATGGCCGGCATGTTCTTGCGATCCTGATCCGTGTACTGCGCCGGGCCGAGATTGAAGGTCAGCTTGTCGATCTTGCCCGTGAACTTGAACGGGCAATCGTAACGATACTCAACGAGCGCAACCCCGGTGCGGGTGTCCATCCCGACGTCGAAGTCTTCGTCTTCGGGGAACATGATGGGAGTGGTGTGTTCCATGTGCTTCTTGTCCACTTCCTTGCCGTCCACCGACAGCACGCCCGTGCCGCCCTTGCCGAGACCGGGGCCGTCGAGCTTGAAGTCGAACACGATGGTGTGCTTGCCGGCGCTCAGCTCCGGCCCTTCCCAAATCGTGCGCTTGAGATCGAGCAGATTGTAAAGAAACACGACCTTGCCGTGGCGGACTCCCAACTCGCCTTTGGAGAGGAACAAGCCGTAGCCACCGAAGCGACCGCCCTCGGTGACGATCATGCCTTCGCCGCCGCCCTTAGGAATGTCGACATTGGCGGTGATGGTGTAGTCCTTGTCCAGGATGTTCGGGGCGGCGGCGGGCGGCACGCCGCTCAATTCGCCCGAATAGGTGAATGTGGTCCGTCCCGCTGTGGCGCTCGGACGCTGCGTCATGAAGCGTGCGAGGGTCGAGTTGTCGAGCGGCAGCACGTCGTATTTCTTCGCCTGCTCGTAGAAGACATCCTGCAATTGCTTGAGCTTGTCCGGCATCTTGTCGGCAAGGTCGTTGTACTCGGTGACATCTTCATTGAGGTTGTAGAGTTCCCACTTGTACCCGGTAATCACGTCCGGCGGCGTGGCGGTGTTCAGTTCCCACGGTAGATTTACCGGCGTCGTAACCGCCATCCAACCGTCCTGGTAAATGGCGCGGTTCCCGAGCATCTCGAAATATTGCGTCGTGTGCCGGGTTGGCGCATCGGCGTTCTTCTTGTCCCACGTGTAAACCATGCTCACGCCTTCAATCGGGCGCTGCTTGAGGCCTTTGATCGTGTCGGGAGCTGGGATGCCGGTCACCTCGAGGATCGTGGGTACGATGTCGATGACGTGATGGAACTGGCGGCGGATGCCACCGACGTCCGTGATGTGGCCGGGCCAGGACATGGCCATGCCATTGGCCGTGCCGCCGCGATGCGACGCTACCTGCTTCACCCACTTGAACGGGGTATCCATCGCCCACGCCCAGCCGGCCGCATAATGCGGAAAGGTCCGATCCGATCCCCAGAAGTCGTACCAGAGAAACTGGTCCTTGACCGGCACGGCAACGCCGTTGAAGGTTGTGAACTCGTTCGGTGTGCCGTTGAGCATGCCCTCGGCGCTCGCGCCATTGTCGCCGCTTATATAGATGATCAAGGTGTTGTCGAGCTCACCCAGGTCGTCGACGGCCTGGATGACCCGGCCGATTTCGTGGTCGGTGTATGCGAGAAAGGCCCCGTAGACGTCGGCCTGCTTGATGTAGAGTTTTTTCTGCTCGAAACTCAGGGTATCCCACTGCGGCAGATCCTTCGGCCACGGCGTCAACTTGGCATCGGCGGGCATGATGCCGAGCCGCTTCTGGTTGGCAAAGATGGTATCGCGCAATTTGTTCCATCCGCCGTCGAATAGGTGCTGGTCGCTGATCTTCTTGATCCACTCGGGCGTCGGATGATGGGGCGCGTGAGTACCGCCTGGGACGTAATAGACGAAGAACGGCTTGTCGGGCGCGATCTCCTTGAGCTGCGTCATATACTGGATCGCGTCGTCAGCCATCGCGGTGGTGAGATTCCAACCGGGATGCCCCTGGAAGGGGTAGATGGCCGTCGTGTTGCGGAACAGGTTCGGTTCCCACTGGCTGGTGTCGCCGCCGACGAAGCCGTAGAAATACTCGAAGCCCATCCCGCTGGGCCATTGATCGAATGGCCCGGCCTGGCTCGCCTGGTAAAAGGGCGTGTTGTGGTCCTTGCCGAACCACGCGGTCGCGTATCCGTTTTCTTTGAGGATCTCGCCGATGGTGCCGGTATCCTTCCTGATAATCGAATCGTACCCCGGGAATCCTGTCGCAGCTTCGCCTACAACCCCAAAGCCGGCTACGTGATGGTTGCGTCCTGTGATCAAAGCGGCGCGCGTGGGTGAGCATAGCGACGTGGTATGGAACTGCGTGTACCGCAGTCCGTTTTTCGCAATACGATCCAACGCAGGTGTCTCGATGACGCCGCCAAATGTGCTCGGCGCGCCGAACCCTTCATCATCCGTCATGATGAGCAGCACGTTCGGTGCACCCTTGGGCGGTACGATGCGCGGCGGCCACCAAGCTGTCGACTCCGAGGCTTTCTCCTTGATCACGCCGCCGAAATTCGGATCGGGAGGCGGAAGTTGATTTCCGGGGATGGTCGTGGTGGCGTTAGGCGAACCCAACTCACCAGTGACTTGCTGCGCGAGGCAGGAAGAGGAAGGGAGCGTGAAGGCGGCGGCGCAAAGCGCTATCGCGACGACCTGTTTGATTGCGTTCATACGAGTTCACCCCTCTGGATGCAGCTTTGCCGGGCCGAAGTTCGCTAGCCATGACCACGGTGCGCCGTCGCGCTCGGCTAGCGATTCCGTCTATCACGAGTCATTAGTCTGTTTCTAGCGGCCGTTTTCCGTTGCCATGACTATGGCCGCGGCTGGTCGTCCGAAAAATGTGTCTTTTTGTGTCTGAGGCGAGCAAATCCGATACGCGGAAGGCGCTATTGTCTAGTCTCCCACGCGCCACAACGCGATAGCCGCCGCGCGAGATGTGCGAAGCAATTGCCTCGCCCTGTATCGGGAGGTGTCGCAGACACGCGGCCGACGCGAGTCGGCAAGCGGCGGGTGAGGGACCCTATCCGCAGTTAATCGGAATGTGCGGCGCATCAGACAACCGCGCCGCGCAAATGTCCCTCACCCGAACCCACTCCCGATAACGGGCGAGGGAATTAACAGAAAGGATTTGGAAAGAGCCGGGGGGCCCTCGGCTGCGCTCGGGATGACACAAAAAAAGTCGGCCGCGCGATGATCCATGAGAGTTCGCATGTGCCGGAGAACCCTCGCCTGCCGGCCGCTGAGTGGCCGGCGGCCGCGTGCCCGTGGCACATCCCGTGAGGTAACGGGCGAGGCAAGGAAGGAACCGGGATTCTTCGCTCCAGCAGCTTCCGCTCTAGAATGACACCAAAAAAAGCGCACCGGCCTCGGAGGCATCACCCTCGCCTGCCGGCCGCTGAATGGCTGGCCGCCGGTGCCCGTGGCACCCCTCATGAAGTAACGGGCGACGTAGCAGAGAGGCACGAATCGAGGGGGCGCGGCACGCTACATCCTGACTGGGGCGGGAAATCGGAGGTAAGACCGACAAATAGGTGCTTTGAAGCACTTTATTACTGTTCGAGGAAGCACGCAGTGGCGCTATGCTGGCCCTCATTACGCAGTTAACGCGCAGTTAACACGCAACCAGACCCCGCCGTCTGTCTTGCCTCCTCATCCACCCTCATCACACCTCACACCCAAGCATAGCCGGAAGGCGCAGGTCATAGCTGTCGGAAGGAGAGCGCGTGCGTCCTAGTGTGAGGACCGGGGGGATGGTATTGGCGACGGCTATTGCGGCCGCACTGGTGCTTGCGACAATGCGCGGGGTGTTGCGCGCGGGAGTTGGCGCGCTGATTGCGGATCGCGTGCTGGGGCAAATCAATTTCATCAACACCGCGGTGAACTTTGTCGACGCGATCGGAATGGACGCGCCGGCGGGAGTGGCGATCGACCAGCCGGCCGGCCACGTGCTGGTGGCGGACACGCAGAACGATCGCGTGATGGGCTGGAAGAGCATCGCGGCGTTTAAATCCGGTGGCGCGGCAGACCTGGTGATCGGGCAGCCTGATTTCAATTCATCGGGATGCAATCAGAACGCGCCAGCGCCGGCGGCGGCGAGCTTGTGCCAACCGATCGGGGTCGCCGTTGACCTGTCGCATAACGTGTACGTCGGCGACACGCTGAACAACCGGGTGTTGGTATTTGCAGACCCGTTTGCGGCGCTTTCCAGGACCAATCAGACGAACGATTTCGCAGCTTTTGCGGTATTCGGGCAGGCCGGGAGCTTTATCACGAAGGCGGGAGGCCTGGGCGCCAACAATCTAAATGGTCCGCAGGGTGTGGCGGTCGATGCGGACAACAATATGTTCGTTGCGGACGTGGGAAATAATCGGGCGCTGGTGTTTTTCTCGCCGATTCCGATGACCGAGGTGAGCGGGACGCCGGGGAATTTCGGCGACGCGACGGCGGACGTGGCGATCGGACAGCCGAACCTGGTCAGCGGAGCCTGCAACCAGGGCGGCGGCGTGACTCTGACGACGCTGTGCACGGCGCCGTTTTTCGGGGTGGGGATCGCGGTCGACGGCAGCGACAATCTCTACGTCGCCGACACGAAGAACGATCGGGCGCTGGAATACAACGGCCGGTTCGGCTACGGGCAGACCAACAATGCTAGTGCCGACCTGGTTTTCGAGGGAAACAACCTGGGGCAACCGTCGGGGGTAGCAATTGATTTGAACGGGAATTTTTACGTTTCGTCGGAGCCTCATAACCAGGTGTACGAGTACACGCAGCCCGTCGCGCTGGACACGGCCGCGCTGCTCAACCTGGTGATAGGGCCCGGGGCGCAGAATCCGAACGCGGGGACGCTGCAGTTCCCGATGGGGCTGGCGATCGACGCGGTCAACAATCTCTATGTAGCCGACCAGGCGAACAATCGGGTGCTGGAGTTCAACGAGGGCGGCTCGCCGGGCAATGCAGTGGCCAACGGCGTGGGCGGGCAGATCGATCTGTCGCACAACGCGCCAAACTACGTGGATGCGGTAGGCGAGAACACGCCGGGCGGAATCGCAGTGGACGCGTCGTCGGACCCGCCGTATCGGCATCTATATGTCGCCGACAGCACGAACAATCGCGTGCTCGGATGGAATGACGTGTCGGCGTACGTCAATGCGCAGCCGGCGGACATGGCATTGGGACAGCCCGACCTTTTCTCGTACAAGTGCAATAACGGCGTGGCGGGAGGCGACGTGGCCGGGCTCGGCGCGGACAGCCTGTGCGGTCCGGCGCGCATGGCGGTCGATCAGAAGGGAAATCTGTACGTGGCGGATTCGGGCAACAATCGCGTGCTGGTGTACAACACGCCGTTCAACGCGGCCAGCGGCGAGCCGGGCGCGGGCGACGGGTCGGCGGATTTCGTTTACGGACAGGGCGGGGCATTCACGACCAGGAACTGCAATCTCGACGGCGCGAGTGCGACGAGCTTGTGCAACCCGGCGGCGGTGGCGCTCGACGGCGCGGGCAACATCTATATTGCGGACTCGGGAAACAATCGGGTGCTCGAGTTCGCCAAAGCGGGCAATCCGCCGGTCGCGTCGGATGCGCTGGCGAATCGGTCCTACGGGCAAGGGGCGGTGTCTGACTTCTCCGACACGCAATGCGCGGACGGCGTGGGGCAGGATCCGTCGCCAAGCAATCACGGGATGTGCAATCCGGGCGGCGTAGCGCTGGATATGTCGGGGGATTTGTTTATCGCGGACTCGAGCAACAACCGGGTGCTGGAAATCGACGCGCCGCTGGAGGGCACGCAGGATGCGACGCGGGTGTTCGGCCAGGCGGGCAACTTCACGGCGTCGGGATGTAATCAAGGCTCGCCGTCGGCGCCGAGCGCATCGACATTATGCGCACCGGCAGGAGTGATGCTCGACGTGCTCGGCAACCTGTGGGTGGCCGACGTGAACAACGATCGGGTACTCGAGTACGACGCGCCATTCGGCTCGAATCCCGCGGCGGCGATGGTGATCGGACAGGGCGACGGCGGCAATTTCACGACCTCGGGATGCAATCGGGGAATTGCTCCGGGCGACTTGAACGGACTTGGCGCGGACAGCTTGTGCTCGCCGGCGGCGGTGGCGGTCGATTCGAATATCGATCTTTACGTGGCGGACACGATCAATAATCGGTCGTTGGTCTATGACGGGATAATCGCGACGCCCTCGGCGACTCCGACGGCGACCGCAAGCGCGACCGCCACACCGACGCCGACCGCGACGGCGACCATGACCGTGACCGCGACCGTGACCGCAACTGCGACGGCGACCGCGACCGCGACGGCAACTGCGACGGCAACTGCTACGCCAACCGCCACGGCGACGGCGGTCGACGCAAAGCTGGAGATTTCACCCAAATCGGTGAAGTTTGGAAAATCGACGAAGGTCAATTCGGTCAGCGAACCGAAGACGGTGAAGATCAAGAACAAGAGCTCGAAGAAATCCGCAATTACCGTATCGATCACCGGTGGTTCAACCGCCGCGCCATTCGCGGCCACCACCCAATGCAACACACCGTTGGGGCCGGGAGAGAGCTGTAAAGTTTCGGTGACCTTCAGGCCGACGGATACCAAGGCACAGAGCGGAGAGTTGATCATCAACGACGACGAAGCGGGAGGAGCGCAGCATCTCCGGCTGTCCGGGACCGGTAAGGCGCGGAAGGTAGAGAAATAGACGGACGGATCGCACTTGACAGCGCGCGCAAGGGAAGCGGCGGGCCAAACGGCCGGCCGTTTTGCATTTGACGATTAGCTAGTTGGCGATGAGTGTTTTCAGATTACTATTCCGGAATGCGGGCGCACCGAGAGTGAGTATCTGCCGCGCTCCCGAGTCAGGTGCACCGGCGCCTGGAACGCGCTGGACAGTGTTGCGGAAGTGAGCACGCGCCCGCGAGGTCCGGCGGCGAGCACGCGCCCCGACTTGAGCACGAGTACGTGCGAGAACATCGCGACGATCTCCTCGACGTGATGGGTGACGAGGACCATCGTGGGCGCGCCGCGGGTGCGAGCGAGGCGGCGCAGGAACTGCAGGAAGTGCTCGCGGGCGACGGGGTCGAGTCCGGCGCACGGCTCGTCGAGGATCATGAGCTTCGGCGAGGCCATCAGGGCTCGGCCAATGAGGACGCGCTGGCGTTCGCCCTGGGAAAGAAATCGCCACGGACGATCGCGAAGCGCGCGGGCCTCGATGCGGCGCAGGATTGCAGTGGCGGCGCGGCGGTCTTCGGGGCGGATCTCGCCCCAGTAGCCAATTTGTGCGTAACGGCCGCTGACGACGGCTTTGAGAGCCGTTTCGCCGTCGTTGGTCTCCATCATCTGATGCACGCTTGAACTGACCAGTCCGATCCGGGTCCTCAGATCGCGCCAGTCAAAACGCCCGTAAGTTTCGCCGAGCACGCGAATTTCCCCGGCGGTCGGCGGCAAGTATCCGGTCAGCGCGCGGAGCAGGGAAGTTTTACCCGAGCCGTTGGCGCCGAGAATCGCCCAATGCTGGCCGCGTTCGACGCGCCAATCGATGGACTCCAGGATGACGGCCTCGCGCTCGACGCGCAGGGCGGTCACCTCGATCACGGCAGGATGGGATTTCATGGTGAAACAATTTTTAACAGGCCGGCGCGGGTGAACGCGAGCCGAGTGTAATCGGCGACGCGCGCGGGCATCTACATTAGTAGCGATTATTTTTCCGATAGCCACGAAAGTTCAGGGCTGAACTGTTCAGCCTTATGCAATTTCGAAACGCGATGCACAATGCCCCTCGATGGAAGACCTCATTACACGCACCGGCGGTGAGAGCGAGACGCGGGCGGGCAAACTGATTCCTTCGTTCGTGATCGATACCGCCGGTGCGCCCGCCTCCGCGACCGCGCCGGGAGAAAAAGCCGGGGCGGCGCCCGAATGGATCGAGCTGCTTCCGGCCGGGGTGTTTTACGGGCGCGACGGACGCGGGCCATTTCGGCTTGACGATCCGACCGCGGTAATCGAGTCGACAATCGCGTTGCAGATGAATGCGGGCCTGCCGATTGACTACGACCAT